>Ga0070741_10002408_pt1 | contig 50590 bp, 48 predicted proteins | sample Coa_R1_4_FD_66440 | JGI IMG/M metagenome (GOLD analysis project Ga0070741, IMG submission 66440) | Surface soil microbial communities from Centralia Pennsylvania, which are recovering from an underground coalmine fire - Coalmine... | ecosystem: Environmental > Terrestrial > Soil > Unclassified ... | reverse complement strand
TTGGTAGTGTCCAGAGTTTTTCGCACTTTTGTTGAGGGCATTGGGCCTGGTTTGGTGCTCGGCTCCCCCGAGGGGGAGCCGAAATGTTTTGCGCCGCGATCATGCCGCTTCGCTCGCTTCGGCCAGGCGATCCATGTCCATGTAGCGCCGCGTGCCCCATTTCGTGCCGGCCACGTGGCGCAAGCGCGCGGCCGCCAGCATCAGCGCCGATTTCCCATCGGGAAACGCTCCCACCGCTCGCGTTCTTCTGCGCACTTCGCGCAGCAAGCGCTCCAACGGATTATTCGTTCGCAAGCACCGCCAGTGCTCGCGCGGAAACGCATAGCTGGCTTTGTCTTCCTTCGAGCCTTCCGCCACTGCCAGCACTTCGCGGAAGCCCTCTTCATTCACGCCAATCGCCACCAGCAGCGAAACATTGCGCACTTCGCCGCCCCAGCTCCGCTTCAGCCACAGCCCATCCAGAAACACGTACGGGTGTTTTCCCTCGATCGCCCGGAATCCGCCCTTGTTCTTCGATGACGAACTCCACACCTTCCACCTTCCATCCGCACACGGACCAAAAGCGAAGCAAAGTGGCTGGCCGCTTCCGCCACGGAAAGATGGATTACATTCTTCGGCGCGACCAGACGGTATTTCATCAGCGATAGATTTCCTTGCGGTGTCCGACGCGGAGCACCAACACAACCAGGCGGTCGTCTTCGATCTTCGAGATGAGCCGGTAATCGCCGACGCGGTATTTCCAGAACTCCCCAAGCTGCGCGCCGTGCAAGGCCTCGCCGATGCTGCGCGGATCGTCCAGCTTGGCGACTCGTTCGTGAAGGAACTTCAGGATGCGTTTACGGGGTTGCGCGTCGAGTTTGCTCAGTTCCCGGTCGGCTGACTCCGATAGCTCAACGCTGTAGGCCATGACGCTTCATTACGTCTTTCAGCGGGATGGTGTGCTCTTCGCCCTTGCGGATGCGTTCGAGAGTGCGCTCCGCCAGATACAGGTCTTCCAGGTCCTCCAGGTGTTCGAGGATGGCTTCACGGACGTAGTAGGTTTTGGTGCGCCCGGTGCGCCGGGCCAGCTTCTCCAGGCGTTTTTCGATGGACTGTGGAAGTCGAATAGCTAGCATAGCTCCCTCGCTATACAACTATAGCACACCTCCTATTCGGTAGTGTCCCCATACCGGCGACCGTCGAATACTCCGCCCCTTCGCAAAGCGGATTCAATCACAGTTTCATTCAAGAAGAGCTAGACCCCGATTCGAGCTGAGATAACGAGGCTGCCGCAGTCTAGGCTGCCCAATCCTTGCACAGAAGTTCTGCTTGCTGAAGGACAGTCTGGGTTGCCTTTTCCTGCTTATCAGGTGGATATCCGTATTTGCGCAGGATACGTTTGACCATCGTACGCAGCTTAGCCCGCACACTCTCTTTCACCGTCCAGTCGATGCTTGTGTTCTTACGAACAGTGTCGAGCAATTCCAACGCGATCTTCTTGAGGGTCTCGTCACCTAGAACCTGGACCGCGCTGTCGTTCGTTTCCAAAGCGTCGTAGAAAGCAAGTTCTTCGTCGCTTAAGCCGAGCTTTTCACCGCGCGCGTGGGCTTGGCGCATGTCTTTCGCGAGACCGATGAGTTCTTGAATGATCTGCGCGGCCTGTAACGACCGGTTCTGATACTTACGGATCGATTCCTCAAGCATCTCTGAAAACTGTCGAGATTGAACCAGGTTCTTTCGAGCACGGGACTTGATCTCGTCATTCAAGAGCTTTCGCAATGTCTCGATTGCTAAATTCTTGTGCGGCAAGTCCCTCACTTCTGAAAGGAATTCGTCGGAGAGAATTGAGATGTCGGGTCTCTTGAGCCCGGCTGCCGAAAAAATATCGACAACCTCGTCAGAGGCCACGGCCCTAGAGACGATTTGCCGAACAGCCGTGTCCAAAACCTCAGGGCTTTTGCCGCTCGTGACCGCAGTCTTGGCGAGACCTGCTCGGACCGCTTGAAAAAAGCCGACATCGTCACGGACGGCAATGGCCTTGTCATGAGGCACCGAGAGCGCGAACGCTTTGGACAGTTTGGACACGGTATCCATGAATCGCTTCCTGCCGTCCTGCTGCTGGAGGATATGCTCTGCGGCGGCGGGGATGGCTGCGGTGCGCTCTCTCGGGCTGCCGGTCTTGTACTTGGAATAATCGAATCCGTGCATCATTCCAGCGCACAGTTCGTAGAATTCCAGCATTTTCGCCACAGCTTTTTCTTGAGCTTCAACAGGATCGCCCTGGCCGCCGCTTTCTGTGTAGTCCTTGACTGCGTTCTGTAATTGCGTTGCTAAACCAAGGTAGTCCACTATCAGCCCGCCCGGCTTGTCCTTGAATACGCGATTGACTCTGGCGATGGCCTGCATGAGGCCGTGCCCTTGCATCGGCTTGTCTACGTACATCGTGTGCAAGCAAGGCACATCGAAACCAGTCAGCCACATATCTCGAACGATCACAATTTTGAACGGGTTATCTGGGTCCTTGAATCGCACCGCAAGCTGTTCTCGGCGAGCTTTATTGCGAATGTGCTGCTGCCAATCAACCGGATCGGAGGCTGAGCCCGTCATGACAATCTTAATCTCACCCTTATCGTCGTCTTCGTGATGCCATTCGGGCCGAAGCTTGGTCAGCGCCTTATACAAATCAACGCAAATCCTGCGGCTCATACAAACGATCATGGCCTTGCCTTCCATGGCCTCAAGCCTTTTGGCGAAGTGGTCCACGATGTCCTGTGCGATTAGGCCAATCCGCTTCGGAGTGCCTACCATCGCCTCCATACGGGACCACTTGCTCATCAAGTTGCGCTTGACGTTTTCTTCTTCTCCTTCCGTAACTTCTTCGAATTCCGGGTCAATCTTCGGTCGCTCTTCTTCCTCAAGTTCAAGTTTAGCTAGGCGGCCCTCATAGAAAATACGAACGGTGGCGCCGTCTTCAACCGCCCGCTGGATGTCGTAAACGTCGATGTAGTCGCCAAAAACAGCTGGTGTGCTCCGGTCGCCGGACTCAATGGGGGTGGCCGTGAAGCCAATGTACGATGCGTTCGGAAGCGCACTCCGCATGTGCCGCGCAAAGCCTTCAATGAAGCCGTACTGGCTGCGATGCGCTTCGTCCGCGATCACAACGATATTCCGCCGGTCGGAAAGCGCTGGAACGGATTGCCCCTTGGCCTCCGGCAGAAACTTCTGGATAGTGGTGAAGACTACTCCTCCGCCTGAGCACCGCAACAGTTCTTGCAGGTGGTCGCGGCTTTGTGCTTGCTCTGGCGTCTGCCGTAGCAAATCCTTGCAAGCCGCAAACGTGCCAAAGAGCTGGTCGTCCAGGTCGTTGCGATCTGTAATCACCACCAATGTTGGGTTGGACATGGCAGGATGCTGGATGATTTTTCCGGCGTAGAAGGTCATCGTCAGGCTTTTGCCGCTGCCCTGTGTGTGCCAGACCACACCTGCGCGGCGGTCACCTTCGGCGGAAACGGCATCGAGTGTGCGGTCGACAGCTCTGTTGACCGCGTGGAATTGATGGTAGCCCGCCACCTTCTTTTCGATAGCCGGGCCGTTTTGCTCGAAGACGATGAAATTGCGAACAAGATCAAGGAAGCGCCTTTTCTCGAAGACGCCGCGAAGCAGAACCTCCATTTCCAGCGAACCCTTGGCAGCAACCTTATCGCCCTGAATCGTGCGCCACGGCATGAAGCGTTCCCAACCTGCGGTCAGCGTACCGGCGCGCGCTTCGATTCCATCGGAAATCACGAGCAATTCGTTGTATGGGAAGAGGCTGGGAATTTCGTTCTTGTACGTCTGCAACTGATTGAAGGCATCGCGGATCGTGGCGTTCTCGTCCGCGAGGTTCTTCAGTTCGAGTACTGCGAGGGGCAAGCCGTTAACGAAAACCACTACGTCTGGGCGGCGGTTTCGGCGGTTTTCTTCAATCGTGAATTGGTTGACCGCAACCCAATCGTTGTTCTCGACCGTCTCGAAATCGAAAAGCCGAGCGGTGTCGTGCACGATGCGATCTTCTCGCCGGAATTCGACCGGGACCCCATCAGTCAGGGAGTGGTGGAAGCTCCGGTTGTTTTCCACCAGGCTCGGAGTTTCTGTTCGCGTCATTTTGCGGACCGCATCATCGAGCGCATCGGCGGGAATTTGCGGATTGATCCGGGTGAGCGCCTCTCGTAGACGCTTGAGCAAGACTACGTCGCCGTAGGAAGTGCGTTCGGCGAACATCTCGCCGGGCGCAATTGTGGGGCCGTGGAGAATCGTGTAGTTCAGAGCTCCAAAGATTTCGAGGGCGGCTTCTTCAACAGTGGATTCGGTTAGCACGTCTGGTTTCATATACCCTATTCGCGGGCCGCGTTGAGTATCCAAAGAGCGTTCTCGGTCGCGTCGAGCAATTCTTCGAATTTCGCCATGACATCGGCATTCCGCTTCCAAAATTCCATCGAGACGGCCGTCTCGGGCGCGAGTGTGAGCTCAGAGAGGACCTCGACCAGTTGGCGATCTTCGTAGTCGAAGGGAATATGCGTTTTCCTTCGTCCGTGCGCGGGCAGTAATGTGAGACTGCGGGCCTTGATGGTTATGCCGGTCAGGTCAGAGAAAAGGGAGCGGTCAAATCCGAGCAGGTTATGAAACGCACGATTTCTCGCCCCATTGATAACTTCTTGGTAGGTCTTCAGCGAAGCCTTTCCTTTGATTTTGGTCCAAGGGAGCTCGCGGAAGGCTTCCGCGAGTTCGAAATGCTGCCGAAGCGTGCACCAGAGGACGACACCCTTCAAATCGCAAACGCTCACCAACAGTGTCAGTACCTTAACCGCATCGTCAGCAAAGTTGTAGGCGATTCGCAAAACTTCATTCAGATGGCTCGCTTGGTTTGTTTTTGCGCGCTGCGTCTTACGCAGAGCTTCCTCGTATAGCGTGCGCTGTTCTGTAACGGAGGTGCGGACGCGGCTGAGGAAAGAAGCGCGGGATTTTGCGGAGTCAGTCGCTGGTAGGATCAGACGTGATTGTGTCTGCTGTTGCAGTTTGCCAAAGGCCACGGAGAACGCGGCCTGAAAGCTCTCAGTCTCATCCTCGATCTCCTTTTGGACAGTGGCCTCGATTTCATTCCAGGCTGCCTCTGGGTCAATTAGCTCGTTGACCGAGACCAGTTTGTGACCGTCGTCCTCACTACTGACCGATGCAGTTTCCTTCTGTTTTGGGTCGAATCTCAAAAGATAGGCATAGCTGTGGTCGATCTCGACTTGGGAAGTGATGTCTTCTATCTCGCCTATCAGCACAAATACAAGTTGCGCAAGGCTCGCGAGTTCCTTTTCGAGGGCAGTCTCTAGGGCCTCAGTTTCGGGCATCGCTTTCGATGAAGACTTGAAGAACTTGAAGTCGGGGTCGAAGCTCCGCGGTTTTGCGACAGATATGGAATCGGAAAGAACCTTCTCATCCTTCAGCGAAATGCACAGGTATTGGTCGTTCTTCTTTGTTTCAACCAAGTCGCGATAGACGAAGCTGTTGTTGATCGCAATCAAACCTTCCCCGTCAGGACTCTCGGAGGAGAACCAGCCAGAGAATGCGCTGGACTTGGTTACTGCGCTAACTCCTTTCTCGATGAGGCTCTGTACGTCGCTACGAGATTTGCTCACGATGTCGCTACCTCCGAAACTTCAGAGGGTGCAACTCGAATTTCGCCAGAAATGAGTTTGGGAAGCAGGGTGTCGCGGATGGCTGCAAGCGTTGCAGCCTCTTCGCTGTTGGCTTTGACCTTGGCGAAAAGCGGACGGACTACCTGGCCGAATCGCTGTGCGACAGGCTCGGGCGGAACGGCAAGCAAATATTGAGAAAAACAATCTGTTGGGACGCGCTGGCGACCACTGGAGCCGGTCATGTTCTGAATCGCGTGCGCGCGGAACTCCTCATCTCGGGCAAGGCAATAGCCGTACTCTGACGGCAAGGGGTCCTTCGGCCTGAGAACGATGAACTCAGTAGAACCCCAAGCAACTTCGCCATCCTTTAAGAAATCGACATATGCCGTCTTGCCGTTTTCGAGGCAGGGAGTGATGCGAGCAATGAGCGTGTCGCCGTTGGTGAACCGAGATCCCGACACAAAGGGTCTCTGAATCCAACCAGCAGCACGATGGCCTCGCGTGGGCATGTTCTGCATGTCCAAGTAAGTTGTTGCGCGCCCTTTTTCCAACAAGCGCGGTGGGTTGATTCGGGCAATCTCGGGCAATGGTGCAACCGTCCATCCCCTTGGAATCTTGCCGAGACGGGATTCCTCGAATGATTTGGGGAAGTGCGCGGCGGTGGCGGCGTCCATGCCGGAGGGCTGGCGGCCTTCGGCTTTGGCGCGGACGGGATCGAAGTCCACAAACCACGATTTGAAAATGGCGCGGGCCATCGCCTCCAGCGTCTCGTTCACTCGCCGATTCAACTCAATCTTGTCGTCCAAGGCGCCCAAAATTTCAGCAATACCCCCCTGCTCGCTCAATGGAGGAAGGGTGATGTACATCCTGCGTTGGTCGGCGAGGCTGACGTATTCAGCCATATCGGTTTGCCCTGCGACGCCCTTGTACTGGTCGTAAAACTCTCGCCCCGACATCCAGTAAAACAGAAACCGGGGATTGATGCGGTCGGCCTGGAGGACACGCCAAAAACACAACTGAGGTGAATACACGAACGGCGGCGTATCTTGGCGCACCAGGGCGAAGCGACCGACCGTTCCTTTCGAAGTGAACACAACGTCGCCAGGTTGACTGACCTTTTGTCCCACGCGCGAAAGATCCTCTGTAGGGAACCTGTCGGCATCCTCGAAGTGGAATCCGCTGTCGATGTTGCCCGCTCTGGCGAAAGGTAATCCCGCAGAACCTAGCTCTTCAAGCTTTGCCCTATAGCCGTCCCCGATATACAGGACGTTGTGAGCAAGCAGGTCAGCGACTGAGAACTTTTGCCAGTCACAACGCATGTAGGAGGCCTTTCAGGCGTGCCTCTATGGTCTTTTGCAGGTTTGCGGATTCCTGAAACTGCTCCCCGAGCGTGGCCGTGAGCCGCTTCATCTTTTCCTCGAACGGCTCGCCGTCGTCTTCCTGCTCCTTTGCGCCAACGTATCGGCCTGGTGTCAGGATGAAGCCGTGCGAGGCGATCTCGTCAGTCGTCGCGCTCTTGCAGAAGCCGGGCACGTCCTTGTATTTGCCGGCGTGTCTTTCGCCGCGCCAAGCGTGGTACGTGCGGGCAATCTTGCCGATGTCGTCGTCCGATAACTCACGGTGAACGCGGTCCACCAGGTAGCCCATCTTCCGGGCCTCGATGAAAAGCGTCTTGCGGCGGCGGTCGCGAAATTTCCCATTCGTCTTATTCCGCGCGAGGAACCACAGGCAGGCGGGGATCTGCGTGCCGTAGAAAAGTTGCGGCGGTAAGGCAATCATGCAGTCCACAAGGTCGGCTTCGATAATCTTGCGACGGATTTCGCCCTCCCCGGACTGATTGGAGGACATGGAGCCGTTTGCGAGCACGAATCCGGCAACGCCAGCCGGCGCGAGATGATGGACGATGTGCTGCACCCAGGCGAAGTTGGCGTTACTCACGGGCGGCACGCCGTACTTCCAGCGAACATCATCACGAACACGCTCGCCGCCCCAGTCGCTCATGTTGAATGGAGGGTTCGCGAGAATGAAATCGGCTTTCAGGTCTTTGTGGAGATCGTTGTGAAACGCATCGGCATGATGCGGCCCGAGATTGGCTTCAATGCCGCGAAGCGCGAGATTCATTTTGGCGAGACGCCAAGTCGTGGGGTTCGATTCTTGTCCGTAGATAGAGATAGCGGTCGCAGCCTTTCCTCCGTTACCGTTGCCGCTCGCGTGGGCTCCGATGAATGCCACGGATTGCACGAACATGCCGCTCGATCCACAGCACGGGTCGTACACCCGCCCTTTGTACGGCTCGATCATTTCCACCAAGAGCTTGACGATGCAGCGCGGCGTGTAGAATTCGCCGCCCTTCTTTCCTTCGGCGCTGGCGAATTGGCTGAGGAAGTATTCATAGACACGGCCAAGAATGTCTTTCGAGCGGTTCTCCTTGTCGCCAAGGCCGATGTCCGCGATGAGGTCAATCAATTCGCCCAGGCGGGTCTTGTCGAGCGCGGGGCGGTTGTAATCTTTGGGCAAGACACCCTTGAGGTTGGGATTGGCTTTCTCGATAGCCTCCATCGCCTCGTCAATCAACTTGCCGATGGTGGATTGCTTGGCATTAGCTTGAAGGTGCGGCCAGCGAGCGGCCTTCGGGACCCAAAAGATGTTCTCGGCGGTGTATTCGTCGCGGTCCTCGGGGTCGGCGTGCGGCTCTTTTTTGAGGGCTTCGTAGCGTTCCTGGAAAGCGTCGGAGATATATTTGAGGAAGATGAGGCCAAGCACAACGTGCTTGTATTCGGCAGCGTCCATGTGGCCGCGCAGCTTGTCTGCGGCCTGCCACAGTTTGGCCTCAAAACCTAGGTTCGCCCCGTTAGTGGGTTTTGTCTTTTGGTCACTCTTGCGCGGCGGCATCCCTGGGCTGGCTCCGTAGTCTCCGAAAAAAGAATATATCCCGTGGTAACCAGAAAGGGAATATAGCGCAGAGGAAGCGCGGCTAATCCTGCAACCAACGAGACGCCCCCTAAAAGGGAGCGTCTCCGGTCTGGCTGAGCGTAGACGGTTCGTCCATAAGGGAATTCTCGGAGCCGGAAGCAAGCGCATCCGGCTCCTTCTGGGCACGATTCAGCTTGCGAATCGAGGTGGCGCGAATCTGCCAGACCGTCTGCCTGACGGTCGTCGCCTTCTTCCCTTTGCCGATTTCGCGCTCGTACGTGCTGCTGACGAGCCTGCCGGCAACAAGAACTAGGTCGCCCTTTTTGAGCGTTTCAGCAACGCGGTCGCCGAGGCTGTTCCAAGCCACGACACGGTGCCAATCGACTTTCGAAGTCCATTCTTCGTCCGCAGTCTTCCATGACCGCTGCGTTGCGACGGAGAGAACGGTGAACTCTGCGCCGGTGCCGCGCACTTCGCGCCGCTCCGGGTCCTTGCCGATGAATCCTACGATTTGAACCGAATTGAACATTTTAGAAAATCTCCTTTTTCCGCCCCTTTTGCTTGGGGCGCCCGGAAGCGAGAGGAGACCACTCCCAAGGCAAGCGGCTGCATTTCGGGAGGGGCACGAGAAATCTTCGACGCTGTTTCAGAAGATTTCTTGGGAGGAGACGGAAAAGCAGAAGCCGCGAAGCTGCCGGGCGTGGGAATTCTCCCGAAGCAGCGCCCAAGCAAGAGCGCGGCGGAAAAGGAAGATTGCCGCGATTCAATTTGGGGAGCGTTCGAGGCGAGAATCGGGTGTGACGGCGTGACTCGCGCTTGCGGGTACTTCCGTTCCACAGCCGGTCATGGTTGAATGTAGGACTTCGAGAATTGGCACAGGTCTAATGGGGAGGCGAAGGGAATGGTAATCTGCGACCGGCTGAAAGCGCTGCGCGAGGAAAGGAAGCTGTCGCAAGGGGACATCGAGAAGCGCACCGGCCTGCTGCGGTGCTATATCTCGCGCGTGGAGAACGGCCACACAGTGCCCACAGTGGAGACGCTAGAAAAGATGGCGCGGCCACTCGAAGTGCCACTGTACCGGTTGTTTTATGATGGGGAGACCCCGCCGAAACTTGAGAATCTCCTAAGGCGCAAAAGGGCGGATGAAATTGCTTGGGGGACCTCCGGAAAAAATATTCGGTACTTGTCAAATCTGCGAAGGTTTATCGGGCGCGCCCAAGAACGGGACAGAAAGCTGCTGCTGTCATTTGCCCAGAAATTAGCATCGAAACGGAACGGGCGATAGTCCATCGCCGCTTGATATTGCTCTGTGAGCGGAACGCCAAATGTGGATCCCTCGTCTGCCGGTAGCGTCAAGCCGGTAAAGCACGACAAGGGAGAACTGCGCGCAAGATTGGATGAATGGATTCCATGGATCAAGCAACACATTGAAGCTGACAAAGACATTCCCTCTGTTCTCGACCTGGTAAGACAAGCCGTCAACGATTCCAATGGCAAAGACCTATTGTTCGCTGCGGTCCCGACCGGAGTTTCGCCAGAGGTTCTTGAAGATTGCTGGGGTGACAAACTTGCTCAAACACGAGGTGACTTAGCTGTCAGGGCTGCCGTGCTGTGCTGCGCGTGGTGGAATCGTGCTTTGTCCGAAACGGAACTAGATGAATGGTCCGATTCGGGTGACGAAGCTTTTATCCGGGAAGGTATCGAGGCGCAATGCCTTCGTGCCGAGAAGACACTCGGGTTGCTGGTTCGCTTTCTGTCGATTGAGGATTGTCCGGGCACTTGGCGTGATTTACGCTGGGAAATATTGAACTCGTATCTCGTTAAAGATTGGGACCGCGCGGACCGTCTCTACAGTCGAGCCGAGGACCTACACCTAAAGACTGACGGAGAAATCTCGGCGCTTCGAGGCCAATTCAGATTCCTGACTATATTTGGAAACCACATCGAAGAAAACGTGCGCAAAGTTCTCACACGGGACGACGTTCGCATAGGTTTGAACATCCTTTTTTGGGAACCACGCATTTATGGGCAGACGGCTCTGATGAGCTTGACCAGATAAACGCACTAGTGCTCTTTGAAGCCGGAATGTGTGACGCCGATCGGGAATTGGCCCTGAACGACTCAAGCAAATCAGTCTTGCTGGACGCAGCGCATGATCTGCAGAAGGCGTTCCTTACGCTCCCAGCGTTGCCCTATCCGTACAGGGCGGTACTCGGTCGGTGCTACTACTGTACTGGCCGTTTTCACGATGCGGCCGAGCAATATGGCGCGCTTTTACAGGCTCAAGGTCGGTCAGGGCAGCCAAAGGCTGATCGAAAACTGTTCGCGAGCCTCAGCCTAAGTTATCGACATGCTGGGGAAACGGAACGCGCGAAGGAAACGCTCGACCGATGGGCGCGTGAAGTGCCCAACGAAAAAGGCGTCTACCTGCGATTGGCTGAGCTGGAAGCGCAGTCCGCGAACTATCAGGGAGTTGTCGAGTACCTCCGCAAAGAGATGGACCGGAATCCTACGGCAGACGCGGACTGGAAGGTGTCGGCGCTGCTGGCGCTCGGAAGCACGGAAGAAACCTCGAAAAGCGTGGATGCACTGAAGGGCATGCCTTTTTGGCAGCCGGCCTGTACCATACTTGAAAATTATTGGCCGGCCTTCTCCAAGCTCGGGGAAGGCGCACGAGAGCAGTGGGTTGGCGGAGTCGTATTGAATCACTTGCTTGACCTGCCGGAAAAGACTCGATTGAGGATGGCAGCGGAGGCATGTGCGAGGGCTGTTGAAATCGAGTTGAGAGATCGAATCTTTCGCCAGTATAGGAAGCACGTCGCCGAGCGGACTGCACTCAAATCAGCTGTCGAACAAGGGCTCGGCGACCACCGTGCCAGCAAGTTTCGTGAATTTTTGGTTCGAGACGGTTTTTTGAGTCTAGGCGAGATGGTGTGGATTCTCCGTAAGAGTGGCGGCATTGCAGAGCCGATTTTCAAAGAGTTCCAAGGCTGGTTGTCGAGGTCACAGCGGCGACTGATGCAGAATTTGGGACAGCTAGACCCTGTTCTCGTGTTTCGCAGTCCGGCGGTCCACGAAGGGCTGACGAAGGCCGATCCGGTGGAGGTCATTCGATCCTGTAAGGCCGCTATTGAGGCTCTAAATTAACGTCGGCGAGTTAGCAGGTGTGGCGCGCCGTTAGGCGGGCGGCGTGGATGATTCATCCGCGCCGATGGCGTTGAGAATTTGAGTTGCGGTTCGCTGGACGTATTCGAGGCTCTCACCGAGGAGCTTCGCGTCGCCGCCCTACAAGCCGATGTAATCAGCCGCGCTTGAGCCAGCCTCAAGGCCGATTGCGCTGCAAACGACAAAGGCGACTGCTTCGGCTGCGGTCTCGCGAACGCGCTTCGTGGTTCTGCTGCGGCGAGCATCCCGATGCATAAGCTCGGCGCTTATGTTGTGCTCAACATAACCTCACTTATGTGGTGATGACCTTTATGTGGCATTCCAAGCAGAAAAACCTGTTCTCAGGGCACTCCCGTTTCCAATGGCCACATAATTTTTTGCTAATTGATGACGGGTTCTTTATATAGCGTGAGCGATACGTGGAGCACAGGGAGTGAGGACGGCGGATTACGTTAACGAGGCAGATTGTGCCGCGGCGGGTGGAGCGGGGTTGCGTAGCAGGGCGGCAGTGCGTGCGGCACGGAAGAGCTTCCATTCCCGTTCCGAAACGTTGTTGTCGAGAGGCACGGCGCCATCCGAGCAAAAAACAGTTAGTTCGCTCCACTGACCCAAAACGTAGTTCACCGCTTCGGCCATGCGATGCTTGGGCAGCAGTTGCTCTTTCCAACCCAGCAGCTTCTCGCGCAACTGGGCTAACACCGGCTGTGACTGCGCCTGGAGCAGCGCAAAACGTTCTGCCAGCGAAATCTCTTTGGCTTGCTTTTCCACGGCAAACAGCCCGCCGGATTAAGGCGACCGCTTCGCGCGCGATCTGCGGCGCCGTTTTCTCCGCCTCCACAAACTTCCGTCGCGCATGCGCCCAGCACCCCGCGCGAGTGATGGCGTTGCCGGCCATTGCCCCGTTGTCGAATGGGTCGCCCGCTCGACCTTTAGCCACATCCATTCAAAAAGACCGGTCGCCTCGTCCTTGACCTCGAATTTGACGCGGTCGCGGCCGACAGTAAGTCACGATTCATAATCCCTTCGTTAAAGTTTAGTACGCAGAGTCTGCGGGCGCTGGGATTGCGGAAAGGGCGCTAAGGATGCGATTGGCCGTGTTCTGGATATGTTCGAGGCTTTCCAGCAAGAGGGCCGCATCGCCGTTATAAAGAGCAATGTAATCTGCGGCTGAGCTGCCAGGATCAAGACCGATGGCGCTACAGACAACAAACGCGACCGCTTCGGCTTCGGTTTCCCGGATACGCTTCGTTGTTTCGGTCCGACGATCACCAAAATGGAGGGCACTGTGTGCGTACTCGTGAGCAAGCGTTGAGAAAGTCTCGGCGGCGGATTGTCCAGGTAACAGTATGATCTTAGCGCCTTCGGACATGCCCTTGGCGGGAGCGATGTCCTGCGAATATTCGAGAACGATGCCTTGAGCACGAACGAATTCTTCCAGCAGGGCAAGATGCAAACCCGGATCGCCGTTAACAGAGCCAATCTGAGGGATGTCTGCGCCAGCGGTTTGGGACTCGTCGAAGACAAAAACCGGGCGATAGCCGATGAGCGCGGGTGAATCGTCGGAACTGTCATTTTCGGCGGCGTCCTGGTGGCGCTTGCGGAACATTGGCGCCAGGATCATGATACCCTTCTCGCCCTTCTTCACATAACGGCCGAGGGATTGCCATGTGCGATAGCCTGCTACGCGAGTTGCGTTCGGGCACGCTTGCAGAATCAGCATCAGATTGAAAAGCGAATACTTTCGAAAGCGGGCCATCGCTGCGAGATAACTGGTCAGTGCCTCACTCTTGCCAGCTTGCAGCTCCGCCGCGAGTTTCTCGATGGCTTTGCTTGTGATTTGTTTGATTTGTTCTGATTTCATTTTTCTGTCCTTTCGGTGAGTGAGATTTGGTTCCTTCACCGCGCACAGGAACCAAATCGACCGGTTCACCGAAAGGACAGGAGCGTCACGGTGCGGCTGAAGCGGATGGCAACGGGCGTGACGGGTCGATGTTTACTTGGCACGACCGTGTGCTAGCGAAAGCCGCGACTCACAGAGGCAGAATCGAGGATCCGTAAGATTGACAGGCGGACGCGGAGCGCGACAGTTGACGCCTTCTACGACGGCGTGGCTTTTCGACGCACATGCTGCAAGACAGCCTGTGCTTCATGAAGCTCTTGCAGCCTGGCCTCAAGTTCGGAGGCGTAAATTGCAGCACGCTCGTGGACCCTCGCGTTCTGGATGGCAACAGCGGCGGAAATGGCAAGGTTCTTGGCGAGCCGGAGATGCTCGGCCGTGAAGGCAGCCGGCGTGTGCGCACCGAGCGAGAGAATGCCAATAACCGTTCCGCCGGCCGTCAGGGGAATTCCCATCCAGGAACGACTACCATCAAAGGGGGGGGCGCCTCTCCAATCGGGCTCCTCGGCCGCGTCGGATAGCAGGACGGGTCTGTGGTCAATAAGAACTCGCTGGAGGAATTTATTTTCCAGCGCACTTAACACAAAACCAGCCCTGCTCGGCTCGCTTTGAGCTGCCTCGCGAGCCACCATCAAGTAAGCGGCATCTTCCACAAACAGCACACTCGCTTGGTCAAACGGAACGAGCTCACCTATACATTGCAGGAGAGTGTCCAGGACGGAGTCCATCGCCAGATTCTGGCTCAATGCGAGCGTCGCCTTGCGCAGAGCTTCGGCTTCGGCGCGAGCGGCTTCGGTTGCATCGAGGTGTTCGGCAATCTGGCGCTCGGCTTCTTTGCGCGATGTGATGTCTTGCGCCGTTCCTACAATCCAGCGCCCGTGGCTGTTTTTTCCGGGATGCGCCTTCACCCAAATCCAGCGAACGGAACCGTCGGCATGTATGAACCGAAACTCTTCATCGAAAGTTCCTGTGGCGACCACTTCATGAAGTTTGGAAAGAACGCGGATTCGGTCCTGGGGATGTATCAGTTCCCGGTATGAGGATGGGTTCCTGTAAAGTGCCTCGATGCTGTGACCCGTGACCGTGGCGTATGCTTGGTTCACATAGACCACTTCCTTTGTTTGGGCGTTCATCGTCCAGATGATTTCGTGGATGTTGTCGGCCACATGTTGGAATCGCTCCTCGCTCTCGCGCAAAGCCTTTTCCGCGCGCGTCCGTTCTGTTATGTCGCATAGAATCAGGAGGTGACGTCCGGGAAGGTAATTTGCCGCGGCACTGAAGTCGACGACCACCGTCGTTCCGTCACCAGCCAACAGGTCGGCGCGCCCGCGCTGGCCCGTCCGTTCCAGAAAGTGCTGCCATTCGTGGGGGAAGTCGCCGCAGTTCTGTAAGAAGGTCCTAATGTTTCTGCCAAAGAGCTCGTTTCGCGGGACTCTGAGGATGGATGCCGCTGCTTGGTTGCCGTCCAAACAGTTCGCTTGGTTGTCCAAGATCAAGATTCCATCGAGGACGTTGTCGAACATGGAAGTCGACTCGGACGAGGTCGCGGAGAACGCTTGATCGGACTTCCGATGCTCCGTCCAGAGATACCACAACGCATAGATGCTGACGGATATCGCTAGGGCCAGAGCGACGAAAAGAATTGGAACAAGTGTCGCTGAATAGGGCGATCGGTAGACCTCGACCAAGATAGAGATTGGAAGAAGGCCAGCTGCGATGAAGAGTGTTGCCAAAGAGCCAAAACGGAGAAGAACCCGCGAAGGGAGAGGAGCGCGACTGTTGGCTGGCGTGTGTGATCTCGCCTGCCTCCGGGTCGCTAGATCACGCACTGTGGGTCTCCTGCCGTGATAGGGTGCTTCTCAATCTAGCAGCTTGCACTCCACCAGAGAGGGCATTCTTCGGTGTGTCTCGAATAATGGACAAATTGGGAAGCTAAGATTTAGCTGCTTCATCTTCAGTGCTACCATTGTCTTGCGGTGCCTAAAGGCGACTCCAACGTCCCATCTAGGCGCAGTTCCCGCGAGCCGCTGAGAGAAAAAGTGTTCTCGTACTATACAAAGAAAGAGCGAGAGTTACTGGAGCGGGCTGCAGAGCACGAAGCCCGCAGCCTGAGCAGCTTCGTCGCTTTGGCCGCTCTTGAGCGAGCACGGCGGATTCTCGGCAGGAGCTAAGCGCCTCTCCAAATTCCAATTGAGCGTCTCTTCTCGTAATGGTAGCATTGTCTAGTATTATTTACCGCCTAATTTCCAGGAAACAGTTTGAGTGACACTGCCGCAGCACGGTTCACGACGTTTCCTCTGGCCAGAACGTCCGAGGGAATCTCTGAACAAGTCGTATCGACTCATGATCGTACGATTGAAAGCGATGAGTGTTTGATTGCCGGAGTATGCGCTGGCGACAGGGAGGCCCTGTCCCGGCTGTTCAGGCGGTTCGCAGGTCCCGTCCGGAGCATCGGGCGTAGAATTCTGAGGAACAGTAGCGAAGCAGACGACCTCGTTCAGGAAGTATTTCTTTATATCCATCGAAAGAGCGGCGTTTACGACAATTCAAAAGGATCGGGCCGCTCATGGATTTTTCAAATCGCCTACACGCAGGCGTTTCTCCGCAGGCGCCAGTTACAGTCCAGGGGCGTCAATGTGTCCGGGATTGCAGACACATCGCGTGAAATTGAAATGCGAGCGATTTCGGGAGCAGACTACGATCAAACCGTCGAAGGGCTTTTCGGAAGAGATGGCTGGCGGAGGATGCTGGAATTACTGACCGAAGAGCAGCGGGAGACACTGAAGTTGCATTTCTTTGAGGGGCTTACGTTCGCAGAGATCGCCGAGAAACTCGGCCAGTCGTACGCCAACGTCAGAAACCACCACTACCGAGGTCTTGAGAAGCTCCGCAGGTATCTAACCGAAAATCCTTTGAACCGGCGATGAGCTGTGTGCTACAAGCTGAAATCCAATGGGAAGCCGAGGCATTTGATGAATGGCGGTGCATGAGGAATTTCTGGAATTGTGTGCGGCTGCGACAGCGGGCGAACTGACGCCCGCTGAGCAAGCGAAGCTCGACGCACACTTGGCAGTCTGCGCCGATTGTCGGCGTGTTATGGAGGAGTATGAAGTCGCTGCGCGGCGGAGCGCGGCTGCGCTTGCCACCGAGATTTCTTCAGAAGAAGCGGAAGCAGAAGGCTCCTGGTCTGTTGAGAAAGCCGAGAAGGAGCTATTCAGACGAATCGACGCCGGGAGGGAATCGAGAACTGAGCGTGAAAGCAGCGGCGTTAAGCAGGGTCAGCGGTTCACGTATCGTCCGTCCGAAATTCGTTGGCGTGAAGTATGGATGCCATTCGCGGCCGCCATCCTTCTGGCATTGGCGCTAGGCATTGCCGCCTATCGGACGGGTGTGAAGCGCGGAACAGAGGGTGCGCGGACGACACCTGAACCGTCGAAGGACTCCCAGGCCACCCTGGAAGAACAGGTAAGCGATGCCGGCCACGAACGTGCGCAGTTGTTGGCGAAGGTCGCCGAACAAGATCGGACGATAGCGGAGTTGCGGCGGCAACTGTCAGAACAACAAAAGGCCGTGAGCGCCCTGATGACTGCGAGCGCGGCTGAGCGTCCGCAGACACAGGCCCAGAATGTTGGCAACGCTGCCACGCATCGTGAGCAAGAGCTGGCCGCTGCTCAAGCCAAGTCAGCGGAATTACAGAAGACGATCGACGCGTTGACAAGCCAGCGCGACGAGGCCACATCGCGGGCAACAACGCTGGACGCAAAGGTCGGTGAATTGAGCCAGCTGGTGCGGGATCGTGAGCGGGAACTGGACGAGAAGCAGGAAGAAGTCGCTAAGCAGCAAGACCTGTTGGAGCACGATCGTGACATTCGCGAACTCATGGGTGCTCGGGACCTGTATATCGCCGAAGTGCACGACGTTGCGGGTGATGGCCAAACAGATAAGACCTACGGGCGCGTTTTCTATACAAAAGGCAAAAGGCTCATCTTCTATGCCTACGATCTGGACGCCCAACCGGGGGTTCGGAACGCAAGTACATTTCAAGCTTGGGGCCGACGAGGGCCGGACAAGCAACAGGCTCGCAATCTCGGCATCTTCTACGAGGACAACGTTAGCAAGAAGCGCTGGGTGCTGAAAGCGAACGACCCCAAAACACTAGAGGACATTGACGCCGTTTTCGTAACGGTCGAGCCGAACGGCGGAAGCCCGCACCCGAGCGGTAAGCAGTTGCTCTTCGCGTATCTTCGCGTGAGCCCCAATCACCCGTAGAACGGGCAGTCATCGAGTCACTGACGGAAGTGTCTTTGCGAACCCTACTCGAGAAACATGCAAATTCCCGTTCACGGAAAGAAGGGCACGGTCAGCGCCTTCCGAGATTAATTCTCGCGACGCGTTCAGTTGTTATGTCGCGTTCAGTCCGGGTCTCCGGAGTCGTCAAAGGACATAGAGGTGAAGTTCCCAGTTCTATCTGAAGTGAACCTCCTCCGTGACAATCCCATGACCCAATTCTCCTTTCGCTGAGAATTGTGTCTTATTCCGCTGTCTCAAAACTGGGGTCCACTTCACTCCGAGTTATGGGAGTGTCCACGACCATCTTTCGTGGGCCGCCACGGACAGGTACCCATGGACCGGGTCGCGAACCACAAATGGTCGTTCAGGGGCTGGGCTAGTCATCGCGAGTGTCAACCAAGGTTGGACGCTGTCCGGCATCCGAGACAGCAAGTCGTTGAGACAAAATTGGTGACTTTTCGCATAGACCTTTTCAGTGAGGAAAAATCCCTCACTTTGGGGAGGGTCCTTTGCGACTGCGCAGTGTCTGTTGCGGTGTTTTTCTCGTACTTTGGATTCTGCTGGCGCACGTATCGTGCGCGCAGTCTCCTACTGGAATGATCAATGGCATCGTTACCGACCCAACCGGAGCGAGCTTAGTGGGAGCCGAAATCCTTGTCGTCAATGACTTAACGCACGTTCAATATCCGGCAAAGACGAACTCCGAAGGAATTTACGTGGTGTCAAATATCCCTCCCGGTCCGTATCTAATCCAGGTTTCGAAAGTCGGGTTCAAGACGATCATCAAGCCGGACGTTGTCCTTCACGTCCAGGACGCGCTCTCGATCAATTTTACTCTCCCTCTTGGGGCGATATCCGAAACGGTCACGATCCAAGGCGGCGCGCCGCTCGTGAATACTGAATCGGGCTCGGTCAGCACAGTTATCGACAGACAATTTGTCGAAACCCTGCCCATGAATGGCCGGAGCTTTAACACGCTTTTGCAGTTGACGCCCGGCGTAGTGATCGCGCCTTCCAACACGAATTCTCCAGGTCAGTACAGCATCGCAGGGCAGCGAACCGAAGCGAACAACTTCACGGTGGACGGCGTCTCGGCAAACTTCGGCGTCCAGCCGGGAATCACAGCTGGAGGGGCGTCCGGCCTTGGCCAAGCGCAGGCATTCAGCGGATTGGGCGGGACGAGCAGCTTGGTTTCGGCGGATGATCTACAGGAATTTCGCATCGAGACTTCGTCCTTCGCCCCGGAATTTGGCAGGCAGCCGGGCGGACAAGTGATGCTGACCACGCGGGCCGGAACGAACGATTGGCATGGCGGGGTATTCGATTATTTTCGGAACACGGTCATGGACGCGAACGATTGGTTCGCGAACAGCGCAGGCCTGCCCCGCGCAGCGGAGCACCACAACGATTTCGGTGGATTTCTCGGAGGGCCGGTCTGGAAGGGCCGAACGTTTTTCTTCTTTTCGTACGAAGGGGCACGGCTGCGGTTGCCGACAACACTCATTACGCTGGTGCCCTCCGTCTCCGCGAGACAGGGCGCGCCAGCCGCTTTAGCTCCGTTCTTGAATGCGTACCCAATCCCAAACGGGCCGATATCGGCTGACGGTTATACAGCCCAGTTTGCAGGTGGTTTCTCGAATTCGGGGACACTTGATGCGACCAGCATTCGCCTCGATCACTACTTTGGCTCGCACTTCTCGATCTTCGGACGCTACAACAATGCGCCCTCGGAACTCGTGAACCTCAGCAGCCCTGGTGAACTCGATTCGCTGCCCGTGAATACGCAAACGCTTACGGTTGGCGCGAACATGGAATGGGGCGGCAGAATTTCAAACGCTATCCGCGGCAACTATTCGACGCAAACCTCGGATGTGAAGTCGTCGCTTCATGTGATGGGAGGCGCGACACTTCCGCTGACGAGCCTGTATCTTGGCGACTTGGCTCCGGCTTCGAACGAATTCAGCTTCCAGACCTTCGACACGTATTACTTCGCGGCGGGCACTGTCGGCCACAACCAAACGAAGCAGTGGAACTTTACGGACGATCTCTCCTGGACGATTGTCAGCCACAAGCTGAAATTCGGAACGGATGCCCGCCTCTTGTACCTCAAGATCGCGCCGGCGAAGGGAGTCGTCGGCTATTCAGTGGACAGCGTGCAAGACTTTCTGGCCACGGGGCAGGCCGATCTTTATGCGACGACAACCCTTCCTGCCAAAGTTCTCGGCAAGGCGTTTTCGCTGTATGTCCAGGACACGTGGAATGTGACCTCTCGGCTCACGCTGTCGTACGGGTTGCGATGGGACATAAGCCCTGCGCCTTCCGCTCAGGGCAGCACGATTCTTGTGGCTTGGCAAAATCTGGACAATCCTTCAGCGATTAGTCCCGCTCCGCAAGGAACGCCTTTGTGGAATACGCAATATGGCAACATCGCTCCTCGGGTCGGGGTTGCCTATCGCTTGGATGCCAAGGGCAATCTCGTTTTGCGCGCCGGTGCGGGCATTTTTTACGACCTGGGTCTGGGCGCTGCCTCCATTGTCCCCTCGTACTGGCCGAACTCCGCCTTCACGTTTTATCCGGGAGTCTCCCTTCCGTTGAGCGGCGCCTCCTCTTACCTTCCGGCCATATCCTTGGCGCCACCTTATTCCGATCAGGTGTACGCCTTCCGGCCGGACCTCAAGCTTCCTCGGTCATATCAGTGGAATCTGGCGCTGGAGAAATCGTTCGGAGGAAAACAGGCGCTGAGCGTTACGTACCTTGGACAGGCTGGCCGCGATCTGCTGCGCAAGGAGGCGCTATACCAGCCAAATCCCAACTTCGGCGGCTTGCTGTACATCACCGGGAATGACGCTCTGTCGAACTACCACGCTCTACAGGTGCAATATCGGAGGCCGCTGGCTAAGAGCGTGCAGGCTGTGTTGAATTACAGCTTTTCGCACTCGCTCGACAATGCCTCGAATGACTTTCTCGCGGGGCTTTCAGATACAGTGATCTCCGCGAAAAACGACTACGCATCCTCCGATTTCGACGTGCAGCATAGCTTCTCCGGGGCGGTTACATGGGAATTGCCGTCGCCAGCGCATGTTCCAGTTCTGTCGCAAATTACGAAAAATTGGTCGTTCGCGACGATGGTGGTTGCGCGGTCCGGGTTTCCGATGAATGCGCATGTGTATCTCGGGGCTTCGGCGCTTGCGAATCAATTTACCCGGCCCGACTTGGTTCCGGGACAGCGTCTATGGATTTCGAATCCGCAAGCGCCTGGCGGAAAAACTCTGAATCCGAATGCATTTGTGGTCCCTTCCTCGGTTCGTCAGGGTACGGAGGGACGAAACGACATTCCCGGCTTTGGCTTCACACAAGCGGACTTGTCGCTCGACCGGCTGTTTTTTCTCGGAGACCGTTTTCGGTTGCAGTTCCGTGCGGACGCTTTCAACGCGCTGAACCATCCGAACTTTACCAATCCAGCTGGATACATTCAGTTCGGATCGATTGAATACCAGTCCACCAAGATGCTGAATCAAGGCCTGGGCGGGTTGAATCCTCTCTTCCAGGGCGGCGGGCCGCGCTCACTGCAGCTGTCGCTCAAGCTGACCTTTTAACCGGAACCCATAAACAAGTAAGACGCTTTCGCGCCGCCAAGCGGCGCCACACTGGAGTTGTGTGTGCCGAAGGATAGACAGATTTTCGGGATTGTTGCTCTTTGCCTCCTGCACAGCGTCGGCGGCAGCGAGGCGGCAGCACAATCTGTCCAGGGAGCGGGCTTCGATCCGACTCCAGTGCGGCTTGGCCGGTCTACGGCTAGCGGCATGCGCCCGGTCACTGCACAGGACTTGTTCTGCTTGCGAGATGTCAAAGGCCTTAGCATCTCTCCCGATGGAAAATATGTGGCGTTTGTAGTCGGGCAGGCCGTCTACGACTGGAACGCGTACCGATCCGGTATCTTCATCGTTGAAACCACAGGTAGACATCGGGTTATGTCGCTAGGCACGGCCGGAATGCCTCACTGGGACGGAATCAACCAATGGATCGCCGAATCCCCGCAATGGTCATCGGACAGCAGACTGATTTTCTATCGGACGCGAATGAACGCGCGGCAACAGTGGCAGGTGTGGGCCTGGAGACTTCCGACCGGAAGAAGAGAACAGATTACGCATGTCGATGGAGACGTGGAGAGCTTCCGATATCTCCTTGAAGAAAAGGCGCTGTTTCTCACGGTGGCCGAAGCGCAACCATCCGGGCACTCGAAATTCGCGGAATCCGGCGTTCTCTTTACCGGACAAATTCGCCCTTACCAGAGCATTCCGGTGGTTACGCAACTCGAAGCAGCACAGCAGTCAAAGCTTGAGTATCGGATTCATGATCTCCGAACCGGGCGGGAGCGCAGAGCAACGGAAAAAGAGATTCACGATAGGGCCCAACAAGGGAGCACAGCTCAGAACTCGCTAGGCGAGAACTTGCAAGAGTTGACGAAATATCACGTGGTGGATTTTCGGGCGTCGCCCGATGGTGAACACATTGCTTATCTCTATGTAGTCGACGATCCGTCGCTTTCCCCAACGTGGTCTCGCCGCCTGTTGCTGGTTTCCAAGCGAACGCAGACGCTCAAAGAGGTCACGCCCGAGGCGTACTTCATTGACCAACTGTGGTGGAGCGCGGATGGTGCCGAGTTGTATTTCACCGAACGCGATGGGCGCGGCCACTCGCCGGAACTGTGGAAAGTTTTCGCAGACGGTTTAGATCAGCAGTTTGTATTCAAGCCGACGGGCAACGATTACGTCTCGGCGTTTTCATCAGACGGATCGGGCAGATACATGGCGTGCCTTATCGAAAACAACGTGACGCCTCCGCAGGTTGCCCTGCTCGACGTGGCGCACGGAAGAATTCGCGTCTTGGCTAACCTGAACCCCGAGTTCACGGCTCTACGGCGAAGCCCCGCAGAGCGCATCGAGGGCACAAACCGGTACGGTGACAAATGGTTTGGATACTTGGTGAGACCGCTGGCCTACAGTCCGGGCGTCCGGTATCCGCTGATCATTACGACCTACCGGAGCGGCGACTACTTCTTGCGAGGGGGTTCGGGCGACGAGAATCCTATCCAGGTCTACGCCGCCCATGGATTTGCGGTGCTTTGCTTCGATGTGGGGCCGATACGGAATCTTCATCCTGGCCATTTTGAGGACAAAATTCAGGATTGGGCATCTCCGACAGCTTCGCTAGAGGATGCAGTTCAGCAGCTGAGCAATCAAGGTCTTGTTGACCCAGATCGTGTTGGGATTGCCGGATTCAGCCACGGCGAGGAGATCGCGGGCTTTGCCGTCACACACACAAGTCTTCTCCGGGCCGCGATCGGCGCCGCTTTTTATGATCCGTGCTTCTATTTTCTGGGAGGAACTGATTGGTGGGACATCTTCGAAAAGTGGGGACTCGGCGGCTGGCCGGAAGGCAAATCAAGATCGAACTGGCAGAAAGTCGCGATGTCCCTGAATGCAGATCGTATTCGCACGCCTATTTTGGAGAACGCTTCAGACACAGAATACTTGATCTACTTGCCGGTGTACCGGTCGCTTGCAGACCTGGGAAAACCGATCGAGCTTTACTTATATCCGAATGAACTGCATGTGCGGAATCAGCCGAGACACCGCCTCGAAATCTACGAGCGGAATCTGGATTGGTTTCTGTTTTGGCTGAAGGACACAGAGCGCCCTGCCCCCGGGAAACAGGAGCAATATCGCCGATGGCGCCAGATGCGACTCCAGAAGGTGGGTTCACCCGACAGAGATTAATGTGGGTGTTCCCTAACCGGCGAACTGCCGGATATCCTCCACGCGCCTTACCGAACCTTTTCGCCTATTGTAGATGGGTAGTTCCCAGTGAAGCTGTCTGAAAGTCGCGAGGGGCGCGGACTCGAGATGCTCCCAAGTCTTCACAGCCTTTCGCCCACGGCAACTGGCGATGTGAACTCGGATCTCTCTCACACCGCTTAGGTCCCTGAAAGCCTCGCTTGCTTTGTCAACAGCGGAAGTGGCTGGTCTGTGCGCGCCCTTTCCGGTGGCCCCTATATAGATGATGTGCGAGCGCTCTCCGCTATTGTATTTGTAGGACTTGTTGGCAGCGAGGATGTACACCATCCTCTTTTTCCACCGGCTGCTCGCTGCACTGTCAGTAGTGCGTCTTTCGTACACCTGACTTTAAGAGAGCGCATGCTGGTGAGTGCATTGTAGCGCGTTGACTCATCGTTCCGCGATTCCGTTTCAGCTATGTTTGCAAAAGTGCAATCCTCGAGGCTTACCCATTGAGGAGTTTCCCGAGGCGTCCGTCGATGGAGCGCCTCGGGACTCAGGGTTTCAGTCACCTTCCGCCGAGTAAGCGGGAGGAGTCATCTGATGCGGATTCGAAAGGTCCGCTCCAGCAACGGACTTCGTCAAGGCGTTCTCGAAACGGATTGCGGTGGTCGCCTCGGCGATCTTCGTGATTTCGGGTTTCGTATAGCTCATCGCGGTCACCTCCTTTCTCTATAGGTCTTGCCTAATACGAAGAATCCCTGGAGCGCGCGGATAACCGAGCGCCCCGGGGCAGGGTTTCAGTCCTCATCCACGGCATAAGCCGGGGCAGTCTGTTGGTGCGGGTTCGACAGGTCTGCGCCGATAACGGACTTGGCGAGAACGTTGTCGAGGCAGATGGCCGACGTCGCTTCGGCAATCTTGTTGATCTCGGGTTTCGAGTAGGTCATCGCAGTCACCTCCTTTCTAGTTTGGTCTTTCTCGGCCGAGAAGCTCTTGCGTCCTGTGGTGGACCGGTAGGGGAGCGCCATTCGCAGAGGACAAAATTTCTGGTTCCACGAGCGGTATCCGCAACCCGCGCAGCCATTGTTCTAGGGCGAGCGTTCGGAGAAGAGGTAGGATCGGCACATCCTTGCCTTGTTCTGCGCGTTCCACGCAGATGGAGAGAGAAGCAGAGTCGACGATGCCGGTGCCTTCGCTCGTGAAGGGAACGTCTCGAAGGAGCCTCCATTGCGCGGCGAGTACTTTGACCAACCCGCGGCTGACGTACGCCTTTCTCTTCCGTTCGAGAATTTCGCGGGGAACAGTTCCGGCAAGAGCGCGTCTCATCAGGGACCGTCGCTGATTCGGCCGCACGAGCTGCTCGCGCGGTATGGACGAACAGAAGGTTACGAGGTCGCGGTCCAGAAACGGATAGCGCCATTCGTACGAGGGCACAATGGGGGTCGAGACGCAGGAAATCTGGCGGCTCAAAACTTCAAGCGCAGCGGCGTTTGCTTGCAGGCTCGGTAGCGGAGCCAACAATCGGAAACGCGCAGCGTGGAATCCGAAGTGCTCCCGGTTGCGAGCGAGGAACTCCGGCTTCAGCCAGGTCCAGTTTCTGTTGGTTCCGATTGTGTCCTGGTCGCGAGACGGCAGGAACGAAGCCAGCGCGCTTCGCCATAGGCCAATGATGGGTTTTCGTTTTGCCAAAGCCCAGCGAAATGATTGGCGGAGGAATTGCCACAACTGGAGCCGCGCGAGGAGGTCGGCTAACTCCGGGATGGGCGTCGGGACGCCGCCGAGCATCTCGTCGCCTCCGATCCCAGAGAGCACAACACGGTAGCCGTTTTCGGAAACAATGCGATCGAAGGATTCCGCTGCGGCGCTTCGGGAATAGGCTGACGTTGGCAACGGCTGAAACTGCCGGAGAACGGAAGCCTCTCTTAGTCTCTGGTCCGGCCCGATATCGATGTGGTGGCCTGTTCGGCCTCGTTGCTCTTCTACCTTGCGGGCGTAGGGCAGTTCATCCCAGTTCGGCTCCGCCGAGTCGAAATACGTGACGGTGTCGATTCTGGCCGGGTTCGCGGTTTCGGCGGCGACGGCATCCGCGACGCACACGATGGATGAGGAATCCATCCCGCCACTCAATTCAGCAAGGATTGGCGCGTCGGAGTTGATGCGCCGTCGCACTGCCTCGCGGAATGTGCATAGGAAATGCTCCTCGTATTCCCGATCGGTTCGATGGCGCACCGGTTTTGCGGACTCAAGGGTCCAATACTTTCTTACCGTGGCTCCCGCTGGCGTGATTCGAACGAATGAAGACGGAGGGAGGCTGAGGATGTCGCGATAAGGGGTGAGATGACTCTCCGGGAAGAACGACAGCCAGCCGGCGAGATACTCTTCCGACAGAGCGGGAATGCCGCCGTCGAGCAGCACCAGCGGAGCGAGATGACTCGACCAGGTAACCGTAGCGCTTTGTACGCGATAAAACAGCGGCCGCACTCCGACAAAATCCCGAGCGAGGATTAGTTCGCGCTCCGCCTCATGCACGACAGTGAGCGTCCAATCGCCAAGAATTCGAGCGAAGAGCCCAGTGCCGGCGCGTCGGTACGCCAGCTGGATTACTTCCTCGTCAGAGAGCGAATTTGAACTTCCGCCAGCGACGGCAGCAAGCTCCGTGCGGTTGTCGAGCCGCCCGCTCCAAAGAACAAGGGGAGGAACTTCCTCATGCCCTGGTCGGGCCACCGGCCGTCTGCTCGGCGCGTTGTATCCCGAAAGTAAGGCAAGGCCGGATCTTTGGATGATCTGAGTTTGGAAGCTGGCGAACGGCCTAAGCAGGGCATGGACGCGCGCGAGCAAAACGGGATCGATTGGCTCCCCATCAAAATGCCAGATCCCGAAGTGAACGCCCATCGCGAGACCTCCAACAGCTCAGAGTCGGTCCAGAACGGCGTACAACTCGATGGAAGATTCCCCATCGTTGATGACGCGTCTGTCCGCTTCCGCCCAAGCGTGCGCTTTAAACGGGAGGCGCTGAGCGCCGAGAATTAGCGTCGCGGGGATTCCCAGGTCTCGCAGCAGGCAGACCAGGGCGGCGGAGCGCTGCAGGCACTGCACTTCTTTGAAATAGAAGACGCATGCAAGATTGATCGCCCGGCACGCGAGCTCGCAATTCCCATTCGCTCGCGAGACCCGGACGGCTCGATGCCGCACGCGGCGGTAAAGGTTCGTGAACTCGTGTCGGGCCAGAGCCCGCTCAAAGGAGAGGAGCAGAGCATACGCGCGAAGGGTGAGAACGGTCATGAACACACGGCCCTCGCTTCCTCCGCCATCTGCGACATTTTCCGTGCCAAGCGGAGGAAATATGTGCGCTGCGGTAGCGCGAGTGATTTCTGCTCCGTCATGGAAGTCCAAAGCGTGCTGGCGTACGCAAACAGCGCAGCTAGCGGACAGAGGGTGAAGGCGCGTTCCAAGATTCCGGGCTCAAGCAGGCCACGCCAGCGAGAGACGTAGGCTTCGCGGAACCGCGCTTCGAGGAAAGGGTTCGACGGAAAAGCTCGGCGAAAATGCTGGAGTAGGTATTCGAAGGAAAAGAACGGACATCCGACCGACGCTTCCGCCCAATCCAGGAACACACAGCGTTGATCGGAACAGAAGATGTTCTGCGGATTGAGATCCATGTGCCCGATGGCTTCGGGCAGACGGAGCTGGTGGAGACCCGTGAGAACATCCTCGGCCGTTGCGCAAAGCTCACGCCAATCGAGATTCGCGAATCGTTCGCGGTCGGGCAAGCTGACATCCTGGGACGTTTCGCCCAGCCATTCAAAAAACGGAGCCACACGGGAGAGCAAAGAGCTCGGTCGAAGATCGCGAGCGCCCTTGGCCGAAATATCGTTCGCGGCGGAAAGCGTGAGAGTTTGGAGACGAGCCAAGCTCTCGGCCGCGTTCTCCCAGTGGCGAATCTCAAAAACAGCTGAGAGCGACGGGCCGCTGGTCTCTTCAGCTAGCCATGCGTTCCATTCGGCCTTGGTGGCCAGGATTTTGGGGAGATACGCTGGGCACGCGCGAGAGACTGAAAGCGTGATGGGAAACTCGCGCGTGTTGGGTGCGCCAACGGCTTTGAACCAAACCGCCGTGCCGTCCGTTTCGAACCGAATGAGGCTGAATGTCGCGCTCGCGTTGAACTGCTCGAACTGGCCGCTAAGACGCGATCGATAAGGTTGCAGGGATTGTTCAACCCAGGCCGCGACTTCGCGAAACCAGTTCGGTTTGCGAAACGGCTCCTGGCCACCAGGAGAATCTACACCTGACCGGAAGGCGCGAATCGCAGCGAAATCGCCTCCGTGCGAAAACGATTCGGCGGTCAGTGGCCGAACGGATGTCCAGTACGCATCGGTGGGGACGGTCTCTCGCGGTCGAGTGCAAGCAGCGGCGTGGTAGAACACACCGTTTGGCGCGGCACGGTTCTCTAGACAGATTTCGTACAGGCAGACGACATGCAATGCCAATTCGCGTTCCACCGCCCAGTTGATGTTCGCCGCAATCCTCTCGTTCGCGGGGACCGACACTTGCGGCAGAGCGAATCGAGTGCCTTCTGGCCGGAGCAAAATCTCCTCTCCGTCGCGCCGGACGATCAGCAGGCGCCACTGTTCGACCCGCGTTTGATCCGTTCTGAGCGTCATGCGGCACCGTTTGCCAGCAATCCGTGCTCTCGAAGAGTGGAAAGAAATTCTTCTACATCTCCCCGCACCATTTCTTCCGGCGCGCCAAATTCCTGTCTGATCTGCGCGACCAAGGAAAGCATGCTGTATTTCTGTTGCAGGAGTTCGAGAATTCGAGCGCCGACTGGATTCAGACTGAACATCGCGCCACGTTCCACGTCGAGGAGGATGCCGCCGTCCGGAGACTTTGCGATTCGAACGGATTCGGAAATGGTGAACATGACGAGACCGTTGCGGAGACTCTGGCACTCGCCACCGCCGCAAGCCACTGTCGCGTCGGATTGTTCGCGATTCGACTGGTGAGCGCCTCGGAAGACCGTTTCTTGCGACCGCGGCTTCCCTTTGCTTTAGGACGTGGGCACGCTTGCACGTTCGATATTGCATTCCGCCACTCCAAGGGTACAAGCGTTAGGCTGATTGCTCTCGGCCTGTCCTTCGCAGAATCCCGACCACTCGCCCGACAATCTCGATTTCCGCGGGACTCTCGAGCCGCAGAGGACGATCAAATCCATCGGAGAAGGGGCGCAGGACGAGCCCTTTGCCATTCGAGGCGCACGACGTGCAAACGTATTGGCCGTTCCGCTGGAGCAGGACGTACAGCGGCTGTGCCCAAAGGGGAGCGCGGCGAAGCGTCACGATGCGCTTCTTGCGGCGGTCCACAATCAGCGCAACCGCACCGGCCAAGTAAGGATGGAGGGATCGTCTCTGGCCGCCGACCGAAAAGAGATCGCGTATCGAAAGATGATCCATCTTGAACGACTCGGCGGCTGCGCGTCCGAAGGAGTACGGGAATTCCGCGAGGACCGGCCTGTCTTGAGATTCAATGTAGGCATTCTGAGGAATTGCGGGCCGGCCAAAAAACTCGTTTGGCATTACGTCTCGGCCTTCGTGAGCCGACTCGATCCCTCCGGCCCTCATCAATTCCCAAAAGTTCAGGGAATAGACGACGGAAAGCGAAAAGAGTTTGTGCGCGTGCCGCGGCGGGCTGATTTTCGACTCGAAATCCGAGAGGGAGCCGGTCGCGCAGAAGAACCGCTCATCCTGTAACGCCTTGGCGATCAGTGCGCTCTTTGCCGAGGCTTCGCGGAAGCTCAGACCGGAACGTTGCCTGGCATGACGGAGCAGCCGGTCGAACGCCAACCGCGCGGACAACGGCCCGAACGGCGCTGGGTTCCAAAACTCGGCAAGCCGCCGCGGAGCCCGAGGCGCTACTGCCGAATCCGTTGGACGCAGCTCAAAGTCTACGGCTCCCAGGATGCGCGCTTCCTTGCCTAGTTCGAATTCCACTTGCGCAAACGGCAGCAGCGCTGGGCACAGCACGATGCGGTTCTTCCCGGAGGCATGAAGTCTTGAGCACGCGAGACCTCGCGCGTGCTCGACAAGAAAAAAGGCTCCGTTCCTGTGCATCGAGAAATTGCGGAATGACGGCGCGTCGGGCCTGATGATACGAACGATGCTGCCCGGCAGGAGGTCAGGGTAGGCGAAGTCGTCCTGGCCGCCAATCTTCGCGTAGAGGAATAAAGCTCCGGCCTCTTTCCGGCCATCCGTTTGGCGACGTGGTGCGCCCAGCCGGGCCCATTCGCGCAACGGCCGGAGCGATTCTGGCGGCAGGCCGGCGTGTGTCTGCTCAAACGAAAAGAACCACGATTGATCGTCGTACACGTTTGCGTCGATCAGCGTCGTATATGGAGACGGTAAGGACGCTTGCAGGCGCGGGATATCGTCGAGCGCCACGCCGAAGACAGCGAGCCAGTCAACCAGGCGGTAGCCCGTAAGCCGGCTGAGCACGAGAAGCTGGTGAAGGCTCGGACTGAATCCTTTTTGCGCGAGAACGTAATACAGATTCGGTGGAATGTGAAACCGCTTATCGCCGGGGTACATCTGGCGCGATTGTCGTGCAACGTCCGCCAAAGACAGTCCGCGCGAGGAGAGGATTGCGCGAATCCTATCGGGAAGGGCTAGAGACGGCTGGCCGGGGCGGGAGGGCATGGTTCCGCCAGTCCACAGCGGGAAGAGCGCGGCGGGTGAGAAAACCCTGAAATGGCAGGATTTCGGGACAATGCCCGTGTCTTGAATTCGAGACGGCCCGAAATTAAATAGGGTATTCGACGGCGAGTTCTGCTAAGTTGGCTTCACGTCCAGATGTGGTAACGGGGTGATGACGGATTAGGTAACCGAAAGCACGGGAATGGACGCAACGGGGCCAACCGAACGGGCGGGTGTGAGACTGAAGCAGTTGCGGGAGCGTCTCGGCTTGACCCTTCGGCAGGTGGAAGCCGAGAGCCGGCGCCTCGCCGCGAAAAGGAAAAATCCGGACTTCCTCATCTCCCGCGGGTGGCTGAACAACATCGAAAACGGAACCTATAAGCCGAGCATCTTCAAGCTGTACACCCTGGGCGCGATCTATCACGTTCACTGGTCCACGATCTTCTCGTACTTCGGGTGCGACGTGCGTGATTTTGGCCGAGACCAAGCCATGTTCGCTCCCCCGAAGACACAGCTTGCTTCGGAAGCGTCTGAACCGGAGGACACCCTCGTCGTTCCCGTGCGATCGCGCCCCGACGTTCGCCTCGACAAAACAAACCTCTTGTCGAGGCTTATCGAGATCTGGGGAGACGTTCCGAACCGACTGATCCAGCACCTCGACCTGCGCAATGGGGTTTACGGGTTCGTCGGCATGTCGGACCGAACGATGTATCCGATCATCCGGCCCGGCTCCATCGTGCAGATCGATCAGAACCAACGAAAGATCATTCCCAAGTGGCGGAACGAGCACGAACGCCCGATCTATTTCATCGAGCTGCGGGGCGAGTACATTTGCAGTTGGTGCGAAATCCGCGACGGGTATCTTTCGGCGATTCCGCATCCAAACTCCGACTGCACCGTTCGCCGTTTCGCGCACCCGCGTGAGGCGGAGATCGTGGGGCGCGTGATTGGGGTCACGATGCGCATCGCGGAGGCAGCCTAGGCAGGCCTTCGCGGGCACTCGGTATCCGGCTAGATCGTTGGCGCAATTTTTAGACAGAGAAAGACAAACAGAGGACCGTTATGCTGATCACGGATCGCTTGCGCGAATTGCGGGAAGCCAAGAAGCTGTCCCAGGGAGACATCGAGGGGAGGACGGGATTGCTGCGCTGCTACATCTCGCGGGTGGAAAACGGGCACACCATCCCGAGCATTGAGACCTTGGAGAAACTAGCGCGTGCCCTAGAAGTGCCGCTGTGCCAGCTTTTCTACAATGGGGACAAACCGCCCGAACTGCCCAACCTGCTCAAAAGAAAAACCGCCGATGATATCGTTTGGGGAAGATGGGGCAAATAAGCGGTGTACCTTCGAACCTGACCAAATGCCTCGAGCAAAGCAAACGAAGGGGACCGAAAACGACTGCTCGCTTTGGCGCAGAAACTGGCGAACGGCCGCAAACGAAACGAGGAAGCCGCGTAGATTTCCTCCCCTTGAGAGGCTTCTACTCCAGCGAGGCCGCGCTTTTGGCGCGGCCTCGGCGTCTCACGAACTCCTGCTGCCTACTTGGCCTTGGTCTTGGTTGTGGCCGCTGTCTGCCCTTTCTTGTTGAGGGCTGGCGTTTTGGTTGGTTGCGACAGTTCCGTGCGAACTGCTGCGCACACTTTGGTGAGTTCGATCTTGTACCGCGCAGCGGTACGAGCAAGGTTCGAGTCCTTGCCAAGGGGCTGGCGGGGGTCGTATCCCGGGCAATACAGGTCAGAGACGAGTGCGCACACCATCAGGAAATGCTGCACCTCCGAAGCGTTCATTTCACGCACGGCCTTTCCTGCGATGCTCTCGTAGTCGACGGTCTCGCCCCAGGGGGTCTTGGTTTTCTTCTCGTCCCACTCGTATACCCGGCAGAGACGGCGGTGGTTGTCCTGGCCGAGTCGCCGGAAATAGTCGAGGGCGATCATTTCTAAGTCAGCGCGCGGGAGAACGGCCGGCAACTTCTTGCGGATGGCGTCGAGCGTACGAAGGCGTGTCTGTTTTTCGATACGCTCCGCAAGGGCTTCCTTCGCCCGCGCTGCCCGCTCCCCGGGCGTCGGCCGGTAGCGCGTGCTCTGGGCATGTACCGGGCATTTGTCGTCCTGGCACACATGGAGGACATGGCCCGCCTTTGGCCCGTCAATGATCACGGCGGATTTCGTCTGCGGGCATTCCGCTTTCTTCCGTGCTAGGTGGTACTGACCTTCGTAGAGGACATTCGGATTGGTGCTTCGGGCTTGCCAAGCTGGCGCTTGCGAAACGCGCAGCGGTTTTTCACCCGCTTCTTCCAGAGGCTTCACGCGACTTTGCACGAGGGCCTCGACCTTGGCGCGGTAGCACTGGCGGTCGGTGCAAATGGACTTTTTCTGTCCTACGGCTTCGGGGAAAAGGAGCGGATTGGCCCCGGTTCGCTTCGGGCAGCGCAGGCAGCTTCCGGCTGCGGGATGCAAAGACTCGTCCTGTGTGTCGAATGGAGCGTTGGTCAAATCGAGATGGATTTCCCGCTCAATCCATGCGCGGAGTTCGCGCACGGTGACGGCTTCGGCTTTCTTGTCTTTCAGGAGGGCGGCCGCCGTTCGGTGATGCGGAAAACACTCGGCTAGGGCGCGGCGCTGATCGCCCGGTGTCAATCGGGCGATCTCAAACGCATGCGCGACCGTCAGCTTTCCCGAGTAGAACGCTTGCTGGACTTCATCCACAAGGTGAGTCAGACGCAGACGAGCATAGACGTACTTCTCGCTGCGTCCGATTTTCTCGGCCAGCGTTTCGACCGTGTAGGTTTCCGGTTGCAGCTGCATGAGGGCGGCGTAGCCTCGCGCCTCGTCGAGTTCATGCACGTCGGCTCGCTGCAGATTCTCCACGAGCTGCAATTCGAGGCATTGCGTGTCGCTTAGCTCGCGGATGGTGGCGGGAATGGTTTCCCGTTTGGCGAGTTTCGAAGCGCGGTAGCGCCGCGCTCCAGCGACGAGTTCATAGAAGCCCGGCTCTCCTTCCGGCATCGCGCGTACAAGAACAGGTTGCAAGACGCCGTGCAAACGGATGTTGTCCGCCAGTTCTGCGAGCTTCGTCTCATCGAACTGGCGGCGTGGATTGGTCTTCGATTCCTGGATGCGGGAAAGCGCAATGTCCTGAACAGCGGACACGCTTTGCGGCGTCACTTCCGTTGTGTTCACTGCTGTTGCCATGATGTTCTTCTCCTCTCTTCGTTGTTTTCGTGAATCAGTACTCTTCGGGAAGCAAAAGGGTGGTGTGGGAGCGGTCGGCTTCGGTTATGACCCAGATTTTGTCGCCGGCGGTGGTGCGATAACTGCTGAGAAGCCGGAAGCCTTTTTCGAGACTGAACTGGTTCTCGGCTTTGTCCTCCTGGGGCAGTTCTTCGCCCCAGTCGCCCCGGACGTGGCGCGACAGGAACTCCATCGCGTTCTGTCCGGTTTTTTTGAGGGCTGCCAGTGCGCCGGGTGTGGCCACAAGCTGCCCCAGGTCAAACAGCGGTTTGCGTTCGGTTTGTTGCATGGGATTTTCCTTTCAGTGGAAGTTGGGCTTTGCTCCCCAGGCACCGCAGGGCGGTGCATGAAAAGCAAATGCCCTTCGTGGCGGGGAGAAGCGACTGTCCGTCCGCGCCGTCAAGGGCGCCGGGGTGTGGCGTTCACTGGAGCGAAGCGAAAGCCCTTGCACGGAAGAAGCGGACGGATCAGGCGCAGGGTTTAGCCAGGAAGGGCATTGTCAACCGAGCACTTACGGCCAAAGAGAAAGGAACGTCAGGTAAGGGTGAGACAAATTGCGGTTTGCGAACATAGACCGTAGTGAATTTGCTATCTTGCTTTCAGAGGCAATCGCGCAGTCTCGGGAGCGTCAACGTCCAACGTGGCGTCCTTCACCCTCAGCCCGGACGGGCACTATGTGGAAGTGGACGGTTTCGTTGTCCCGAGGAATTTCGGTGAGTTCTTCAAGCGGGATCCCCTGCGGGTACGCCGGTGGGTGACGAAGCGGCTGCGCGGAAGGTTCGACGAGGATAGGCTCCTCGATCTGGAGCAGGATCTGCTGGTGTATGTATGCGCTCTGCCCGCAAACAGCCGATTCCGTAAGCCGGGAGCCAGCCAAATACGAAGCGGGTGTTCCGACGTTATTGAGTGCTTTGATCCGGTCGGGCATTTTGGCGCGAGCGCAGCGCGATTCCACAACTTCGTCAATCTCTGTCTGTGAGTACGGGAGAGCGCGTTCGCCAGTACCAATACGCTGGCAGCCCTAACAATACCAACAGCAATCCAATGGGGAGCGATACGTTTCACGTATCGCTCACAAAAGTTCTGCGCCTGGTCCTTCTCAAAACGGATGCATTTTCCGCGCCGCAGTCCCGTTTCAGAACGGACGCATCTCCTCGCACGACTAAGTTCCTTAAATCTCTCCAACGAAAACGCCGTGTTCCTGGCAGTTCATCTGCAAGGAACGGCACCGAGGTTGGAGAGAACGGATGAGACTCAGCGTCTTGGCCGCAGCGATCTTTCTTCTTTCGGGGCCTCTTGCCGCGCAGACGCCGCCCGAAACCGAAAGCCGCGCCGACGCATTCATACAACCTGGACGGAGCGCTCCTCTCCCCGAAAACCCAAGACCCAAGCCGGGCATGAAGGTCCTTCGACCTTGTCCGCTTTCTATCCTGCGGTGCGCATCTGCGGTGCCGCACCCTCACTCGACCTTTTTTACGGACACGGACCGTTCCTGGTGGGCCGCATTCAAGCGTCCGCCGATGTTGGTCGCCACTGGCATCATCATCGGCTCGATTATCGTCGACGTTGAGGGGACGCATGCCTGCCTGCGTGCGGGAACCTGCACGGAGGGAGATCCCCTCTTTGGCACTCATCCAAGCAGGCTGCGGCTGTACGGGACAACGGCCCCTTTAACGGCTGCGGCCGTCTGGATGCTGGTGAAGGGCAAGCAATACGGCTACGGAAGGTGGGTACTGCTCGCGGCTGCTCCATGCACGATCATGCACATTCGCCTCGGCATCAGCGGATTTCAACACGCGTCGAAATAAAGATCGCGATTTTTTAATCCGATAGAACGTCTGCGACCCTCGTTTGCGTGCGGTCGCAGGGCTCTTCGCAATCGATGATTACAGTGATCCCCAAGAGTTGAGGTTCAGGTCTGACTCAGGAACTCGGAAGGAAAGCTGGCACGTTGCCAGGATGGCCGCGCACGGATTGTGGTCGGCGGGCATCCGCCCGCGCGCCACTCAAAGGTCAGGTGTGTCGGCCTGCGCTCGAATGAGCCGATGGTCCGTCGAGAACATCTGGTAGTTGGTGAACTGGCCTTTGCTCCAGTACTTCTTGTTGCCAAGCCAAATTTCATTGTAGTAAGTGAGTGGGACGGTCTGCTGAACTGGTCCCGCTTGCCGGAGGGGACCGTATGTGGTGACCCCGAAGAAGTCCCTCCAGTTGCGCTTTAGATCGTAGTGCTCGGAGAGGCGAAGCAGCTTCCCTTCCTGGTCAGTCCAGACCTCCCCGTAACACGAGGCCGTTTCCAAATAGCTGGAGTGGAAGAACCCCCAGTTGGTGGTTGCCTCCAGTGAGCACACATTGTCCTCGGTGCTTCCCACGTACTGAAAAACCTGGATTTTCTGGCCGTCCACACTGCGGCCCGGCATCTGGCGGATTTTGAGCGAGTACCGCCGCGCAACCATGAGGACATTCGTGGACCAATCGGTTGACGGGTTCAGGTATTTGTTCAATGGAGGGCTCGGAATATCCCCCAACTCCTTCCTGCCATCCGGTAGTTCCCGGAAGGTTTGCCGACCGTCCACGATTCGGACCTCATAGTCTTCGCGGTACGCAGGCTCCTTGTTTCCCGATCCCCACTCGACGGTTTGGGTTGCAATAAGGTTTTTCATCATCTCTGCTTGCTCGTCGGCACGAGACCTCAATCGGACGACCTCGGGTGGCTCCGCGTCTCGGTGCTGCAGAGCGTCGACACGACCGGGCTCCCAGCGCGGATAGAAGTCCGGCGCAACGGGAGGGACGCCCTCCGCAATCGCAGGAAACAGCTTTTCAGCCAGGAATGGTTGTACGCGGCTTACGAATTCCGCCAATGTCTTCGTCGGGATGGCCAGCGCAACATTTCCCTCGCGGCCTAGCGAGCTGAGAACTCCGACAATCTTCCCGGAGCTGTCATCCACAACGATGCCGCCGCTCGCGCCACCGTGAATCCGTTTGCCTTCGGCAGGGTCATAGTCGAAGGCGAGCAGCCCAGTCGTTGTCCTGCCTTTGTAGGTGGCCTCGAATCGGACCAATCCTCGAACCGGACTCCCCTCGAACGGATACCCATAGATGCTTACTCTTTGGCGCAGCTCTGGTTCGTCCGAATCATATGCGAGCCCGTGATGATGCGCCAGCGGATGGCGCAGTTCGAGAATCGCCAGGTCGCGGCCCGGCACATACACTTGCGACTCCCAGGGAGCCATTTCCGAAACGTTGGCGGTCGCGCCAGCGTCATGCGAGCTCGTGTCGTAGTAGCGATGGACAATCCAATGCCGTTTGATCCACGGGAGGCGCGATTTTGCTGCGACATGGTAGTTCGTGCAAATGAAGCGGCACTCGGGGTCCAGACAGAAACCCGTCCCGCCCGTTAGCGCAAAACCTCCTCCAAGAGGAATCGCGGCGAGACTGGTGATGGTCGGAGCATCAATTCGCAGGACAGTCTTCTCGATCTCGGTGTGCTTCTCTTTCGCGACCGCTGCCGTGGGAACACAGCATACGACAGCCACCACCAACAATCCGCGCAACCGCATGGGCACCTCCGGCCCACGCCCGTTGCAGGTATCGAACCAAGGAAAACCTCCTCTTGTTTGCTATGGCTTGCGACTACCTCGAACGACAGGGCGAAACCAAATGGGAACACGCCGCGGATTCTCGTTTCATTTTGGCGCCGCAAACGCGGCACCGCTGTGAGTACAACCCATATTCGGGCGGATTACTCTGGACTGTCCCTGGGACTAGGCTCTCGCAGAACTTCGATCATGGGTTCTCCTTTCGGGAAATGCTCTTTCCGCGAAGAACAAGACGGAACGAGGATCGCGGCCTCCAATCCCATGCTTGACAATGTTACTACCTCTTGGTAATCTCCAAACTGTAATTACTGAACGCATAATATATCGGCTGGAGGCCACGGCGGTGTCCGAACCCACCCGGGCGTTGTCGCAAGGGAAGGCACTAGCATCACGCATCTCGCGTCGCCACCTGCCGGGCCATACCCGTCTCGGCACCCCCTCGTCATTCTCTGCAGCAGGATTCGCAAAGAGCCAGGTTGGCCAATTCATCTGCGAGCTATTGGCCGCTTCCCGCCTGGGCATCGCGGTCTTCGACCACACCCTTCATTGTGTTGCCCTGAACTCCGAGTTGGCATCGCTCCTGGCCGGTAACGAAACGACCCTGTCCGAAACCGTCACCTTGCACGGGCCAGAACTGCGCGCCTGCATTCGCGAAGTGCTCATGACCAGCGCCCCCGTCGTGGGAGTCGAAGTGAGCCTCCCAGTCTGGGCCGAGCGCCGGGTCTTCCATTCCATCGCAAATTTCTTACCCATCCGAAACGCCGGTACCGTCCGTCACGTGGTCGCGATTTTCATCGATGCGAGCAGCAACTACCGTGCTCAAACCCAGATCCCCTCGTTTGTGAACCATGAGACGGCTTCCGTCACGCAGTGCGAAAAACATAGCCAACCCGGAATGATCGAGACCAATGCCGATTTCATATCCTCAAACCCGGCCCGCACCGCTCCCTCCCGTTCTCGTCCTCGGAAGCAAGAGCGTGCCAGACCCGAGCCAGCGCAGAGACCGCTTTCCGAACGCGAGGAGGAGGTTCTGCGCCTGATTCTCGAAGAAAAGGGCAACAAGGAGATTGCTTACCAGCTCGGCCTGGCCTTGAGCACCGTGGAGACCCATCGAAAGCACCTAATGCTCAAATTGGGAGTCCATTCCACGGTCGAACTCGTGCTGCTCGCCGCGCGAACGGGGCGTGTGAGGATCCCGAGCCTACCTGAAAACCACTACTCCGGATCCGCTACTGTAAAGTAAGCAATAAATATAGTGAGGTACAGAAACAGGTAGCATAGGGCAGAAAGAGGGCGTCCATGCTCCGCCCTCTGCCTGTAATCCCGTCTCTCCGAGCGGTCGAGCCAATTCGCCGACTCCGCGGCGGTTCGCAGTCGCACCTCATGCGTGCCTCGGACGGGCGCCTCTACGTCGTGAAATTCAGGAACAATCCGCAGCATCCCCGCATCCTGGTCAACGAACTCCTCGCAACTCTGCTGGCCGCGCGCATCGGCCTGCCCACGGCGCCTGTTGCCCTCATGGAGATTTCTAGTGAATTCATTGAACGTAACCCCTCACTCTACATCGAACTGACGCGCGGCCGCACTCTCTGCCTGGGGGGATGCCAGTTCGCATCGCGCTATCTGGGCAGCCCCATCGGAACGGCGGCAGACTTGCTCAACTGGCCGGAGGGGGCGGTGGAGAACGCCAAGGATTTCATCGGCATGCTTCTGTTTGACAAATGGACCTGCAACACCGACGGAAGGCAAGTCGTGTTTGTTCGACAACGGAATTCGTCGACTTATCGCATCCATATGATCGACCAAGGGTTCTGTTTCGACGGCGGCAGGTGGTGCTTCCCGGACGGCCCGATTCGCAGCCTGTACTGCAATCGGCGGGTCTATGCCGGAATTACGGGACTCGAATCGTTCGAGCCTTGGCTCAGCCGGCTACAAGCAGATCTTACTCTTGATGCCATCCTCGAAACCGCGTCGCAAGTCCCCAGCGAGTGGCTTGAACCGGGCGACGCCCTCCTGAAATTGGTCCAGCGGCTGGATCGCCGCCGGAAACTCCTCTCGCAGCTCCTGTTCTCCATGCGCGACGCCTCTCCGCTGGTCTTCAATGCCTGGAAAACACCCTCAGCAAGAGTCAGCGCCATATGACAACGCGTCTGGGCGGCCGAACAAGTCGAATCGGAAACCGGGGAATGCGCGTCGCGGCCGCGCGGCAGACGCTTACGAAGTGGCCGTGCTGAGCGCGCAATGCCCGTGCAACACCCGATCTCACCAGGGACAATCTTTCCATGGCCTTATTAGATGCTGATCCGATATTTGCCTCGGATTTCTACTGTCCGGCACAGTAACATAAACATCCAGTTACGTCGCGCCTATATAGCGTGCCGAAGTTCATGCCAGCCTTGCTGATGGAGCATATTCTTTCCGCCGTCACGAGCGCGCCGAGCGGTGAAACGGGAGATGAAGCGGTATCGTTCTTAATCGCAGAATTCCTTGTTTGTAGGCAACCCGCGTGGCGGCCGCACCGCGGCCATCCTCGCCAGCCTCACTTCTGCCTGCCGCCGGCACGATGTCGATCCGCAGCTTTACTTCACGTAACTGCTGATGAGTCTTCCGCCGCTGCTGCGCGAACTGCCCCACACCCGCCGCCAGGAACTCGATGCCTGGCTCCCCGACAAATGGAAGCTCTTCCATGCCGCACGCACCGCCGCCCTGCTGAGCCACTCTGCTCAGCCACCACAATCTGCCTCGTTAACGTAATCCGCCGTCCTCACTCGCCCCCCTGTGCTCCGCGTATCGCTCACGATGAATTGGTTCCACCGGCGAAAGTGCGATTTCCTAAAGAGATACCACCGTTTGCGCAGCCAAGAGTAGTTGAGCTCATCTTCGATTGCGAGACTAAGCTGCCAAATAATTTCAAACCATCCGTCGTCGTGGTCGAATCCCCAGCACATGGACGCGTGGGTGGCTGGCGTTGAGTAGTCTTGGTATAGGACTGGGAAGCGTTTGAGGAGTCGTTGTGTGAGTTCGTTATTCAAGGCGTGATGGGTGCTACCTGTGCGTCGGACAGGCTGCGCGCAACGTGCTGTGAACGGAAGAAGGAGGAAACGACATTTCGCGCTTCATCGAAACGGCTCGGCTGCTCTCGGGCGGCACCAGCTCCAGCGACGACGTTTTAGTTTTGTAATGGAAAAAGCAACCGAGAGAAGGTCGAATCGTATCTCACGCGATGCGCCGAGTCCTCCTTTCCGCCTTGTGGGAATGGAGAGCCTCCCTTCCTGTGGGGCCAGGCCGGTTAAGCTTGGCCCTCAAACCGTCTATGCGTGAGTTAAGGGTTTTGTGTCAAATGCTCTGTTGAGGAGCGGAGCAGTCATGAGCCGAGATCAGCAGGCAGATTCAGGAGATCGCTGTGGGTGCACACTGATGGCTGCGAGATTGGCGGCCGAGGGCAAAGTTGGCGGATAAGTACCGACTGACGTACCGCTAAGTTGCAAGCCGGGCGAAGCTGGCAGAGACTTGCCATTAAGAGAATTGCCTTGACTGAATCAATTGCGAGGATGTAGTGCCGACCTCCCACCCGGCGCAAATCAAAAGTCCGATCGAAACGGTTGACTTTTGCAATGCTGAGATTGTCGTTGGGTTGGTATGCGCGGTCGGAACCGACTACGGGCCGATCCGCGATTCTGTCACTTCAATTTTGGGAGAGTACGGGTACAAAACCCGCGTAGTAAGAATAAGTTCTCTCATTCCGAAGCTGACCGACTACGATTTGATAGATTCGACTGAGATTGACCGAATCAACAGCTATATGGATGCGGGTAACAAGGGTTGCCGGGACTCCGGCCGGAAAGACCTCTGGGCGCTCGCTGCAATCGCAGATATCAACGCCGCACGTGAAAAGGAAAAGCACGGCGAAGACTTTTTCGTTCAGAAGCCAATAGAACGGACAGCGCATCTGATTCTTACATTGAAGCGGCCTGAAGAAGTGGCAACGCTTAGAAAGGTGTATGGGGATGGTTTTTTCCTGGTGGGGGTGTTCGCGACCGAAAAGGAACGACTCGGACATCTCTTGAACCGAGACGCACCGAAGAGAGAGGCCCTAACCCTCATTTCGAGAGACTCGCAGGAGCTCGATCCTTATGGGCAACAAACCAGGGAGACGTTTCACCTTTCCGATGTGTTCGTGCGCCTAGAGAACAAAGCTTATACGTTTGAGTTGCAGAGGTTCTTCGACTTGGTATTTTCAGACCCGCTCATCACGCCTACGCAGAGAGAGCACGCCATGTACCTTGCATACGCTTCCTCTCTTCGTTCAGGTCAGCTCGGACGTCAAGTCGGCGCCGCGATTACCTCGAGGCAAGGAGATATCTTGGCCATCGGCTGTAATGATGTACCTCGGCCAGGCGGTGGCTTGTATTGGCCCGGTTCTCAGGATCGCCGCGACCATGTTCTTGGTTACGATACGAATGACAAACAAAGGGAAAAGATCATAGAGCGTGTTATAAGCTGTCTTGGGGGAGAGATGGGCAACAAGCCAGCCCAGGATCTTCGAAAAGAGCTTCGAGGTGTGCTCGATATCACAGAATACGGAAGGGCAGTGCACGCTGAAATGGACGCATTGCTGACGTGCGCTCGATCCGGTGTTAGCCCAGCGGGGGGCATTCTGACAACAACGACATTCCCATGTCACAATTGCACTCGCCATATTGTTGCGGCGGGAATCTCACGTGTGATCTATATAGAGCCCTATGCGAAAAGCCGTGCGGAGGAACTCCATGAGGATGCAATTGTGGTCGAGGAGAGGGCTCGCGACGAGGAGCGGCGTCGGAGAAGAGTGCCATTTACGCCATTCGTGGGTGTTGGACCGAGGAGATACTTTGATCTGTTTTCTCTGAACTTGAGCCGTGGTTTTGAACTGGTCCGTAAGTCGGAAGGGAAGGCGTTGAAAGCATCTAGAAGCCATCTCATAAATACCTCAGGAGGATGACGGCACAAGCGAGCTGCACCATCCCGAGGAAATTCTCTGGGTAGTATTCCCAGCGAACGACAACGCGGCGAAAATTATGAAGCCAAGCGAACAAGCGTTCGATCTTCCAACGGCGGCGATAGCGGCGCAGCACGCGGCCGTCTTGTGTGGCTTTCCGGCTGCGTACGGAATGGTGTGGAGCAATCAACTGCACACCGAAGCGTTCGCAAATCTGCGCGTCCAGCGGGTCGCTGTCGTAAGCGCGGTCGCCGATCAAACGCTCGGGAGTTTCGGTGAGGAAGCGCCGCTCGATGGTGGGCGCGACGAGCTTTGTTTCATGCGGCGAAGCGCTGGCCACGTGCACGGCGAGAGGAAGACCATGGCCGTCGCTGATCGCCATGATTTTGCTGCCTTTGCCGCGGCGAGTAGGGCCGACAGCAGAGCCCCCTTTTTCGCCGAACTGAAGCTGGCATCGATGAACGACTCGCTCAAATCCAGCTTTCCTCGGTCGCGTAAGTCTTCCGCCAGTTTCTGCAGCAGTGCGGTGAGCAGCCCCGAGCGCTGCCACTGCTGGAAGCGGCGATGACAGGTTTGGTAGGGAGGATAACGACGTGGCAGATCGTGCCAGGGAGCACCCGTGCGCAACACCCAAAAAACACCGTTGAGCACCGCTCGGGTATCCTGCCACGGTCGGCCTCGCCCATCGTCCCGGCGTTTCGGACGAAACAGTGGTTCCAGCACCGCCCACTGGGCGTCGGTGAGGTCCATGCTCCGGATTTACGCTAGTTTGCATAACTCTCAAGTCCCAAACGACTTGAATGTGTTTATGAGATAACTTCTAGACATGGTGCATACCCGCGTGTTCCAATGTCGCCGTTTTCATATATCCAAAAAGAAGCGATTGCCATCAAAGAACTGGATTCTCTGCCCAAGCAGTTGGATATGTTTCCTCTCATTTAGGAGCAAACAATGGCGGTGGTAAAGAATAAGACGACAGAAGCGAATCGGGAATATTGGTCCCACATCGAAGAAGTCGCGAAGGAAGTAGGTAAGTGGCCGACTTGGATGGGTAATCGCGGAAAAGAATCGAACGAAAAATTTGAGCAAGCAGTACCGCGATCTCGCGCTGCAAGCGCTTCGGGCGCGGATAACAAGTAGTATATGTCTACCTTTTGGATAGACTTAAGGGTACGACGCTTAAATTTCAAAACGTCCCCACAGAGACGAACCCCTCTGAAGGGAATCATAGCTTGTCAACGACAAATGTCCGTGGCGCGCCACAAGGCGGAGCGCACGTGGTCCCGTGAGTGGTCCGGTCGTGGATGTTGTGTCTTCTCTGCTTCACTTGGGGAGGATGTCACGGAAGGAGCGAAAGTTCATTTTAAACTTGCGTAGCTCGAGAAGGGACTTCGCTTGATCGGCGTTTTCGACGGTGATAACGCCAAGTTTGATGGCGTGAAGCAGAATTCCTGCTGTGTTGAGCAGCTGACCCGAGCCCAGGCGAGTGACGGTTTCTCTATAGAATTTTCTCTTTTCGTCAGAAGCAATGAGCGAGCCGCGGCATTGCGCCAAGCTAAGACAGGCAGCTTCGCCGATTCCCATTATCTGAATGAGTTCGGCATAGATCGCTAGTTCCTGGATAGCAGTTAGCTGTACCTCTTGCAAGAAACCGGAAGAGATCGCGGCGTGAATAGCTCCGGCTTGATCCGGGTCTTTCACTTCGTTGACCACTTGTTCGGGAACCACGAAGGAATAGGGCGGTAACTTGGCCAGCAAATCCAACTGCCCGATATGCGTGAGATTGATCAGGATGTTCGTGTCGGTTACGACGACACGAGCGGGAGGCGGAGACGGACCCGGCATTCTTACTCCGGCAGGAGAACGGACTGCGGTTCCTCGTCGTCGATCCCCGCGTTGGTCAGTAGATCATGGGCTATCCAGCGCTCCACTCCGACCCGGTCTGCCAATTCGATAAACTTGGATTGGGTGATCTTCTCGCGACGAAGAGCTTCGAGGCCAAGCGCCAGAAATCTACGTTGGAACTCTCCTCGCTGCTCGACCGGTAGTTGCGGGAAGCCGAGCCCCTTCGCGATCTTCTTGCTGCGACCGTCGGCATCCATGGTCCTAAGTCTCTCGAATTGCGGTTCCGGTAGAAGTCGGAGGTTTCGCAAACGGTAGAGCGTCGAGAGAACACTGACTCCATAGAGGTGCGCCAGCTGAACAACATCGTACAGCTGGATCTCTTGGGTGCCGGGATCGGTTCGCGAGTCGATCGGAACTACGCCTTTTTCATCAAAAATGTCCGCGTGAAGGCGGCTGGCCGCCCCCTTGCCAAGGGAAGCGACGAACTGGCGAACACCTTCTTCGGGCAGGAGAAATCCCGCTGCGAAAGAATTGGCTCGCACTTCTCGTAAGTCGTCCCGTTCGTTTTCCCGGCTCACCGTGCCAATCGCATCTTTGTCGAGCAGGACGTGAGCATACTCGTGGCACCAGGAAAAGCGGCGTCGTTCAGGGGAGTGTCTGTCATTCAGGACAATAAAAGGTCCGACCTTGGGATGGCTGATCGTTAGTCCGGACACGGCTTCAGGCATCGGTACGGTTCCGGTGCGGATTCCTTGAGCTTCGATGAGGGAGGAGGCGTCCCCGAGAGGAGCGGAGCCCAGACCCAGGCGCCGCCTCTCTTCGAGGGCTACGTGTTCGCCAATCTGAATCGCTTCCCAGCGGCTTCGCGGGAAAGCATAGGCGTAGGTAGCGACGGTGACGGTCGCTCGGCTGATTCCGAGCAGTTCTTCAAGGCTGGTGAGCTCGTGCCCGAGGGCGATGCAATCGCGGAGAGCTTGCTTCACACCATCCTCGCCAACGTCTTCGTGGGAGCGGAACAGCGCATGAACGACGTCATCCTCGGCGAATTCATCGGCCAGAAAATCACGAATGTCCCTGGCGAACAGGTACGCGAGCGTCTGGAGTTCCAGACCGGATACCGGCCGCTTGCCTTGCTCGATTTGCACGATGAGAGGACGCGAGACCCGCAGGTTCTTGGCGACCTCTTCTTGCGTCATTCCACAAGCTTCCCGTGCCTGCCGGATGCGGCGGCCCAGTTCGACTTGATCGATGGGCATGGTTCCTCCTAACAGAGGATTGGAAGAGCGCTAGGAGTGAGCGAGTCTAATGCCAGATGCGAAGCATAGCCAGCAAGAACTCCGGCAAAGAATCCGGACAAGAGCCGAAAGAGGAGTTCGAGAATTCCGTAACCGAGTTGGTGCAAAGGAGTGGGGCTCGCTGACTGTAGCTCACCGTAATGGTGAGCCTTCTCGCGAAGTGCCGCCTGCCAAGCCGGTAACTGTTGTTTCAACAGATATCCGACCGTACCGGTGATGCCCATGCTGTGCGCTTCTGCGCGATGATGCGGCGAATCTGGCGTATCGATCCAATCCGGTAGAAGCCCGCCTACGATCCCGCCGATCAACCCACCAGCGGCTTCCGCTACCACAACCGGTCTAGGCTGTTTCCAGGCGTGATACCCCGCATAGGCGACTCCTGCAACAGCACCAGTTCGAGCATGAACCTCGCGATTTGGCATGGATTCCAACCTCCGACCAAGACTATAGCATCCAATGTCCAAAACTGGAAACTAATGTTATCATACGGCAAAGAGGGAATTTACGGCCACCGTGGAAAAGGCAATCTGGTTCCAGGACAGCAAGAGTCAGCTTGACAACCTCCTGAGCGAGGTTTGCGAAGAGTTGCAGTTGTCGCCGACGCGTTACGAACTAGCGGTGGAGCGATACGGTTCGGTGAACAGGTTGCTGGAGCAACAAGGCAGTCCCTTTCAGTACCTGAATCCTCGCATTTTCCCTCAGGGATCCATGGGACTCGGCACAACGACGAAGCCGGTCGAAGGGCCGCACGACTTGGATTTCGTGCTCCAAGTCGATGCTCCCTATTGGCAGTTGCATCCACTCGCAGCCTTGCACGCGCTCTACGGGTTTCTTCTCAATAACGAAACTTACCGAAAGATGATGACGCTGAAAAATCGCGTCGTGCGCCTAACGTACGCCGACGAGTTTTATATGGACATCCTGCCCGCGTACTCCGATTTGGAGACAGGCGGCTCGTGCATCTTGGTGCCGGACCGGTCGCTGGTGGCTTTGCTATCGAGCGATCCCCAGGGGTACATGCGCTGGTTCAGAAATAGATGTCTTTTGCGGAAGCGGCTCTTGTTGGAAAAGGCCGCGCCGGTGCCTCCGCGCGAGGAGGCGTCGGAGAAAGAGCCGCTGCAACTTAGCGTGCAGCTCTTCAAGCGTTGGCGTGATTTGGCATTCGTAGAGCAAGAGATCGCTCCGATTTCCGTTTGTCTCACTACCCTCGCGGGCATGTTCTACCAGGGAGAGGAGTCGGTCAGCGAGGCGCTGTCGAACATCCTAGCCGGCATCGTGGATGCAATTGGCGCGGCTGATTCGAATGACCGACGGATCGAGGTGCGCAACCCGAGCAATCCGAAGGAAGATTTCGGAGAGCGCTGGGACGCGAATCCACGAGCATACGTCGCCTTCAAGAAAGGGATCGAGCGATTCCGGGAAAGTTGGTCTGCGATTCTGGCCGGCGGACGGGACACAAATAAGGAATTGGAGCGGCTGTTCGGAGAACACGTTCGAACGGTGCTTGTGAAGCGGGCGCAGCGGTTGCAGGACGCGCGGAAAGTGGGCCTTCTGACTGTCTCGTCGACGGGGGCGATTGGCGGCATCAGCAAAGGCACCACACGCATCCCCCAAAACGTTTTTCACGGCGATGAATAGGTTCATTCGGCAAAAATTCCTCACCGTAGCGCAGCAGGATCAATACGTCCGCGCGTGGTTCCCGAAGTTCCGCAGCTCAAGTAACCGCGGATCCCGAATCAAGTGGTGGGGAACTCTTCAGCCGATGCCGCGGAGCGATCAGTATCAGGTCGAGATCTGTTATGAGGTACCGTACCGGCCGGTGATCAAAGTCGCGGCTCCCCAACTATCGACTTGGGGCGAACTCACGAGGCAACCGCATACGTTCCGGGACGGAAGTTTGTGCGTTCATCAACCGCACGAATGGCATGGAAATAGGCTGGTCGCAGGAACCATCATTCCGTGGACGTGTCTGTGGCTGGCGTTTTACGAAACTTGGTTGGACACGGGCTGCTGGCTGGGTGAGGGCACCCATCCCGACTTGCCAGAGCACCGAGGTGCTGAATCGCTGACTGGAGTCGGGGAGTGAAACGGAATTCCGTCCGAAAATTCCGCACCGCGCGTGTCGCGATTGCTGCGCTTTCTCCAGTCGCCCGAGTCAGACAAATCCCAGCGACGACTCGCCTGTTTCTTTTCGTACGTACCGGGGGAAGGTGTGAGTTCGACGGCTGCAATCGGTACCTCCTCGCACACCCCGTGACCCTTGCTGAAGGGAATTTCGCCCAAGTGGCGCATATTGTGGCTTTCCGGGCGGAGGGCCCACGAGGAAGAAGCCGGAGCCGGCCAAGAGATATTCATAATGCCGCGAACCTAATGCTCTTGTGTCCGCAATGTCACAAATTGATCGACGATCACCCGTTGGACTACACGAAACGCACTTTGACCGAATACAAGCGACGCCACGAGAAATGGATTAAGCAGGTCACGGGCTTAGCTCCTCAGAGAAAAACCTGTTTGGTTGCAGTCAAGGTCCCCATCGGAAATCAAACGATCGCGATTCCGTTCGATCACATGCTGGAGGCCGTGGCGCCGCGGTATCCAGTCTCTCCGATGGGGCTCGAGGTCGACCTCACGAATCTCCTGGCCGAGAGCCGACCGGTTATGGAAGCTGCGAAGGAGAACATCGCCGCGCGGTTTTCGCGTTTTTTCGAGCCGAACGAGGAATGGCAACAGGCCGGGCATATTTCGCTTTTTGCGCTTGCCCCGATGCCGATATTGGTTTTTCTGGGGACGGTCCTGACCAACAAGGTGCCGGTGGAGTTGTATCAGCGGCACCGAGAAACCGAGAAGTGGACTTGGAAAACGACGGGGCGGCCTGTTCGGTATAAATTTCGGCAAGTCCGACCGGGGTCTAACTTGAGTCGTGTCGCCCTGCTACTCTGCCTGAGCGGGTCAGGCCCGCGGGAGAATCTGCCGTCGGGAATCGACCGGTCATTTTTCGTCTACGAGCTGACTTTGGACGGAACGACTCCCAATCCGACGTTTCTGCGCTTGCGAGCAGACCTTGAGAATTTCAGAATCGCATATCAGTCGGCCCTTGGTGAGATCGCGAAATTCCACGCGGGACTGAGGGATATGCACCTCTTTCCGGCGGTACCGGCCCCGGTCGCGGTCTTGTGCGGGCGTGAACTTCTTCCGAAGGTTCATCCTGCGCTTCTCGTCTACGACTACGACAAAAAGCAAGATGGTTTCGAGTACCAGCTAACAGTGAATGGTTAATCGACACAAGTATGTACCATTTACCGAGATGGTATCGGAAGTGTGGTATAGCCAAGGTCTCTGGCAGTCATTGTCGCCTTGATGCGGTCAGTCTCATATTGCCCGGGGTAGAGCACGTTCGAGGCGGCATAGGTGCCGGTATAACCGATTTGCCGCAAGATGATCCGCTTGCAAATGTCGTGAAGGTGGCGGGCGAACTCGAACCACGCGAGCAAACCGCCCGAGTCGCGGACGGGTATGGCAGCGGAGTGGATAACTTGGCCGCGTACGAACGACAAGAGGCCCTCCCAAGTGATGTCATTTTTCGCTGTGAGATAGTGTGCGTTCATCACAGCGCCGTCGAGTAAGCCGAATTTGTTCAATAGGTCGGCAACGGCGAAGCCAAAGTCCCGCTCTTCCAAGGCAACGTTGGCTTGCCGGCTTATGATTTTGTCGAGCACCGCCAACTGATCGAGCTGTTGGTTGACGTGGGTCCGGCATGATTTTGATGTTTGCTGGTCCTGATATTTCGCCCGGTGGCTCCTCAAATGACACTTGTGCAAACCCCGCAGTCGTTCCTCCATCGGGTATGCATTCTTGGAGATTCCAGGGGCCGGTCATTCAAATCTCACTTCGTATTCGGTGTCGGGCGTGACGTAATTTTCGGGTCGCATACCCACTCCTCAAATTTTTGGCGGATCAGCTTTCTCGTTTTGCCAATGTTCACGCAGAATTCGTCCCAATAGTCGAATTCCTGATCTGGGCTTACGAGCATCACAGTCGACAGAGCGCGGTTGCGGAGCAACGACGTTCCCAAAAGCTGTCGCGCCGGAGCGTCGGCAGGATAGAGTTGATACCCGACCACGATGACTGCAGTCGCGTTGGCCAGGACATCTGAAGCTTGATTCCAGAGGTGAAGCAATAAACGGTTACTGGCAATATCCTTAAGGTAGCTGGGGATGATCAGGTTTCTGCCCTCGTTCCACTGTCCTGCCGCTTTCAAATAAGTCTCTGGACCGTCAACTGAACCGGCAAAAAAGGTTTTCTTGTGTTCGATTGATGGTTCGCAGTCATGCTCACTGCGTTGAGCCCAGTTGGCAGAGCCGTGAAGCTTTAAGATCTTTACCGTTGATCGTGCGGTTCCCGAATAATCTGCGCACCGAAATCCGTAGCCGTCCGCGTAGTGCCATTTGCCCACAGTCCACAATGCGCTCTCATGGAGAATGTCCCAATTAAAGGTAATTATGATGTCGCCGTCGCCGAGGATACTCGTCCAGTTTCGAAGCACGGAGGCAGCGGGACAGGAATTATTCTTCTCCAGTTCAGCTTGAAAGTCATACTGATGACTCAGGAAGACCTCCGAAATCATACCCATAACCTTCGGACGCAGATCACCCCAATTGACCTTTTCCAGGGGGAGTGGTTCTGTTCCCATTGTCGCCAGGTCGAGAAGCGTGAAGAGCTCCTCGAGGTTAGGACGGTCAACGATCTTTGGAGGGATTATGCGGAGGACCTGGTCGATTGCCTCAACAACGGAATCTGCTCTCCGTTTGGCCATGAACTCAGCCACAGGAAAACCACGAATGAAGCGCCACAAATCAAGACTCAGTGGATAGCCGGCAAACTTTGAAGCGCCAGCACCTAGAAGGAAGACGCGAGCCATTGAATGATCCAGGTTTCAGATTGAGCGTGACACGGGGCCACCGCGGCCATGAATGAGTTACGCGAGGGATAATTTTAATACGGAAATGAAGGCGTCACACTCCACTTCCCGCGGAAACTGCTGGCCAATTGCTGGCCATTGGGCTGCAAAGAAGCCTATGCGGGCGCAACTGAGAGCTTGTAACTCTAACAAAATACGTGAACAGCGATGAGCAAGGACAGGGATGGCAAAATAGCAAACCGCCGCCTTCAGCCTCTCGGCCACCTCTCCGGCGTTTGGTTTCAATAGTTTACCACCGAACGGCAAAAAACTGCTGGCCAATTGCTGGCCATTCCGCAACTCCTCCAGGGTC
>Ga0070741_10002407_pt1 | contig 50590 bp, 66 predicted proteins | sample Coa_R1_4_FD_66440 | JGI IMG/M metagenome (GOLD analysis project Ga0070741, IMG submission 66440) | Surface soil microbial communities from Centralia Pennsylvania, which are recovering from an underground coalmine fire - Coalmine... | ecosystem: Environmental > Terrestrial > Soil > Unclassified ... | reverse complement strand
CTCCGGCACGTCATCCACGCCGGCGCCCCCTGCCCGATCGACGTCAAGCGGCGCATGCTCGAGTGGTGGGGACCAGTGCTCTACGAGTTCTACGCCGCCACCGAAGGGGGCGGAACATTGGCCCGCCCCGACGAGTGGCTGCGAAACCCCGGAACCGTCGGTCGCCCCTGGCCCGGCGCCCAGATCGAGATCCGCGACGACGACGGTCACCCCTGCCCACCCGGCCAACCCGGCACCGTCTGGATCCGCTCCCCGATCGGCGAGTTCGAATACCACCACGACCCCGCCAAGACCGAGGCCGGCCGCCGCAACGGCTTCTTCACCGTCGGCGACATCGGCTACCTGAACGACGACGGCTGGCTCTTCCTCAACGACCGCCGTGACGACGTGATCGTGTCCGGCGGCGTCAACATCTACCCCGCCGAAGTGGAAGCCGCCCTCCTCTCCCACCCCGCCGTCGCCGACGTCGCCGTGTTCGGCGTCCCCGACGACGAATGGGGCGAGGCCGTCAAAGCCGCCATCGAGAGCCGCCCCGGCACTGAGGTCGGCGATAGGCTCGCCGCCGAACTGCTCGACTGGTGTCGACCCCGCCTCGCCACCTTCAAGCAACCCCGCACCATCGAGTTCCATCCCGTCCTCCCCCGTCAGGAGAACGGCAAACTCGCCCGCCGCCTCCTCCGGGACCCCCATTGGGCCGGTCGGCCGCGCCGCATCTAGCGCCGGCTGAGGCCGGCGTGCGGCTAGGACGGAAAGGGGCCAGCGGCGTGGTTGCGGCGTCCGGAGCGGGCGGCCAACCCGTCGAGTGCCTCGAGGATCTCCAGGGCGCCCCACAGCCACCAAGGCACCGGCGAAAACGTCGGCCGCGCCCGACTCGGGGACCGGCGCGGGCGGGAGTGCTCCCGTCGCCCCGACGCCCGCCGCGCCGGGGTCACCGGCCGCAAGTCCTCGCGAACGAGCAGCAGGTCCTCGGGGCAGGCAAGGGTTTGTCACGCCCGAGTTGGTCGACTCGCGGCCGACTCAGAAACCGGTCACGGACTACGGAAAGTGCCCAAGACCAGCACTTTTACTCGAGGCGGCGAGCGGAATTGAACCGCTGTACAGGGTTTTGCAGACCCTTGCCTGAACCACTCGGCCACGCCGCCGTAAACGACCGGGAACCTTACCGGAGGGCGGCGTCGACGGCGGCCTCGAGCTTGGGGAGGGAGGCGGGGCCGGTGAACTTGGCCACGATCAGGCCCTGGCCGTCGACGACGTAGGTTTCGGGCGGGCCCCGGACGCCGAAGTCGACCACCGCCTGGCGGTTCTCCCGGATCAGGGGCCAGTCGCCGCCGAGGTCCTGCTGGAACTGCCGGCCGCGCTCCGGTGAGTCCTCGTAGAGGACCCCGAGGAGCGTGACGCCGCGGTCGCGGTAGCGCTCCCAGAAGGCCCGCAGGGCGCCGTGCTCGGTGCGGCAGGGCACGCACCACGACGCCCAGAAGTTGACCACGTAGGGCTTGCCGGCCAGGTCGGCGTTGGTCACGGCGGTGCCGTCGAGCTTCGTGAAGGTGAAGGCGGGGGCTCGCTTGCCGACGAGGGGCGACGGCACGTAGGTGGCGTCCTTCCCCAGCCGGCTGGCCAGCACGGCCACGGCGAGGACCAGCCCGGCGCCGAGCGCCAGCATGACCCAGCGGATGGTATGGGCGCCGCGCCGGACGGGCGGCGTGCCGGCCCCGTCGGGCGCCCTCGCCTCCTCCTCCGTCCGCATGGAGAAAAGTGTACGAGGGCCTCCCCGGGTTTCAGTGCAGGTGGGGCCAGGGGTCGTCGGGCGACCAGCGGCAGCGGTCGGAGCCGCCGGCCATCGACTCCATCTCCTCCAGGAGGTCGTCGAACACCGCCCGCTGGCGGTCGGGGTCGTCGGCCGGCCACTCCCCCGACCAGTAGACCCAGACGTCGGGGAACTCCCCCGCCGCGCCGCCGAGGGCCAGGCCCTCCTCGGGGCTGGTGACCCGGCAGCCGTAGGCGTCGCCCCGCCGCTCCACGTAGACGACGTCGGCCGGCCCGGGCCGGGCGTCGATGATGGCGGTGAAGAGCTCTCCCCGATCCACCGGATCCCCCTGAGGCGTTTCGGCCCGCCCACCGGCGGGGCACGAGTCGTGGCATGAAGCCGACACCTCCCGACCCCGACGCGTCAACCCCTCCCGCCGATCTCGTGAACGAGCGGGCCGACGAGCTGACCCCCGAGGAGCAGGCCGCCGGCGTCGACGACCCCGGGGCCCTGGCCGAGGCGGTCCTCGCCGAATCGGAGGAGCGGACCCTCAACCGCTCCGCCACCGCCACCGAGCACCGCCGGTCGGAGGACACCGTCGACCCCCGACCCTGACCACAGTACGCTCGGCCGATGATCCGCCGGCCAGCCACCATCGCTCTCGCTGTCGCCCTCCTGGCCCTCCTGCCCGGCGTCCGGGCCCTGGCCGGGCCGCTCGACGACGACGACGCCAACCGCAAAGACACCGAGTGCTTCATCGACAAGGACGACGTCCTGTCGCCCGGCCTGTCGCTGAGCCCCAGTTCCGGCTCCGCCGTGACGCCCGAGGCGGGCGTCATCGAGTGCCACGGCAAGGTCAACGGGGCGTTGCCGACCGGCGAGGGCACGGTCACCGAGGTCGCCCACTACGGCACCAAGGACCCCGACACCTGCACCAGCGGCGGCGAGGGCGACGGCAAGTTCGACATCAGCGTGCCGACCAGCGCCGGGATCCAGACGTTCTCGGTGGTCTTCACCTTCACCTACGGGGAACCATCGACCCGGGGCGGCGTGGTGGCGGGGAAGTTCCAGGGCAAGGGGTTCCACGGCACGTTCGACGTCACCCCCAAGAAGGGCGACTGCGTCACCGCCCCGGTCACCCGGATCCACACCGTCGACGAGATCAACTTCGAGGAGGGCTACTTCACCCACTGAGGGAAGCCGCAGCCCCACGCTCCGCCGTTGGCGGATTCCCACAAAGTGGTGCGTCAGGGTTCACAGCGACGAAACAGATCGGCAACGATCGACTCTTACCGTTTCCTGGCGTGGACGTGATGTTGGTGCGGTGGCCGAACGAGGCGGAGCAGCGCTCGCGCCTTGCCGAGCGGCAGATCCCGAGGCTGTTGCTGGTCGACGACGGTGTTCCCCCTCCGGAGTCGCTCGACTGCCTGGAGGACTGGATCCGCCTGCCGGCCCCCGAACCCGACGTCCGGGCCCGGATCGACGCCCTCAAGACGAGGAGCCGGGCCCACCTCCGCACCGTTCCGGAGATCGACGCCCACGGCGTCCTGCGGTTCGGCTCGAGCTGGGTTTCCCTCCCGCCGGTCGAGGCCCGCCTGGCCGATGCCCTGGTCGTCCGCTTCGGCGCCGTCGTCGGCCGGGACACCCTCCGGCGCTCGGTCTGGCCGGGCACGGCCCCCGGCCGCAACGTCCTCGACGTCCACGTCCTGCGCCTGCGCCGCCGGCTGGCGCCCCTCGGCCTGGCCATCCGGACCGTCCGGTCCCGGGGCTACATGCTGGAACGGGCCGATCCGCCGGACGGGCTGGTGCTGGCCGACGCTCCCGGCGACATTTCCGTGAATGCGCCGCAGCTCACTGGGGCAATTTCCGACTGAGCAGTCGGATCAGGCGACTGCAAACGGTCGCCCCGGCCTCCTGACGAAAGTGCAGGTCAGAGGCCATCTTGACCGGCCACAGTTGCGGAATATCGGTAGCTATGTGCGCGATGCACCTAGAAGATTTCCGACCCCTCTCTTCCCTTTTTCCGAGGGCACCCATAAGGTGACGCCGGCCTGTTCGACCGCCAGGTGACGCGTGGGCGCCGCATGAGCGCCCAGGGGGGTGGTGCCGGGATGGCAAAAGGGAAGACGTTGGAAGAGGGCGTCGTCCACATCTTGTGGATGCAAGGCGGTCTGAGCTGCGACGGTGACTCCGTCGCTCTCACCGCTGCGACGCAGCCGAGCATCGAGGAGATCGCCCTCGGGGCGCTCCCCGGGTTGCCCAAGATCGCTGTGCACTGGCCGCTCATCGACTTCGAGTGCGGCCCGGAGCAGGGCGCCGACAATTTCATCGAGTGGTTCCACATGGCCGACCGCGGCGAGCTCGACCCGTTCGTGCTCGTGGTGGAGGGCTCCGTCGCCAACGAGGCCATCCTGCGGGAGGGCTACTTCACCGGCTTCGGGAACAACCCCGAGACCGGCCAGCCCATCACCCACATGGAGTGGCTCGACCGGCTGGCCCCGAAGGCCACGATCGTCCTGGCCGTCGGCACCTGCGCCACCTACGGCGGCATCCACGCCATGGCGGGCAACCCGACCGGGGCCATGGGCGTCGCCGACCACCTCGGGTGGGACTGGAAGTCCAAGGCCGGCATCCCGATCGTCAACGTCCCGGGCTGTCCGATCCACCCCGACAACCTGTCCGAGACGATCCTCTACCTCCTCTACCAGGCCGCCGGGGCGGCCCCGATGATCCCGCTCGACGAGGCCCTCCGGCCGCAGTGGCTCTTCGGCGCCACCGTCCACGAGGGTTGCGACCGGGCGGGCTACTACGAGCAGGGCGAGTTCGCCACCGAGTACGGCTCCCCCAAGTGCCTGGTCAAGCTGGGCTGCTGGGGCCCGGTGGTCAAGTGCAACGTCCCGAAGCGGGGCTGGATCAACGGGGTCGGTGGCTGCCCCAACGTGGGCGGCATCTGCATCGGCTGCACCATGCCCGGCTTCCCCGACAAGTTCATGCCCTTCATGGACGAGCCTCCCGGCTCGAAGGTCTCCACCGCGGCCAGCGGCCTCTACGGCGGCGTCATCCGGGCCCTGCGCGGCATCACCGCCAAGACCCAGGACGAGGAGCCGAGCTGGCGCAAGAAGGGCCGTGAGCTGACGACCGGTTACCGGCCTTCGTGGTGAGAGAGGAGCGATAAATGGCTACCAAGGCCGGAGGCAACATCGTCGAGATGACGTGGGACCCCGTCACGAGAATCGTCGGGAGCCTCGGCATCTACGCCAAGATCGACTGGTCGAACAAGTCGGTCATCGAGTGCCACAGCACCTCCTCGGTGTTCCGGGGCTACTCGATCTTCATGAAGGGCAAGGACCCCCGCGACGCCCACTTCATCACGAGCCGGATCTGTGGGATCTGCGGCGACAACCACGCCACCTGTTCGGTCTACAACCAGAACATGGCCTACGGGGTCCACCCGCCGGCACTGGGCGAGTGGATCATCAACCTCGGCGAAGCGGCCGAGTACATGTTCGACCACAACATCTTCCAGGAGAACCTCGTCGGGGTCGACTACTGCGAGAAGATGGTGGCCGAGACGAACCCCGGCGTCCTCGAGCTGGCCAACCGGACCGAGTGCAAGAACGCCGCCGCCCACGGCTACAAGTACATCGGCGACATCATGCGGGCCCTCAACCCGCTCGAGGGTGAGTTCTACCGGGAGGCCCTCCAGGTCAGCCGGTACACCCGGGAGATGTTCTGCCTCATGGAGGGGCGCCACGTGCACCCGTCCACCCTGTACCCGGGCGGCGTCGGCACCACGGCCACGATCCAGCTCTTCACGGACTTCTACACCCGCCTCATGCGGTATGTGGAGTTCTGCAAGCGGATCGTGCCGCTGCATGACGACCTGTTCGACTTCTTCTACGAAGCCCTCCCGGGCTACGAAGCCGTCGGTCAGCGCCGCATCTGCATGATCTCGTGGGGCGCCCTCAACGACCCCGACCACTGCAACTTCCAGTACCGGGACATGACGCACTGGGGCCGCAAGGCCTTCGTCAGCCCCGGCGTCATCGTCGACGGCAAGCTCGTCACCAACGACCTCGTCGACATCAACCTCGGCATCCGCATCCTCCTCGGCCACTCGTTCTACGAGGACTGGGAGGACCAGGAGATGTTCGTCACCCGGGACCCGCTCGGGAACCCGGTGGACCGGCGTCACCCCTGGAACCAGCACACGATCCCGAGGCCGCAGAAGCGCGACTGGGACGGCGCCTACAGCTGGACGATGGCCCCCCGCTGGTTCGACGGCGAGAACTACCTCGTCACCGACACCGGCGGCGGCCCGCTCCCCCGCCTGTGGGCCACGGCCCTGGGCGGCCTGGTCGACACGCCGCACGCCAAGTCGACCGGCCACTCGGTGCTCATCAACCTGCCGCGGACGATGACCAAGCCCGAAGTGACCTTCGAGTGGAAGATCCCACAGTGGTCCAACGCCCTGGAGCGGAACCGGGCCCGGACGTACTTCCAGGCCTACTCCGCCGCCCTGGCCCTCCACTTCGTGGAGAAGGCCCTGGCCGAGGTGCGGGCCGGCCACACCCAGACCTGGACCCCGTTCAAGGTCCCGGACGAGGCCGTGTCCTGCGGCTTCACCGAAGCGGTCCGGGGTGTGCTCTCCCACCACATGGTCATCCGGGGCGGGAAGATCGCCAACTACCACCCGTACCCGCCCACACCGTGGAACGGTTCGGTGCGCGACTTCTACGACCAGCCGGGCCCCTACGAGGACGCGGTGCAGAACACGCCGATCTTCGAGGAGAACCCGCCGGACAACTTCAAGGGCATCGACATCATGCGGGCCGTGCGGAGCTTCGACCCCTGCCTGCCGTGCGGGGTACACATGTACCTCGGCAAGGGCAAGGTCTTGAACAAGCTCCACAGCCCGACGATGATGCACACCGACATCTAGCACCCGGGGGGGCTCCGCCCCCCCGAGTAACCCCCCCGGCGGAGCGGGAGTCCCCTTGCGAGCCCCCGCTCCGCCGGAACCAGGGGCGCTGAAGCGCCGAAATGCCATTGGGGGGCCCTTGGGGGGCGGAGCCCCCCGAGTGGGGGGAACATGGCTCAGGATCTGCATGACGTCGGTGTCCGGGTGGAGGAGCTCCTGGCCGAGCTCCAGTCGGCCGCCGATCCCACCGTCCACGAGCGGGCCGAAGCGCTCGTCAGTTTGCTGGTCGAGTTCTACGGTGCGGGGCTGGGGCGTATCCTGGACCTCGTGGGCCGGGAACCTTCCGGCGAAGGCATCGTCCGTCGTCTGGCCCAGGACGACCTGCTGGCCAGCCTCTTCATCCTCCACGGCATCCATCCGATCCCCGTCGGCGACCGGGTCCACGAAGCCATAGAGGGTGTGCGACCCCAGCTCGGGGCGACCAGGGTGGCCCTGCTCGGCATCGACGACGACGGCGTCGCCCACTGCGAGCTGACGGTCGGCGGCTGCGGCAGCGCCCCCCTCGACGTGGCCCGGGCCGCCCTCGAGAAGGCGATCCTCGATGCCGCTCCGGAGATCGTCGCCGTGGAGGCCGGCATGGCCATCCCTCCGCCGGCCGAACCCGGTCCGGTGGCCGTCGAGATCGGGCGCACCCGCCAGGCGCCGGCCGGGCGGATCCCGGTCGAGATCGGGCGCAAGCCGGCAGCGGGAGGCGCGGCGTGACCGGAGCCGAAAACCCTCGCCCGGCGGGGGGGCTCGGCCGCTTTGTCCGGTCCAACCGCCCCGACCAGCCCCTCCCTCCCGGAATCGCCAAGTTTCTCGAGAAGCCGGCGCCCGCCGCCCCCGGCGAGCGCTGCGAGCTGTGCAACGAGACGATCCCCGAGGAGCACCCCCACGTCGTGAACGTGGAGAGCCGGGCCCTCATGTGCTCCTGCCGCCCCTGCTACCTCCTCTTCACCGAACGCGGGGCGGGCGGCGGGAAGTTCGCCGCCGTACCGGAGCGCTACCTCTTCGACCCCGACTTCACGCTGTCGAACGCCCAGTGGGACGAGTTCCAGATCCCCGTCAAGATGGCGTTCTTCTTCGTGAACTCGGTGATGGACCAGACGGTGGCCTTCTACCCGAGCCCCGCCGGAGCGACGGAGTCGCTGCTCCCGGCCGACACGTGGGGCCAGATGATGGCGGCCAACCCGCTGTTCGCCACGCTCGAGCCCGACGTCGAGGCTCTGCTGGTCTACAAGCGGGGCGACGCCTACGAGTGCTTCCTGGCCCCGATCGACGCCTGCTACGAGCTGGTCGGCCACGTCCGCATGAACTGGAAGGGCTTCGACGGCGGCCAGGAGGCCTGGGAGGCCATCGACGGCTTCTTCGACGGGCTGCGGGCCCGCAGCCAGCTGGTGCACGCGTGAGCGAGCTCGTCTTCGACTGCACCGGGGCCGGCACCGACCCCTGGGCCGCCGCTCCGACGCTCCTCTTCCGCCTGCGGATCGCCGAGACGACCGGCCAGGCCATCGGCGGCATCGCCCTGCGGGTCCAGTTCCGCATCGAGCCGCTCAAGCGCCGCTACAGCGACCACGAAGCCGAGAACATCGGTGACCTCTTCGGCGAGCGGGCCCGGTGGGGCGACACCATGAAGCCGCTCCAGTTCGCCAACGTGACCCAGATGGTGCCGGCCTTCTCGGGCTCGATCGAGCTCGACATCCCCGTGCCGCTGACCTACGACTTCGAGGTCGCCACCGCCAAGTACTTCCACGCCCTCGAGGACGGGGAGATCCCCTTCGTCATCCTGTTCTCCGGTACGACGATGCTCGACCAGCGGGGAACGCTGCAGATCGAGCAGGTGCCCTGGCACAAGGAGACGGCCTACCGCCTGCCGGTCAGCGTCTGGCGGGAGGCGATGGACGTCCACTTCCCCAACAGCACCTGGCTGCGCGTTCGCCGCGACACGCTCGACAGCCTGCAGCGCTTCAAGTCCCGCCTGACGCTCCCGAATTGGGACGACGCCATCGAGGCCCTGTTGCGCCAGGCCGGGGAGACGACGCCCAAGACCAACGGCAACCACGAACCGGCGGAGCGGAACTCGTGAACCTCGACGCCGCCCGGCGCATCGCCGACACGGTCCTCTACGAGGGCTACATCCTCTACCCCTACCGGGCCTCCCACGGCAAGAACGGCTCGGGCGTCCGCTGGCAGTTCGGCGTACTGGTCCCCCGGCGCCACGCCGAGGCCAACCCGCTGCCGCCCGGGGCCATGGCGCCGGCCGGCACGGTGTCGGGCGCCATCGAGACGTGGTGCCAGCAGACCGAGTGCATCCTGGAACCGGCCGACGACGCCGGCGTCGAGATCCGCCTGCGCTTCCTGCACCTCCAGGCCCGCCAGGCCGAACGGGACAACGGCGACGGCACGTTCACGCCGGTGGAGTCCCTCGAAGCCGGCGGCGAGCTCTACGTCACCTGGGACGAAGGCGTCGAGGAGGAGTTCGACGCCCGCTTCACGCTGGCCGGGCTCCTGGCCGGCGAGCAGGTGGTCCCCGTCGACCTCGCCGGCCGCGAGGAGATCCAGGTGGTCGAGGGCGGGCGGGTCGTGCGCCGCCGCCAGCCCCTGTCGCTGCGGCTGGTGGCCTCGGCCGAGGAACTGCCCGGGCCCTACGAGATCGTCAAGCTCCGGGTGCGCACCGAGAACGTCACCGACTGGACCGGCCCCGCCCTCGACCGGGGGGCGGTCGTGCTGCACAGCCCGGTGGCCACCCACCTGATCCTGGCCGCCACACCGGGGAGCCGGTTCGTCTCGCCCCTCGAGCCGGGCGAATGGGCCACGCCGGCGGTGAAGTCCTGCACCAACCTGTCGACCTGGCCCGTCCTGCTCGGCGAGAAGGGCAGCACCGACATGATGCTGTCGTCGCCGATGGTGCTCCCCGACTATCCCGAGGTGGCGCCGGAGAGCCCGATGGACCTCTTTGACGGAACCGAGAACGACGAGCTCCTCAGCTTGCGGATCATGACGCTGACCGAGGACGAGAAGGCCCAGGCCCGGGCCACCGATCCCCGGGCGGCGGCCATCATCGAGCACGCCGACAACCTCCCGCCCGAGATCTACGAACGCCTCCACGGCGCCATCCGCTCGATGCGTTCACTCCCGAAGCAGGGCGAGCCGGACTTCCCCGAGATCTGGACGGACGACTCCGGCGACGTCACGGCGCCGCCGGCCATCTTCGACCCCGTCGTCGACGCCAGCTACAACCCGGAGACCGACACCGTGGAGATCGCCGGGAAGCGCATCGGCAAGGGCAGCCGGGTGGTGCTGCGGCCGGCCCGGGGGCGCTCCGACGCCCAGGACATGTTCCTGGAGGGCCGGTTGGCGTCCGTGCAGGCCATCCTGTTCGACGCCGACGAGGACGCCCACGTCGCCGTCACGCTGGAGGACGACCCCGGGGCCGACATCCAGATGTCGCACGGGCGGTACCGCTACTTCAAGATGGACGAGGTCGAACCGGTATGAGCGGCGCCCGCAACATCCTCGTGGCCGGGATCGGCAACATCTTCCAGAGCGACGACGGGTTCGGCTCCGAGGTGGCCCGGCGCCTGCTGGCCGGGCCGGCGATGCCGGAGCGGGTCAAGGTCGTCGACTACGGCATCCGGGGCGTGCACCTGGCCTACGAGCTGCTCGACGGCTACGACGCCGCCATCCTCGTCGACGCCACGTCGCAGGGCGGCGACCCGGGGACGATCTACGTGATCGAGCCCGACATCGACGCCATCGAGTCCGAGACGGGGCTGGCCGAGGCGGGCATCGTCGACGCCCACGGCATGGACCCGGCGTCGGTCCTGACCCTGCTGCGCTCGCTCGGGGGCCGCATCGACCGCCTGCTGGTCGTCGGCTGCGAACCGGCCGACGTCGACGAGGGCATGGGCCTGTCGGAGCCCGTCGCCGGCGCCGTCGACGAGGCCGCGGCGCTCGTCCGCCAACTCGTCGAACAAGAGCTTTCCCGTTTCAAGCCCACCAGAAAGGAGACCATCGCATGATCCGTCGCATGCTCACCAGTGCGGTGCTGCTCGTCGTCGCCGCCGCTGTCGTCCAGTCACTCCCGGACATCGCCCGGTACCTCAAGCTTCGAGACATGTAGGACGGTGGCTACCTTCCGGATCGATCCGAGGCAGTCCCGGGTCTGGATCGAGGCGCGCTCGAGCATGCACCCCATCCACGGGGAGGCGGAGGGGCTCGAGGGCTCCATCGAGGCCAGCCTGGCCGACGGTCGGATCGACATCTCGGAAGGGCCGACCATGCAGATCGAGCTACCCGTGGACAGGCTCAAGTCCGGAAAGCGGCTCGAGGACGCCGAAATGATGCGCCGCATCGATGCCCGGCGGTTCCCGAGGATCACGGGGCAGACAACCGAAGTCAAGGAGAACAACGGCCGTTACCGCGTCCGGGGTGACCTCACGTTCCACGGCGTGACCCGGCAGGTCGAAGGCGAAGTGACGATCTCCGCGCCCGACGGGCGCTCGCTCGTCATCGAGGGAGAGCAGGTCTTCGACATCCGCGACTTCGGCGTCGATCCTCCGAAGATCCTCATGCTCAAGGTCCACCCTGACGTGCGGGTGCGCGTCAAGGTGGTCGCCCAGCAGGAGAGTTGACAGTCACGACAACCCCAGGGGGGCGCAACGATGATGGCATTGGTGGGATTCGCAGTCGGATACGTGGTCGGTGTGCAACAGGGCAAGGAAGGGATGGCCCGGCTCGTCTCGTCGTGGAACCAGATCCAGGGCTCCGAGGAGTTCGCCGCCGCCCTGGCCTCGGGCCGGGAGATGGCCATGGGCCTGCTGAAGCAGGCGCTGTCGACCGGGACCGGGATCGTGTCCGGTGAAGTGAAGGACGTCGTCGGCCGGCGTCTGCGGGTGGCCTGATCCATGACCATCGTGGCCGTCGTCGCGCTCCTGCTGGTGCTCATGGTGGCCGGCGTCCTGCTCCTTTCGGGGCAGGACATCGCCCGCTACCGTCGCCTGAAAAGGATGTAGAGACATGTGCCTGGGAATCCCCGGAGAGGTGGTCGAGCTCTACGACGACCGGCCCGACCTCGCCAAGGTGGACGTGAGTGGCGTGCGGCGGGCGATCAACATCGGCCTGCTGGAAGGTGACGAGCGGCCCCAGGTCGGCGATTGGATCCTGATCCACGTCGGCTTCGCCCTCTCGAAGATCGACGAGAAGGAGGCGGCCGCGGCCCTCGAGTTCCTGGAGGGGATCGGCCAGGCCTATGACGAGGAGCTGGCCGCCCTGGCCAACTCCATGATCGAATAGAGGGAGGCTGCATGCGGTTCGTCGACGAATTCCGCGACGCCGAGAAGGCCCGGGCGCTGTCGGCCCGCATCGCCTCCCTCTGCGAGCCGGGGCGGCAGTACAAGTTCATGGAGGTGTGCGGAGGGCACACCCACACCATCTACAAGCACGGCCTCGAGGACTACCTGCCCGAGGGCGTGTCGCTGGTCCACGGCCCGGGCTGCCCGGTGTGCGTGATCCCGATGGGTCGCCTCGACGACGCCATCGCCATCGCCGAGCAGCCCGACGTGATCATGACGACGTTCGGCGACATGATGCGGGTGCCGGGGGGCAAGGGGTCGTTCTTCGACTCCAAGGCCAAGGGCGCCGACATCCGCATGGTCTACTCGCCGCTCGACTCGCTCAAGATCGCCAAGCAGAACCCCGACAAGCACGTGGTGTTCATGGCCATCGGGTTCGAGACGACGGCGCCGAGCACGGCCATGACGGTGCTGCGGGCCAAGGCCGAAGGGATCGAGAACTTCTCGATCTTCTGCAACCACGTCACGATCATCCCGGCCATCAAGGCCATCCTCGACTCGCCCGACCTGCGGCTCGACGGCTTCCTCGGGCCTGGCCACGTATCGACGGTGATCGGGTGCCGGCCCTACGAGTTCATCGCCCGCCAGCATCTCAAGCCGCTGGTCTGCGCCGGGTTCGAGCCCCTCGACATCCTCCAGTCGGTGGTCATGCTGATGGAGCAGCTCGTCGAGGGTCGGGCCGACGTGGAGAACCAGTACACCCGGGTGGTGCCCTGGGACGGCAACCCCAAGGCCCTCAAGGTGATCAACGAAGTGATGGAGCTGCGGCCGTACTTCGAGTGGCGGGGGCTCGGGTTCATCTCGCACTCGGCCCTCAAGGTCCGCGACGAGTACGCCTCCTTCGACGCCGAGCGGATCTTCCCCGTGCCCGGCGTGCGGGTGGCCGACCCCAAGGCCTGCCAGTGCGGCGAGGTCCTCAAGGGCGTGATCAAACCGTGGGAGTGCAAGGTCTTCGGGACGGCCTGCACCCCCGAGACGCCGATCGGCACCTGCATGGTGTCGTCGGAGGGCGCCTGCGCCGCCTACTACAACTTCGGGCGCTTCACCCGGGAACGGGTGCAGGTGGCGATCCGGTCATGACCCCCGATCAGCAGGTCCAGGCCAACTGGGCCGAGGAGGCGGTCCGGGACGCCGAGCGCCAGGACGGCGACGAGGCGCTCTGCACCGTCGGCCAGGAACACCTGACCAAGGAACAGCAGGTCCTCCAGCGCATCGAGGCCGCCCGGCAGCGCAAGGCCCGCATCAAGGAGGAGCGCATCACGCTGGCCCACGGCGCCGGCGGGAAGGCGACCCACACGCTGATCGACGCGCTGTTCCTCGAGGCCTTCCGGAATCCGCTGCTGGAACCGCTGGAGGACCAGGCGGTGCTGGGCATCGGCGGGGCTCGAATCGCCTTCACCACCGACTCCTACGTGGTGTCGCCGATCTTCTTCCCCGGCGGCGACATCGGCGACCTGGCCGTCAACGGCACGGTCAACGACCTGGCCATGTCGGGCGCCCGACCGCTGTACCTGTCGTGCGGGTTCATCCTCGAGGAGGGCTTTCCCGTCGCCGACCTCCAGCGCATCGCCGCCTCCATGGCGGCGGCGGCGCAGCGGGCCGGCGTGGCGATCGTGACCGGCGACACCAAGGTCGTCCAGAAGGGCAAGGCCGACGGCTGCTACATCAACACCGCCGGAGTGGGTGTGGTGGAACGCCCGGTCGAGCTCGGCGCCCACCGGTGCCGGCCGGGTGACGCCATCATCGTGTCGGGCCCGATCGGCGACCACGGCGTGACCGTGATGCTGGCCCGGGGCGAGCTCGACATCGAGTCCGACGTCGAGTCCGACACGGCACCGCTGCACGCCTTGGTGGCGGCGCTGCTCGACGCCGTGCCCGACGGCGTGCGGGCCATGCGCGACGCCACCCGGGGCGGTGTGGCCACGATCCTCAACGAGATGGCCAAGGCCTCCAACGTGGCCGTGGTCGTCGACGAGGACGCCGTGCCGGTCCGCCCGGAGGTCAACGGCGCCTGTGAGATCCTCGGCATCGACCCGCTCTACGTCGCCTGCGAAGGGCGGTTCGTGGCCGTGGTCGACGGCGCCTCGGCCGACGCCGCGGTGGCGGCGCTGCGGGCCGAGCCCGGCGGCGAGGGCGCCACGGTGATCGGCCGGGTCAAGGACGACCCGCCCGGCCTCGTCCTGCTCAAGACCGGCTTCGGGGGGACCCGGATCGTCGACATGCTCGTGGGCGATCCCCTGCCCCGTATCTGCTGAAGCCGGGGCCCGGGTGGCCGCCGACCTGCGTCCCTCGGACCGGCTGTGGTTCAAGCGGTGCCGCCGGTCGTGGGACTTCAGCTCCCGCCTGCGCCGCAACCTCGAACCGGCCCGGCCTGCCTACCGGCCGGACCTCGATCGGGCACTGCGGGACGGGCTGGCCGTCTACTACTTCCCGGGCATGTGGGAGTGGGACCGCAAGATCGTGCTGCCGCTGGCCTTCGCCGCCTTCGAAAAGGCGATGCACCGTCAGCGGGAAGGTCACGAGCTGACCGGCGCCGAGGAGGCGGCCTGGCAACAGGGGCTCGACGCCGGGCGGTCACTGCTCGACCACTACCTCGCCTGGGCCCCGTCGGCCGACCGGTTCTGGCCGGTCCGGGTGGAGACAGACTTCGACGTCCAGATCCCCGACCCGTCGGCGGCCGACACCGACCTTGTCTCGGCGGACGGGCGGGTCGTCCGCTACGGCGGCCGGGTCGACCTCCTGCTCGTCGACGAGCACGACGCCTACTGGGTCGCCCGCCACCGCCTCGTGGACGAGTTCACCGAACCGGAGCTGCTGCAGCTCGACGACGAGGCCCTCGCGGCCTGCTGGGCGTGGGAGCTCTTCTACCTCGGCATGCGCATCTCGGGAACGATCCACAACGAGCTCCGCCTCACCGGCGCGCCACCCGACCCCGCCGACCCGGTCACGCGACCCCGGGCCACCCACGCCTTCGCCCGGGCCCGGGCCCAGCACCGGCGCATGTACGCCAAGGCCGAGCACGTCTCGCCGGAGATCCTGATCGAAGAGGGCGGGGAGATGTTCCGCCGCACCCGCATTCCCCGCTCCCGGGAAGCGCTCGACGGGCTCGGCCGGCGGCTGGCCGCCGAAGCGCTGGAAATGCTCGACCCGGCGCTCGCGCCCTACCCGACGCCGACGCCGGAGCACTGCGCCGCCTGCGACTTCAGAGCTCCCTGCCTGGCGCTGAACGAAGGCGCCGACGCGGACGCTATTGTCAAAACGAACTACCGGGTGCGACCCCCTGAAGCTCCCGAGGAAGGCCGCCTCGGCGCCGTCACCTGGTCGATGAACCGGGGTGCGGCACCACCGCCGCAGTGGATCGACCGCCAGCGGCGTCGCTGATTCGCGCCCTCCGTCGGAGGGTCACCCCCCGTATCCACCCTCCGGGGGAACCGTGTCCCCCCTCCCTAGGGAACGATCGATTTCCTACAAGGGGGTGGGTAATTTGGGCATTCGAACACTCAGGCAACGCGCGCAATGGCGCAGTGAGCGTGGTGCGGTCGCGCTCACGAACGGGGTCGTCATCGCCGTGGTCGTCGTCGCCGGGATCGTCAGCGTCACGCTGCTGGCCCGGACCGCGAGAGCCGCCAACCGCATCAACCACAAAGCAGAGAACATCGCCAAGACCGGCCAGGGCATCAACACGGCCACGGACTCGGTCATCCAGCTCAACCGGACCAACGAAACGGCCAGCTCCATCCTCACCAGCGCCAAACCGCTGGAGGGCAAGCTGGCCCAGGTGATCACCCTGGCCCAGTCGGTGGACGGGCTGGCCAAGTCGATCAACGGCACGGCCGGCACCATCAACAGCACCGGCGGGACCATCAACGGCACGGCCGGCGCGATCAACGGCAGCGCCACCAAGATCAACGGCACGGCCAAGACGATCAACGGGACGGCCAAGTCGATCTCCGGGAGCGCCACGAGCATCAACGCCAGTGCCACGACGATCAACACCACGGCCAAGGACATCAACGCCCAGGCGGCCAAGATCCTCGACGTGGCCAAGCGGATCAACGACGACGTCGCCCAGATCAACCGCAACCTGGACGGCACCATCGCGCTGGCCCAGGCCATCCGGGACGACACCGGCAACATCCTCGGGCAGGCCAAGACGGCCGAGCACTACGCCCACTGCATTGACCAGCACCTGAGCGCACAAAGCTGCTGAGAGAGGAGCTGAACATGGCAACAGCAAGTGCTTCAGCTCCCCGGCGGGCAGCCGCCTCGGGAGCGCTGACCGGATGGATGTGGACGTGGGTGACGATCGGAGTCCTGGTCGTCCTCGTCGTGGTGGGCTTCCTGGTCGGGATCGTGTCGTCGTTGGAGAACATCGACTCCAACCTGGCCGAGGCCAACCGGGCGGTGACCGGGGCCGGCGGTGACGTGAAGCCGCTGCCCGCCCACATCGCCGACATCAACGGCAACCTGGGGGCGATCGACACGTCGCTCAAGGCCATCCCGGGCCAGGCCGACCAGATCATCACCAACCTGACCTCGATCCAGGGTTCGCTGACCAGCGTCGACGGCTCCCTCAAGAGCACGTCGGGAACGCTCGTCGGCACCTCGGGTTCCCTCGTCAACACGTCGAACTCGCTGGTCGACACGTCGAACTCGCTGGTCGACACGTCGAACTCGCTGGTCGGCACGGCCGGCGTGCTCGACAAGATCGCCAAGTCGCTGGTCGACACGGCCAACGTGCTCGGCGCGGTGAAGGGAACGGCCGTTGACATCACCAACACGCTCGAAGATGCCGAGCACCCGGCCGACGGCCTCGGTGCCCACAACATCTACGAGCGGGTGGCGGTGGCCAACACCGGCCTGACATCGGCCAAGGGCGACGCCGACAACATCCTCGGTTCCCTGAAGAACACCAACGGCTCGCTGAAGAGCGTCTGCACCAAGACGCCGCCGGGCACGGGGTGCTAGGGGCCGGACGATGACACCAACCCGATTCCGTGACGAGACCGGCCTGGCCGGCAAGATCCTCGTCGGGGTAGTGGCGTGGGCGCTCGGAGCCGTACTGCTGCTGACGGCCACCCTGGTCAACGCCCAGCAGATCGACACCCGGGTCGACCGGATCACCCACACGGTGACCCCGATCGACCACAACCTCGACTCGGTCAAGCTGGCCGTCGAGACCAACCGGATCGCCGGGGAGATCCTGGCCGCGGCCAAGCCCCTGTCGGGTCAGGCCGACCAGATCGTCCAGGCCACGGCCAGCATCGACGGCACCGCCAAGTCGATCGACACGACCGTGGGCCAGATCGGCAACACGGTGAAGGGCATCGACGGCAACGCCCGGGCGATCAACGCCAATGTCCTCGACATCAACAGGACGGTGAAGGACATCAACGGCACCGCCAAGACGATTGGCGGGACCGTGAACTCCATCGGCGGCAACGTCGGCTCGATCGGCGCATCGGTGAACGGCATCGCGGCCACCCTCAAGGCCGTGCTCGACACCGCTGGCTCGATCCGGGGCGACCACGCCGCACCGTCAAGCGGGTTCGGTGAAGGCATCTCGGCCATCAACCGCCGGGCGGACTTCATCATCAACCTCGTGAATCTGATCAAGGGCGACACCGGGAACATCCTGGCGACGGCCAAGACGATCGAGGCCAGCGCTCAGAGCATCGATCACAAGGTGCCGTGAGCGGCGGCGGAGCGACAGCGGAGCGGGAGTGGCGGCTCCCCTCCGCTGCGCCGCCGCTACAGAACCCTGAAGCTCGCCATCACCTCGTCGTAGAGGTGGGCGAGGCCCTGGAAGTTCTCCTTCGGGAGGGCCTGGAACACGAAGCTGATCATCGTGGAGCCCTTGAACAGGAAGTAGTGGGTGTGGACTCCCTCTTGACCCGTAGCGGGATCCTTGAAGCTGTAGAAGTAGAAGTAGCCCGGCAGGCCGGCCTGGTGGATGACGGTCGGCTGGGCCAGCAGCTGGATCCCCTGGCCGGTGGTGACGATCTTGTCGGTCACCTCCTTGGCGGCCGGCAGCTTGGAGTCGTCGACGGCGGCGCCGAGCGTGAGGTCACGGGCCAGGATGGAGCCGCCGGTGTTGGCGGCCGGCGGCTTCTCGGAGACGACGAGGACGACATCGCTGTCCTTCGACTCCAGGCGGTTCCACGCTTTCGGATAGGAGATCGCCCACCCGGCCTTCTCGTCCTTGAACTCGACGAGATCGCCCGGCGGGGCGGTCGGCGCGGTCGTGCCGGTCGACTGCGTCGCCACGGTCTTCTTCGCCGAGTCGACGCTCCTGCGGCCGGCAGCCACGGCAATGCTGACCACCAGGGCGCCACCGAGCACCGCGGCACCAATCTTCACTCCGTTCGTTGCCATACCGTGATCCTAGAGGGGGTAGTCAATGGTGCTAGCTGAAAGTCTGTTCGGCTGGTACGTCGGCCTGTCGATCGCCTTCGCGATCATCGTCGTGGTCGTGGCCCTGGTGGCCTCGATCCTGACGCTGGCGGGCCGCATCGCCGAACAGGCACCCGTCGCCACCGCCGGCCTCAACGCGGTGGCCGAGAACACGTCGCTGATCCCGGCGGTCGCCACCGTCAACCAGTCGGGGATCGCCATCCTCAAAGCCTGTCAGGCGGCCCGCGCCGCCCTGGGGGGGTGACCCGATGACCCTGCTGGCCTACACCGCCCAGGAACTCACGATGTGGCGCGTCACGCTCGGCATCGGCGCCGTCGTGATCGCCGTCGTGATCCTGCTGCTCTCGTTCCTCGTCAAGATCGTCAAGTCCATCGACGCCGGCGTGGCCGACGTCCTCGACGCCGCCGTCGGCGTGGCGGGCAACACGTCGCACCTCAACGGCCTGCTGACCACCAACGACGCGGTGGTGGAGATCAAGAAGGAAGCCCTTCGTCACGCCGCCCTCGTGGAGACACTATGAGCAACTCACGCACTCTCATCACGCTGTCCGTCATCGAGATCGTCGCCCTCGTGGCCGTCCTGGCCTTCTTCCTCGTGGTGCTCTCGAAGATGCTCGGCAAGGTGGCCGGAAATCTCCACCGCGTCGCCTGCGGCGTGCAGTCGATCGAGGGCCACCTGACGATCCTGGCCGCCGTGCCCATGGTGAACAAGACACTCGACGAGATCGGCGGGGCCCTGCCGATCGTGGCCCAGGCGGCGGCGGCCAAGGCCGCCCGGCGCTGAGAGGGGAGACCAAGATGGCCCTGTGGTGGCTCGGCAATCTCATCCTGGCCGCGGTGGTGATCCCGGTCGTCCTGGTGCTGCTGAAGCGGCTGATGGCACCGGTCGCGCAGATCGGCCACGAGGCCGACGCCATTCTGGCCGGCGGCGTCACCATCGCCTCGCAGCTCGACCTGCTGGCCGGCCTCGGCCCGACGCAGGCCGCCGTCAAGAAGATCCGGGCCGGTGTCCTCGCCTACGGCGCGGCGCTGGACAAGATCCTGTAACGCAAGGAGAACCATGCCTGCCGCCGGTGTCGTCACCCTCATCCTCGTCCTGGTCACCGCCGCCGCCCTGGCCGCTTACCTCCTGCGGGTGGCCCTCGTGCTCAAGCACGTGAACTTCACCCTCGGCACCGTGATCGCCGGCGTGCGGGCCATCGAGCTCGCCACCCGGCCGATCACGCCGATCCTGGGCAGCATCGCCGGCGACCTCGCCGCCACGCAGAAAGCCCTCGAGGACCTGCTGGCCAGTAAGGCCGGTGCCGAAAGGGCCCGACCCGTCATGGTGTCGCGCCTGCGGGCGCGGCGCGGCGCCTGATCCGAAACGGAGAAACCCGATGCCCTACGAATTCGCCTGCGCCGATGCGGGCTGCGTCTGCAAGGCCGCGTGGTCGGAGTCCAACCCCGACATCCTCGTGGGCAAGGTCGCCGCCCACCTCGTCGAGAAGCACAACGTCAAGACGATCTCCGGAACGCTGGCCAACTTCGTGACGGCCGCCATCCGCAAGACCTGATCTTCAGCCGTGCCGGTGGCGGTCCCGGGCCCCCGCCACCGCCGCCTGCCCGAGGCTGATCCCGCCGTCGTTCGGCGGAACCCGTCCGTGGAGCAGGAGGCGGAAGCCGTCGCGCTCCAGCGCGGCCACGCAGCGCTCCAGCAGCAGGAGGTTCTGGAACACGCCGCCCGACAGGGCCACCGTGTCGAGCCCCCGCTCGGCCCGCAGCCGCCGGCACACCTCGGCCACCCCGGCCGCCAGCCCGTTGTGGAACCGGGCGGCGACGAGCGGCGCCGGCGTTCCGGCGGCCATGTCGTCGACCACCGCCCGCACCAGGTCGCCGCCGGCCAGCTCCAGCGTCCCGGCCCGCCCGGTCAGCTCCAGGCCGTAGGCCCCGGGCTCGTCGGGATCGGCCAGCTGCTCCAGCTCGATGGCCGCCTGCCCTTCGTAGCTCACGACGTCCCGCACGCCGAGCAGCGCCGCCACGGCGTCGAAGAGCCGTCCGGCCGATGACGTGAGCGGCGCCGACACCCCGGCCCGGGCCAGGCTCGTGACCTGGGCCCAGCGGTCGGGGTGGCGCTCCCGGACGGCCAGCCCGTCGGGGACGGCGCCCTCGTAGGCGGCGTCGGCGTAGGCGGCGGCCATCCGCCACGGTTCCCGGATCGCCTGGGCGCCCCCCGGCATCGGCACCGGGGAGAGGTGGGCGACCCGCTCGAAGCCGGCCAGGTCGGCGACGAGGATCTCCCCGCCCCAGATCGTGCCGTCGGGCCCGAAGCCGAGGCCGTCGAAGGCCACGCCGATCACCGGGCCCGCTTCGCCGTTGTCGGCCAGGCAGGAGGCGATGTGGGCGTGGTGGTGCTGGACGCCGGTCAACTCGACGCCGCCGTCCTCCAGGCCGGCCAGGTCATGGGCGTGCTTGGTCGAGAGGTACTCGGGATGGAGGTCGTGGGCCACGACCTCGGGGACGATGTCGAAGATGCGGCCGAAGTGCTCGATGCCGTCCCGGAACGAGGCGTAGGTCTCGTAGTTCTCCAGGTCGCCGATGTGGTGCGACACGAAGGCCCGCCGGTCCTTGGCCAGGCAGAACGTGCTCTTCAGCTCGGCGCCGGTGGCCAGCACCGGCCGGGGAAACGTCCACGGCAGGAGCACCGGCTCGGGGGCGAACCCCCGGGAGCGCCGCACCAGGAACACCGAGCCCCGGAACGACCGGACGACGGAGTCGTCGGTGCGGATGTGGATGGCCCGGTCGTGGACGAGGAAGCAGTCGGCGATGGTGTCGAGCCGCTCGAAGGCGTCGTCGTCGGCCGAGGCGATGGGCTCGTCGGTGAGGTTCCCGCTGGTCAGGACGAACGGCACGCCGACGTCGCGGGCCAGGAGGTGGTGCAGCGGCGTGTAGGGCAGCATGAGCCCCAGCGCCCGGTTGCCCGGCGCCACCGACGGGGCCAGGGGCAGCCCCTCCCGCTTGGGGGCCAGGACGATCGGGCGCCGGCTCCCGGCCAGCAGCGCCGCCTCGGCCGGCCCGAACCGGCACAGCCCGGCGGCCGCCCCGAGGTCGGCCACCATGACGGCGAAGGGCTTCTCCTCCCGGTGCTTCCGGGCCCGCAGCCGGGCGACGGCGGTCTCGTCGTCGGCCCGGACCGCCAGGTGATAGCCGCCGAGCCCCTTCACGGCCACGATGTCGCCGGCCAGCAGCCGGGCCACCGCCGCCCCGAGGGGGTCGGCCCCGGCTCCGGGCCACGGCCGCCGCTGCGGGTCGGTCAGGACGAGATGGGGGCCGCAGTCCGGGCAGCACACCGGCTGGGCGTGGAAGCGGCGGTCGGCCGGGTCGTGGTACTCGGCGGCGCAGGCGGGGCACATCTCGAACGGCGCCATCGTCGTCAGCGGCCGGTCGTAGGGAACGCCGCGGACAATGGTGAAACGGGGCCCGCAGTTCGTGCAGTTGGTGAAGGGGTAGCGGTAGCGGCGGTCGGTGGGGTCGAACAGCTCGGCCAGGCAGTCGTCGCAGGTGGCCGTGTCGGGCGACACGAGGGCCTGGGCCTCCCCGCCCGTCCGGCTCTCGACGATGGTGAACCGCTCCTCCCCCACGGCCGCCACGGCGGCGGCGGTGACCCGCTCGATCACCGCCAGCGGCGGCGGCTCGGCCTCCAGGGTCCGGAGGAACTCGGCCACCGCCGCCTCGGTGCCCTCGATCTCGAGGAAGACGCCCTGGGCGTCGTTGCCGACGAAGCCGGCCAGGGCCAGGCGGTTGGCCAGGCCGAAGACGTAGGGCCGGAAGCCGACGCCCTGCACGATCCCTTCGACGCGGACCCGTGTTCGCACCCGGCCGCCGGCGGCCGGGGCCGTCACTGCGGCTCGGCGGGCCCGGCGAGGGCGTCCTGCACCAGGCGCCACAGCACGTGGTAGGCCGTCGTCTGGGCCTCCTGGATCCGGTGGACGGACGACGACGGGATCACGAAGAGATGGTCGACGAGGCCCGACTCCGACATCTGGCCGCCCTCGTAGCCGGCCATCCCGACGGTCAGCAGGCCATGGCGGCGGGCCTCCTCGAAGCCCCGCAGGACGTTCTGCGACCCGCCGCTGGTGGAGATGCCGAAGACGATGTCGCCGGCCCGGCCGAAGGCGGCGACCTGGCGGGCGTAGACGACGTCGAAGCCGACGTCGTTCGACAGGGCGGTCAGCACCGCCACCGTGCTGCCGAGGCAGAAGGCGGGGAGGGGCCGGCCCGTCCGGGGCTGGAGGAACAGCTGGGCGACGTCGGCGGCGTCGGTGCTGCTGCCGCCGTTGCCGAACGTCAGCAGGCGCCCGCCGGCGGCGAAGCGGTCGGCCATGGCGGCGGCGCAGGCGGCCAGCGCCTCGCCCTGCTCCTCGGCCACCCGGCGGCGCAGGGCGACGATCTCGGTGGCCTTCTCGACGGTCGAGCGGCGCACCTCGGCCAGCACCGAATCGAGGTCGCTGTCGACGGCGTAGAGGAAGGGGTACAGGCTCTCGACGCCTTCGGCCCTCATGACCCGCCGTCCTCATCGGGGAGGACGGCGATGGCTTCCTTGGCGTGGACCAGGACCCGCCCGCCGACGTGGGTGTCGACCAGCGCCACGCTGATCTCCTCCAGCGACGCTCCGGTGTCGACGAGGGCGATGTCGTCGGGGCGCAGCTCCACGATCCGGACGGGCACGGCCACGTCACCGCAGGTGATGCAGACGTCGTCGTGGCACTCGGGAACGGTCACGCCAGCACCCCGGGGTGCTCGAAGAAGACGTGCACGAGTTCCCACAGCACGTGGTAGGTCGTGACGTGGACCTCCTTGACGATCTCGGGGTCGTCGGACGGCACCGTGACCAGGTGGTCGACGGCCGGATGCCCGGTCAGGGCCCCGCCGTCGCCGCCGGCCAGTGCCACCGTCAGCAGACCCCGGCGGTGGGCCTCCTCGAGCCCCCGGACGACGTTGGCGCAGTTCCCGTCGGCACTGACGCCGAGGGCGATGTCGTCCGGGTCGGCGAGCTGGCCCAGCTGGTGGGCGTAGACTTCGGCGAAGCCGTCCCGGGCGGCGATCCCGGTGACGACCGTGGGGTCGGCGGCCAGCGACAGGGCGGGCAGCGCCCGCTTCCCGACGATGACGGGATGGACGAACTCCACGGCGATGTGCTCGGCGTCGGTCGCTCCGCCGCCGTTGCCGAAGACCAGCAGCTTGCCACCCCGGTGGAACCGGGCCGCCATGGCGTGACAGGCCCTGGCAATGCCTTCCGCGCTCTCGACGAGGGCCAGCCCGGGCTCGACACGGCGGTCGAACTCCCGGACTGCGGTCACCGTAACGACCGCCGCAGGGCCGCCACCCCCGAGGGACGGGGCCGGGTGAGGGCGTCGTCGGGCTCGGCCGCGTCGGGCGGCCGGGACTGGGCCAGAGCGTGGCGGCAGAGGTAGCGCTCGATGGCCAGATGCGTCTCGGAGAGGGCTTCGACGGCCGACTGGAGCTGCTCCTCCCCCGCCGGCGTGAGCCGGTACATCCGCCGGGCCGGACCCGTCGAGGAGGTGTTCCAGTACGAGTAGACCGAGCCCTTCTCCTCGAGGGTGCGCAGCGAGCGGTAGACGGCGGCCGAGTCGTCGTCGATCCCCAGCGCCTTGAGGCGCGTCACGAGGTCGTAGCCGTAACCCGGTTGTTCCTTCAACAGCAACAGCAGACACGGCTGGAGGAAGCTCTTCGGAAGCCCCCCGGGATACCGGTCCATGCTCGCCCCCCGGATCGCCGGACCTCTGTCCGCGCCAATCTACTACCGGCGGGCCAGGCTGTCCCTCGGAAAAGTACGGCGGCGTTCTATCGGTCGCGGATGGGGACGTAGGGGCGCTGGTCGGCGCCGACGTAGAGCTGGCGGGGCCGGGAGATCTTCTGCTCCGGATCGGCCAGCAGCTCCAGCCAGTGGGCGACCCAGCCGGCCGTCCGGGGGATGGCGAAGAGCACCGGGAACATGTCCACCGGGAAGCCCATGGCCTGGTAGATGAGCCCGGAGTAGAAGTCGACGTTGGGGTAGAGCTTGCGGGAGATGAAGTAGTCGTCGGCCAGGGCGATCTCTTCGAGCTTGAGGGCGATGTCGAGGAGCGGGTTGCGGCCGGTGACCTCGAAGACCTTCTCGGCGGTGGCCTTGATGATCCGGGCCCGGGGGTCGTAGTTCTTGTAGACCCGGTGGCCGAAGCCCATCAGCCGGCCCTTGCCCTCCTTGACGGCGGCCACGAACGGCTCGATGTTCTCCAGGGACCCGATCTCGGTCAGCATGCGGACGACGGCCTCGTTGGCCCCGCCGTGGAGCGGGCCGTAGAGCGCGGCGCAGGCGGCGGCGGTCGACGAGTAGGGGTCGGCGTGGGCCGAGCCGACCACCCGCATGGCCGTCGTCGAGCAGTTCTGCTCGTGGTCGGCGTGGAGGATGAACAGCTGGTCGAGAGCCCGGGCCAGGATCGGGTCGGGCTCGTAGCGGGGCTCGGCGATCTTCCACATCATCGACAGGAAGTTCGACGGGAAGTCGAGCGAGTTGTCGGGGTACACGAACGGCAACCCGACCGAGAACCGGTGGGCGAAGGCGGCCAGCGTCGGCATCTTGGCGATCAGCCGCACGACCTGGCGCATGCGCACCTCGGGGTCGGCGATGTTCTTGGCCTCGGGGTAGAACGTCGACAGGGCCCCGACGGTGGCCACCAGGATCCCCATGGGGTGGGCGTCGTGGTGGAAGCCGTCCATGAACCGCTTCCGGACGTTCTCGTGGACGTAGGTGTGGAACGTGATGTCGTGCGTCCACTTCTCGAACTCGGCCCGGGACGGGAGCTCGCCGTGGACGATCAGGTAGGCGACCTCCAGGTAGCTCGACTGCTCGGCCAGGTCCTGGATCTGGTAGCCGCGGTAGCGCAGGACCCCGTTGTCGCCGTCGAGATAGGTGATCGAGCTCCGGCAGGCCGCCGTCTGGAGGAAGGCCGGGTCGTAGATGAAGATGTTGGGGTCGAGGTCCCGGAACGCCCGGGACGAGATCCCGCCGTTCTGGATCGGTACCTCCACGCTCTTCCCGGTCCGGTTGTCGGTGATCGTGTAGCTCTCGGCCACGCCAGCCTCCTTGCCCTCTCCTGCACCCGGATCATGACAAACACTCGAACCCCGGGGCGAAAGGCCGGTGGCAGAGTTTTCCTGAGGAAGGATGCTCCCGTTCGTGGGGTTTCACCTATTACCGTTGCGCCGTGGAGCCGGAGACGTCGATCTCGCCGGCGCCGGACGGCGGCCGGGGCCGGGTGAAGGCGGGCGTGATCGCCGCCCTCGTCACCGTGGTGGCCGCCGCCGGGTTGGCCGCCGTCACCACCCGTTCACACGGCGGCCGTGCGGCCGGCACCGAAGCGGCCTCCGCCGTCCGCCAGGTCATCGCCGCCCCGCCGGCCACGACCCCGGCGACCGGGGCCCCCGCCCCGGCGCCGGAGCCGACGTCGTCGACCACCACCGCCACGACCGCCGCCCCGGCCCCGCCGGCCGCCCCCGCCCGGGCGGCGGCCCCCGCCCCGCCGCCGGCGCCCGTCCCCAGGACACTGCCCGAACTGCTCGAGCAGGCCCTGGGCGGCCAGAGCGGCTGCCTGGTCGTCGAGGACGACGGCGCCACCCTCTTCGACCACGACTCCGGTTCGCCCTTCGTCCCCGCCTCCACCCAGAAGATGCTGGTGGCGGCGGCGGCGCTGTCCCGCCTCGGGCCGGAGTACCGATTCGAGACCAAGGTCGTCGCCCCCCGCCCGCCGCAGGACGGCACCCTGGACGACGCCTGGCTGGTCGGCGGCGCCGACCCCTATCTCGGCACGCCCGACTACGCCGCCTACCTGGCCGGCAAGCCCCGCACCGCCGACATCCCGGTGACGCCGCTGGCGGCGCTGGCCGACGAGCTCGTATCCCACGGCGTGCGGGCGATCCCCGCCGGGCTCCACCCCGACGAGTCGCGCTACGCCCCGGAGCGGTCGGTGCCCTCCTGGAAGCCCTCCTACGTCAGCGAGGCCGAGGTCGGCTCGCTGGGAGCGCTGACCGTCAACGAGGGCCTGGCCACCTGGGGGGCCAACCAGGCCGTGGCCGGCGACCCGGCGGCCAGCGCGGCGGCGGCCTTCAGCAGGCTGCTGAGCGACCGGGGGGTGGCGCTCCCGGCCCCGTCCGCGGCCGGCACGGCGCCCCGGGACGGCGTCGTGCTGGCCACGCTGCGCTCGGCGCCGCTCAGCGAGATCGTGGCCGGCATGCTGCGCTCCAGCGACAACTACGTGGCCGAGATGCTGGTCAAGGAGCTCGACCACCAGTACGGCGGGCCGGGGCTCACCGCCGGCGGCACCGCCCGGGTCGTCGAGGAGGACGGGCGCCTCGGGGTTCCGGTCGAGGGCGTGCACCTGGCCGACGGGTCGGGGCTCGACGTGGGCAACCGGGCCACGTGCCGGGCGCTGCTCGGCGCCCTCAACCTGTCCCGGCTCGGCCCGTTCGGCGTGCTCGACTCCGGCCTGGCCGTGGCCGGGCGCACGGGCACGCTGGCCCGGCGCTTCGCCGGGACGCCGGCCGAGATCCGCCTGGCGGCCAAGACCGGCTGGATCAACGGGGCGGCGGCCATGGTGGGGCGCATCGCCGGCCAGCCGACCCGGCGCTTCGCCCTCATCGTCAACGGCCGCTTCGGCTGGCCGGCGGCGCAGCAGATCGAGGACCGGGTCGTGGCCCTGCTGACCAGCGGCCTCCCGCCCCTCTAGGGGCGGACCGGGGGGCTCACCGGGCGGTGTCGCCCGCCTTCCACTGCTCCCAGGGGATGTTCCAGTCGGCCATGCCGGGGTCGTAGAGCAGCGGCCGGGCCGGGGAGTTGAGAACGTCGACGACGTCGCCCCGCTGCGTGAACCCGTAGAACCACTGGGCGTCGGCGGTGCTCACGTTGATGCAGCCGTGCGACACGTTGCGCTCGCCCTGGGCCCCGGCCGACCACGGGGCGGCGTGGATGTAGGTGCCGCTGTAGGACAGGCGGGTGGCCCAGGCCACCTTGCGGTAGTACCCGCCGGGCGAGTTGCGGGGGATGCCGACCGTCGAGGAGTCCATCGTCACCAGGCGCGACTTCTCCAGCGCCAGGTGGACGCCGCTGTGGGTCGGGTACCGGTCCCGCCCGGCGCTCATCGGGATGACCCGCACGACCGCTCCGTTGCTGGTGACGGTCATCTGGTGGGCGGCGACGTCGACGGTGGAGATGTGGGCGTCACCGATCCGGAACTGCACGGCGCGCTCGCCGGCGCCGGCGGCGTCACCGACCGTGAGACCGCGCAGGTCGCTGCGCACACCGACGACGGTGCCCGGGGCCCAGTACCGGGCCGGGCGCCAGTGGACGACGGCCGGGGTGATCCAGCGCCAGTCGCCCTCCACCGGGGGGTTGGTGGTGACCGACAGGCGGGCCTCGACGGCCGGGCGGTCGCCGGCGGCCACCGCCCGGTCGAACGTGACCGTGGCCGGCATCCCGACGCCCACGGTCTCGCCGTCGCCGGGAGAGAGGGTGGCGTGGATCTCGGGTGGGGGCGCGGCGGTGGTCGTGGTGGTGGTGGCGACGGCGTCAGCCGCGGCAGGGGTGTCGTTCGTGGCGGGCATGTCGACCGGGGCGGCGGGCGTGTCGGCCGGGGCGGCGGGCGCCGGCTCGGCGGGGGTCACGGTGGCGGCGGGGACGGCCTGGCGCTCGCCGGTCGACGCCTCCGAGTCGTTGACGAACCGGGCCACACCGGCGGCGGCGACGGCGGCCAGGGCCACGACCGCCACGCGGTAGGGGGTTCTCGGCATGGGCACGGTCCTCCGCCTGAACATTCACCCTGAGGGGCACCATCCTGACCGGAGTCGGCCGCCGCCGCCAGATCGGGGCCGGTGTGTCGGCCGCCGCTACCGCTTCAGGCCGGCCCGCTCTGGTGACCGGGCCGGACGGTGAGGACGAGCTTGCCGACGGCCCGGCGGTCGGCGAGGTCGCGCAGGGCGGCGGCACCGTCGTCGAGCGGATAGGTGGCGCCGACCAGCGGGGCGGGCAGCCGGCCGGCCGCCACCAGGCCGTTGAGGGCGGCGGCCGCCTCGGCCACGAGGCCGGGATCGGCGGCCAGGAACTCCCGCCAGGCGGCGCCGAGCACGCCCACGTTGCGGAGGAGCAGGCGGTTGACCTTGACCTCGGGGATCGTGCCGCCGGCGAAGCCGACGACGACCAGCCGGCCCTCGGGTCGCAGGAGCCGGAGGCTGTCGAGGAAGCGGTCGCCGCCCACCGGGTCGACGACGACGTCGACGCCGCCGCCGGTCAACTCCCGTACGGCGTCGGGCCAGCCGGCGCCACCGTCGCCCGAGCCGGGGTCGACCACCGCCTCGGCCCCGGCCGCCTCGGCCATGGCCCGCTTCTCGGGCCCGGCGGCCACTCCCACCACCCGGGCGCCGAGGGCCCGGGCGACCTGGATGACCGCAACGCCGAGCCCGCCCCCGGCCCCCTGCACCAGGACCTGTTCCCCCGGCTGGAGCCGGGCCCGGCGGGCCAGGGCGAACCAGGCCGTCTGGTAGTTGACGACGAACCCGGCGGCGGCGGTGAAACCCACACCGTCGGGAATCGGGACCATCGTGGCCGGATCGGCGGCGGCCTCCTCGGCGAAGGCGCCGCCGAACATGAAGGCCGCCACCCGGTCACCGGCGGCGAATCCCGACCCGGTGGGGGCATGGCGGACGACGCCGGCCACTTCGAGGCCCGGCACGAAGGGCAGATCCGGCCGGACCTGGTACTGGCCCCGGGTCACGAGGAGGTCGGCGAAACTGACCCCGGCGGCGTGGACCTCGATCAGGGCCGGGCGGAGGGCGTCGGGCTCGGGCGGCGCCACGTCCTCCACGGTGATTCCGTCCGGGCCGGTGAACTCCCGCAGGATCAGCGCTCGCACCGGCCTATTGTGGTGCGGCCCGCTCCGGCAGGGAGGAACGACGAATGCGGCCACTGGCGGTCCACCACGTCTCGATCATGGTGCCCGACGTCGAGGCGGCGCTGCGCTTCTACACCGACGTCCTCGGCCTGGAACGGAGGACCGACCGCCCCGACCTGCCCATGGGCGGGGCCTGGCTCGACGCCGGCGCCCAGCAGCTGCACCTCGTCGAGGGCGAGGCGCCGCCCGGGTTCGGCCAGCACTTCGCCCTGCTGGTCGACGACCTCGACGCCGCCGTCGGCGAACTCCGCGTCCGGGGTGTGGAGGTCAGCGACCCCCGCCCGATCGGCCGCAGCCTGCAGTCGTTCCTGTCCGACCCGTCGGGCAACCTCATCGAGCTGCACCAGGCGGTACCGGCGCCGGCCTGACGGCGCCTAGCTCCGGCGGTGCTGCCAGACCTCCAGCGCCGCCCGGGCCCGGATCAGGGTCGGCTCGTCGGCCCGGGCGGCCAGGAACCGCTCGAGGCACTCGGCCAGCTCCTCGACGACCCGGCCCTCGTCGCCGGCCGCCGTCAACGTGGTGAGGTCGATGACGTTGCCCTTCAGCCCGTCGCTCATCCCGCCTCCGCCCGTCGCTCAACCATCGGAATGATTCGTACAACGGGCGGCCGGGCCGTCACCAGGGTCTTTCGGCCCTAACCCGGTTGGCGGGAACGGCAACGGAACGGCCGCAAAAACCGTGGGTCATCGTGCGCTCCCGGGGCCGTCCCCGGGGTACGAGGCTGCAGACACGACCGGATGAGAGAGCAAGGAGGAACTCCCATGAGCACCGAGCAGGCCACCGGGACGATCACCGGCCTTCTGGGCAACATCGTCGACGACACCATGCACTTCGTCGACGATCTTCTGGCCCGGGTTCACGATGTCGAGATCGACGCCCGGGGCGCAGTCAGCGGCGTTGTCAGCGACCTCGTCGACGTCGAGGGCGGCGAGAGCGGCAAGGGCCACGAGAGCGGCGACAACGCCCACCTCCAGGAGTCGCTGACGCAGCTCCAGGCGAAGATGGACGAGCTGAACCGGATGCGGGGGGGAACCTCCGCCTGACGCATCCCGGCGGCTTGCCGATGCAGGGTCCCGGCCCGGGCGTTCGCCCGGGCCGGACCAGCTGAGAGGAGCCATCCATGAGCATCATGTCCCAGACCGGTCTGGCCGATACGGTCGAGCTCATCCTCGACAAGGGCGTCGTCATCGATGCCTTCCTGCGGGTGTCGGTCCTCAGTATCGAAGTCCTCACCGTCGATGCCCGCGTCGTGGTGGCCGGCGTCGACACCTACCTCCGCTTTGCCGAGGCCGCCAACCGGCTCGAGCTCGGCGGCGCCGGCCAGTCGTCACCGCTGAACGGCCTGCTCGGCGGCCGGCCGCAGGCCGTCGGGCCGAGCCGGAGCACCCCGCCGCCGATCGCCGCCCCGGCCGAGCCCGTCCGGGAGCGGCGATCATGAAGACGCTGACCGACACCCCCGAAGAGCGAACGGCGACCCCCGAGCTGCACTGTTACGCCGCCTGCCGGCCCGACCTGGCGATCGCCGGCCTGACCGGCGTGGCCGGAACGGCCGTCGAGGTCCTGGCCGAAGGGCCGGTCGCCGTGCTGGCCTCTCCCCTGCCGCCCGGCGCCGAGCTGGACAACGAGGAGAGCCTGGCGGCCCACGCCCGGGTGGTGCAGCAGGCCTTCGAGGCCGGCGTCGTCGTCCCGTTGCGCTTCCCCACGGTGGCACCGTCGCGGCACGAGCTCCGGGACCAGTTCCTCCAGCCGCTGCGGCGGTCGATCCTGCGGGCCCTCGACCGTCTCGACGGCCACGAGGAGGTCCGGGTGCGCCTGCGCTACGACGAGGACCGGGCGGTGGCCGAGGTCGTGGCCGGAGTCCCCCGCCTGGCCCGGTTGCGGGGCCGGAGCGACACCGCGCTGGCCCTCGGCGAAGCCATCGTGGCCGAACTGCGCCACCGGGCGGGGCGTGAGGCCGGCGCCGCCCTCAAGGTGCTGCGGCCGCTCTGCGCCGATCTGGAGGTCGACGCCCTCGGCGGCGAACACGACGTCCTCGTCGCCTCGGCGCTGGTCAAGCGGGGTGCCACCGACCGGATCGCCCAGGCTCTGCAGCGTTGGGCCGGCTCCCGCCCCGCCGTCGAGCTGCAGGTGACCGGACCGCTTCCGCCCTACTCGTTCGCCGAACTCGGCTGAGCCCACGAGGGGAGATGACCGGCGATGGACAACCTCGGCGAAGTCCTCACCCGGGCCCGGCAGGCCTTCGGCGACCTCACCGCGCTGCAGGTCGAATCGGTGTCACGGGTCGAGCGCACCGAAGACGGCTGGCAGGCCGATTTCGAGGTCGTCGAGCTCGAGCGCATCCCCCATCTGACCGACCTGCTGGCCTCCTACGAGGTCGACGTCGACCCGGCCGGGACGCTGCGCTCCTGGCGCCGGACCCGCCGCTACCTCCGCAAGGGACAGGAGGATCTGTGAGCGGCTACGACGGCCTCATGCCCCGCCGGGGCGGCGACAACCTCGCCGACCTGCTGGAGCGGGTGCTCGACACCGGGGTGGTCGTGGCCGGCGACATCCAGGTCAACCTGCTCGACATCGAGCTGCTGACCATCCGGATCCGGCTGCTCATCTGCTCGGCCGACAAGGCCGAGGGCCTCGGGATGGGCTGGTGGCGCAACGATCCCTTCTACACCGGGCTGCCCGCCGCCGCCTCCGGCGAGCTGGCCCGCTGACCGGCCGATGGCCGGAGTGGCCGGGCGCTACGTCTTCGGCGTGACCGTCCCCGACTTCGCCCTGTCGCCCGGCCTCGACGCCGCCCCGCTGGCCGCGGCAGTGGAGGGCCTCGCCGTGGGTCGCCTCCAGGCGGTGGTGAGCCCCGTCGCCGCCGCCGAGTTCGGCGGGACCGGCCCGTCCGATCCCGCCTGGCTCCTCCCCCGGGTGGTGGCCCACGACCGGGTCCTCACCGCCGTGGCCGCCACCGGGCCCGTCGTCCCGTTCCGGTTCGGGGTCGTCCACCGCAGCCGGGCTGCCACGGTCCGCGCCCTGCGGGCGGCGTCGGACGTGCTCGGTGCGGCCCTGGCCGGCGTGGCCGCCGGTGCGGAGTGGACGGTGGCCATCAGCCCGGCCCCCGATCCGCCCGCCGCCGTCCCCCCGCCGGGCGGCGGGCGGGGCCGGGCCTACCTGGTCGCCCGGGGCGCCGTGCTGGCCCAGCGGGAACGGAGCGAGGAGGTGGCGGCCGGAGTCCGCCGGCGCTGCGCCGCCCGGGGCATCCCCGCGGTGGCGCTCCCACCCCGCCACGACGGCGCCCGGCGGGTCGCCTGCCTGATCCCGCGGACGGCCGAACGGGCGGTCGTGGCCGAGCTCGAACGGCTGGCGGCGGAGGACTCCGGCGTGCGGGTGGCCGTGACCGGTCCGCTGCCGCCGTACCACTTCGTGGCTCCGGAGCCGGCGTGAGCCCGTCGGCGGGCGTGAACCGGTCGGGCGCCGTCCCCCTGGTCGAGGTCCTCGACCGGGTGATCGACCGGGGGGCGGTGGTGAGCGGCGACGCCGTGATCGCCCTGGCGGACGTCGACCTGATCCGCGTCGTCCTGCACCTGGCCGTCCTGCCCGCCGACCGGGTCGGCGACACCGTCCGGTCGGGGGGCGTGGCGCCGGCCCCTGCCCGCGGCCGGGATCGGTCGGCCCGGACCGGGTCTCTGCCGGCGCGGCGCGCCCCCGATCGAACGGTGCGCCCCGGCCCCGAACGGCGCAGCCCGGAGCAGCGCAGCCCCCACCAGGGCAGCCCGGAACGGCGCAGCCCCCACCAGGGCCTGGCCCAGCTCGTCCTCACGGTGGTGGAGCTCCTGCGGGAACTGCTCGACCGCCAGGCGGTCCGCCGGGCCGGCCAGGGCCGGCTCACCGACGACGAGGCCGAGCGCCTCGGCGTGGCCCTGCTCGAGCTCGACGCCGCCATGGACGAGGTCGTCGCCGCCTTCGGCCTCGACCGTGAGGACCTCAACCTCGACCTCGGCCCCCTCGGCCCGCTCCTCTGACACCGCCGGGCCCGTCAGCCGCAGCCGGCCCGCGCCCACCACCACCCGTCGGGATCGGCCGGCCGGGGGTGGGCGGCCTGCGGTGGCAGCGGCGTGCCGAACCCGTCGACCAGGTGGACCCGTTCGGCGCCGTGCTCCTCGAGCAGCCCGGCGGCCTTTTCGGCGACGTCCCGATCGCCGGCGTGGATGGCCACGAGCACGTCGCGCTCGGCCATCGTCGGCTCGTCGGCGTGTTCCGGGGCGCCCCGGGGGTTGCCGGCCAGCCGGTAGGCGAGCCCGCCTCCGGCCACCATGCCGACGATGGTCCCGGCCAGGCCGACGATGCCGGCGGCGATGACGAGCCGGGTGACGCCGCTCAGCGAGGCGTCGAAGGCGTAGCCCCAAACCCATCCCGCCAGGAGGCCGGCCAGGCCTCCGGCGCCGCCGAGGACGGCGGCGCCGGTGAACGCCCCCTTGGCCTGCTCACCGGTCACGAGCCCCGGGCCGGCGAAGCTGGCCCCGAGCTCGTCCTGCATCTCGGCCCGCGCCTCGGCGATCTCCTCGTCGCTCACCGGGTCGCCGGGCCGGCGGATCTGGATGATCCGGTGGGACACCTCATGGTCGGTGAGGGCCCGGACGGCGGAGGCGGCGTCCTCCGGGCGGCAAAAGGCCGCCACCACATTGAACGGTGTGTCGAACACCAGCTGGGGACGGTCCACGCCAGCCTCCTCGCCCCGTGGAACTCACCGGATGCCCGAGCCACCGGCTGCCGGTTCACACAAAAATGAGTCACCGGCGAAACTGTCTATGGGCCAGCACAACAATGCCCAAAATGGCTGGCCCGAACAAGGGCCGATCGGCCCTTGCCGGACGGGTCAGCGGCGCTCGGCCGAGGGAACCGGCGGCGGCGGGGAGGCGACGAGGTCGAGGATCGGCTCGATCGGGTCGCCGGCGAACATGGCTGCGGTGGCCGCCAGCTGGGCGGCCCGCTCGGCCGTCGGGCGGGCCAGGCGGTCGACGGCGGCCACCAGCTCCCCGGGGGTCCCCGGGACGGTCGTGACGCCGGCCCGGCGCATGGAGCCGATGTTGTCCCGGCCGTGGCCCGGGATCGGCCGGTAGCTGATCACCGGGACCCCGGCGGCGAACGCCTCCAGGGACGTGAGTCCGCCGGCGTTCTCCACCACGACGTCGGCCGCCGCCATGAGCTCGGGCATCCGGTCCGTCCAGCCCAGGACCCGGCCGAGGCCCCGCCCGGTCAGCTGGCGCCGGAGCCGCTCGTCCCGGCCGCAGACGGTGAGCACGGCGAAGCTCCCGTCGGCCACCAGGGGGGCCACCGTGCCGGGGATGTCGCCGATCCCCCACGACCCGGCCACGATGAGGACGAGGGGCCGGTCGTCGGGGATCCCCAGCCAGGCCCGGGTGGCGGCCCGGGTGGCGGGCGAGGGCCGGAAGGCGGGGTCGACCGCCGGGCCACCGGCCACGACCCGCCCGGTGACCTGGCGGCGGGCGTTGTCCGCCGCCACCGGATGGATGGCCACGTTGAGGTCGATGGCCGGGTGCACCGCCCGGGGATGCACGGCGAAGTCGGTCAGGAAGTTCACCGCCTTGGCCCGGATGCGCCCCTCCTCTTTCAGGCGCCCCACGACCAGCGTGGCGAAGGAGTAGGTCGAGATGATGAGGTCGGGCCGGTACTCCTCCACCCAGCGGAGCGTCCGGGCCCCCGACAGCGCCCGCTCGAAGCGCACGAACGGCCCCCACAGCCGGGGATGGCGGTAGAAGAGCTGGTACGTGCTCTCGTAGCTCTCCGGCATCGACCGGAGCTGGAACAGGTAGAACGACCGCCAGGCCCGGGCCAGCGTGGCCGGGAAGGCGTCGAGGAAGTCGACCACGTCGGCCTCGCCGCCCCGGGCCTCGACCCGGCGGGCCAGCTCCCGGGCGGCGCCCTCGTGACCGGCGCCCATGCTGGCCGAGATGAGGAGAACCCGCACGAGCGCCGAAGCTACCAGCGGGGACCGGTTACGCCGGTGATCGGCCGGGGCGGGATAGCCTCAGGGGATGGCGATGACGAAGGTGCGCACCGGAACGACCCCCACCTTCCGCCTGAAGGACGTCTTCACCCTGATCAACCTGCTGAGCGGGGTCGTGGCCGTGCACTACGTGGTGGCCGGCCGCCTCGACCGGGCGGGCTACGCCGTCCTGGTGGGCTACCTCGGCGGCGACCTCCTCGACGGCGCCGTCGCCCGGCTGACGGGGACGGGCAACCGCTTCGGAGCCGAGTTCGACAGCATCGTCGACCACTTCGTCCACGTCGTCGTCCCCGGCTTCATCGTCTACACCGCCTACCGGCAGGGCGGACACGAGCTCATCGGGATCGTCCTGATGGGGACGCTGGTCGGCACCGCCACCATCCGCCACGCCCGCCTGGCCGCCGAGCGGTTCGACTTCCCGCTGTGCTGGTGCGGGCTCCCCCGGACGATCAGCGGGTTCGTGGCCATGTCGTACCCGCTGTCGCACACGTTCTTCACCGCCAACACGTGGCGCTACACCACCGGGGCGTTCGTGGTCGTCCCGCTCTGCCTGCTGAACCTCGTGCCGATCCCCTACATGACCCACCGGGGGCAACGGGGCATGCAGCTGTGGGTGAAGGTGATCGTGGCCGCCTTCTTCGCCGCTCCGGTCCTGCTGTACCTCACCGACCGGACGTACCTGTTCGACGTGTTCTTCGTCGGCTCGGCGGGTTACGCCCTCACCGGGTGGTTCCCGGTCCGCCCCGACGAGCGCCGGGCGTTCTACGCCGAGTACCGGCGCTGGTCGGCGGCGCTGGCCGGCTGAGCGGGGCGCCGGCCCCGGCCGCGGAAGTAGGCCGCCACCTCGTCGCAGACGACGTCGACCACGTCGGTCGACATCGCCGAGTGCAGCGGCAGCGAGATGATCTCCTCGCCCACCTGCTCGGTCACGTGCAGCGGGCCGTGGCGGAAGTCGCGGAAGCGGGTGTGGAGGTGGGCCGGGCGCCAGTGGATGCCCGTCCCGATGCCCTGGGCGGCGAGGTGGCGGCGGAGATCGTCGCGCAGGGCCGGATCGACGCGGACGTAGTACAGGAACGGGTTCACGTCGTCGAAGTCGCTGGGCGGCAGCTGGACGCCGTCGACCGTCTTCAGCCGTTCCTGGTACCGCCGGCAGGCCGCCTGGCGGGCGGCGCGGATCGAGTCGAGCTTGGCCAGCTGGGCCAGGCCCACCGCGGCGTGGACGTTCGACAGGTGATAGCGGTAGCCGATGTCCACGGCGTCGTAGTCCCACGTCTTCTCGTTGCGGTAGATGGCCTCGACCGGCTGGTCGGAGCCGAGGAGCCGCAGGTGGCGCAGGCGGTGGAGGTCGATCTCGTCGTCGACCACCACGATCCCGGCGTCGATGGCGGTGAGCGCCTTGACCGGGTCGAAGCTGAAGATGCACACGTCGGAGAAGCTGCCGACGGGCCGGCCGTGGTAGGCCGAGCCGAAGGCGTGGGCGGCGTCGTGGACCGTCCGCACCCCGGTCTGGGCGGCCAGGGCGGCGGCGCCGTCGTGGTCGCAGAGGTGGGGGCCGTAGTCCATGAGGACGACCGCCCTGGTGGCCGGCCCGATCAGCTCCCGGGCCCGGTCGAGATCGATGCACAGCGTGAGCGGGTCGATGTCGCAGAAGACCGGCTCGGCGCCGACGGCCACGATCGACTGGACGTCGGCCAGGTGCGTGAAGGCGGGGACGATGACCTCGGTGCCCGGGCCGGCCCCGACCACGATCATCGCCAGGTGCAGCGCGGCATGCCCGGTGCTGACCGCCACGGTGGCCCGCGGGCCCCCACCGATCGCCCGGTGGACGGCCTCCTCGAAGGCCGAGACGGTCCGGCCCATCCCCAGCCATCCGGCGGCCAGGTCGGCCGTCGCCGCCGCCACCTCCTCAGCATCGACCATCGGCCGGTACAGCGGGATCTGTTCCACGTTCGTCATCGGGCGTGAAGGTTCGTTCCTGAGCGGCGTCGGTGCAAACCCGAGTCTGCCCCGCCGCGACCGGACCGCGGTGGATCCACCCGCTCCGGAGGCGTGTCGCGACCTAGGATCCGGCCGTCATGGCCCTCCTCCCGGCCGCGTCCGGCGGCGTCTTTCGACCCCCAGCGGCCGGCGGCCGCCGCCACCGCCAGGCCCGCGCCGAACACGGCCAGGCCGCCGGCGGCGTCGAGGATCCAGTGGTTGGCGGTGACCACGATCGCCGTCAGCGTGCACAGCGGGTAGACGGCGGCCAGGACCTTGGCCGGCCGGGCCGACAGCAGGGGCACGAGGACCCAGGCGCTCCACACCGACCACCCGATATGGAGACTTGGCATGGCAGCAAAGGGATTCGTGTCCTTCATCGACCCCGAGTCGAGCGGGCCCAGACCGCCGAAGCGGGCGCCCGTGTCGACGAAGCCGTAGTGGGCGGGCATGTAGCGGGGCGGCATCAGCGGCCACAGGAAGAACACGGCCAGGGCGAGGTAGCACATGACCACGAAGGCGGTCCGGTAGTGCCCGAAGCGGTCACGCCGCCGCCGCCACAGCAGCCACAGGGCCAGCGCCGGAACGACGAAGTGGATGGTGCCGTAGTAGATGTTCCAGAACTGCAGCACCGTGGGGTGGTGGATGAACGCCCGCTGAACGCGGGGCTCCTGGTAGAGGCCGAGGGCCCGTTCGAGGCGGACCAGCGCCTCGGCGTGGTGCAGGGCGGGCCCGGCCGGCGGGTGGATGTGGCCCCGGGCGGTCTCGTAGATCTCGTAGAGCGCGACGAAGGCGGCCGCTTCCTTCCATCCCCTCGTCAGCCGCATGGGAGCCGATCCTAGGATGGCGCCGACCCTGCCCCGGACAGCGCTGTCGTGCGCCGCGGTCCTGGCCGCCGGGCACGCCGCGCCGGCGCTGTCGGCCGTCGCGCCGCTGCGGAACCGGGTGCTTCCCCGCCTGGCGGGGACGGGGCCGCCCGGCCACGTGGCCCTGACCTTCGACGACGGCCCCGATCCGGCCTCGACGCCGGCGTTCCTCGAGGCCCTCGACCGGCTCGGCTGGCGGGCCACGTTCTTCATGCTGGGCGACATGGCGCAGCGCCATCCCGGCGTGGCCGCCGAAGTGGCCGCCGCCGGCCACGAGATCGCCCTCCACGGCCACCGGCACGTGTCGCACCTGCGGCGTCCGCCGGGCCGGGTCCTCGACGACCTGCGGCGGGGCCTCGACGCCGTGACCGACGCCACCGGCCGGCGGCCGGTGCGGTTCCGCCCCCCCTACGGGCTGCTGTCGGCCGGAACGTGTCTGGCCGCCCGGCGCCTGGAGCTGCGGACGGTGCTGTGGACGGCCTGGGGCCGGGACTGGACCGCGACGGCCTCACCACAGAGCGTGGTGACCGAGGTCGGGCGAGGGGTCGTACCGGGAGGCACGGTCCTGCTCCACGATTCGGACTGCACCTCGGCCCCGGGCTCGTGGCGGGCCGCCCTCGGGGCACTGACCCCGCTGGCCGAGCGCTTCGCCGCCGCCGGCCTGGCGGTCGGTCCGCTGGCCGACCACGACATGTGACGGCCCACCACCATCACGCGCTGGCCGCCAGCTTCGGCGTCGTCGTCCTCAGCCTGGGAGCGGCGTTCCTCTACGCCGTGACGTCCGTGCTCCAGCACGGAGCGATGAGGACGATCCCCAGCGAGCGGTCGATGCGGCCCCGGCTCCTGGTCGACCTCATCCGGCATCCCCGCTGGCTCCTGAGCAACGTGGTCGACGCCGGCGGCTACCTGTTGCAGTTCCTGGCCCTGCGGGCCGGGTCGCTGGTCGTGGTGGAGACGCTGCTCACCGCCGGGCTGCTCTTCGCCCTGCCGCTCGGGGCGGCGGCCAGCCACCGCCGGCCGTCCCGCCACGACTGGCTGGCCACGCTGGCCGTCGTCCTGGGGCTGAGCGGGTTCATCCTGGCCGGCCGGCCGGCGGTGGGGGCGGGGAACACGTCGCGGACCGGGTGGGTGATCACCGCCACCGCGGCCGGGGTCCTCATCGCCGTCCTGGTGGGGGTGGCCGAGCGGGGCCCGCAGCGGTGGCGGGCGCCGGTGCTGGGGGCGGCCACCGGGGTCGTCTTCGGCCTGACCGCGGCCCTGGCCAAGGCCTCGGGGCATCTGCTCGACCGGGGGGTCGTCCACACCTTCGGGTCCTGGCAGCCCTACGCCCTGGCGGCGATGGCGCTGTTCGGCGTGGTCATCTCCCAGAGCGCCTTCCAGGCCGGACCGCTGCAGGCGTCGCTGCCCATGCTGGCCATCACCGAGCCGCTGGTGGCGGCCGTCATCGGACTGGCCGCCTTCCACGAGCACATCGTGACCCACGGCCCCCGGACCCTGGCCGAGGCGGCGGCCATCGGGCTGCTCGGGGTCGGGGTGGTGGCGCTGTCCCGTTCGCCGCTGGTGACCGGGTCCGAGCCCCGCCCCGAGGTCGCAGAGGACGGCGGGTTCGAGGCGGAGGCCGGCGTTGAGCGTCGGCCGAACCCGCGGCGGCGCCGGACCCCGCTGGGCCACGCCGTCCGGATCACCGTGGGACTCGGTCTGGCCGCGCTGGCCGTCTACGTCGTGAGCGGGCGGACCGACGAGATCCGGGGGGCGGCGGCGCTGCTCGAGCACGCCCGATGGCCCTGGCTGTTCGTCGCCCTTCCCGCCGAGGCGGCGTCGCTGCTGGCCTACGCCGCTCTGGAACGGCGGCTGCTGCGGGCGGGGGACGCCCCGGTGCCGCTCGGCTCGTTGCTCAACATCACGCTGGCCGGCAACGCCATCCAGAACTCGCTGCCCGGCGGCCCGGCCTGGGCGGCCGGCTTCGCCTTCGGCCAGTTCAAGCGCCGGGGCGCCGACAACGTCCTGGCCAGCTGGACGCTGCTGGCCACCGGGTTCGTCAGCGCCGCGGCGCTGGTGCTGCTGACCGTCTGCGGGGTGGCGGTGGCCCGGGGGGAGGCGGCCACCAACGACCTCGTCGGCGGGGTGGTGGTGGTGGCGGTCTGCGCCGTCGCCCTGGCCGTCAGCGTCCGCCTGGGGCTCCACGCCCGGTGGGTGCCGGCCCTCCTGACGCTGGCCGTCCGGGCGGGACAGCGCCTCGTCCGCCGGCCCGAAGGCGACCCGGAGGCGTTCGTGCGCCACGCCTTCGACCGCCTCACCACCGTCCGCCCGAGCCGGGCCGACTGGGCGGTGGCGTCGGCCTGGGGGGTCTCGAACTGGCTGCTCGACTGCGCCTGCCTGGCCATGGCCTTCCCCACGGTGGGAGCGGGGGTGCCGTGGCGGGGACTGCTCCTGGCCTACGGCGCCGGCCAGCTGGCCGCCAACCTGCCGATCACGCCCGGTGGTCTCGGGGCCGTCGAGGGCAGCCTGACGGTGGCGCTCGTCGCCTACGGCGGCGGTGAGGTGCCGACCGTGGCCGCCGTCCTCGTCTACCGGATCATCACCTTCTGGCTGCTGCTGGCCGTGGGGTGGACGGTCTGGCTGTTTCTCCGCTGGAGCGGCCGGTGAGCGCCGCCCTCCGCCGCCGGCTCGGCGCCGCCGCCGTGGGCCTGCTCCTCGTGGGGCCGGTGGCTTGCGCCGGACCGCGCAACACGCTGAACACGGCCACCAGCCACTGCTTCCGGTCGCTGCCCCTGGCCCGGGCCACCGTCGGCCAGCAGGGGCGGCTGGTCGGCGTGCGGGCCGTGTCGGCCGCCACCCTGGCCCGCCGGCTCCCGCAGGTGGAGCGCCTCGGCACCCAGCGCCTCTGCGTCATCGCCTTCCGCGGCCCCTACGCCGCCGGTTCGATTCCCCGGGCCGACCCGGCGGGGCCCGGAACGTACGCCGTGGTGGCGGTGGACCAGCGGGGCGCCACCGTCCTCGCCTCGGCCGTCGTCGACGACCTTCCGCTGCGGTTCCGCCACAGCCACTGACGGAGCGCCGTCAGCGATCGCCGGGGCGCGTGTCCCGCCCCCGCTCCCGTTCCTCCAGCCGGAGGCGGCGCATGGCGTCGCGGATGACGCCGCGCTCGAAGAGCCGGACGACCTCCTCGAGGTCCTCCAGACAGCTGTTCCGCAGCATCTGGGCCACGACGGTGGTGCGCTCGGCTCCCGTCCGGCCCAGGCTCTCGAGCAGGCAGGCGAGGCGGGGCTGGCTGAAGAAGTCGGTCCCCTCCTCGAGCAGGCGCAGGTCGAACGGGGTGAAGCTCATGGTGTCGGCACCTCCGGTGAAGTGCAGTCGTGTGCGGTGCGGGCGTGTGACGATCCTGCACAACCGGGAGCCGTCCCTTGAAGGTTCGACAGGCCAATGGCCGCTGTCCGTTGGGACAGCGGCCATGGCCGCCCTCTTGGCCGGCGACCGCCCGCTTCAGCCGGAAGCCGGGCGCCGTTCTGCGGTGGTCACCGCCGCCGCCGCCGACTGGTCGCCGCAGTACTGGTCGGCCCCGTCGCTGAAGCCGGCGTCGAACCCGGCGGCGTACCCCCGGTCGTAGTCGGTCGACGGCTCGCCGCCCGGAGGCCGGTAGTCGCACGAATCGCGGGCGGCGGCGAGGCCGGCCTTGTAGCCGTCGTCATAGCCCGCCTGATAGCTGCCGCCCCTGGCCGGGCCCTTCTTGTCGGCGCAGTACCGGTCGGCCCCCTCGGAGAAGCCGGCGTCGTACCCGTCGGCGAAGCCCCGGTCGTACTCCGCCGGCGACTCCGGCGGGCTGTAGTCGTACGCGCAGTTCGACTGGGCGGCGGCGAAGCCGGCGTCGAAGCCGTCGCTGTACCCGTCGGCGTAACGGGATTCGGTCCCCGCCGGTGCGCCGCTCTGGCAGTACCGCTCGGAGCCCCGGGAGAACCCGGCGTCGTACCCGTCGGCGTACCCCCGGTCGTAGGGCCGGTCCGAGCCCGATCCGTCGGACCCGTACCGGCAGCTGCCCTGGGCGTCGGCGTAGCCCTGCTGGTAGCCGTCGTCGTACCCCCGGGAGTACTCCGTCACCTGGCAGCGCCTGGCTCCGGCACCGAAGCCGGCGTCATAGCCGTCCCAGTAGCCGTACCCGTACAGGTCGCCCCCTCCCCCGCCCCGGCGGTACCCACCCGCCTCCGCCCCGGCGCAACTGGCGACGGCGTCGGCGTACCCGTCCTGGTAGCCGAGGTTGAACCCCCGCTCGTAGGCGCTCCCGATCGGCCGGTACACATACCCCGGGCACCAGGCCCGCCGGTCCCCGGGATAGCAGTACCGGAACCGGTCGCCATGCCGCTGCCCCGGGCCATGTCCGTGCCCGTGTCCCGGACCGCCGTGTCCCGGGCCGCCGTGTCCCGGGCCGCCGTGGCCGGGACCACCGTGGCCGGGACCACCGGGACCGCCGTGCCCGGGACCACCGGGACCGCCGTGCCCGGGACCACCGGGACCGCCGTGACCCGGTCCGCCAGGACCACCGGGACCACCATGGCCCGGTCCGCCAGGACCACCGGGACCACCATGACCCGGACCACCAGGCCCGCCAGGACCGCCAGGACCGCCAGGACCACCATGACCCGGCCCACCCGGACCACCGGGACCACCATGACCCGGCCCACCCGGACCACCGGGACCACCATGACCCGGCCCACCAGGACCGCCAGGACCGCCAGGACCGCCAGGACCGCCATGACCCGGACCGCCAGGAGCACCCGGACCACCATGACCCGGCCCACCCGGACCACCGGGACCACCATGACCCGGACCGCCAGGAGCACCGGGACCACCGGGACCACCATGTCCCGGCCCACCGGGACCACCATGACCCGGGCCGCCATCACCGGGACCACCATGCCCCGGGCCGCCGGGACCACCGGGCCCCGGACCACCGGGACCACTGTGCCCTGGACCGCCCGGCCCGCCAGGCCCACCATGACCCGGCCCGCCACCACCGGGGCCGCCCGGCGCCCCAGGACCACCATGCCCTGGACCGCCCGGCCCGCCAGGCCCACCATGGCCCGGACCACCCGGCTCGCCACCGCCCGGACCACCCGGCCCGCCGCCGCCCGGACCACCCGGCCCGCCGCCGCCCGGACCGCCGGGCCCGCCACCGCCCGGGCCTCCAGGTCCACCGGGAGCGGCAAGAGCATCGAGGCTGCGACCGCCGGAACCGCCGGCGCGGCGGACCAGCTTCACGTTCGTCTGCGTCGACACCTCCACGATCGCCGCCGCGCCCCCGCCGGCACCGGCCTCGACAGCGGGAGGGCTCGCGACCCGGGGGGCGCGGGTATTGCGGTTCGTGACCGCGCCCGATGGCCCAAGCGAAGCGAAGGCCAGGACCGCCGCGCACGGAACTACGAGCACGGGCCGCTTCATCTCTTTACCCCCTTGCCACCGCTCCGTCGGGGGCGCGCCGGAGACCCGTCCTGCGGCGCATCGACTTCGGGTCCCTCGTTCTCCGACTGCGTGCCCCGTGAAGCGACGATTCAGCCCGAAACTACCGACGCGATGGCGAACATAGATAGGGACTTTCGCCCCTATTACCGGAGCAGCATATTGCAAAAGCACGGGGGCAAATACTGCGAATTCTGACAGCCAGGGCCACCGCTCCCGCCGTGACCAGCGGGGAGAATGGCGGGCCGCCCTTCGGGATTCGACTGCCCTCGCTCAGCAGCAGCGACGACGGTCGGCGGCGCCGGGCGTTCTGCCGTAAGGTGACGACATGCGTCCACGCCTGGCCGCGTTCGTCGCCGGGCTCCTCCTGAGCTCGACTGTCGCTGCGACGGCCGCCGCCGCCAACGGCATCGACATCAAGCGTGCGCTGGTGCCCGGCGGCAAGGGGAACACCATCACCGTCTCCCTGACCTACACCTGCGACGCCACGGCGGCGGCGAAGGCGGTGGTGGTCGAGATCGGCGATCCCGCCACGTTCGCCTCGGGAGCCGGCCGAGTGCCGCCCACCTGTGACAGCGCTTCCCACCCCGTCGACGTGACGGTCCGGAGCCGTAACTCCCTCCCCTTCCGCAGAGCCGACGACGTGACCGTCGACGCCCGGTTGACCGGCACCAACGGCAAGGCCATCGATGGCGCCCACGCCAGCAGGGCCATCCGGGCCGAGTGAACGCCAATCCGTCGTCAGCACCGGCGTTGTGAAGGAGCGGCAAGGCCGCAACCCCGATTCTGAGGTCCCAACACTGGACCCGCTCCTTCCGCCGAGCGACGCTATTCGCCGTTCCCCTCCCCCGCCGGAAGCGTTGACCCCGCGACGGCCGCTCGGCCAACCTCCCCTGCGCCGAGCCGTGGTCTCTCGTTCAGGGGTCGACGTTTCGGCGGGGAGGCGGACGCAGCTGTGAACGCCGAAGTCCGGGCGGACCGGCGCGCAAGCGGCGTTCATCCGCCGACATATCCGGGTGGATGCACGCCGGTTGGCGGAAGGCGGCAGAAGTGCTGATCGGCCGGTTCCGACTGCAAGCACGAAGCCAGTTCCCAAGACGAAGCCAACGAGCATGGCCCCCAGGTACCTCACCGTTAGGCGCGTCACCTCAGCGACAACGCAATGGGCGGGATTCTGCAGCGACCTGCAAGGGGTCCGTCATGACCTGGTCGAACGCTCGGAGGCGGGGCCGGCAACCATCGTCGAGGCACTGGTGACCTACACCGGCGCGGGGCACCTTCCCAAGTGTCCCGGAGCGGCACGCCACTGAGACAGGCCCTACCCCGCGTTCAGCCACCCATACGGTCGCTGAGCGCGGGGCATCTCGCCGCTCGGAATGCGGCCACGTCAGCGGGCTCCGGACCTGTCCGGGCACATGGAGGGTGGTCTCGAAATTCGGCGTTCTTTTCGGACAGACGGGTGTCCGAAAAGAACGCCGGTTCGGCCGCTGGGAGCGCTCCTCAGCACGGCCCCGGGCTCGTCGTCCCAGCGGTCGTCGGCGTCAACCCGCCAGCAGCATCCCCGGAGGCGTGCGACCGGCGATATACCCCGCGACCGAAATGCGACCGAAGACCGAGATGGCGGCCCCCCGGTCGCGAGACAGGGGCCCCAGAAGGGCCCCTGACCTGCGGTTTTCTTGGAGCGGACGACGGGATTCGAACCCGCGACCCCAACCTTGGCAAGGTTGTGCTCTACCAACTGAGCCACGTCCGCGTATCAAGGAAACATACCAAAACCGGGCGGGCATCGGTACGTCGGGAGGTTATTGGCGACCGGTGGAGCCGAATCCTCCCTGGCCCCGGGCCGTTTGGCCGAGATCGTCGACCTCGTCCCATTCGATGGAGGCGACCTCCTGGATGACCAGCTGCGCGATCCGGTCGCCGACCTCGATCGTGAAGGGGTCGGACGGGTCGTGGTTGACGAGGATCACCCGGATCTCGTCGCGGTAGCCGGCGTCGATGAGGCCGGGGGCGTTGAGGCAGGTCACGCCGTGACGGAGGGCCAGCCCGGACCGGGGCAGGACGAGGCCCGCCCAGCCGGGCGGGACGGCCACGGCGATGCCGGTCGGGACGGCCGCCCGTCCGCCACCGGGGGCGATCACGGCCGGCTCCCGGGCGCGGAGGTCGTAGCCGGCGTCCCCCGGGTGGGCGGCGGCCGGCAGGGGGAGCGACGGGTCGAGGCGGCGGACCGGGATGCGCATCGCCTGCGCAGCCTATGACCGCTTCGCCGCCGGCTTCCTGCCCGCCGGCTTCCTGCCCGCCGGCTTCCCGGCCGCCGGCTGCTTTGCGGCCGGTGTCTCGGCGGGCGCCGCCTTCACCGGTGGCGTCGTGGCGGCGGCGGAGTCGGGGACCACGGTGTCGACGGCCCGCCAGCAGTACCAGGCGGCCACCGAGCGGTAGGGGCGGAAGGTCTCGCCGTAGGCGGCCAGTTCCTTGGGCGTCGGCAGGTCGGGGAGGCCCCAGGCCAGGGCGTAGCCCTTGCGGACGCCGAGGTCGCCGACGGGCCAGACGTCGAGGCGGCCGAGCTGGAACATCAAGAACATCTCGGCCGTCCACCGGCCGATGCCGGGGACGGTCGACAGGCGGGCGATCAGGTCCTCGTCGGTCAGGTGCTCGACGTCGTGGAGCGGGACCTGCCCGCTCAGGGTGGCCTCGGCCAGGCCCCGGATCGAGCGGGTCTTGGCCGACGACAGGCCGGCCGCCCGCAGGGCCTCCTCGGGAACGGCCAGCACCGCCTCCGGCGTGAGCTCGCGGGGATCGGCGCCGCCGGTCACCGTGGCCAGGAAGCGGCCGAAGATCGCCGCCGCCGCCCGGCCGGCCAGCTGCTGGAACACGATGCTGCGAGTGAGGGACCCGAAGTGGGACAGCTCCCGGGGCCGGTCGAGCCCGCAGGGCCCGGCGGCGGCCACCAGCCGGGCCAGCACCGGGTCGCGCCCCGCCAGCTCGCCGGTGGCGGCGGCCAGCACCGCCGAGAAGTCCGGGGAGGCGAAGTCGGGGACGATCGGCAGATCGGGATCGGCGGCGGGGCGGCGACGGGGCATCGCCGCACCCTATAGATTTCCCGGGCCCATGGGACCCGACGCCGCCGCCCTCGAGGCCCTCCTGACCGGCGACCTCGCCGACGACCTCGCCCTCCGGGGCGTCGTCGAGGGGCTGGCCGCCGCCCATCCCCGCTGGGGCTGGGTCGGCGTGTACCTGCTCGTCGGCGACACCCTGGTCCTCGGCCCCTCCGTCGGCCCGCCCACCGAGCACACCCGCATCCCGGTGGGGACGGGCGTGTGCGGCACGGCGGTGGCCGAGGACCGCAACGTGGTCGTCGACGACGTCGCCGCGCTCGACAACTACCTGGCCTGCTCGGTGGGCACCCGGTCGGAGATCGTCGTCCTCATCCGGGACGGCGACGACGTCGTCGGCCAGTTCGACGTCGACAGCGACGACCTCGCCGCCTTCGGCCCCGCCGACGAGGCCCTGCTCACCCGGCTGGCCGTCCTGGCCGGCCCCCGCTGCCGGCGCCTGGCCGAGGCCCAGGGCCCGGCGTGACACGATGGCGGCCATGACCCCGCCCGTCCGCTACCCCATCCGCTGCTCCCCCGGCAACCGCCTGCTCTTCCGGCTGCTCCTGATCCTGCCGTCCGCCTCCTACGTCGAACTGGGCGACGACACCCTCACCGTCCGGCTCGGCTGGGCCTTCCGGGCCCGCATCCCCCGCCGGCTGGTGACCCGGGCCGGCCCGGGCCGGCGGCCCCGCATCCCCCTCACCGCCGGGGCCCACGGCTGGGCCGGGAAATGGCTGGTCAACGGGTCGCCCGACGGAATCGTCGAGATCGGGCTGGGCGAACGGGTCCGGGCCTTCGTCGTCGGGTTCCCCGTCCGCCTGCGGGTGCTGGCCGTGAGCCTCGACGACCCGGAGGGCTTCCTGGGCGCCCTCAGCGTCCCCCGGTGAAACGGAACGGCCCCTGCCGAGACCATTGGACACCCATCCGATGACGGAGGAACGATGAGTCCGGAAGTCAGCAAGACCGACGACGAGTGGCGCCAGGAGCTGTCGCCGGCGCAGTACCAGGTGCTGCGTCACGCCGGCACCGAGCCGCCCTTCTCCGGCAAGTACGTCCACAACCACGACGACGGCAGCTACCGCTGCGCCGGCTGCGGCGCCGTCCTGTTCTCCTCGGGCACGAAGTTCGACTCCGGCTCCGGCTGGCCGAGCTTCTGGCAGCCGGAGGACGAGGCCAACATCGAGCGCCGTGTCGACAAGAGCCACTTCATGACCCGCGTCGAAGTCCTGTGCAAGCGCTGCGGTGGCCACCTGGGTCACGTCTTCGACGACGGCCCGATGCCGACCGGGCAGCGCTACTGCATCAACTCCCTGGCGCTCGACTTCGACCCCGCCACGGAGGAGGGTTCGGCTGACGCCTGATCCCCCCTTCCTGAAGCCCGGGCCCTGGGGCGTCGGCGACGACGCCCGGGGCCGGGACTACGACCGCCGCTTCGCCGACTTCGCCGCCACCGGCGCCGACATGCACGGCGAGGCCACCTTCGTCGAGGCGCTGGGCGTGCGGTCGGTGCTCGACGCCGGCTGCGGCACCGGCCGGGTGGCCATCGAACTGGCCCGCCGGGGGCTCGAGGTCGTCGGCCTCGACGCCGATCCGGGGATGCTGTCGGCCGCCCGGGACAAAGCCCCCGACCTGGAGTGGGTCGAGGCCGATCTGGCCGATTTCGACCTGTTGGCGGCGGACGGGCCGGGCGCCGGCCAGCGTCGCCGCTTCGACGCCGCGGTCATGGCCGGCAACGTGATGATCTTCGTCGTGCCCGGTTCGGAGGGGGCGGTGGTGGAGCACCTCGCCCGCCACCTCAACCCCGGCGGTCTGGTGGTGGCCGGCTTCCAGCTGATGGCCGGCCGGCTGGACCTCGGGACGTACGACGCCCTGGCCGCCGCCGCCGGCCTGACGCTGGCCGCCCGCTTCGCCACCTGGGACCGCGATCCCTGGCGCCCGGACGGCGACTACGCCGTTTCCGTGCACCGCCTGGCCGGCTGACGCCGCCCCGCCCGGCACGGCCGCCCGGCGCCGCCGTTCAGCGGCGTGCAGGTGCCCCGCCCGAATTCGGCCCCCCGCCGTTTCCGGGCGGGACCCGCACATTCCCGCCTACCCGCGCATCCTGATCGGCGGGTTGAGCCCGACCCACCCCGGCGCCGCTCCCCGAACTTCCGGGGCATCGAGGCCGCGAGGCCGACACCACACCGGAGTTCCAGTGGAACGCCGTTGCTCCGAGGTGGGTCTGGGCTCTTTTGCGAGCACTTGCTTCGTGATTCCCCCCGATACCACGCTGCCGTGCTCGGCCTGTCACAATTTCGACATATCTCAAGGCGTTCCTGCCTCCGGGAGCGCCCTCGGCCTCCAAATCCCGGGCCCGACGCCGCGACCTGCGGCGATGTTTCAGAGGTCGGCCTCGACCGTGTCGGACGGGCCGCCCTCCGCCCGGCGGGGCAGGCCGGAGAACACCGCCGGGGGCTCGCGCCACGGCGCCGGTGGCCGGCCGGCGGCGGCGTCCCGGAGCGCCCGCCACACCCGCTCCGGGGTGAGCGGCGTGTCGATGTGGCGCACGCCGAGGTGGCCGAGGGCGTCGACGACGGCGTTCTGCACCGCCGGCATCGATCCGACCGTCCCCGACTCGCCGATTCCCTTGGCCCCCAAGGGGTTGAGCGGCGTGGGCGTCTCCGTCCCGGCCGCCTCGAACGGCGGGAGCTCGGCCGCACTCGGCATCCCGTAGTCGGCCAGCGTGGCGGTGAGCGGGTTGCCGTCGGCGTCGTAGGCCACCGCCTCCCACAGCGCCTGGCCGATCCCCTGGGCGATCCCGCCGTGCTGCTGGCCGGCGACGAGCAGCGGGTTCAGCACCCGGCCGCAGTCGTCGACCGCCACATGACGGATCGGTGTCACCAGCCCCGTCTCGCTGTCGACCTCGACCACGGCCACATGGGCCCCGAAGGGGAACGTCGCCCCGGCCTGGGTGAAGTCCTGCTCGGCCAGCAGCGGGGCGCCCTGCTTCTCCCCCGCCACCGCCAGCTCCGCCCACGACAGGGCCCGGGCGGGGACGCCGGCCACGCCGAGGCGCCCGTCCGCCGTGACCACGATGTCGCTCTCGGCCGCCTCCAGCAGCCGGGCGGCCAGCATCCGGCCCCGCTCCAGCACGGCCTCGGCCGCCCCGGCCACGGCGCTGCCGCCCAGCTGGAGCGACCGGGACCCGCCGGTGCCGCCGCCCGTCGGCACCACGGCCGTGTCGGACTGGACGAAGCGGACCGCCTCCAGCGGCACGCCGAGCCGGTCGGCCACCAGCATGGCGTGGGCGGTGGCGTGCCCCTGGCCGTGGGCCGACGTCCCGACCTTGACCGTGACCGTGCCGTCGGTGTGGACCTCGACCGAGCCCCATTCGGCCGAATTGCCGCCGGCGGTGACCTCGACGTAGGCCGCCATCCCGATGCCCAGCAGCCGGGGGTCGCCCCGCCGGCGCCGCTCCGCCTGCTCGGCCCGCAGGGCGTCGTAGCCGGCCCGGCGCAGCGCCTCGCTCAGGGCGGCGCCGTAGTCGCCGCTGTCGTAGGTGGCGCCCATGACGGTCTCGACCGGGAAGTCGTCGGGGGCGAGGAAGTTGCGGCGGCGGATCTCGGCCGTGTCGAGGCCGAGCTCGGCGGCGGCCATGTCGAGAATCCGCTCCAGGAAGGCGGTGGCCTCGGGCCGGCCGGCGCCCCGGAAGGCGCCCATCGGCGTGGTGTTGGTGGCCACGGTGGCGACGTCGT
>Ga0070741_10002406_pt1 | contig 50591 bp, 40 predicted proteins | sample Coa_R1_4_FD_66440 | JGI IMG/M metagenome (GOLD analysis project Ga0070741, IMG submission 66440) | Surface soil microbial communities from Centralia Pennsylvania, which are recovering from an underground coalmine fire - Coalmine... | ecosystem: Environmental > Terrestrial > Soil > Unclassified ... | reverse complement strand
TGCTGATCTCGTCCGCGTGCTCGTGGACGGCGGCGACGACGGCGACGACGCGGTCGACCTCGTCGAAGGACAGCGCGCCGAACATCGGCAACGACAGGACGCGAGCCGCGGTGCGATCTGTGACGGGCAGCTCCACCGGTGGCAGCTCCGCGTACGCCTGGTGGTGGTGCACCGGTGGCGAGAAGTACGGCCGCGTGTCGATGCCGTCGGCATCGAGCGCGCGTGCGAGCGCGTCGCGGTCCAGACCGAATGCGGCGTCGTCGACGAGGATCGTGAAGTCCTTGAACGTCGACTCGTCCCCGTCGTCGATGCGTTGCACGTCGATGCCCGGGACGGCGCGCAGGCCGTCGCGGTAGCGCGCCGCGAGCGCGCGCCGGCGGGCGAGGTGCTCGTCGACGCGGTCGAGCGACGCCAGCGCCATCGCCGCGTGCAACTCGGACATGCGCGCGTTGAGCCCGGCGAAGCGGGTGTCGTAGTCGCCCGCGTTGCCGTAGTCGCGCCCGATCTCGACCGCGTACGCGACGTCGTCGCGATCCGTGGTGACGATGCCGCCCTCGCCGGCGACGACGAGCTTCGTGGGGCTCAAGCTGAAGACCTGCGCATCGCCGATCGACCCGACGGGGGCACCGCCGTGCGTCGCGCCGAACGCGTGCGCGGCGTCGAAGACCAACGGCACGCCGTGCTGCTGCGCGAGCAGCGCGAGCTGGTCCTGGTCGCACGGCGCGCCGAACACGTGGGTGGCGAGGATGCCCCCGACACCACCCGACGCGAGCGCGCGCTCGACGTCCGTCACGTCGACCTGGCACGAGTCGGGTTCGCACTCGACGAAGCGGGGCACCCGCCCGTTCCACGCGATGGCGTGCGCCGAAGCCGAGAACGTGAAGCTCGGCACGACGACCGACTCCTTCGGCTGCAACGACTGCAACGCGAGCATCAGCCCGCTCGTGCAGTTGGCAATGGCGAGCGCGTGGCGCACGCCGAGGTACTCGGCGGCGCGCGCCTCGAGGGCACGGGTGAGCGGGCCGTTGGTGAGGATGCCGCGCTCGTAGGAGGGGGCGAGGCGCGCGGTCACCTCCTCCAGCGGCGGGAGCAGGGGGCGGGCGAACGGCAACCGCTCGGGAAACGCCGGGGACGAGCCCAGCACGGCCGGACACACGCTGTTCAGCTCCTCGCCTCGGGTGACTCGGGTGACTCGGGTGAAAGGAAGCCGCCGGCGGCGGCACCGCACACGATAAGCACCGCCGCGACCGTCACCGTCACCACCGCGACGGCGGTGGTCGCGCGCGCCGCCACCACGCCCGCGGCGGTGAGCACGGCCGCGCCGAGCACGGCCACGCCCACGGCGACGAGCGGACCGGCTCGCCGCGCCACGCGGTCGTACACGTGCTCGCGGTCGCCCGCGAACAGTGCCTGGCGGGCCCGCGCCCGGCGGAGGACGGCGACGGCGAGCTCCGCCACCGGGTAGCCGGCGCACAGCAGCAGCGCGACCGGTGCATCGGCGGCGCTCGACGTGCGGAACGCCGACGCCGCCAGCGCCGCGAGCGTCGCGCCGGCGAGGTACGCGCCGCCGTCGCCCAGGTACACGCGCGCCGGCGGGCGGTTCCACACGAGGAACCCGGCGAGCGCGCCCGCGAGCGCGAGCGCGACGACGCGATCGTCGTGGGCCAGCGCGATCGCGAACCCCAGCGCGCCGACGATCCCGACCGACGCGGCGAGTGCGTCGAGCCCGTCGATCATGTTCATGCCGTTGACGAGCAACACCGTGGCTGCCGCCACCAGCACGATCCCGAGGGCGCGGTTGGCGTCGATCGGCACCGCCAGGCCGACGCCCACGCCGACGACGACCTCCGCGAGCAATCGCGCCCGGGGCGGCACGTCGGCGGCGTCGTCGACGACCCCGAGCACGAGCGCGCCTGCCAGCGGGAGGGCGAGCGCGGGCCGGCGCGTCAGCAACGGCGCGGCCAGCCCGGCGGCGACGCCGACACCGCCGAGGTACGGCACCGCCACCTCGTGCACCTTGAGCGCGCCGGGCCGGTCGACGATGCCCGTGCGGCGCGCCACCGTCATCGCCAACGGCGTCGCCAGCGCGGCCACGACGAACGCCACGACGACGGCGACGGGCGCGCTCACCGCCGCAACCGCTCGTACGTCGCGAGCGTGATGTCGATGACGCGCTGCTGGTCGAACTCGCGCGTTGCCTTGTGTCGTCCGGCCTCGCCGTAGCGCGCCCGCAGGCCGGCGTCCTGCACGAGGTCGGCGAGTGCCTGCACGAGCGCGTGCTCGTCCCGCACCGGCACGCGCGTGCCGTTCACGCCGTCGTCCACGACCTCGCGGCAGCCGCGGATGTCGGTGATCACGATGGGCAGACCCATGGCCGCCGCTTCCATCGCCGAGCGCGGGAAGCCCTCGCGCCACGACGCCAGCACGAACACGTCGAACGCGGTGAGGACGCGCTCGACGTCGTCGCGCGCGCCGACGAAGCGCACGGCGCCCGTCGCCGCTGCTCGCGCCTTGTCCTCGGCGGTGATGGCGTCCTCCTTGTCGGGCTCGTCGTGGCCGACGACGACGAGGACCGCACGCCGCTCCAGCTCGTGGAGGCGCACGGCCGCAGCCAGCAGCTCGCGGTAGCCCTTCTCGACCACCAGGCGACCGACCGCCCCGACCACCACGGCGTCGTCGTCGAGGCCGAGCTCTGCCCGCACCGCTGCCCGCTGGGGGCGCAGGCGGTCGGGGTCGAAGCGGGCCAGGTCGATCCCGTTGCCGAGCAGGTGCAGCTTGCGCCGAGGGACGCGCAGCCGGGCGAGGGTCTCGAGGTCGTCGGGGTTCTGGACGAGCTCGGCATCGGAGCACGTCGACGCCACCCGCTCGAGCGCGTACACCACGGTCCGCTTGGCGAGCGGGTCCTCCGGCAGGGCGTACAGGCCGTGGACGGTGTTGACGATCACGGGCACCCGGGCCGCCTTCGCCGTCAGCCGTCCGTACACGCCCGGCTTCGGGTTGTGGGTGTGCACGATGTCGGGGCGGAGGTCACGGAAGAGGCGGTGCAGCTCGCGCAGCGCCGCCACGTCGCGCCGCAGCGCCATCGCCCGCGTCGCGTTGTGCACGGCCACGTGGCGGATGCCGTCGCGCGCCAGTGCCTCGACGTAGGGGCCGGGCGCCGACGCGCCGATCACCTCGTACCCGGCGGCCGCGAACGCCTGCAGCTGCGGTCCGAGCAACAGCGCCAGGCTCATGTCGGTGGTCGTGAGGTGAACCAGCCGGGGCCGATCGCGCAAGGCCACTCATTCTGCCCGGCCCGCCGATGTCCGGGCGCGACCCTCCCAGGCCGTAGCCTTGTCGTCTCTCATGGTGCGAGCGGCGAGGATCGATCCCGGGAAACCGGCGGTGAGCAGCGGCCGCGCCGTCCGGCGGCTGTGGCAACAGGTGCGCATCCTCGTGGGCGGGCGGTTCTACCGGCTGTGGGTCCTGAGCGCCGTGTCGATCATCGGCGGGTTCACGGAGGCCGCCGTCCTCTACCTCGTGGTGCGCATCGCGATCGCGCTCGCCAGCACGAACAAGACCGTGCACCTGTCCCTGGGCCCGATCGTCGACCGCAACCTCAGCATCGGCCAGACCCTGCTCGTCGCCGTGGTGGCCGTGCTCTTCCTCACGCTGCTGGGGCTGATCGAGACGGTCGTCTCCGCCCGCATGAGCGCCGACGCGCTGCGGTCGACGCGCAAGCAGCTCTTCGGCGCGTTCGTGCGCGCCTCGTGGGACGTGCAGTCACGCGAGCGCGAGGGTCGCCTGCAGGACCTCATGACGACGCACGTGTTCCGCGTCGCGATGTCGATCGGTGTGTTCACCAGCGGGTTCATCGCTGCGTTCAACTTCATCGCGCTCGTCGCCTCTGCCGTGCTCGTCGACCCGATCGCGGCCGGCAGCAGCCTGCTCGGGTTCATGGCGGTGTTCCTGCTGCTGCGCCCGCTCAACGTGCTGTCGAAGCGGGCCTCACGCAAGAACGCGGAGGCGAACAAGACGTTCGCCAGCCGCATCACGGAATCGGTGTCGCTCGCCCGTGAGGTGCACGTCTTCGACGTGGGCGAGCAGCTCGTCGACCGCATCGAGAACCTCGCCGACGACGCCAGCCGCACGATGTACGTCACCCGCGTGCTCGGCGGCATCGTGAGCAACGTCTACCGCAACATCACGCTGCTCATGGTCCTCCTCGGCATGGCCGCCGTGTACGCCATCGGGTTGAGCGAGGTGTCGCAGCTCGGCGCGGTCGTGCTCCTGCTCGTGCGCAGCCTGAGCTACAGCCAGAACATCCAGAGCTCCGTGCAGGCGGCCGCCGAGCTGGCGCCGTACCTCGAGGACCTCGGCGAGCAGGAGGTGCTGTACCTCGCCAGCGCCGAGCGCCGCGACGGCGTGCCCCTCGGGCGGGTCGAGCGCATCGAGCTCCAGGACGTCGGCTTCTCGTACACGCCGGGCGTGCCCGTGCTGCGCGACGTGACCTTCGCCGTGGAGCGGGGCGAGGTCATCGGCATCGTCGGACCGTCGGGCAGCGGCAAGTCGACGCTGGTGCAGATCCTCCTGCGGCTCCGCAATGCGGCGAGCGGCGCCTACCTCGTCAACGGCGGGCCGGCCGGGGAGTACGACCTCGGCGACTGGTACCACGAGTTCGTCTTCGTGCCGCAGGACAACCGCCTCATCTTCGACACCGTGGCCGCCAACATCGCCTTCTACCGGCCCGACATCCCGCTCGACGCCGTGGAGCGCGCCGCCAAGCTGTCGCACCTGCACGAGGAGATCATGCAGTGGCCCGACGGCTACGAGACGCTCATCGGCGCCGGCGGCCAGGACCTCTCCGGCGGGCAGAAGCAGCGTCTCGCGCTCGCCCGCGCGCTCGTCGGCGACCCGAGCGTGCTCGTGCTCGACGAGCCCACCAGCGCGCTCGACCTGCGGTCCGAGCGGTTGGTGAAGCAGACGCTCGAGGATCTCCGCGGTGACGTGACGCTGTTCATCGTCGCCCACCGCCTGTCCACGCTGTCGATCTGCGACCGCGTGCTCGTGCTGCGCAACGGCGTGGTCGAGGCGTTCGGGCACCACGACGACCTCCGCCGCAGCGACGGGTTCTACCGCGAAGCGCTCCAGATCATGGCGGCGGCCGAACCACACCGGTAGCGCCGCACGGGCCGGGTGGCCGGTGCGGTCAGTCCTCGCGGGTGCGCCACATCTCGCCCACGACCGCCGGCTCCTCGGGCGGTGCGGACGGGGGACGGGCGGCGCCGTTGTCGCGCGCGGGGGCGGGCACGTCGTCGTCCTTCGGGCCCTTGCGGCCGAACGCGCGCCGCCACCACGGTTGCTCGCCGGCTTCGCCGTAGTAGCGGTAGCGGTAGTAGTTGTACGCCGTCGGCGTGTCGCTGGCGGCGACGAGGATGATGCCGAGCGTCGGTGCGTCGATGCGCTCGAGAACCTCGCTGGCGCGGTCGGCAGCATCGAGCGACGTGCGTCGCGCCCGCGAGATGAGCAGCACGAGGTCGGTGCTCGACACGAGCTCGCTGGCGTCGTTGGCGACGAGCAGCGGCGCGGTGTCGACGAGCACGAAGTCGAACAGCTTGCGCGCGGCGCGGATGAGCTCGGCTGCCGCGCCGAGCATCGGTGCGGGGTTCTCGACCGGCGCGCCGCTGGCGAGGAGCTTCACGCCCTCGACGTTCGTCGACAGGTTGAGCTCGCCGAGCGTCAGCCCGTTGCGAGCGACGAGCACCTCGGACAGGCCGGGCTCGCGCTGCGCGCCGAACAGCTCGTGCACGCGGGGGCGACGGAAGTCGGCGGACACGACGAGCACGGAGTGGCCCGCCTCGGCCAGCAGCGCGGCGAGGTGGGCGACGGTCGTCGTCTTGCCCTCACCGGCGCCCGGCGACGTGATGAGGATGACCTTGCCCTGGCGGTTGCCGTTGACCTGACCGTTCCCCGACTCCTGCGCCATCTCGTGGGCGCTGAGCAGCACGACCGTGCGCAACCCGCGGTAGGCCTCGACGAACGGCGAGGCGGGACGGCTGGCCGTCAGCAGCTCGTTGCGGTGCTTGCGGCCACCGGGCAGGGGCGGGATCTCCGCGATCACGGGGAGCCCGAATGCCTCCTCCGCCGAACGCTTCGACGTGATGCGGGTCTCGAGCTTCTCGGCGGCGAGGGCGAGTCCCATGCCGATGAGCAGACCGATGATGCCGAACAGGATGCCGCGCGCCGGCTTGCTCTTCGGCGGGGCGAGCGCGCTGTCGTGCACCTCGCTGGCGTGCGCGGGATCGAGCGTGACGAGCGGCGCGGGCGGCACGCCCTGCGTGATCAGCGACTGCAACAGGCCGTACTGCGTCTTGTACTGCGCGTTGATCGAGTCGTACTGCGTCTTCGCCGGCGACGCCGGCGCCGTCGGCGACGCGAGCGCGGGATCCATGCCGTCGAGCTGCGCCTGGAGGCTGTTGACCTGCGCCGTCTCCTCGACGACCTGCTGGTCGTAGTTCGCCTTGCGGTTCGTGCTCAGCACGTCGACGAGCGCCTGCGCGAACGAGTCGGCGAGGAGCACTGCGCGCTTCGGGTCGGTGCTGTTGGCGGTGATGGCGATCGTGCCGACCTTCGCGTTCGACACCGACTTCACCGAGGCGGCGAGGCGCGTCGGGTCCTCGTTGTCGCCGAGCTTCTGCGCCACGTTCTGCGGCACCGCACCGGACACCGCCTGCAGCGATGCTTGATCGACGTTGAACGTCTTCGGGTCGATCTGCGGGTTGATGATCAGCGTGTGGGTGGCCGAGTAGTGCTTCACCTGGTTCGCCGTGCCGGGCGCGGTGACGAACCCGATGGCGAGGCCGGCCAGCCCGGTGATCAGGATCAGGATCCAGCGGCGTCGCAGGATCCTTAGGTACTCGAGGGGCTCCATCAGGCAGACCGCTCCGCAGGCGTGTCAGGGACGCCGGGCAACACCCGGCCGGGGGACCGGTCCAGTGTAGATGGCGCGCACCCGCCGACCCAGACTCGCGCAGATGGTCGTTAGAGTCGGCGCGTGAGCCCGACGCATCACGACGTGGTCATCATCGGCGGTGGACCCGGTGGCTACGCCGCCGCGCTCTACGGCGCGTCGGCCGGTCTCGACGTCGGCATGATCGAGCGCAACAAGGTCGGCGGCACGTGCCTGCACGTCGGTTGCATCCCGGCGAAGGAGCTCCTCGAGACGGCGGCGACGTACCGCCACGTGGCCAACGCCAAGGAGTTCGGTGTCCTCGTCGACCAGCCGCAGCTCGACTGGTCGGTCACGATGGCCCGCAAGCAGAAGGTGGTCGACCAGCTCTTCAAGGGCCTGAGCTCGCTGCTGAAGGGGCGCAAGGTCACCACCTATCTCGGCACGGGCACCCTCCAGCCGGGCAAGACGGTGAAGGTCTCGGGTGGCGAGTCCGGCGACGTGGAGCTCACCGCGGACGCCGTGATCCTCGCCTCCGGCTCCGTCCCCCGCACGATCCCGGGCTTCGAGATCGACGGCAAGCTCGTCGTCACCAGCGACGAGCTGCTCTCCATCGAGCAGCTCCCGGGTTCCGCGGTCGTCATCGGCGGCGGCGCCATCGGCTGCGAGTTCGCGTCGATGATGAGCGACCTCGGTACGAAGGTCACGATCCTCGAAGCGCTGCCGAAGATCCTCCCCGGCCTCGACAAGGACCTCACCCAGGTGGTGCTGCGCTCGTTCAAGCAGCGGGGCATCGACGTCCGCACCGGCGTGAAGGTCACCGGACACCAGCCGAACAAGAAGGGCACGAGCACGACCGTGCAGTTCGGCGACGGTGAAGCGCTCGAGGTCGACCTCGTCGTGGTGTCGGTCGGGCGCCGGCCGCTGTCCGAGTCGCTCGGTCTCGACGGCGCGCAGACCGCGGTGCGGGTCGACGAGCGGGGCTTCGTCGAGGTCGACGAGTACTGCCGCACCGCGGAGGACGGCATCTGGGCCGTCGGCGACGTGATCGCCACGCCGCAACTGGCGCACGTCGGGTTCGCCGAGGGCATCGTCACGATCAAGGACATCCTCGGCGAGGACGCCGTTCCCGTCGACTACGGCAAGGTGCCGTGGTGCATCTACTGCCATCCCGAGGTCGCCTTCGCCGGTTACTCCGAGGAGGCGGCGAAGGAGGCCGGCCTCGACGTCGTCACGTCGAAGCACCGCTACACCGGCAACGGCCGGGCGCTGATCATCGGTGAGGCGGAGGGGCTCGTGAAGATCATCGCCGAGCGTGATCGGTCGACGGGGCGGGCGGGAAAGATCGTCGGTGTGCACATGGTCGGACCGTGGGTCACCGAGCAGCTCGGGATGGGGTACCTCTCCGTCAACTGGGAGGCGACGGTCGACGAGGTGGCGCAGTTCATCCAACCCCACCCGTCGCTCAGCGAGCTCTTCGGGGAATCCGTCCTCGCGATGACCGGGAGGTCCTTGCATGGCTGACGTGACGATGCCGCAGCTGGGGGAGACGGTCACCGAGGGCACGATCACGAAGTGGTTCAAGCAGGTCGGCGACCAGGTGGCCGAGGACGAGGTCCTCTTCGAGGTCTCGACCGACAAGGTCGACTCGGAGGTGCCCTCGCCCGCCGGCGGCTACCTCGCCGAGATCCGCGTGCCGGAGGGCGAGACCGTCGACGTCGGCGCCGTGCTGGCGGTCATCGCCGACGCGCCACCGGACGGCGCGGCCGCGCCCGACGCGCAACCGGCCGCCGAGCCGGCGCCGGAAGCCGCGTCCGAGCCGGCACCCGAACCCGAGCCCGAGCGGGCGCCCCCGCCTGCGCCCCCAGCGGCCGCCCCCACCGCGTCGCCCCCACCGGCGCCCGCGCCCGCCGCGGCACCGGCGCCCGCGCCCGCCGCCGGTGGACCCGTGTTGTCCCCGGTGGTGCGCCGCCTCCTGAACGAACACGGTCTCGATCCGTCCCAGGTCCAGGGCACGGGAGCGGGCGGGCGCATCACCCGCAACGACGTCCTCGCCGTCGTCGAGGGCAAGACCGCACCGGCTGCACCCGCGCCCGCACCGGCGCCCGCGACGGCACCGGATCGCACCCCGGCGGCGGCGCCGCGCGCGCCGCGCGCCACCCCCGAGCGACCGGTCGCCCGCCCTGGCGAGCGCGACACGCGCGTGCCGTTCTCGAACATCCGCAAGCGCACCGCGGAGCACATGATCCGCTCGAAGCAGACCTCGGCCCACGTGTACGCGGCCGTCGAGGTCGACTACGAGTCGGTCGAGGTCGTGCGGCGCGCCGAGCGCGAGGCGTGGAAGGCGGAGGAGGGCTACAGCCTCACGTACCTGCCGTTCATCGCGCGCGCCGTCATCGACGCCATCCACGAGTTCCCCGAGGTGAACGCCACGTTCGGCGACAACGAGCTGATCGTGCACAACTACGTGAACCTCGGCGTCGCCGTCGACCTCGACTTCAAGGGACTCGTCGTCCCGGTCATCCACGATGCGGAGACGAAGCGCATGCGCGCCATCGCGCGCGAGATCAGCGACCTCGCGGCGCGGGCACGCTCGAAGAAGCTCGGTCCGGACGAGATCCTCGACAGCACGTTCACGATCACCAACCCGGGCCCGTTCGGCACGCTGCTGACGTTGCCGATCATCAACCAGCCGCAGGTCGCGATCCTCTCGACCGATGCCGTGAAGCGGCGGCCTGTCGTCGTCGACCTCCCCGACGGCAGCGAGGCCATCGCCGTGCACTCCGTCGGCAACCTCGCGCTCGCGTGGGATCACCGCGCCTTCGACGGCGCGTACGCCGCCGCGTTCCTGCACGACGTGAAGACGCGTCTCGAGACCCACGACTGGCTGCAGGAGCTGTAGTTCCCGTGTTGCGGGTGCGGTGGCTCGGCCGGGTCCGGTACCGCGACGCGCACGCGTTGCAGCACGCACTGTTCGAACGCTCGCCTGACGACCACCTGCTGCTGCTCGAGCACCCGCACGTGTACACGCTCGGCGTGCGCGCCGATCCCGCCAACGTGCTCGTGCGGCCTGCGGACGTCGGCGCCGAGCTCGTCAAGACCGATCGCGGTGGCGACGTCACGTACCACGGGCCGGGCCAGGTCGTCGGCTACCCGATCCTCACCGTGCCCGGGAAGCGGGGCGGCGGGATGGCCGACACCGTTGCCTACGTCCACTCCGTGGAGCAGTTGCTGATCGACACGCTCGCCGACCTCGGTCTCCCGGGCGCGACGCGGCTCGACGGCTACCCGGGTGTGTGGATCGACGATCGCAAGATCGCCGCGATCGGCGTGCGCCTCAGTCGCGGGCGCACGATGCACGGGTTCGCGCTCAACGTCGATCCCGACATGACGTACTTCGACCACATCGTGCCCTGCGGCATCCGCGACAAGTCGGTCACGTCGCTCGCGCGCGAGGGCATCGACGTCGAAGTGCGCGACGTCGTCGACGCGCTCGCGGCGCGCGCCGTCGCACGATGGGGGCACGACGGTCACGAACGCCAGGACGTCGTGTGGCGCGCCGCGCACGACCAACCGTTGCGGTTGACCGGCCGCCTCGCGGAGGCCGGTGTCGTCGACGGGCTCGCCATCGAGGCACGCAAGCCGGCGTTCGCGAAGGCGCGCCTTCGCATCACCGACGAGTACCTGCGGCTGAAGCACACGATGCGCGACCTGTCGCTCGTCACGGTGTGCGAGGAAGCAGGTTGCCCGAACATCTTCGAGTGCTGGTCGGCGGGCACGGCGACGTTCATGCTCAACGGCGAGCGGTGCACGCGCGCCTGCGGGTTCTGCCTGGTCGACACGCGCAAGCCCGAACCGCTCGACCCCGGGGAGCCGGCGCGCGTCGCCGAAGCGGTCGAGCGCATGGGGTTGCGCTTCGCGGTGCTGACCGCCGTCGCCCGTGACGACCTCGACGACGGCGGCGCGGGCGCATTCGCTGCTGCCGTGCGCGCCATCCGCGCCCGCACGCCGCACGTGCAGGTCGAGGTCCTCATCCCGGACTGCAAGGGCGACCCCGGCGCGCTCGCCACGGTGTTCGACGCCCGCCCCGACGTGGTGAACCACAACGTCGAGACCGTGCCCCGGCTGCAACGGGCGGTGCGGCCCAACGCGTCGTATGCCCGCAGCCTCGCCGTGCTGGCGCGCGCCAAGGCGGCCGGCCACGTCACGAAGTCCGGGATCATCCTCGGCATGGGTGAGCGGGAGGACGAGGTCGTCGCCACGCTCGCCGATCTGCGCGCCGTCGGCGTCGACATCGTCACCCTGGGCCAGTACCTGCGACCGACCGAACGGCACCTCCCCGTCGCGCGGTGGTGGACGCCGGACGAATTCGCCGCGCTGAAGGCGGCGGGCGAGGCGCTCGGCATCGCCCACGTGGAGGCCTCGCCGCTGACGCGGTCCAGCTACCACGCCGCCGAGGCGGCGGCGACGGCGGCAGACGGCGCCGGCCCGGCAATCGGGGTGCGAATCGGAAGGAAACCGGCGTAGGCGCCACGAATAGGAGCGTCGACCGCACCTTTCGTCACACTCCGGGGGATCATCCGTGGATCGCGCCCACTCCCTTCGTCGCCCACTCCGCCTCCTCGCCGCGCCCGCCGTGGTCCTCCTGGCCGCCGCGGCCATGGCCATGCCCGCCGGCGCGCAGACCACCGGTGCCCCCGGCGACTTCCGCGGCTCGGCCGACGCCTCGGCGCTCGACATCCAGGTGCTCGGCAACGGGCTGACGCTGGGCAAGAGCCATGCCGACATCGCCAGCGGCCCGAAGGCGAACGCCAGCGGCATCGCGCTGCTCCTCCCGGGTGCCGGCAACCAGGGCGAGACGGACGCGACCGCGGCGAACGAGGGGGAGACCAACGGCAACCTGCCGCCCGGAACGTGCCAGGCCCTCGTCCCGCCGAGCGTGCCGGTGGTGAGCCTCGACACCGGGTGCTCCTCGGCGTCGGCCTCCGTGCACGGCGGCGACCCTGCCGCGCTGAGCAGCGCCTCGGTGGCGTCGCTCGACGTGAACGCCGCCGACGTCCTCGCACAGCTCCCGCTCAGCCAGATCACCGATCAGGTCGATCAGCTCCTCGCGCAGCTCAAGGACGTCTTCACCAACCTCGACACCTCGGGGATCAAGGCCGACTCGCTCATCAGCAAGCTCATCGACGCGCTGAACCAGAGCGGTGACCTCGTACGGGTGACGCTCGGACCCACCACCGCGTCGACCCAGGCGTCGACCGGAAACCCCAACGTCGTCAACGCCACGGCATCGGCCCAGGGCGCGGTGATCGAGGTGCTGCCCCGCGACCTGCTCCAGCTGAAGCCTGTGATCAAGATCGAGATCGGCGCGTCGAGCAACAGCGTCACCGTCGACCGCACGACCGGTGAAGCGACCGTCGCCTTCGAGCCGTCGCTCGTGAAGGTCACGCTGGCCGACGACATCGCCGCCGTCCTTCCCCCCGGTGTCCCCAACCCGTTGACGGTGACGCCCGGCCAGACCGTGTGCCTGCCGTTGCCCGATCCGCTGCAGTCGTGCATCACCGTCGGCAACGGCTCGCAGTCCAAGCTGGCGGACGGCACCACGCATGCCGAGGCGGCCGCGGTGTCGCTCCAGCTGCTCACCGGCCTGCCCGGCGGTGGCGTGCAGGCGAGCCTCGCCCGCACGGTCGTCGAGGGCCTGGTGGTCGCGCAGGAAGGCACGCGGGCCGAGACGGCGACGCCGGACAAGGTGGCGGCGAACACCGGTGGCACCACCAACGCCGCGTTGCTCGGTGGGCTGCTCGCCGCCGCGGTCGTCGGGTACTGCCTCGTGCGTCCCGCCCGCCGCCGCGACGAGCTCGCCGACCCGCCCACCTCCTGACCGCTGTGCACCGCGCCGGCCGTATGGGGGACGCGATGCACGAACGTCGTCGGCGAACGGGGAGATGAGCCCGGCGCGACACGCCCCGTAGGGTTGGGGCGTGTACGGCGAACGGATGGCGCGGGCGCGGGCACGGATGGCCGAGCTCGACGTCGACGTGCTGCTGCTGTCGGTCGGTCCCGACCTGCCCTACCTCACCGGGTACGAAGCCATGCCGCTCGAGCGGCTCACGATGCTCGTGCTGCGGCGAGACGGTGACGCCGCGCTCGTCGTCCCCCGCCTCGAGGCGCCGCGCGTCACCGAGCGCCCCGACCTCTTCGAGGTCGTGGCGTGGGACGAGACCGACGATCCCGTCGCGCTCGTCGCCCGCCGTGCCGGTGACGCCGCCGTCGCCGCCATCGGCGACCGCACGTGGGCGCGCTTCCTCGTCGACCTCGGCGCGTCGATGCCGCGCACGCGGTTCCGCAAGGGCAGCGAGGTCATGGGTCCGTTGCGGGCGGTGAAGGACGACGCCGAGATCCGGGCCCTGCGCCGCGCCGCCGTCGCCGCCGATCGCGTGGCGCGGCAGCTGCAGGCGGGCGAGATCCCGCTCGTCGGGCGCACCGAGGCGGACGTGTCGAAGGACATCGGTCGCCGCCTCGTCGCCGAGGGCCACGACCACGTCAACTTCGCCATCGTCGGCAGCGGCCCGAACGCGGCGAGCCCGCACCACGACGCCACCGACCGCGTCATCCGCGCGAACGAGGTGGTGTTGTGCGACTTCGGCGGCACGATGCGTGACGGCGATGTCGGGTACTGCTCCGACATCACGCGCTGCGTGTGGACCGGCGGCGTGGAGCCGCCCCCCCAGTTCCGCGACCTGTACACGGTGCTGCACGAGGCGCAGCAGGCGGCCGTCGACGCCGCCACCATCGGCACGCCGTGCGAAGACGTCGACGGCGTCGCCCGTCGCATCATCACCGACGCCGGCTACGGGCCGCAGTTCTTCCACCGCACCGGCCACGGCATCGGCATCGAAGAACACGAGGACCCGTACATCGTGGGCGGCAACTGCGAGCCGTTGACCCCGGGACACGCGTTCTCCGTCGAGCCCGGCATCTACTTCGCGGGCAAGTGGGGCGCGCGCCTCGAGGACATCGTCGTCGCCTCGGGCGCCGGTCCCGACGCGCTCAACACCGCGGACCACGCGCTCGTCGTCGTCGACGCGTGATCAAGCTCGACGCCGCCACCGTCCTGCTCCAGTGGGCGACGGGCGGGCTGCTCTTCCTGTGGGTCACCACCCGCCGCCGTGAGGTCGGCATCGGGTACGGCTGGCTGCTGCGGGGCACGTACGGACTGTTCGCCCTGGCGGCCGCGATCGTCGGCGTGCGCGTCGGCGTGGTTGCGGTGCGGGACGTCGCGTCGATCGGTGTCGCGACCGCGACGTCGGTCGCGCTCGGGGTGTCGATCGTGCGCCGGCGCGCCGGCGTCGCCCGCGAACCCGATCGCGTCGCGGAGCGCAGTGCGCGCGTCGCGGCGATGACCGGCATCGAACGCGAGACGGACGGACCCGATCGCGACGTGCCCGAGTTCCCGCCCTTGCTCGACGTGGTCGCGCCCATCATCGGCGCCGTCGGCCTCGTCGCCGCTGCCGTGCACGCCGGAGGCCCGTTGGCGCTCGCCGTCGTGCGCACGCTCGCCGGCGCCGCGTTCCTCGGCGCCGTGTCCGACGCCATGCTCCTCGGCCACTGGTACCTCGTGCAGCCGGGCCTGGCGCGGGGTCCGCTCCTCGAGCTCGTGCGCTGGGTGGGCGTGCTCTGGCCGGTCGAGGTGGCCGCCCTGCTGTGGCCGACCGGCATGGTCTCCGTCCTGAACGGCTCGATCGACGACGGCTACGCCGGGCTGCTCGGCTGGTTCTGGGTGGCGTGCGCGGCGACGACGATCGTGCTCGTCGTGGTGACGCGCGCCGCGCTACGGGAGCGTGCCTACGCCGCGGTCATGGCCGCCACCGGCCTGCTCTATCTCGCCATCCTCACCGCGTTCGGCACCGACCTCGTCGCCCGCGCCGTCCTCGCGAGGTGATGGTCCGGGTCGTGCGTCCGATCGGTCTGCGTTGCGGGTGGAACCGACCAGCAGCGCGATGCCGAGGCCGACGAGCACGGTGGGCCACACCCAGCGCACGCCGTCGGCGAGACGCTCGGGATCGACGAGCATGCCGTAGCACCCGACCACCGCGAACGTGAGGCCGGCGACGAGCGACGTGAGGCTCGTCCTATGCCGCCGCATCGCGCACCTCCACCTGACCGATGCCGACCTCGGCGTCGAGCACGAGGCGAGGCTTGCCTTCCGCGGCGTGGAACGTCGCGTCGCGGTCGACGCGCAGGCCGCCGTCCTGGTGGTCGTCGAGGAACGACACCTCGCCGGCACCGCTGTGGCCGTGCACGTCGACCTCCACGTCGCGGGGAACGAGCACGACGAGGTGACCGATCCCGACGGTGGCGTCGAGCTGCGTCACCGACGCCGGTGCGAAGTCGACGTCGCGCAGGTCGACCGTGAGCTGGCCGATGGCGAGGTGGTACTCGCGCTCGAGCTCGCTCGCCGCGATCGGGTGCACGCGGCGGTCGCCGATGCCGCCCCGCAGCGGCACGTCGATCAACGAGCTGGCGGACATGGCGACCACGAGCAGCAGCCCGACCGGTAGCAGCCCGAGGCCGCGGCCGTACCAGGCGCTGAGGACGAGTCCGAGTCCGACCACGAGCACGCCACCGGCGAAGACGCGCGTCGGATCGATCGACGTGCCCGCGGCGACGACGAGGCCGACGACGCCCGCGCCGACGAGCAGCACGCCGAGCGTCAACGCCACGACGCCGCGGTTGCCGCGTACCCGCTCGCGTCGCTCGCCACGACGCCGCGCTCGTGGCGGCGCGAGCACCGACGTCGTGGGGACGGGCTCGGTGGGGGGCACCCCGGGATCCCCGGCGTCCGCCGCGTCGGCAGTGACCACCGCGTCTTCGGCGTCGACGGCGTCGTGCGTGAGCTCGTCGTGCGCCAGCTCGTCATCGCCGCGGTCGTCGTCATGCGAGCGCAGCAGCACGATCCCGAGGACGATGAGCGCGGTGGCGGCGAGCACGCCGTGCGCAGGCCGCCACAGCTCGCGGAGCAACGTCCATCCCGCGACGACGAGCAGGACGATGCCCACGATCCGCATCCAGTGCCGCCCGTGCAGCGCGTGCTCACCGATGCTGGTGGGCGCGCCCTCCTCCGGGATGAGCAGCCACCCGGCCACGTACGCGATGACGCCCGCGCCGCCGAAGAACGCGGCGGCCACGAACGCGACGCGCACGAGGACGGGGTCGATGTCGAAGTAGTCGGCGATCCCGCCCGCCACGCCGCCGAGGAAGCGGTCGTGACGGCGACGCACGAGGCGTTTCGTCGCCGAGCGCTGGTCCTGTGCCATGGGACGAGCATGCGCTCGGCCACGACCGTCCACCATCGGGGATGACCCCGAGCCGGTCAGGGTGGTGCCCGATGTCCTGCGCAGAGGCCCTGTGGGATCATCCCGAAGCGATGAGCACGCGTCACCGAGGACTGCGCCAGGTGCGGCGCGGTGAGGACCGGTTCATCGCCGGCGTGTGCAGCGGGCTGGCGTCGGCCTGGGGCGTCGAGCCCGTGCTCCTCCGCATGGCGATGATCGTCCTCGCGGTGGCGGGCCCCGGTGTGCCGATCTACTTCGTGCTGTGGTTCCTGATGCCCGACGAGCACGGCCGGCGCGGCATCCGGGTCGACCAGTTGCACCTCGAGCCCGGCGAGCTGCGACGCCCGCTCGCGGTCGCGTGCATCGTGGCGGGGACGCTGCTCCTGCTCGAGGCGCTCGGCCTCTCGTTCAGCGATCGCATCGTGTGGCCGGTTGCCATCGCGGGGTTCGGCATGGCGCTGCTGTGGCAGCGCTCCGACAGCGCCGACCGGGCCCGGTGGTCGCGTGCCGCCGGCCGCATCCCCGGCCGGCCCCTCGACACGATCACCGGCACGCAGTCGATCGTGCGCCTCGGCATCGGCGCCCTGCTCGTCGTGTCGGGCATCGGCGCCTTCGTCGCCACCACGAACTCGTTCTCCGTCGCCCGCCAGGCCGTCGTGGCGACGGTCGTCACCACTGCGGGGCTGGCGCTGATCCTGGCGCCGTGGTTGAGCCGGCTCACCGCCGAACTCGCCGCGGAACGCCGTGAGCGCATCCGCTCGGAGGAACGGGCGGACATGGCCGCCCACCTGCACGACTCCGTGTTGCAGACGCTCGCGCTCGTGCAACGCAACGCCGATCGCCCCCGTGAGGTCGCCGCGCTCGCCCGCCGTCAGGAGCGCGAGCTGCGCACGTGGTTGTACGGCGGCGCCACGTCGACGACGACGACGCTGGCGGGTGCGATCGCGGCGATGGCGTCGGAGGTCGAGGAGCTGCACGGCATCGACGTCGACGTCGTGACGGTGGGCGACGCGGACCTCACAACGAAGACCGACGCGCTCGTGCAGGCGGCCAGGGAGGCGACCGTGAACGCGGCGAAGCACTCCGGCGCGACGCAGGTCGCGGTGTACGTGGAGGTCGAGGACGGGCGCGTCACCGCGTACGTGCGTGATCGGGGCCGCGGCTTCGACGTCGACGGCGTCGCGCCCGACCGGCGCGGGATCACGTCGTCGATCCGCGATCGCATGGCCCGTCACGGGGGCAACGCGACCGTGCAGTCCTCACCCGGCGAGGGCACCGAGGTGACGCTCGAGGTGGCGACACGATGACACCGCGCGTCTTCCTCGTGGACGACCACGGCCTGTTCCTTTCCGGCGTGCGTTCCGAGCTCGACGGCAAGGTCGACGTCGTCGGTTCGGCCACCGACGTGCACGGCGCGGTGCAGGGCATCCTCGCCGCCCGGCCGGACGTGGTGCTCGTCGACGTGCACATGCCCGGTGGTGGCGGCCGCGCCGTGATCGCCGAGGTCTTGCGAGCAGCGCCGAGCATCCGCTTCCTCGCGTTGTCGGTGTCCGATGCCGCGGAGGACGTCATCGCCGTCATCCGCGCCGGTGCGCGCGGTTACGTCACGAAGACCATCGGTGCCGACGAGCTGGCCGATGCCGTCCGCCGCGTGCACGAGGGCGACGCGGTGTTCTCGCCGCGGCTGGCCGGCTTCGTGCTCGACGCGTTCGCCGGCGAGCCGACCACGGTCACCACCGCCGCCGATCCGGACCTCGACAAGCTCACCGCGCGCGAAGGCGAGGTGCTTCGCCTGATCGCGCGCGGCTACACGTACAAGGAGATCGCCCGTCGCCTCGACATCTCGGTCAAGACCGTCGAGACGCACGTGTCGGCCGTGCTGCGCAAGCTCCAGCTCTCGACGCGTCACGAGCTGACGCGTTGGGCGAGCGACCGCGGCGTCATCTAGACACGTGCCCATGGGTGAGGTCGGCGAGGCGTACGCGGGGACACGGCAACGGATCGGCGCGCTGGTCGCCGGTCTCGACGGCGAGGGGGAGGCCACGGTCGTGCCGACCTGCCCCGATTGGACGGTGCACGACGTGGTGGCCCACGTGGCGGGCGTGGTCGACGACGCGCTCAACGGCCGGCTCGACGGCGTGGCCACCGACCCGTGGACCGCAGCGCAGGTGGAGGCCCGCCGCGGCGTCCCGGTGGCGGCGATCGTCGAGGAGTGGCACACGAACGCGCCCGCCTTCGAGGGGTTGCTCGACGCAATCGGCGACCCGGGCCGCCAGGCGGTGCTCGACGTCGTGACCCACGAGCACGACCTGCGGCTCGCGCTCGGCGCGCTCGGCGGGCGTGACGCCGACGGCGTCCGCATCGGCTTCGACTTCCTCGGCCGCATGTTCGTGGCCGCCGCCGGTGCCACGGGCCACGACGTCCGGGTCACCACGACCGAGGGTGACGACTACGGCGCCGCCGGGGCACCTGTGGTGCTCCACGGCAGCCGTTTCGAGCTCATGCGGGCGATGACCGGCCGCCGCAGCGAGGACCAGCTCCGCGCCCTCGCCTGGACGGGTGAGCCCGTCCTCGACGTCTTCACGTTCGGGCCCTTCCGCCCCGCCGCGGCGCCCGTCGAGGAGTAGCCACCGGGGCCGCGATGAGTTCCGCGGCCGCCCGACGTCTCCCTCCCGGTGCAGGTCACCGGCCTGTTGCTGGTGATGCCACTGTTCAGGAAGTGAGAGAAAGGGCACACTTGAGGCCATGCCGAGAGCGATCTGGAGCGGGTCCATCAGCTTCGGGCTGGTGAACATCCCCGTGAAGCTCTACAACGCGGTGTCCCGCAAGTCGGTCTCGTTCAACCAGATCGACAAGCGCACGGGCGCCCGCATCCGTTACCGCAAGGTGTCCGCCGCCGACGAGCAAGAGGTCCCGAGCGAGGAGATCGTGAAGGGCTACGAGCTCCCGTCGGGGGAGTACGTCCTCATCGACGACGACGAGCTCGCCGCCCTCGACCCCGAGGCGGTGCGCACGATCGACATCGAGGAGTTCGTCGACCTCGCCGACATCGACCCGATCTTCTACGACGCCGCCTACGTCCTCGCGCCCGACAAGGCCACGGTGAAGCCGTACGCGTTGCTGGCGGAGGCCATGGAGCGGTCGCAGAAGGTGGGCATCGCCCGCTTCGTGATGCGCTCGAAGCAGTACCTCGCCGCGGTGCGCCCGAAGGACGGCAAGCTGCTGCTGTCGACGATGGTGTACGCCGACGAGGTCAACGACACCGACACGATCACCGAGCTCGACGGCATCGACGGCGTCGACGTCAGCGATCGCGAGGTGGCGATGGCGGAGCAGCTCATCGACTCGCTGTCGGGCCCGTTCGAACCGGAGAAGTACGAGGACACGTATCGCAACCGCGTGCTCGACCTCATCGAGCGCAAGGCTGCGGGCGAGACGGAGCTCGTGGCCGCACCGCAACCGGTCACCGCCGACAAGGTCGTCGACCTCATGGCTGCGTTGGAGGCGAGCGTCGCTGCCGCCAAGGAGTCCCGCAAGCGCCACCCGACAGGACGGCCCGCCGACGAGAAGCCGGCTGACGGCGAGGCCGCTGCTCCGAAGCCGGCACGTGCCGCGAAGAAGGCGGCACCGAGGAAGCGCAAGTCGGCCTGAGGGGTAGACCCACCTCGTGCCCGAATCGAAGCCGACGGTCGTCACCATCGACGGCCACGAGGTCAAGCTCTCGAACCTCGACAAGGTGCTGTACCCCGAGGTCGGGTTCACCAAGGGCGAGGTCATCGACTACTACGCGCGCATCGCGCCGACGTTGCTGACCCACCTCGGTGACCGCGGCATCACGATGCGCCGCTTCCCGAACGGCGTCGACGACAAGTCCTTCTTCGAGAAGCGCTGCCCGAAGCACCGACCCGACTGGGTGGGGGTGTGCCCCGGGCCCGGTGACTCGGGTGGCGCCATCGACTACTGCCGCCTCGCCGACACGGCGTCGGTCGTGTGGGCGGCCAACCTCGCCGCCCTCGAGCTGCACGCGCCGATGGCGCGCTGCAGCGACATCGAGACGCCGTGCATGGTCGTGTTCGACCTCGACCCCGGCGCGCCGGCGGACATGCAGGACTGCGCCGAGGTCGGCCTGTGGGTCCGCGAGATCCTCGACGGTGTCGGTCTGCAGTGCTTCGCGAAGACGTCGGGCTCGAAGGGTCTGCAGGTCTACGTGCCGGTGAACCGTCCCGGGCTCTCCCACGAGCAGGCGTCGTCGTTCGCGTTGGCGGTGGCACAGGCGATGGAGAAGCACCACGGTGACCGGGTCCTGTCGAACATGCGAAAGGACCTGCGCAAGGGCAAGGTCTTCATCGACTGGAGCCAGAACTCGCGTCACAAGACCACCGTGTGCGCCTATTCGCTGCGCGCCCGGCCACGGCCTACCGTGTCGACCCCGGTCACGTGGGACGAGGTCGAGGCAGCCGCGGGCGGCGCGCCGCTCTCGTTCGAGGCACCCGAGGTGATCGAGCGGGTCGAGCAGCGGGGAGATCTGTGGGAGCCGACAGCGACGATGGAGCAGGCACTGCCCGGCGCGGGGTGACGGGCGGCGAGGGGTTCGTCTACGCGGCCACCGGCGAGCGCTACGTGCGGGAGGCGATGCGCTCGCGCGAGACGCTGCGTCGCCACCATCCGTCACACCCGGTGCTGCTGTTCACCGACCGCGCCGACGTCGTACCGGCGGGCGCTTTCGACGACGTCATCGAGCTTCCGGCGCAGCAGTGGAAGCGCTCGAGCAGCAAGGTGTGGGCGCTCGGACGAAGCCCGTTCGACAAGACCGTGTACCTCGACACCGACGTGCACGTCGTTGGTGATCTCGCCGACCTGTTCCGCGTGCTCGATCGCTTCGACGCCGCGGGCGTGCCGATGGAGCTGCGCGTGCAACGGCTCCCGGGGCACGCCGACGACGCGCGGATCCCCGACGCGTTCATGTCCGTCAACGCGGGCGTGCTCGCGTACCGGCGCAACGACGCGACCGCGGAGCTCTTCGCGCGGTGGGCGGAGCTGTACGAGGCGGACCGCGCCACCGCGAAGGTCATCCAGGACCAACCGTCGTTGCGGGCCGCGCTGTGGGAGTCGCGGTGCTCGTTGCTCCTCCTGCCGCCCGAGTTCAACATGCGCACGATCCGCGGCGCCTCGTACCCGAACGTCGCCGTCGGCACGGTGCGCGTGATCCACGGGCGCGTGCCCGACCTGGCCCGTCTGGAGCGCCGGTGGAACCGCACGACCGAGCCCCGCCTGCTGACGCCGTTGCCGGGCTACGTCGGCCGCGTCACGGCGCGCCGCGTGCTCGGTGCGCGCGCCTACGACCGTCTGCGGGCCGTGCAGTTGCGTCGCAGCCGCACGCGCGGCGGCGTCGCCAAGCCTGCGGAGTAGATCCCGCCGTCAGCGGGCGACGAAGTACTTCGCCTTCGGGTGGTGCAGCACGATGGCGGACGTCGTCTGCTCCGGTTGGTACTGGTAGCCGGTGTCCTCGGAGCACTCGAGGCCGATGCGGCCGCCGTCGAGCAGCGCCAGGACCTTGACGTTGTCCTCGAGGTCGGGGCAGGCGGGGTAGCCCCACGAGTACCGACCGCCCCGGTACTGCTGGCGGAACAGGCCGGCGAGCGACGGCCCGTCCTCGTCGGCGAAGCCCCACTCCTCGCGGATGCGGTGGTGCCAGTACTCCGCCAGCGCCTCCGCCATCTCCACGCCGAGGCCGTGCAGGTGCAGGTAGTCCTGGTAGCGATCGTCGGCGAAGAGCTTCGCCGTGCGCTCGGACACCGCGGGGCCCATCGTGACGATGTGGAACGCGACGTAGTCGACATCCTGCGACTCGACGGGGCGCACCATGTCGGCGATGCACAGGTACGGCGCCTTCGACTGCCGCGGGAACGAGAAGCGCGTCACCTCGCGATCGCGTGACTCGTCCGCCCAGATCACGATCTCGTCACCGTCACCCGATGCCGGGAAGAACCCGTAGACGACCGCGGGCTGGAGGAGGTCGTCGGCCTTCGCCTTGGCCAACTCGTCGCGCAGCACGGGACGGAGACGCGTCTTGAAGGCGTCGTCGTCCTCGCCGCGCTGCGGGCGGTACTGCCACTGGTTCCGGAACAGCGCCGTCTCGTTGAGGTACGACGCGATGTCGTCGATGGGGACGCCCTTCACGATGCGCGACCCGGTGAAGGGAGGAACGAAGACCTCGTTGTCGGTCTCGACTTCGGGCGAGCGGGACGGGATGTCGCCCGCGGGCGGTGCCGCCACTGCCACCGACGAGCGCGCGGGCACGCGCGACTCGGACGGCACCCGCCCCCAGTCGGGGTCGTCGTGCTGGTCGCCGCGGCGGATCGCACCGAGGCGGTCCATCACGTGGAGACCCTCGAACGCGTCCTTGCCGTAGAACAGGCGGCCGTCGTACACGTCGCGCAGGTCGCGCTCGACGTACGAGCGCGTGAGCGCGGCGCCGCCCAGCAGCACCGGGATGTCCGCGAGGCCGCGCCCGTTCAGCTCCTCGAGGTTGTCGCGCATGATCAGCGTCGACTTCACGAGCAGCCCGCTCATGCCGATGGCGTCGGCCTTCACCTCGAGCGCCTTCTCGATCATCTCCGTGATCGAGACCTTGATGCCGAGATTGTGCACCTCGTAGCCGTTGTTCGTGAGGATGATGTCGACGAGGTTCTTGCCGATGTCGTGCACGTCGCCCTTCACGGTGGCGAGCACGATGCGACCCTTCGCGGTGCCGCCTTCGACCTTCTCCATGTGCGGCTCGAGATGGGCGACGGCGGCCTTCATCGTCTCGGCCGACTGCAGCACGAACGGCAGCTGCATCTGGCCGGAGCCGAAGAGCTCACCGACGACCTTCATGCCCTCGAGGAGCACGTCGTTGATGATGTCGAGCGCGGGCATGCCGGCGCCGAGGGCCTCGTCGAGGTCGTCGGTCAGGCCGTCACGGTCACCGTCGATGATGCGTTGCGACAGGCGCTGCTCGACCGGCCAACCGGAGCGGTCCTCCTTGACCGTCGCCGTCGTCTCGACGTCGGCGAACAGCTCGAGGAGCTTCTGCAACGGGTCGTAGCCAGACGACGGATCGCGCCGATCGTGGATCAGATCGAGGCACACCTGCACCTGCTCCTCGGGGATGCGGTGCAACGGCATGATCCGCGCCGCGTGCACGATGGCGGCGTCGAGTCCTGCCTCCCGGCACTCGTGCAGGAACACGGAGTTCAGGACGTGGCGCGCCGCGGGCTTCAGGCCGAACGACACGTTCGACAAGCCGAGCACCGTGTACGCGCCGGGGATCTCGGACTTGATGCGACGGATCGCCTCGATGGTCGCCATGGCGTCACCGCGCAGGTCTTCGTCGCCGGTGGAGAGCGGGAACGTGAGCGCGTCGAAGATGAGATCGCCCGCCTCGAGGCCGTAGCGGTGCACGGCCAGATCGTGGATGCGGTGCGCGACGCGCAGCTTCCAGTCGACGTCGCGGGCCTGTCCCTGCTCGTCGATGAGCAGGCAGATGACGGCGGCGCCGTAGTCGCGCGCCAGCGTGAACACGCGGTCGAGGCGCGAGCCCTCGGCGTCGCCGTCCTCGAGGTTGGCGGAGTTGAGGATGGCGCGGCCGCCGAGCCACTGCAGCCCCGCCTCCATGACCTGTGGCTCGGTGGAGTCGAGCACGAGCGGCACGGTGGCCTGCGTCGCGAACCGCGACGCGATCTCGTCCATGTCGACGGTGCCGTCGCGGCCGACGTAGTCGACGCACACGTCGAGCACGTGCGCGCCTTCCTTCTCCTGTTCGCGCGCCATCTGCACGCACGTGTCCCAGTCGGCGGCGAGCATCGCGTCGCGGAACTTCTTGGAGCCGTTGGCGTTCGTGCGTTCGCCGATGGTCAGGTAGGTGATGTCCTGCGCGAACGGCGTGAACGAGTAGATCGACGCCGCGCCCGGCTCGTGGTCGGGGTGGCGCTCGCGCGGCGTGAGGTCGCGGCATCGCTCGACGACGGCGCGCAGGTGCTCGGGCGTCGTGCCGCAACAACCACCGACGACGCGCACGCCGAGCTCGGTGATGAAGCGGGCGTGGTGCTCGGCGAGCTGCTCGGGGGTCAGGTCGTAGTGCATCTTCCCGTCGACCACCGACGGGAGCCCGGCGTTCGGGATGCACGAGATCGGCATGCGGGCGTGCTGCGACAGGTGGCGCAGGTGCTCCGTCATCTCCGCGGGACCGGTCGCGCAGTTGAGCCCGACCACGTCGACGCGCAGCGCGTCGATGGCGCAGAGCGCGGCGGCGATCTCGGTGCCCGGCAGCATGCGGCCGGTGAGCTCGACGGTGACCTGCGTCTGCAGCGGCACCTCGACACCCGTGGCCGCCATCGCCCGGCGGGCGCCGAGCACGGCCGCCTTCAGGCCGAGCAGGTCGAACTGCGTCTCGACGAGGAGCAGGTCGACGCCGCCTTCGAGCAGGCCGCGGCACTGCACCTCGTAGGCGTCGCGCAGCTCGGCGAAGCGGATCTGGCCGAGCGAGGCGAACTTCGTGCCGGGCCCGATCGAGCCGGCGACGAAACCGCCGTGACCCGAGGCGACCTCGCGCGCGAGCCGCGCCGCGCGCAGGTTGATCTCGTGGGCCCGGTCGGCGATGCCGTACTCGCCGAGGGGCACGACGAAGGCGCCGAACGTCGCCGTCTCGATGACGTCGACGCCCACGGCGAAGAACGCCTCGTGCATCTCGGCGATGAGATCGGGCCGGGTGAGGACCAGGTTGTCGGTGCACCCCTCGAGCTCCGGGCCGCCGAAGTCGTCGGCGGTGAGCCCCTTGGCCTGCATGTACGTGCCGAACGCCCCGTCGTAGATGACCACTCGGTCGTTGATCGCGTCGAGGTAGCGGCTCGCAGCCATCCCGCAAGGATACGGGCCGGTCACAACCGCCCCGAAGCCGAATGCGCGCGCCCGGTCGGGGGTAGGCGGCGATGCATGGAACGAACCAGCGCCATCCCGCACGTCGGCGTCCGCGACGACGACCTCGTCGACGTCGTCACGACGGCGGGCCCGTTCGCCACGGTCGTCATCGACACGCCTGCCGCGGTGGAGAACGCGGGGCCTCGGAACATCGAGCACTGGAAGACCGTGCGCCGGTCGCTCGCCGCGCAGGGCGCGCCCGACGGCGTGCTCGATGCCATCGAGGCCCTGGTCCCCGACGCCCATCTCGACGGCGACGTGCTCGGCGTCGTCGCCGCCGAGCACGGCGTGCAGTTGCTCGAGCACGGACCCGAACCAGAGGAGCACGACCTGGCGCGGTGGGCGCCGCTGCCGTCGTTGGCACCGCTCGTCGCGTGGCGGCAGGCGGGGCCGCCCTTCGTCGTCGTGCTCGCGGATCGCACGGGGGCGGACGTCTTCGCCATCGCGCGCGGGCGCACGATCGCACGTGAGGCCGGCGCGGCGAACGACGACCGGCCGGTGCACAAGGCGAAGGCGGGCGGGTGGTCGGAGCGTCACCACAGTCAGCGCGTCGAGGAGACGTGGAAGGACAACGCCGAGCAGACGGTCGACGTGGTGGCCGACGTCGTGTTGCGCGTGGGCGCCGAGCTGGTGGCGCTGGCGGGCGACGAGCGCGCCGTGCAACTCGTGCGCGACGAGTTGCCGCGGGAGCTGGCCGAACGCGTCGTCGGGGTGTCCGGTACGCGCGCCGCCGACGGGAGCGACGACGCGTTCGTGCGCGACATCCGGCGGGCCGTGGCCAACGCGGTGGCGTCGGACACCGTGGCGCTGCTGCGTCGCTACCACGAGGAGAAGGGACAGAACGATCTCGCCGCCGACGGTCCCGAGGCCGTGTTCGACGCGCTGCGCAGCGCCCAGGTCGACGTGCTGCTCGTGCACGACGACGGCGACGACGCGCGCACTGCGTGGTTCGGCGCCGGCCCGTCGCAGGTCGCGCTGATGCGTGCCGAGCTCGACGGCATCGCCGACGGCGCGACGGAGGCACGCATGATCGACGTCGCCGTTCGCGCCGCGCTCGGCTCGGGCGCGTCCGTGCGCGTCGTCCCGCACACGCCGTACCTCACCGGCGGCATCGGCGCGATCCTGCGCTGGAAGGGGTGAGGGCGCGGGCGGCGCGCACTACGGTCGCCGCCGGTGAAGATCTACACCCGCAAGGGTGACGACGGGACGACCGGGCTGCTCTACGGCGGACGGGTGGCGAAGGACGCGCCCGCGCCCACCGCGTACGGGTCGGTCGACGAGGCGCAGGCCGCGCTCGGCGTCGCACGGGCGGCGTGCGGCAAGGGCACGGAGCTCGACGCGATGTTGATCGACATCGAGCGCGACCTGTGGGTGCTCATGTCCGAGTTGGCGACCGATCCCGCCAACCGCACGAAGCTCACCGCGGGGCAGTCGCTCGTCACCGACGAGATGGTCGTCGCGCTCGAGGCGCGCATCGACGACCTCTCGGCCCGCTTCGCGCCGCCCACCGAGTTCGTCGTGCCCGGCGAGTCGCTCGTCGCCGCCCACCTCGACGTGGCGCGCACGGTCGTGCGCCGCGCCGAGCGTGACGCGTTGCGCGTCGCGACCGAGGGCTCGTCCGTCGTGCCGTATCTCAACCGGCTGTCGGACCTGCTGTGGACGATGGCGCGGTGGCAGGAAGGAACGTCGTTGAAGGCCAGGGAGGAACGTTGATCTCGTTCGAGCTCGCACGACAGGTGCCCGACGGCGTCGACCTCGTGGTCGAGCCCGTCACCACCGGCGCGGTGCCCGACGACCCGGTCGTGAAGGCGGCCGGCTTCGAGGGCAAGCCCGGTCAGACCGTGTTCCTCGACGGGCGGCTGCTCGTCGGTGTCGGTGGCGACCTCGACGACGCGGGCGCGACGCGCCGTGCCGCGGCGGTCGCCGCGCGCGCGGCGTCGCGGTGCGAGCGCATCGCGACGACGATGCCCGCGACACAGGCGGTGGCGGAGGGCTTCGCGCTCGGGACCTACCGCTACACGAAGTACCGCTCGAAGCAGGAGCCGAACCGGCTCCGCAACATCACGGTCGTGGCCCCGGGTGGTGGCGCGCGCGTGCGCGCCGCGCTCGACCGGGGCGCGCGCATCGCCGACGCGGTGGCCGTGGCGCGTGACTTCGTGAACGAGCCCGGCGGCGAGCTCACGGCACCCGTGTTCGCCGATGCCGTGCGCGCCATCGCGCAGCAGTCCGGTCTCAAGGCGCGCGTGCTGAACGAGAACGCGATCGCGAAGGCCGACCTCGCCGGGGTGCTCGCCGTGAACCGCGGCTCGTCGATCCCGCCCCGCTTCGTCGAGCTCACGTACGAACCGGAGACGGCGGCGCGCACGACGCTCGCCCTCGTCGGCAAGGGCATCACGTTCGACGCCGGCGGGCTGTCCATCAAGACGGCCGACGGCATGATCGGCATGAAGGGCGACATGGGTGGCGCCGCCGCCATCGTGGGCGCGCTGTCGGCCGCCCGTGATCTCGGGGTGAAGACGCGCGTGCGCGCCTTCCTCCCGATGACCGACAACATGCTCGGCGGCGACGCGCAGCGCGTCGGCGACATCATCCGCTACCGCAACGGCACCACCGTCGAGGTGCTCAACACCGACGCCGAAGGGCGGCTGATCCTCGCCGACGGCCTCATCTCCGCGATCGAGGAGAAGCCGGCGGCGGTCGTCGATCTCGCCACGCTCACGGGCGCGTGCGTGGTGGCGCTCGGTCCGAAGGTGGCGGGGCTGTTCGCCAACCACGACGGCTTCCGCACGCAGGTGGCCGATGCTGCCGACGCCGCCGGTGAGCCGGTGTGGCCGATGCCGGTGGTCGACGCCTACGACCGCGACCTCGATTCGAAGATCGCCGATCTGAAGAACGTGGGCGGGCGTGCCGGCGGGGCCATCACCGCCGCCCTGTTCCTGCGCCGGTTCGTGCCGGCCTCGACGCCGTGGGCGCACCTCGACATCGCCGGCCCCGCCTTCGCCGACGACGAGGACGGCGAGAACCCCGCGGGCGGCACCGGCTTCGGCGTTCGCACCCTCCTCGAGCTCCTCCGCACGTTCAAGAAGCCCTGACGCCGGGCGCGGGTCCGCGTCAGGCGGCGGGGTCGGGCTCCCGCTCGTCGGCGGCGGCCTTGGCGTCCGAGTGGCGGCGCCACGCCCACGCCGTCGCCTCCCGTGCCAGCGCGGGCGGGAAGCGCCACCGCAGCAGCGACGCCTCGGTGGCCTCGACGCCCTCCCCGAGCTCGAGGAGGCTGAGCGCGAGGCGGCGGCCGCGCCGGCGCTGCCCCTCGTCGAGGCGCGACGGGTCCGTCTGCCAGTCGACGTGCTGGCGTTGCAGCCCCTCGGGCAGCTTCGTGACCTGGCCGCGCGTGAGCGGCGGGAGCTTGCGCCTGGCCAGCAATGTGGCGCCCCGCTCGTCGAGGTGCACGAGGTGGAACTGCGCGCAGCGGTGGATGGTGCGCACGAACGGGGAGTTGCGCCCGCCGCGGATGCCGAGGCCGAGGGCGCGGGCCGTGTCCTCCATCGGCAGGCGGAACCCGGCGGGGCTCGCTTCGAGCTCGGCCGCCAGCCGGCGCAGGAAGAGCACGGAGCTGGGGCCGAGCACGCCGAGCCAGAAGCGCTCGACGTAGGCGGAACGGGGATCGTGGCCGACCTCGTCGATGACGGAGTCGGGCCAGGGGCGGACGTCGAGCTCGGACGGCGCATCGTCCGGCAAGGCGACGAGCATGGGGGTCTCCTCCACGAAGGCACACGGTGGAGGGGGAAGTTCGATGCATTTCATTCCACCGGCGCTCGGGTGTCAAGGGCGGCGTCGGTAGCGTGCGCCCGTGACCCTCGACGACGACATCGCCCGCGTCCGGGGCTGGATCGACGACAGCGAGCGCGTGGTCGCGCTCACCGGCGCGGGCATCTCGACCGACAGCGGCATCCCCGACTTCCGCGGTCCGAACGGGCTCTGGACGAAGAACCCGGCGGCGGAGAAGGCCGCCAACATCCACAACTACGTCAGCGATGCCGACCTGCGGCGCACGGCGTGGCGCACCCGCATCGAGCACGAGGGCCGCCCGCAGCCCCAGCCCAATCCCGGCCACCACGCCCTCGTCGAGCTCGAGCGGCGGGGCAAGCTCCTGGCCCTCATCACCCAGAACGTCGACGGCCTGCATCACGCCGCGGGCACCGATCCGGGCCGTCTCGTCGAGGTGCACGGCCACACCCGCGAGGTGGTGTGCCTGGCGTGCGGCGAGCGGGCGCCGATGGCCCGTGCGCTCGAGCGCGTGCGGGCGGGGGAGGAGGACCCGCCCTGCCGCACGTGCGGGGGGATCCTCAAGGCAGCCACGATCTCCTTCGGCCAGTCGCTCGTGGAGGACGACCTCCTGCGCGCCGACGTCGCCGCCCGCTCGTGCGACCTGCTGCTCGCCGTCGGCACGACGCTCGGCGTGTACCCGGTGGCCAACGTCGTCCCGGTCGCCAAGCGCAGCGGCGCCCGCATCGTCATCGTGAACGGGGAACCCACGGAGATGGACGACCTCGCCGACGCCGTGGTCCGGGGCCCGATCAGCCAGGTCCTCCCGGCGCTGGTGGGAATGTCGACCTCGTGAGTAGGGTTTTGTACGGCTCAGGGACGTAGGAGAACCACGATGGCGAACTATCGCGAGCTGCTGCAGCAGGCCAAGAAGGAGATCCGGGAGGTCGACACGGCGACGGCCGACCGGCTGCGGGCCGAGCCGGGTGCCGTGGTGCTCGACGTCCGGGAGCCCGACGAGTACGAGCAGGGCGCCATCCCCGGCTCGCTGCACATCCCCCGCGGCCACCTCGAGTCGAACATCGAGCCCCGCGTCGGCGACCGCGCCACCCCGTTGATCGTGTTCTGCGCGGCGGGCAACCGTTCCGCGTTCGCGGCGAGAACGCTCCAGGAGCTGGGGTACACCGACGTCGTTTCCGTGGCGGGCGGGTTCAACAAGTGGAAGGACGAAGGGCGCGACTGGAAGGTGCCCCGCTCGCTCACGCCCGAGCAGCGCAACCGCTACCAGCGCCACATCCTCCTGCCCGAGGTCGACGTCGCGGGGCAGCTCGAGCTGCTGGACTCGAAGGTCCTCCTCCTCGGCGCGGGCGGTCTCGGGTCACCGGCCGCGCTCTACCTCGCCGCCGCCGGTGTCGGCACGCTCGGCATCATCGACATGGACGTCGTCGACGACTCGAACCTGCAGCGCCAGATCCTTCACAACATCGAGCGCATCGGCGAGCGCAAGGTCGACTCGGCGAAGAAGACCCTGACGTTGCTCAACCCCGACGTCAACGTCGTCACGTACGACGTGCGGCTCGGCGCCGACAACGTGCTCGACATCATCAAGGACTACGACGTCGTCGTCGACGGCACGGACAACTTCCCCACGCGCTTCCTCGTGAACGACGCGTCGGTGAAGCTCGGCATCCCGGTCGTGCACGGCTCGATCTTCCGCTTCGAAGGCATGGTGACCGTGTTCGACCCGAAGCGGGGGCCGACGTATCGCGACATGGTGCCGGAACCGCCGCCCGCGGAGCTGGCGCCGTCGTGCGCGGAAGCGGGCGTGCTCGGCGTGCTCCCCGGCATCGTCGGTTCGTTGCAGGCCATCGAGACGATCAAGCTGCTGCTCGACCTCGGCGATCCGTTGATCGGCCGGCTGCTCGCCTACGACTCTTTGGAGCAGACGTTCCGCGAGTTCAAGGTGCGCAAGGACCCGACCAACGAGATCACGTGGGAGAACCGCGACCGCATCGTGGTGGCCGAGCTCGACGAGCTGTGCATGCCACATCCACTGCAGTCGCCACCGGCGGCCTGAGCCCCCCTACGCGCATCGAGCGGGCGAAGCGCCCGCTCGATGCACATCGGTTGGCGAGAAGCGGCGTGCTCAGCTGCCGCCGCGGACGACGCCGAGCTTGTCGGTGCCGTTGTTGTTCCAGTCGCCGATGATCGGGGCGTCGCCGGGGTTGCCGTAGGCGAACACGAAGTCGGCGTAGCCGGACGAGTTCTGGTTGTGCAGGTACAGCGCACCGTTGCGCCAGATGCCGATGGAGTCGGCGCCGTTGCCGTCCCAGTCACCGGCGAGCGGGCGGTCGCCCGGGTTGCCGTACGGGAACACCATCGACGCGTACCCGGCGCTGTTGTTGTCGGTCAGGTAGAACCAGCCGTTGCGGTAGATGCCGACCGTGGCCTTGCCGTCGCCGTTCCAGTCGCCGACGACCGGGAGGTCACCGGGGCTGCCGTACGGGAAGGACAGGTCCGCCACACCGGACGAGTTGCTGTTGCGCAGGAAGAACATCCCGTTGCGGAACACGCCGGGCGTGTCCGTGCCGTTGCCGTCCCAGTCGCCGCACACCGGCACGTCGCCGGGGCTGCCGAAGGAGAACGTCAGGATGCCGCCCGAGCCGAGCTGGTTCGTGTAGTACCACTGGCCGTTGCGGAAGATGCCGGGCGTGTCCGTGCCGTCACCGTTCCAGTCGCACGAGATCACCTTGTCGCCCCAGTCGCCGAGGAGGAACGACGAGTCGGCGACGCCGGTGGTCAGCGTGTCGCGGAGGAACCACGTGGGCGTGGGCGGCGGGGGCGGCGGTGCGAGGTCCGGGCCCTTCACGAAGTCGAGCGTGACCCAGATCGTGTTGTTGCCGTCGCGCACGACACCGATGCCGACACGGTTGTAGTCACCGACGATGTTGGCGAAGTGCGGGGGCGAGTTGACGAACGCGTTCTGCAGGGCGTCGACCGTCGGGCCGAAGCCGACGTTCTCGCCGACCCGCTGCCAGTCCGGCGTGATCGCCTGCGTCTGCGCGACGAGGTTGGGGTTGTGCGACAGCGTCTGCGAGCCCGCCATCTGCGACGACCACGAACGGGCGATGTTCGCCTCGCCCTCGTCCCACTGCAGCGGCCCGAGGCCGTTCTGCGCGCGGGTGGCGTTCGTCTGGTCGAGGAAGGCCTGCTCGTCCGAGCTGGGCGCGGCGTGCGCGGGGGACGGCGCCACGACGAGCACGGTCAGGGTGGTGAGTGCGACGAGCAGCGCGGCGACGCCCGAGCCCATGCGGCGAAGCAGACTGCGTGGTGCGAACCCGGTGTCCATCGATCTCTCCTGTTGCGGTTCTCGCCATGGGGATCGGTCACGCTGCGCGGTCTCCTTGAGCGGAAATGACGGGATGAATCGGACGACCCAGAAGGCCGGGTACGTGGTGGGGTGCGGCGCCGCCGTGCCACACTCGACGGCGCGATGAAGGGACTGATCCTCTCGGGCGGCGCCGGGACGCGGCTGCGGCCGATCACGCACACCAGCGCGAAGCAGCTGGTGCCCGTGGCCAACAAGCCGATCCTGTTCTACGGCCTCGAGCACATGGTGGCGGCGGGCATCCGCGAATTCGGCATCGTCGTGGGCGACACCGCCGACGAGATCGAGGCCGCCGTGGGCGACGGCTCCCGCTGGGGGGTCGACGTCACCTACATCCGCCAGGAGGCGCCCCTCGGCCTCGGGCACTGCGTGCGCATCGCCCGGGACTTCCTCGGCGACGACGACTTCATCGTCTACCTCGGCGACAACATGATCCAGCAGGGCGTGGCCGGCTTCGTCGAGCGCTTCGAGGCGGAGCGCCAGCAGGCAACCGCCCCGACGCTGGAGGGCGAGCACCGGCCGCCGGTGGCCCAGATCCTGCTGTGTCCCGTGCCCGACCCCCACCGCTTCGGCGTGGCCGAGGTCGACGCCGCCGGCCACGTCGTGCGCCTCGTCGAGAAGCCGGAGCATCCGCCGTCGAACCTCGCCCTCGCCGGCGTCTACCTGTTCACGCCCGCCATCCACGACGCCGTGCGCGCCATCGAGCCGTCGGCGCGCGGCGAGCTCGAGATCACCGATGCGATCCAGTGGCTCATCGACCACGGCCAGCGCGTCGTGCACGAGGTGTTGCAGGGTTGGTGGCTCGACACCGGCAAGAAGGACCCGTTGCTCGAGGCGAACCGGCGCGTGCTGGAGACGCTCGAGCCGCACGTCGCGGGCAAGATCGACGACGCATCACAGGTCGACGGCCGCGTCGTGATCGAGGACGGTGCGGAGCTCGTCGGCTCGCACGTGCGAGGCCCGGTGATCGTCGGGTCGGGGACGCGCCTCGTCAACACGTACGTCGGTCCGTTCACGGCCATCGCCAACGACTGCGAGATCATCGACTCCGAGGTCGAGCACTCGGTGGTGCTCGAGCACAGTCGCATCATCGGCGTGTCGCGGCTGACCGACTCGCTCATCGGGCGCCACGTCGAGATCCTGCGATCCGGGCAACGCCCCGCGGCGACGCGCGTGATGGTCGGCGACCACTGCTCGATCGACCTGGAGTAGCGCACCGTCATGCCGAACGTCATCGAGTCGCCTGTCATCGCGGGTGTGTACGTCGTCGAGCCCGACGTGCACGGCGACGAGCGCGGCTTCTTCGTCGAGACGTACCGCCGCGAGTGGTTCCCGCTCGGCCGCGAGATGGTGCAGGGAAACCGCGGTGACCGCCAAGCGGGCGCGCTCGTCGGGTTGCACTACCACCTGCACCAGGCGGACTACTGGTACGTCCCCGAGGGCCGCGCTCGCGTCGTGCTGCACGACCTCCGCGAGGGTTCGCCGACGGACGGCGCCACGCTGGCGCTCGACCTCGGTCGCGAGGAGGACGGCACCCACCGCCATCGCGGCGTCTTCATCCCGCCGGGTGTCGCCCACGGGTTCGCGGCGCTGACCGACATGACGATCACGTATCTCGTGGACGGCTACTACAACCCCGCCGACGAGCTCGGTGTGGCATGGGACGACCCGGTGATCGCCGCGGACTGGGGCGTCGCCGACCCCATCCTGTCCAAGCGCGACCAGGCGAACCCGTTGCGGGCCGACATCGAGCCGCAGTGGCGCCCGCACCACGCGCTGCGAACGTGACGGGCATGAAGCAGTTCGTCACCGGGGGCGCGGGCTTCATCGGCTCGAACTACGTGCGCCACGTGCTCGCGCGCACCGACGACGCGGTCACCGTGTACGACGCGTTGACGTACGCGGGGAACCTGTCCACGTTGCGAGACGTCGACGACGACCCGCGCTTCACGTTCGTGAAGGGGAACATCTGCGACCCGGGCACGCTCGAGGACGCCATGCGGGGCCATGACGCCGTCGTCCACTTCGCCGCCGAGAGTCACGTCGACCGATCGATCGCCGGGCCCGACGACTTCATCAACACGAACTGCTTCGGTACGAACATCGTGATGGACACGGCGCGACGCCTCGAGATCGGCCGCGTCGTGCACATCGGCACCGACGAGGTCTACGGCTCCGTCGAAGTCGGCTCGTCGAAGGAGAGCGACCCCCTCGAGCCCCGCTCGCCCTACTCGGCGTCGAAGGCGGGCTCCGACCTGATCGCGCTCTCGTACCACCACACGTACGGGCTGCCGGTGGTCGTCACCCGTTGCACCAACAACTTCGGCCCCTACCAGTACCCCGAGAAGGCCATCCCGCTGTTCACCACCAACCTGCTCGAGGGCAGGCCGATCCCGCTGTACGGCGACGGGTTGAACGAGCGCGACTGGCTGTACGTCGACGACCACTGCGCGGGCGTGCTGCTGGCGCTGCACCGCGGCGTGGAGGGCGAGATCTACAACATCGGCGCGGGGAACGAGACGCCGAACCGCGTCCTCGTCGACAAGCTCCTCGGGCTGCTCGGCGCCGGCGAGGAGATGGTCGAGTACGTGCCGGATCGCCTCGGCCACGATCGCCGGTACTCCGTCGACATCACGAAGATCACCGCACTCGGGTGGCGCAAGCAGCGCACGCTCGACGAGGCCCTGGCCGAGACCGTCGACTGGTACCGCGCCAACGAGTGGTGGTGGCGCCCGCTGAAGAGCCGATGAGGATCCTCGTCACCGGCGCGGGCGGGCAGGTCGGGCGCGAGCTGGTGGAGCTGTGCGTGGGGCGCGGTGACGAGGTCGTCGGCGCCGACCACTCGACGCTCGAGGTGCGCGACCGCGACGCCGTGCTGCAACTCGTGCTGACGGCGCGGCCCGACGCCGTCGTCCACACGGCGGCGTGGACCGCGGTCGACGCCTGCGAGAGCGATCCCGATCGCGCGCACGCCGAGAACGCGCTGGGTGCCCGTCACGTGGCGGAGGCGGCCCGGCGCGCCGGCGCCCATCTCGTCCACCTGTCGACCGACTACGTCTTCGACGGCACGAAGCCCACGCCGTACGACGAATGGGACGTCCCGAACCCGGCCTCGGTGTACGGGCGCTCGAAGTGGGCGGGGGAGCGCGAGGTGGCGAGCATCTGCGGCGGCGACGCCACGATCGTGCGCATCTCGTGGGTGTGCGGCCGCTACGGCCACAACATGGTGAAGACGTTGCTGCGCCTCGTCGACGACGGCGCGACGCCGAAGTTCGTCGACGACCAGATCGGTCATCCCACGATCGTGGGTGACCTCGTGCCGGTGCTGCGCCGCTTCGCGGTCGAGCGCCGCCCGGGACTGTTCCATGTCACGAACCAGGGCACCGTGTCGTGGTACGAGTTCGCCCGCGTCGTGTTCGAGGCGGCGGGTGCCGACCCCGATCGCGTCACGCCGATCGCGACCGCGCAACTCGACCCACCCCGCCCCGCGCCGCGGCCGGCCAACTCCGTGCTCGACAACGCCGCGCTCCGCCACGCGGGACTTCCTCTGTTGCCCGATCACCGCGAGTCGCTCACGACGCTCACGCGCGCGCTCCGCGGCGCCTGATGGCGGGCCGCCAACCGATCCGCCGCGTGCGCGTGGTCGTCGTCGACCACGACGGCGGCGCGATGACGCTGCGCTGCATCGAGTCGTTGCACGCGTCGACGTGGGACGGCGAGCAGGACATCGTCCTCGTGGACAACGCGTCGTCGGCACCGGTCGTCGACGAGGTGGCGCGCCGCTGGCCGGACGTGCGCGTCGTGCGCTGCGCCCGCAACCTCGGTTTCGCCGGTGGTGCGAACGCCGGCATCGGCGATCTCCGCGACGTCGACGCCGTCGCGCTCGTGAACAACGACGCGGTGGTTCGCGCCGGTTGGCTGGCGCCGCTCGTCGCCGCGCTGGAGCACGACGACCGCGTCGGCGCGGCGTGCCCGAAGATCCTCCTCTCCGGCCGGTACGTCGAGGTGGCGATCGCGTCACCGGCGACGCACCGACGCCGCCTCGACCGCCGCCCGCTCGGTGTGCGGCTGCACGACGTGCACGCGCCCGGTGGCGCGTTTCACCTCGCTCGCGGGTTCTGGGGTCCCGAGCGGGGCCGTGGCGGCGAGCACCAGTGGACCAACGGTGATGCACGGTTGTTCGCCGCCGTCGGCGGGGGCGACGACGCCGCGGTGGTGCGCGTGCTGCTGAGCGCGAACGGGCCGGTGCCCGCGCAGGTGTGCGCCGGTGGCGTCGATATCGATGCGCCGATCGGGCCCGCACCGCGCTGGATCACGGTGCCGGTCGTCGGCGAGGCCGCCGTCGTCGTGAACAACGTCGGTACGGTCGTGCGCGACGACTGGTACGGCGCCGACCGCGGCTACCTCGAGGTCGACCGCGGGCAGTACGACCGGAGCGAGGAGCTCGAGGCGTGGTGCGGCGGCGCGGTGCTGCTCGCCGCCGATCACCTCGGGGCGTGCGGTCGCTTCGACGAGCGGCTGTTCCTGTACTACGAGGACCTCGACCTGGCGCTGCGCGGCCGTCGTCGCGGGTGGCGGTTCGTGCTCGTGCCCGACAGCGTGGTCGACCACGATCACTCCGCCACCGCCGTGAGCGGTTCGGATCTCGCCGAGTTCCACAAGGAGCGCAACCGGCTCGTCGTGATGTGGCGCTACGCGCCGCGTGCCCTCGCGTTGCGGCAGACGGTGCACTACCTGGCGTCGACGCTGTCGTACCTGTGGCGCGATGTCGTCGTGAACGTCGCCAACGGCGACCCGCCGACGACGCGCATCGTGCGGCGGCGACTGCGTTCGCTCGCGAGCGCGTGCGCGCTGCGCCTCAGCGCAGGACGCCGATCCCCGAGCCGCTGACGCCGTCGAAGTCGCCCGCGACGCCGACGTCGCCGGGATTGCCGTACACCGCGGTGACGTCGGCGAACCCGCTGCTGTTGCTGTTGCGGAGGAAGAAGCTCGCGCCGCGATGGACGCCGATGGTGTCGGTGCCGTTGCCGTCCCAGTCGCCGACGACGGCCTGATCGCCCGGGTTGCCGTACGACGCCACGATGTCGGCGAACCCGGACGTCAACGTCGACTTGAGGAAGAACGTGCCGCCGCGGTGCACGCCGATGCTGTCCCCACCGGTGCCGTTCCATCGGCCGATGACGGGCACGTCGCCCGGGTCGCCGAAGACGACCTGCCGGGTGGCGAAGCCGGACGTGTTGGTGTCGCGCAGGAAGAACGTGTTGCCGCGCCGCACGCCGATGGTGTCGGTGCCGTTGCCGTCCCAGTCGCCGCACACCGGCGTGTCGCCGTTGTCGCCGTACGAGAACACGACGTCGGGCGCGCCCGAGTCGTTGCCGTTGTGCAGGAACCACGTGTTGCCGCGGTGGATGCCGATGGTGTCGGTGCCGTTGCCGTCCCAGTCGCAGAACAGGACGTCGTCGCCGCGGATCCCGTACTGGAAGGACACGTTCGCCACGCCGGATGTCGGCGTGTTGCGCAGGAACACCTGCCACGGCGTGACCTGACCGATGATGCGACCGACGGAACCGCTGTGCGAGAGGTACCACAGCGCGCCGTCCGGCCCCGTGGCGAGGTCGACAGGAGCGGCGATCCCCGACGCCAACTGGTTCACCGTGCCGTCGGGCTGCCGGTAGCGGATCCATCCCGCGCACAGGTCGCTGAAGAAGTAGTCGCCGACGAACGACTGCCCAAGGAGGGGGGTGTTGCCCGGTTGGTAGAACGTGCCGCCCGCGATCGCGCACGGCACCGTCGGGTCGGTGTGGGGGTACGAGTAGAGCGGGTACGTCAGACCGCCGATCGTGCACGCCGGTGTGATGGGCGGCCCCTCGACCATCGGCCATCCGTAGTCGGCGCCGGCCGTGCCGAGGTTGATCTCCTCCCAGGTGCCGCTCCCGCACGCCCCGTCGGCACCCGAGCCGACGTCGTTGACGAACAACGTGCCGTTCGTCGGGTCGAACGCGAACGTGAACGGGTTGCGCAGCCCGTACGCCCAGACGCGGCTGTCATGGGGCGCGCCGGAGAACTGCGGGTTGCCCGCGGACGCGTTGCCGTTGGCGTCGACGCGGAGCACCTTGCCGAGCGGTGTCGTGAGGTCCTGCGAGTTGGCGCCGTTCGCGTTCTCGCCCACCGCGATGTAGAGCTGCCCGTCGGTCGGGCTGAAGTGGATGGCACCCCCGTTGTGGTTCGTCGCCGCGCTGAGGTTCGGGAGCGAGACGACGACGTTGGGCCCGGTGGTCGCGACGTTGCCGTCGGCGCCGCCGAACCACGCGACGACGTTGTGCGGCGACGGTGTCGGCATCGTGAAGTACACGTACACGCGGTGCGAGGTCGCGAAGTCGGGTGGGAACGCGATGCCGAGCAGGCCGCGCTCGCCCTGCGAGTCGACGGCGATCGTGGCGAACGGCGTCGGCAGCAACGCGCCGTTCTGGACGACCCGCAAGGTGCCCCCCTGCTCGCTCACGAACAACCGACCGTCGGGGGCGAACGCCATCGCCGTCGGCGCGTTCAGACCCGGGATCGTCGTCTCGCTGAACCCCGGTGGGAGCGTGGCCGCTGCCGCGGGTGGCGCGGCGACGAGCAGTCCCGTGAGGGCGGTGGCTGCGAACGCGGCGACGACAGCGAGGACGGCGAGGGAGCGACGCACGTTGCGGACTCTACGCACGCCTTCCGCGGCGCCGACGACTCGTGCCCCCCTTCATGCTTTTGAGCGCGTGGGCGGTCATCTGTTGACCACGCACGCGCTTAGAACACGGCGATCAGAGGAGGCGGAGGACGCCCCGCCAGTAGGCGCGCACGACGGTGTTCAGGCGAGGCCACCACGGCGGCGGTTCGTAGTTGCCGGGGAGGAGATCGGCGCTGAAGAGGTGGGCGAGCTGCGCGTCGTCGACCGTGCGCGCCGCCTGCACCGCCCGCCGGTCCGCGAGGACGGCGCCACGGTTGCGCACGAGCCACGCCCACCCGCGCACCTTCTGGCGCCACCACCCCTCGCGCACGGCGAGCAACAGGAACCCGACCTCGAGCACGACGAGCAGCGGCAGCAACAACGCCAGCAGGCGACCGCTCCAACACCGCAGCACCATCTGCAGGCGGTTGCGCTCGAGCAGGAAGAACTTCTCGGCCCGGCGGGAGAACTCGTACCGGTGGACGACCACGGCCTCGGGCACGTACACGACGCGGTAGCCGCGTTGCCACGTCCGCACGCTCAGATCGGCGTCCTCGTAGTACGCGAAGAACGAGTCGGCGAACCCGCCCAGCTGGTCCCACACGTCGCGGCGCATCACCATGCCGGCGCCACTCGCCGCGAACACGTCGCGCGCCACGGCGTGCTCGCTCGCCTTGTCGCCGAACCCGCCCGACCAGCTCACGCCGGAGCAGTGGATGTCGTTGCCCGCGGAGTTGACGAGGTCGGGTTCGTCGGCGAGCCGGATGCAACCGGTGGCGATGCCGACGTCGTCGCGCTGCGCGACGCGTGCGAGGTGGGCGAGCGCGTCGGGCTCGACGAGCGCGTCGCCGTTCACGAGCGCGACGAGGTCGCCGGTTGCCCGCGCCACGCCGAGGTTGCACCCACCCGCGAACCCCGTGTTCGTACCGGGGCGGACGACGTGGACGCCGTCACGTCCGTCGAGACGGTCGACGGCGCCGTCGGTGCAGCCGTTGTCGACGAGCACCACGTCGACGTCCACACCGGTGGAGGCCAGCAGCGCGTCGACGGCACGCTCGAGCCACGGCTCGGCGCGGTAGGCGAGGACCACGGCGGTCACGCGCGGCGGGGTGGGCATCGGTCGATCTTCCCAGACGGGCACGCTCCCCGGTGCAGCCCACGGTCGGGGATATCCTCGCCACGGCTCCGGGAGTACGACCCTGACTGACCTCAAGCGACTCGTCGTCGTGCCCGCCTTGAACGAGGAGGCGACCGTTGGTGACGTCGTCCGCGGCGCCCGCGCCCGCCTCCAGTGCGACGTCCTCGTCGTCGACGACGGCTCCAGCGACGCCACGGCCGCCACCGCGCGCGCCGCGGGTGCGCACGTCCTGCAGCACCCGTTCAACCTCGGTGTCGGGGCCGCCCTGCGCAGCGGGTTCCGGATCGCCGCCGACCGCGGCTACGAGTCGGTGGTGCAGCTCGACGCCGACGGGCAGCACGACGCCGACGAGGCGATGAAGCTCCTCGAGCGGCTCGACACCGGTTCGTTCGACATCGTGATCGGCTCGCGTTTCGAAGCGGGCTACCAGGCGGGACGGGTGCGCCGCCTCTCGATGCGCATGCTCGCCCGCATCCTCAGCCGCCGGCTCGGCGTGCGGGTCACGGACACGACGAGCGGCTTCCGCGCCTTCGGCAAGCGCGCCATCGAGCAGTTCGCGCGCTCCTACCCGACCGCGTACCTGTCGGACACCGTCGAGGCGCTGCTGCTGGCGGCCGACTGGGGGTTCGCGGTCGCGGAAGAGCCCGTGCGCATGCACGAGCGCCAAGGCGGGCGCCCGTCGGCGACGGGGGCCAAGAGCGCGTTCCACTTCATCCGGTTGCTGCTGGTGCTCGTGCTGCACCGCGTGCGGCGGCCGCTCACACGACGAGGAGGTCTCCCCGATGTCGAGGCTTGAGATGTTCCTGCTCGTGGCGACGATCGCCAACGTCGCCATCGTGCTCGAGTTCGTACGCCGGCGGAAGCTGCTCGAGAGCTTCGCGTTGCTGTGGCTCGGCGTGGGCGCCGGGCTCGTCGTGCTGGCGCTGGCCCGCCCGCTGGTGGACCGCTTCGCCGAGGCCATCGGCGTGACCTACGGACCGACGCTCGTCCTCGCGCTCGGGATCTTCTTCCTCATGTTCGTGGCGATGAGCTTGTCGTTGCACGTCTCCCGGCTCGAGGACCGCGTCGAGATCCTCGCCGAGGAGGTGGCGTTCCTGCGCGGGCTGCGCACGCCGGCCGACGTGCTCGACGAGTAGCGCGGGAGCGGCGCAGCGCGGGGTCCGCGGTCAGGCGGCGCCGCGCACGACGCCGAGGACGTCGTTGCCCGCACCGTTCCAGTCACCGATGACCGGCGCGTCGCCGGGGTTGCCGTACGCGAACACGTAGTCGGCGTACCCGCTGGCGTTCTGGTTGTGGAGGTACAGCGCGCCGTCGCGCCAGATGCCGATGGTGTCCACGCCGTCGCCGTTCCAGTCACCGGCCAGTGGACGGTCGCCGGGGTTGCCGTACGCGAACGTCGTGTCCGCGTACCCGGCCGAGTTGGCGTTGCGGAGATGGAACCAGCCGTCGCGCGTGACGCCGACGGTGGTGACGCCGTCGCCGTTCCAGTCGCCCACGACGGGCGTGTCACCCGGATTGCCGTAGGGGAAGGCGAGGTCGGCGAAGCCGCTCGAGTTGCTGTTCCGCAGGTAGAACCACCCTTGCCGGAACACGCCGATCGTGTCGTAGCTGTCACCGTTCCAGTCACCGCACACGGGGATGTCACCGGGCGAGCCGAACTGCAGCACGGTCACGACCGCGGAACCGCTGTTCTGGTTCACGATCGTCCACCAGCCGTCGCGGAACGTCGCTGCCGTGTCGATGCCGTCGCCGTCCCAGTCGCACGCGAGGACCTGGTCGCCGAGCGAGCCGTACGTGAACGACGCGTCGGCCACGCCGGTGGTGAGCGTGTTGCGCAGGAACCACGTCGGCTTGTTCGGTGTCGAGGCGCGCCCGAGCGGATCGTGCAACCACCCCGTCGGGGTGTACGCGCCGAAACCCTGCACCGTCCATCCCGTGACCGTGATCGTGCGCCACCCGTCGACGGTGTCGTTCTGGGTCATCAACGTGAGCGAGCCGTTGCCCGCGCCGGTCACGGTGCTCGCGGTGACGATGGCGACGTGCCCGACGCCGCCGGGGTTGCTGAACGAGATGACGTCGCCCGGGGTGGGCGCCACGCCCGGCGTGCTGTTCGTGTACTTCACGAGCCCGCCGCCGTACGAGGTGTTGTAGTTGGTGACCACCGAGTCGCCGTTCGCGCCGTACGCCGCCACGCCGTACACCTGGGCCATGAACCGGAAGGCGAGCTCGGTGCACTCCCACTCGAAGTGCCCCCAACCCGGCCGCGACCACTGCACGTCGGGCGCGCCGTCGCCGGAGCGGCGGGGCCCGCACACCGGCACGCCGGCGAAGGAGGCGCCGAGCCGGTGGGCGCCGGCGCCGGTCCAACCGAGCGTGGCCGCCACCGCGTTCCAGTGGTTGGCGTCGCAGTCGCCGCTCCACCACGACGGCGCCCCCACGTCGGCGGATGCCTTCGGGGCGGCGGCGGGGGCGGCCATCGCGAAGATCGACGCGCCCAGGAGGACGGCGCCCACCGAGATGCGGGCGAGCCGAAGGAACAGGGCACGAACGGGCACGAGCGGAACATCGGCAACCGGCCGACCGAGCCTTGAGAGAATGGACGGTGGTGCCGCCACGCGACCAACATGACGCCCCGCGCGCCCGCTCGTCGAACGACGCGGCCGCGCCTCCCGTCATGGTTCCCTTTCGCACCGATTGCCGCACATGAGCAGCATCCGCGAGCTGACGTCGTCCCGTGAGCTCTTCCTCAACCTCACGTTGCGTGAGTTGCGGAGCAAGTACAAGCGCTCGGTCCTGGGGTGGACGTGGTCGCTGCTCAACCCGCTCGCCACGATGGCGATCTTCACCGTCGTCTTCTCGCAGCTGCTGAAGATCACGCCCGACCCCGGCGACCCGAGCGGCCTCGACGTGTTCGCGCTGTTCCTGCTGTGCGGCCTGTTGCCGTGGAACTACCTCTCGAACAGCATGAACGGCGGCGCGCAGACGCTCGTGATCAACGCCAACCTCGTGAAGAAGGTGTACTTCCCGCGCGAGACGCTCGTGGCCGCGAACACGGCGTCGTGGCTGTTCTCGCTGGCGATCGAGATGGCGGTGCTGTCCGTCGCGTTGCTCGCCGTGGGCAACATGGTGCTGCCGTGGCTGCCGATGGTGATCGTCCTGATCGCCATCGAGACCGTGTTCGTGCTCGGCGTGGCGCTGTTGCTCGCGTCGTTGAACGTGTACTTCCGCGACACGCAGCACCTGCTCGGCATCCTTTTGCAGCTGTGGTTCTACGCGACGCCGATCGTGTACCCGATGAAACAGGTGCGCGAGCACCTGAGCCCCGGCATGTTGCGGCTGTACGAGGCGAACCCGATGGTCGAGTACGTCGGCGCGTTCCGCAACGTGCTCTACGACCTGCGCATGCCGAGCGCGGGCACGATGGCCTACCTCGTCGTGTCCGCCGTCGTCGTCTTCGCGCTCGGGTACGTGGTCTTCGGCCGCCTCGAGCCGCGGCTGGCGGAGGAGCTGTGACCGACGACGTCGCCATCACCGTCACCGACGTCCGCAAGCGGTTCCGGCTGTACGACGAGCGCAACCAGAGCCTGAAGGCGGCGATCATGCGCGGGCGCCGCGCCCGCTACCGCGAGTTCGTCGCGCTGGCGGGCGTGTCGTTGGACGTGCCGAAGGGCACGACGCTCGGGCTCATCGGCGCCAATGGCTCGGGCAAGAGCACGTTGCTGAAGTGCATCGCCCGCATCATCCGGCCCGACCAGGGACGCATCGAGGTCGAGGGGAAGGTGTCGGCTCTCCTCGAGCTCGGCGCCGGCTTCCATCCCGAGCTCTCCGGGCGCGAGAACGTCTACCTGAACGGCGCCATCCTCGGGCTCTCGCGCAGCGAGCTCGACGAGGCGTTCCCGCAGATCGTCGCCTTCTCGGGGCTCGACGAGGAGTTCATCGACGCACCCGTGAAGAACTACTCGTCGGGCATGTACGTCCGCCTCGGGTTCTCGGTGGCCATCAACGTGAACCCCGACGTCCTGCTCGTCGACGAGGTGCTCGCCGTCGGTGACGAAGGTTTCCAGCAGAAGTGCAACGAGAAGTTCGCCGACCTCCGCCGTTCCGGGAAGACGATCGTCGTCGTGTCGCACGCGCTCAACAACGTGCGCAGCCTGTGCGACGTCTGCGTGTGGCTCGATCACGGTGTCGTCAAGGCGATGGGTCCCGCGGGCGAGGTCATCGACGCCTACATCAGCGAGTCCCACGACGGGCGTGTCGACGCCGCGGGCACGGGTCACCACTGGGGGAGCGGCGAGGTGACCATCGAGCGCGTCGAGCTGCTCGGCCCCGACGGTCATCCGACGAGCAAGGCGCGCACCGGTGACGACGTCACGGTGCGCGTGGTGGTGCGCAGCAACCAACCGATCGCCAAGCCCGTGTTCACCGTGTCGGTCCACACCGTCGAGGGGCTGCTCGTGACGTCGCCCAACAGCAAGGAGGGCGGCGTGGTGCCGGACGAGCTCGACGGCACGGTGTCCGCCGACCTCGCGCTCGGTCCGCTGCGGCTGCTGCCCGGCACGTACGACCTCTCGGTCACCGTGCGCGACTACTCCATGGCCCAGGTGTTCGACTCCCACGACCGGTGCCTGCGCTTCGACGTCGACCCGGGGACACCGCACGAGAGCTTCGGCGGCATCGTGACCCTCGGAGGACGTTGGTCCGTGGAAAATCTCTGAGCTCCGTCCCCCTCCGCCGGGGTGGGCGCGCGTATGCTCTCGCCGGGCGGAGCGGCTCTTCTTCCTCGGAGCACCCCTCGGAACACATGCGACCTGAACCCCACCGTTCCCGCGCCCGGCGACGCGTCGCGATCGCGTCGCGGGTCGCCGTCGTGCTCGTCGTCGCCGTCCTCGGTGTCGCCGGCATCCCCGACCAGGGCACGCCCGCGCAGCTCCACGCCAACCGCATCGCCGTCGCCGACGGCGCGTACGGCATCGGCAAGGCGGCCGACGTCGCCACCGGCATGACCTCGAACATGGCCGGCTTCTCCTGGCAGGGAACCGACAGCGCCACGATCGAGGTCCGTGCGCTGCGCAACGGCACCTGGGGCGGGTGGACGCAGGTGCGCGGTGATCCCGACGAAGGCCCTGACGCCAACTCGGTCGAGCACCGCAGCAACACGATCTCCGCCGACCCGCTGTGGCTCGGCGATGGTGTGCAGAACATCCAGGTGCGCGTGGCCGACGGTGCCGTGCACGGCCTGAACGTCACCGCCATCGACAGCCAGAACGCCCGTCCGAGCACCAACCCGTTCGCCGCGAAGCCCGCGGCCGCGCGCGTGGCCGCGCCGTTCATCAACACTCGTGCCGACTGGGGCGCGGACGAGAGCTACCGCTCGATCAACGAAGGGTGTGGCACGCCGGTGTACGCGTCGAACGTGCGCCGCGGCATCGTGCACCACACGGTCGACTCCAACGACTACGCGCCGCAGGACGTCCCCGCCATCATCCGCGGCATCTACTACTTCCACACGCACACCAACGGTTGGTGCGACATCGGGTACAACTTCCTCGTCGACCGGTACGGCGGCATCTGGGAAGGGCGCTACGGCGGCATCTACTCGTCGGTGGTCGGCGCGCACACGAGCGGGTTCAACACCGGCAGCACCGGCATCTCGGTGATCGGCAACTTCGACATCGCGCCGGTGCCGGGGGCGGCGTACGCGGCGTTGCGGCAGATCATGGCGTTCAAGCTGTCGTACCACGGCGTCGACCCCGCCGGTCAGTCGTGGGTCACCGTCGGCGACAACACCGGTGCGTACTGGCCCGCGGGCACCGTGATCCTGGCCGACAACATCGACGGGCACCGCGACTTCAACTCGACGGCGTGTCCCGGGCAGTACCTGTACGCGCTGTTGCCGCAACTGCGCGCCGACGTGGCGCAGATGGTGGCGGCCGACCGCGACAAACCCGTCATCTGCGACTGGAACGGCAACGGCGTCGACGCGCCCGCCAACTTCCTGCACGGCCAGTGGTACATCCGCTTCAGCGAGACGACCGGACCGGCGGAGGCGGTGTTCCCGTACGGCAACGACGGCGACATCCCCGTGTGCGGCGACTGGGACGGCAACGGCACCGAGACACCGGGCGTGTACCGCAACGGCGTCTTCTACTTACGCAATTCCGTGTCGCCCGGCTTCGCCGACGTCGTCATCGCGTACGGCAACCCCGGTGACATACCGATCGTCGGCGACTGGAACGGCGACGGCCGCACCGACATCGGCGTGTTCCGCAACGGCACGTGGTTCCTGCGCGCCTTCCCGCTCGGCCTGCCGACGGCGGTGTCCGACAACTCCTTCGTGTTCGGCGATCCCGGCGACCAACCGGTGGCCGGCCACTGGAACGGCATCGGGACCGACCTCCCGGGCGTGTTCCGCGGTGGCACGTGGTACGAGCGCAACTCGTTGTCCGGCGGGTACGCCGACCGCGCGTTCGCGTACGGCGAGAGCTACGACAACGCCATCGTGGGTGACTGGAACAACGACTTCACCGACACGCCGGGTGTGAACCGCGGCGCGTACTGGTACCTGCGCAACTCCAACACGACCGGCGCCGGCGACGCCTTCTTCGGGTTCTGACATCGCGATGACGAACGCCATCCGACGCGCCGCGGCCGCCACCATCGTCGTGCTCGCCGCCGCGCTCTCCGCCATCGTCGTCTCGACGGTGCAGGCGCTGCCGGCGGCCGCCGCCGACGCCATCACGGTGACGGGACACGGGTGGGGCCATGGTCGCGGCATGGGCCAGTACGGCACGTTGGGCTACGTGCAGAACCCGGCGCTGCTCGGCAACCCCGCCAACCTCCCTGGCACGATCCTCGACCACTACTACAGCAACACGACGCAGGCGGTGCTGCCCGACGGGCAGTCGATGAGCGTGCGGCTGATGGCGTACGACGGCGCCGCGCTCGAGGTGACGTCGGGCGCCGACTTCACGGTGGGCGGCAACATCCCGGTCCCGGCCGGGTGGGCGTCCACGCTGTTCTGGAACGGCAGCGGGTGGACGATCACGACCGAGCCCGGTTGCGGCGCGGGCGTGTCGGGCACGGCGACCGTCGCCGACCCGACGTTCCGATCCACGGTCGCCAACCCGTCGAGCTCGGCGCAGATGTTGCAGGTGTGCGAGGTCGACGGCACGCGCGCGTACCGGGGCACCTTGAGCGCGGCGTGGGACGGTGTGCAGCACGCGGTCAACGTCCTGTGGATCGAGGACTACGTGCGGGGTGTCGTGCCGCGCGAGATGCCGTCGAGCTGGCCGGTGTCGGCGTTGCAGGTGCAGGCGATCGCGGCACGGTCGTACGCGTGGGCGCAGAACCGGTACGCGTACGCCAAGATCTGCGACACGACGTCGTGCCAGGTCTACAACGGTGCGGCGAAGAACGGCGTGTCGCTCGAGGCGAGCTCGTCGGACACGGCGACGTTCTGGACGATCGGCGACATCCGCGTGTTCAGTGGCGGTGCCGTCGCCAGCACCGAGTTCTCCTCGTCGACCGGCGGATGGACTGCCGGGGGCGTGTTCCCCGCGGTGCCCGACGACGGCGACGCGACGCTCAGCAACCCGAACCACAACTGGTCGACGACGCTGTCCGCGTCCGCGATCGCGTCGTACTACGGCGTCGGCACGTTCCTCTCGGTGCAGGTCACGGCGCGCAACGGACTCGGTGACGGTGGCGGGCGCGCGCTCAACGTCTCGATCAGCGGCACCACGAAGACGGTGTCGGTGGCGGGCACGACGTTCCAGTCGACGTGGGGTCTCAAGTCGGACTGGTTCTTCTTCCCGATCCCGCCGCCGCAGTTCTACCTGCGCAACTCCAACAGCGCCGGCGTCGCCGACGGCACGTTCTTCTACGGTTCGCCCGGCGACATCCCGTTGCTGTGCGACTGGAACGGCGACGGCTACTCGACGCTCGCGGTGTACCGCAACGGTGTCTTCTACCTGAAGAACGCCAACGCGAGCGGCAACGCCGACGTGGTGTTCCCGTACGGCAACCCCGGCGACGTGCCCGTGTGCGGGCACTGGAACGGCGGCGCCACCGAGACCGTCGGCGTGTACCGCAACGGCGTCTTCTACCTCCGGCTGTCGAACACGGCGGGCCCCGCCGATCTCGTGGTGCCGTTCGGCAATCCCGGTGACACGCCGGTCGTGGGCGACTGGGGTGCCACCGGCAAGACGACGGTCGGCGTGTTCCGCGCCGGCACGTGGTACGTCGCCTTCTCGAACAGCGGCGGGTTCGCCAATGCCGTGTTCGCGTACGGCAACGCCACCGACCGCCCGATCGCGGGCGACTGGACGGCGAGCGGTCGTGCCCGGCCGGGCGTCGTGCGGGGCGGCACGTGGTACCTCGCCAACACGTGGCCGCCCACGGGCGTGGCCGATCTCGCCGTGTTCGCCTATGGCGATCCGACCGACATCCCGTTGACCGGCGACTACGACGGCAACGGCACCGACACCCCCGCCGTGGCGCGCGGCTTCTGATCCCCGCCGGCTGTCGGGCACCGGCGCCGGGGCGCGTAGTGTCGTCCGGCGGTGTGCCGCCGTGACCGCTGACCAGCCACTGCCGATGACCGAGACGCCGAGCGACACGCGCGTCCGTCCCGCGCTCCTCGCGCTCGAGAGCGGCGCCATCGACGTCGTCTCCTTCGACGTCTTCGACACCATCCTCTGGCGGACCGTGCCCGAACCGGTCGACGCCTTCGTCCTCATGGGTCACCGCCTGCAGCGTGACGGCGTCCTGGCGGACGACGTCACGCCCGGTGCCTTCGCCCGCCTCCGCCAGCGGGCCGAGACGCGCGCCCGCAAGGAGCGCACGCGCCGCGACGAGATCCCCGAGGTCACGCTCCCCGAGATCTACGCGGAGCTCCCCGCGTGGATCTTCGCCGGCCGCGATCACCGCGACGCGATGGACGTCGAGGTCGACGTCGAGCACGAGCTGACGGTCGTCGACCTCGAGATCGCGGCCCTCGCCGCGCTCGCCCACGACAAGTACGGCGCCCGCCTCGTGTGCGTCTCCGACACGTACTTCTCCGAGGACCAGATACGTCGCTTCGTGCAGCGCGGGCCCCTGCGCGACGTGCCGTTCACGCGTGTGTTCGTGTCGAACGACTACCGCGCCGGCAAGACGACCGGCATCTGGTCGCACGTGCTCGGCGAGCTCGAGGTCGTGCCGGCACACGTCCTCCACATCGGCGACAACGAGGACGCCGACGTCAGTGCGCCCTCGGAGCTCGGGATCCGCACGGTGCACCACGAGCAGCGGCCCGCCACGTTGCAGACGATCCTCCAGCGGGAAGGCGTCGTCGGCCAGGGCGAACCGCTCGACGTGAAGCCGTCGCTGCACGCCGAGGGCGGCGACTTCGGCCTCACCGCGCTGCGCTCGAAGATGGCGTCGCTCGGTGACGACACCACGGACAACGCCTTCTGGCGCTTCGGTGCGTCGGTGCTCGGCCCGGTGCTCACGGGGTTCGCCGAGTGGGTGGTCGAGCAGGCGGAAGCGGAAGGGACGCGCACCGTGTACTGCGTGATGCGCGAGGGCGAATTCCTGTCGCGCCTCGTCGACGGCGCCGCGATCGCGGCGGGCTCGCCGGTGCGGGCGGAGCGCCTGTGGTTGTCGCGCCACGTGTGCTCGCGCGCCGCGCTCGTCGACGGCTCCGAGGACGAGCTGCGTTCGTTCCTCACACGGCGGGCGGCGCCGACCGTGGCGACCCTCGTCGAGGGGCTCGGACTCGAGATCGGGCAGTTCCCCGAACTGGCGGGAGTGGCGCAGGCGCGCATGGACGACCCGCTGACGCGCGACCGCGTCATCTGGATCCTCACCCACGACGACGACGTGCGCGCCCAGGTCGTCGCGCAGGCGGCCGCGTTGCGCAGCCGGCTGGCCTCGTACGTCGCGGGTGTGACCAAGGGCGCCGACTCGGTCGTGCTGGTCGACCTCGGGTGGGCAGGCACGATCCAGGAGCGCCTCGATCACGCGCTGCAGGCGGCCGGCGGTGGCCCGTCGACGCTGGGGCTGTACCTGCTCACGAACGACGGCGCGCTCGACCGGACGATCGACGGCGTGCACGCCCGCGGGTATCTGGCCGAGTACGGACTGCCGTCCAAGGTGTCCCGCTGGGTGATCCGCAGCCCGGAGATCCTCGAACAGGTCTGTATGTGCGACGAGGGCTCGATGGTCGACATCGACGCCGGCGGCCGCCCGGTGCACGGACCCTCCGTGCGGCACGGCGCGCAGTCGTTGCAGCGCGTCTCGCTGCAACAAGGTGTGCTCGCGTTCCAGCGCGAGCGGTCGCGCTACCGCGAGCAGCTCGCGCCGCCGGCGCGCCGGCTCAGCGAGGCACGCCCGCTGCT
>Ga0070741_10002404_pt1 | contig 50649 bp, 52 predicted proteins | sample Coa_R1_4_FD_66440 | JGI IMG/M metagenome (GOLD analysis project Ga0070741, IMG submission 66440) | Surface soil microbial communities from Centralia Pennsylvania, which are recovering from an underground coalmine fire - Coalmine... | ecosystem: Environmental > Terrestrial > Soil > Unclassified ... | reverse complement strand
CCCTCTTCGAGGTTCTGCACCAGCTCCTGGCGCTGCTCGGCGCGGGTCTCTTCGAGCACGGTGCGGCGGGAGACGACGATGTTGCCGCGGCGGCGGTCCATCTTGAGGATCTGGAACGGCTGCGAGTTGTTCATCAACGGCGCAACGTCGCGGATCGGGCGGATGTCGACCTGCGAGCGCGGCAGGAAGGCCACGGCCCCGTCGAGGTCGACGGTGAAGCCGCCCTTGACCTGGTTGAAGATGACGCCATTGACCTTTTCGTTGTTCTGGAACGCCTTCTCCAGCTTGCCCCAGCTCTCCTCGCGGCGCGCCTTGTCGCGCGACAACACGGCTTCGCCGAGCGCATTCTCGATGCGGTCGAGGAACACCTCGACCTCGTCACCGACCTTGATTTCGCTGTCACGGCCGGGGCCGGAGAATTCGCGCAAGGCCACGCGGCCCTCAGTCTTCAGGCCGACATCGATGACGGCCATGTCCTTTTCAATCGCAACCACCTTGCCCTTGACGACAGAGGATTCCTGCAGGTTGCCGCCGGCAAAGGACTCGTCGAGCATCGCGGCGAAATCGTCGCGGGACGGGGAATAAGTATTCGCAGAAGTCGAAGCCATATGTTCTCCAATGCGGGATCTTGCCGGCCATTGCGGTTAAGGGGCGCATCGCACGTGAAGTGATCCAAGGTCCGCAAAGCCCTCGGACGACCGCGGATCGCGCCGAAAAGGGCGCGGCAGCGGGCCGGCAGAGCCTGCACGTTCGATACGTTGATTAAAGTCCGGGATCGGGTAGGACTCGCGGGATCGACTGACCTCGGGAGATCGACCTGACTAGGCTCGGGAGCGGGCGTTCCTCCAGTGACGGCAGGGGGTCAACCCCGCTGCCGGCCCGCTCGGACGGCCTCGACAATGTCGATGGCGGCCCGGACGCCCGCCTCTATATCGAGATTGGTATTATCTAGCAAGTAAGCATCTTCGGCTTGTTTTAAAGGAGCGGAGGCGCGGTTCTGGTCGCGTTCGTCGCGCTGGATGATGTCCTCCAGGATCTTCGCCTCGTCGGCATCCTCGCCCCGCGCCCTCGCCTCCAGGGTGCGGCGGTGGGCCCGGACCTTGGGGTCCGCAACCACGAAGATCTTAACGTCCGCATTGGGGCAGATCACGGTTCCGATGTCCCGGCCGTCGAGCACGGCGCCGGGCGGGCTCGCCGCAAACTGGCGCTGAAAGTCGAGCAGGACCTCGCGGACCGCGGGGATGGCCGACACCACCGAGGCGGCGGAGCCGACGTCATGGCTCTTCAGAGCCGGATTGCTGAGGGCCTCGGGATCGAGTTCCATGGCGGCCTTGACCGCGAGCCGCTCGTCCTGCAGGTCGGCGCCCCGCTGCAGCAGCGCATGGGCAACGGCGCGATAGATCACGCCGGTGTCGAGATGGCGATAGCCGTAATGCTGGGCGAGGCGCCTGGCGAGCGTGCCTTTTCCCGAGGCCGCGGGTCCGTCGATGGCAATGATCATGAAAACTCCGCGCCCAAAGCGCGCATCATGGGAATGAAGTCGGGGAAGCTGGTGGCGATGAAGGCGGTGTCGTCCACCGTCACGGGCTTGTCCGAGGCGAGCCCCATCACCAGCGCCGACATCGCGATGCGATGATCCATGTGGGTCGCAACGAGCCCGCCGCCCGGCACATGGCCCCTGCCCTCGACGATCAGATCGTCGCCGGATATCTCGACCCTGACGCCGTTGACCCGCAGCATGGCGGCGGTCGCCTCGAGCCGATCGGATTCCTTGACCCGGAGCTCCTGCAGGCCGCGCATGATGGTGGTGCCCTCGGCGAACGCGGCCGCAACCGCCAGCACCAGATATTCGTCGATCATCGAAGGCGCCCGCTCCGGCGGGACGTCGACCCCGCGCAGTCGGGAGGCCCGCACACGCAGCTGCGCCATCGGCTCGCCCGCATCGCCGCGCACGTCCGCCTCCTCGATCGAGGCGCCCATTTCGCGGAGCGTGGTGAAAAGGCCCGTCCGGAGCGGGTTGGTCATGACGTCGCAGAGCACGACGTCGGAGCCTTGGACGATCAGCGCCGCGACCAGCGGGAACGCCGCGGACGAGGGATCCGCCGGCACCACGACCTTGGCCCCATGCAGCTCCGGCTGTCCGGTGAGCGCGATGCGGCGGCCATGGCCGCCTTCAGGCGTCGAGACGATCTCGGCGCCAAAATGCTTGAGCATCAATTCGGTGTGGTCGCGGCTTGCCTCCTGCTCGATCACAGTGGTGACGCCCGGCGCCGCGAGCCCGGCGAGCAGCACGGCCGACTTGATCTGGGCGGAGGCGACCGGTGTGCGATAGCTGATCGGAACGGGATCGCGCGCGCCTCGCAGCGTCAGCGGCAGCCTGCCCCCCTCGCCGCCCGCGGTCACCCTGGCGCCCATCAAAGCGAGCGGATCGAGCACGCGGCGCATCGGGCGGCTGCGCAGCGAGGCGTCGCCGTCGAACACCGCATCGATTGGGCAGCCCGCGACCGCGCCCATCACCAGGCGGCAGCCGGTGCCGGAATTGCCAAAATCCAGGGGCGTTCTGGGTTGGGCAAAGCCGGAGACGCCGGTGCCCCAGACTTTCCAGGCAAAATCACCGGTGCGCTCGACCCGGGCGCCCAGCGCCTGCATGGATTTGGCGGTGTTGAGGACATCCTCGCCCTCCAAAAGGCCCGAAATCGTGGTCTCCCCGACCGAAAGAGCGCCCAGAATCAGAGCCCGGTGCGAGATCGACTTGTCGCCGGGGACGCGCGCTTGGCCCGAAAGCGGACCGGAGGCACGTGATTCAAGGGGCGTGGGCTGGCTGGACTGGGTCAATTTGGGCGTTCCCTTAAGCGAGGGCGCAGGTAACACAGGGAGCGGGCGGCGTCACGAGCTCAGGCGTGCGGGCGTCGAAGGACACCCATTTCTTGCGAAAACCGCTATTGACAGCGGCCCCTCAACTAGCCAAGTGAAGCTCCGCTTTTCCGACATTGCCAGGATTTCGCACGTGGCCAAACCCGATCTTGGAACCAAACGCATTTGCCCGACCACGGGCAAAAAATTCTATGACCTGAACAAGAACCCCGTGATTTCACCCTATACCGGCGAGGTCGTGCCGATTGCTCCCATCGCTCCGGCCCGCGCTCCGCGCGGCGAGGCCGCGCGTGCCGCCGCAGCAACGGAGACGCCGGAGGTCGTGGAGACCGAAGAGTTGGTCTCGCTCGAGGAGGCCGATGCCGAGGAGAACACCGGCAAGGTCAAGGCTGTCGTTCCTGAATCCGAGGACGATATCGAAGTCGACGAGACGCTCGAGGACGATGACGACGACGATTCGACCTTCATCCCCGACGAGGAAGAGGGTGACGAGGACGTCACCGACATCATCGGCGACGTCGGCGGCGATGAGGAGACTTGAGCTTCGCGCCGAAGTGTGATCAACGGTCGTTCCTGATTTCCCGGTGCGTCGCCCAGACGCGCCGGAGGGCCTGATCCGGATGAACCATCCGGAAGATCATCGGGCCCGGTAAGCCTGAACGGGGCCATAGCTCAGCTGGGAGAGCGCTTGCATGGCATGCAAGAGGTCGGCGGTTCGATCCCGCCTGGCTCCACCACGCTTCGCCTTCGGCTACGCGTGGCGCAGCCACCGGGCCGAAGGCGAAGCGTGCCCGGCGTAGCCCAAAGGGCGAAGACGGGCTTTCTCAAGCAGCCCTCAGTCCCGTTGTCACCGGAGACAAGGCAGGGTGGTGCATAATCCCGATGATGCCACGGCTCGGAGGCGGCGGTGTGGTACGTCTACATCATCCGGAGCGTTGATTTTCCCAACCAGGAATACACAGGCGCGACTGAAGATCTGAAAACGCGCATCCCCGATCACAACGCCGGCAAATCAGCCCACACCGCCAAATACAAGCCCTGGAAGCTGGTCTGGTACTGCGCCTTTCCGGACAAGCTGAAAGCTCTGGAATTTGAAAAATACCTGAAATCTCATTCCGGCCGCGCATTCGCAAAGAAGCGCCTGTTGGTCACCGACTAGCCTGCCCTCCTCACTCCCCCACAGCAGCATTGAGCTGATCGCGCAGCGTGACCAGGTTCTTGCGCAGGCTCGAGAGTTCCCCGATCGAGCATCCCGACGCCGACAGGATTGCCGCGGGCACCTTTCGTGCCTTTTCCTTCAGCGCATGGCCCTGGGCGCTCAGCGCGATCAGCACCTGGCGCTCGTCCTCGCTGGAGCGGGTGCGGCGGATCAGGTGCGCCGCCTCCAGCCGCTTCAAGAGTGGCGTCAGCGTGCCGGAATCGAGGAACAGCCGCTCCCCGATCTCCTTCACCGCGATCCCGTCACGCTCCCATAGCACCAGCATGACAAGATATTGCGGATAGGTCAGGCCGAGCCGATCCAGCAGCGGCTTGTAGACGCGGTTGAACGCATGGGCGGTCGAGTAGATCGCAAAACAGAGCTGGTTGCCGAGCATCAGCTGGGCTTCCGCCATGGACTTCTTTGCCATTCCTGCCTCTTCGGGACGCGCGGACACGTGCGCATTCTGCGCCAAGGGGCACGGGCCAATCAATTGCACGCAATGTAATCACGAAAATTCGATCGTCAATTAGATTGCGCGCAATACAATTGCGTTCAATATACGCGACATCGAAATCGCCAGCCCACAGGGAGAACCGCGATGTCCGTGAACGTGCTCTACAAGACCTCCGCCAAGGCCACCGGCGGCCGCGACGGCCATGCCGCAACGCTTGATGGTGCGCTCGACGTCAAGCTCACCACCCCGAAGGAACTCGGTGGCCCCGGCGGCGCCGGCAACAATCCGGAACAGCTTTTTGCGGCGGGTTATGCCGCCTGCTTCATCGGCGCCATGAAGTTCGTGGCCTCCCAGGGCGGTCCGAAGGTTCCACCCGACACGTCCGTCACCTCGACCGTCGGCATCGGGCCGCGCTCGGCCGGCGGCTTTGGCCTCGACATCGAGCTCGCTGTGTCGCTGCCGGGCCTTGCCCGCAATGACGCCGAAGCGCTGGTCGAGAAGGCCCATCAGGTATGCCCCTACTCCAACGCCACCCGCGGCAATGTCGACGTCCGCCTGAAGGTGGTCTGATCGGTAGGGGCATAACGGAAGGCCCGCGGATAAGTTCAGCGGGCCTTTCGCATGACGGAATTTTTCATGCATCCACGAGGGAACCGCATGGCGGCGGCGCATTTGCGTAGCCGCAGCGCGGATGCTTAATGGTTGGGACTTCAACACCAACCTCGCGACCTCATTGATGACCCCTCAATTTGCTCCCGGCGCGATGGCCGGATTGCGCGTGATCGACCTGACGCGCGTGCTTGGCGGCCCCTATTGCACGCAGATTCTCGCCGACCACGGCGCCGACGTGATCAAGGTCGAACCGCCCGCGGGCGACGAGGTGCGCGACTGGGGCCCTCCCTTCCATGACGAGGACGCCGCCTATTTCGTCGGCATCAACCGCAACAAGCGCTCGATCGGCATGGACCTCGCCTCTGAAGGTGGCCGCGCCATCCTGATGAAGATGCTGGAAGGTGCCGACGTCCTGATCGAGAATTTCAAGCCGGGCACGCTGGAGAAATGGGGCATCGGCAGCGAGGTGTTGCGCGAGAAATTCCCGAAGCTCGTGCATTGCCGGATCTGCGGCTTCGGCGCCGATGGCCCACGCGGCGGCAACCCGGGGTATGATGCCATCATCCAGGCCATGACGGGCATGATCGCCGCTACCGGCTCGCCCGAGAGCGGCCCGATGCGGATCGGCGTGCCCTTGGTCGACATCACCACCGGTCTCTATGCGGCAATCGGCATCCTGATGGCGCTGTCGGAGCGGCAACGCTCGGGCAGGGGACAGTTCCTCGAGGTCACGCTGTACGAGACCGGGCTTGCCATCATGCATCCGCACACCGCAAATTACTTCATGCATGGCAAGCCGCCATCGCTCACCGGCAATGAGCATCCGAATCTCGTGCCTTATGCGATCTTCCCGACCAGGACCGACAACATCTTCATCGGGGTCGGCAATGACGGCGCCTTCCGCAAGCTTTGTAAGGAGATCGGCAAGCCCGAGCTCGGCACCGATCCGCGCTTTGCCCGCAACAAGGACCGCATCGCCAACCGCGAGGCGCTGCGTGCCGAGCTCGCCGCGGTGTTTGCGCAACATGAAGCCGAGCCGCTCTGCAACCGCCTGCTCGCCGCGGGGCTGCCGGCGGGTCCAGTGCAGAAGATCGACCAGGCGCTGACCAATCCGCACACCATCTACCGCGGCGATGTGATCGAGAAGGATTGGTACAAGGGCGTGGCCTCGCCGATCCGCCTCGACCGCACCAGGCCGAGCTTGCGCAGCACCCCACCGAAATTCAGCCAGCACGCCCGCGAGGTGCTTGCCGAGTTCGGCTACTCCGACGGCGATGTTGATGCGATGATCGCCGAAGGGGTGGTCTGCGAGGAGCGGAAGCGGTAGCGCACCGAAAACAGCATAGGCCGGGGCCCATAACCCCAGGGTGTGGATGATACGCGCCCTCTCTCCTCCGTCGTGCCCGGGCTTGTCCCGCCTGCGCGGCCGAAGCCGCTTCGGCGAGGCGAAGGCCCGGGCATCCACGTCGTTCCTGGTACTCGGCTTTACGTGGATGGCCGGGACAAGCCCGGCCATGACGACTTGGGGTTAGCATTCTCCTGCTTTACTCGCGCTTGTGGTTATCGGTCCCGGCCTTCGCCGGGACGACAGCGAGTATGCCGCCCTGCCCCCACCCAATTTCCCGCTTCCCACAGCCGGCTTGTCCCCCGTATCGTCTCCCTTGTCATAAAGTCATTTGCACGTCATTGAGCGCTGATAACGCGCCACGGGCATTGTCCAATGGGAGGGGTTTTGATGACATTTAAGGGGTTTACTGCGGCCGCCGCCGGTGCGGTGTCGCTGGTCTTTGCTGCGTCGCCCGCGTTTGCGGTGACGGAAATCCAGTGGTGGCACGCCATGAGCGGCCCGAACAACGACGTTGTGGTCAAGCTTGCCAACGACTTCAACGCCTCGCAGAGCGAATACAAGATCATCCCCTCGTTCAAGGGCCAGTATGCCGATACGCTCAACGCCGGCATCGCGGCCTTCCGCGCCGGCAACGCGCCCGGCATCATGCAGGTGTTCGAGGTCGGCACCGCGACCATGATGGCCGCCAAGGGCGCCATCAAGCCGGTGTTCGAATTGATGAAGGAGCAGGGCGAGAAATTCGACCCGCAGGCCTACCTGCCGGCGATCACCGGCTACTACTCGACCTCCAAGGGCGAGATGCTTTCGTTTCCGTTCAACTCCTCCAGCATGGTGATGTGGGTCAATCTCGATGCACTGAAGGAGGCCGGCATCGCCGAGCCGCCCAAGACCTGGCCGGACGTATTTGCCGACGCCAAGAAGCTGCATGCAACGCACCCGACCTGCGGTTTCTCCTCCTCCTGGGTGACCTGGGGCTTCATCGAGCAGTTCTCCGCCTGGCACAACCTGCCGATCGGCACCAAGGCCAACGGCCTCGACGGCTTTGACACGGTGCTCGAGTTCAACAACCCGACGGAAACGAAGCTGCTGGAAAACCTGGTCGAGTTGCAGAAGGACAAGAGCTACGACTATTCGGGGCGCACCAACACCGGCGAGGGCCGCTTCACCTCGGGCGAATGCCCGCTCTACATGACCTCGTCGGCGTTCTACCCGAACGTCAAGGCCAACGCGAAGTTCAGCTACACCGCGGTGCCGATGCCCTATTTCCCCGACGTCAACGGCGCGCCGCAAAACTCCATCATCGGCGGCGCCTCGCTGTGGGTGATGGGTGGCAAGTCGGCTGACGAATACAAGGGCATCGCCAAATTCTTCACCTTCCTGTCCGATACCGACCGCCAGGTCTATCTGCACGAGGTCTCCGGCTATCTGCCGATCACCAAGGCGGCCTATGAGAAGACCAAGGAAAGCGGTTTCTACGACAAGAACCCGATCCTGGAAGTACCGCTGAAGGAATTGACCAACAAGCCGCCGACCGAGAATTCGCGCGGCCTGCGCTTCGGCGGCATGGTGCAGATGCGCGACGTCTGGAGCGAGGAGATCGAGGCGGCCCTGGCCGGCAAGAAGTCGGCCAAGGAGGCGCTGGACGCCGCGGTCTCCCGCGGCAACCAGATGCTGCGGCAGTTCGAGCGCACCGCGACGAAGTAATCTCGGCTGAGCGTGGCCGTCGGGAGCGGCCACGCTCGAATATCTTTTCGCGGCACCACCGGGGGCGTGATGGAAAACCGCGCGATCTTTTCAGGCAAGCTGCTGGCGTTCCTTCTGGTGGCGCCGCAGCTCGCGGTGTCGCTGATCTTCTTCTATTGGCCGGCGGCGCAAGCCGTGTGGCAATCCTTCCTGGTGCAGGACGCATTCGGGCTCTCGACCGAGTTCGTCTGGTTCGAGAATTATGTCGAGCTCCTGAAGACGCCTGAATACTACCAGGCGATCGGCGTCACCTTCCTCTTCTCGAGCCTCGTGGTGGTGTTCTCGCTCGCGATCGGGCTCCTGCTCGCCGTGATGGCCAATCGCAACATCAGGGGCGTGCAGATCTACCGCACCTTCCTTATCATCCCCTATGCGGTGGCGCCGGCAGTGGCGAGCGTGCTCTTCATCTTCATGTTCCAGCCCGGGCTTGGCATGTTCGCGCGTGCCCTGCAGCGCTGGGGCATCGACTGGAATCCGGTTCTCAATGGCACGCATGCGATGATCCTGGTTATCGTCGTCGCGGTCTGGAACCAGATCAGCTACAATTTTCTGTTCTTCCTCGCCGGGCTGCAGGCGATCCCCAGAAGCGTGATCGAGGCCGCCGCGATCGACGGCGCGCGCCCGATGCGCCGCTTCTGGACCATCGTGTTCCCGCTGTTGTCGCCGACCACCTTTTTCCTGATCGTGGTCAACATCACCTACGCCTTCTTCAACACGCTCGGCATCATCGACACCGCAACCGGCGGCGGGCCGAACGGGGCCACGCAGACACTGGTCTACAAAGTGTTCCTGGACGGCAAGGGCGGCTCCGATCTCGGCGGCTCGGCCGCGCAATCGGTGATCCTGATGATCATCGTGGTGATCCTCACGGCGATTCAATTCCGCTATGTCGAGAAGAGGGTGCACTACTAGCCATGGTCGAGCATCGCCGCTTTGGAAATCTGCTTCCGCATCTCGTGCTGTTGATCGGCGTCCTGATCGTCGCCTTTCCGGTCTATCTCGCGATTGTCGCGTCCACCCATACCGACACGCTGATCGCCAATGGCCAGATGCCGCTCTATCCCGGCACGCATGGGCTCGAGACCTATTGGCACACCATCGTCTCCGGTACCGGGAAGACCACGCGCCAGCCGGTCGGCGGCATGATGCTGGCGAGCCTGGTGATGGCTGTCGGCATTGCCATAGGCAAGATTGCGATCTCCATCATCTCGGCCTATGCCATCGTGTTCTTTTCCTTCCCGCTGCGGATGACCACGTTCTGGATCATCTTCATCACCCTGATGCTGCCGGTCGAGGTGCGCATCTTCCCGACCTACAAGATCACGTCCGATCTCGGCATGCTGGATTCCTATTCGGGCCTGATCCTGCCCTTGATCGCATCCGCCACCGCGACGCTTCTGTTCCGGCAATTCTTCATGACCATCCCCAAGGAGCTGGTCGAGGCGTCCAAGATGGATGGCGCAGGTCCGATCCGGTTTTTCTTCGATACGCTGTTGCCGCTGTCGCTGACCAACATCGCCGCGCTGTTCGTGATCCTCTTCATCTATGGCTGGAATCAATATCTCTGGCCGCTGTTGATCACGACGCGCGACGACATGCAGACCATCGTCATCGGCATCAAGAAGATCATCGACGTGCATGACGCGCTCACCGAATGGAGCGTGGCGATGGCGACCGCCGTGCTTGCGATGCTGCCGCCCGTCGCAGTCGTCGTGTTCATGCAGCGCCTGTTCGTCAAAGGCCTGATCGAGACGGAGAAGTAGATATGGCGAGTAGCGAATGGCGAATGGCGAATAGTGGACCGAGCAATCTCCGCGACCTCCGTCCCCCTATTCGCCACTCGCTATTCGCCATTCGCCCTCTTGGAGATATCAATGGCTAACGTCGCGCTGCGGAACGTCCGCAAGGCCTATCCCAATGGGTTCGAGGCCATCAAGGGCGTCAATTTCGAGGTCGGTGACGGCCAGTTCTGCGTGCTGGTCGGCCCGTCCGGCTGCGGCAAGTCCACGCTCTTGCGCATGGTCGCGGGCCTCGAGACCATCACCTCCGGCGAGATCGATATCGGCGGACGCGTGGTCAACGGAATCGAGCCCGCCGACCGCGACATCGCGATGGTGTTCCAGAACTACGCGCTCTACCCGCATATGAGCGTCTACAACAACATGGCCTATGGCCTGCGCAATCGCGGCATGCCCAAGAATGAGATCGAGACCCGTGTGCAGGAGGCCGCGCGCATTCTCGAACTGAGCCTCCTGCTCGACCGCAAGCCGGGGCAATTGTCCGGCGGCCAGCGCCAGCGCGTCGCCATGGGCCGCGCCATCGTGCGCCAGCCCAAGGTGTTCCTGTTCGACGAGCCACTGTCCAACCTCGACGCCAAGCTGCGCATCGCCATGCGGGTCGAGATCCGCAGACTGCAGCGCAGGCTGGCGACGACCTCGATCTATGTCACCCACGACCAGCTCGAGGCGATGACGCTGGCCGATATTCTCGTCGTGATGAATGGCGGCCAGGTCGAGCAGATCGGCAATCCGCTCGATATCTACCAGAAGCCGGCGACGACCTTTGTCGCCGCCTTCATCGGCGCGCCGCCGATGAACCTGATTCCCTTGCGGGATTCGAACATCCATCTGCCCGGCCGCAATGCCGAGGCCGGGATCCTCGGCATCCGTCCCGAAGACCTGCAGATGGTGAATGGCTCCATGCCGGATGGTGGCGTCGTGCTCGACCTCACGGTCGAGGCGATCGAGCGGGTCGGCGCCGAGACCTATGTCTACGGCCAGCGCCCGCAGCAGCAGGGCGGCACTGCGATCAGCGCCAAACCGGGAGAGCTGCCGCCTGGCGAAATCCTGGTGCGCATTCCGGGCCAACAGGGGCCAGCAATCGGGGAAAAGATCCGCGCCGCCGCAGTGCGCGACAAGCTGCATCTGTTCTCAGCCGACGGGCGCAAGCGGATCGAGAGCTAGAATCCGGAGCGCGATTGCGTTGCGCGCCAGACATTTGCCGGACCCTGTGGACGGTTCCGGACGCGCTTGAACGCTCGCGCGTTCATGCCCATATTGCTTGGCAAGGGGTGCCACTAGGGCCCTGAAACATCAAAGTCGCTTCCGCGAGGACTTTGTAAACGATGTCGCGTGTTCCGACGTTATCCAGTCCGTTCCTGCTGGGCTTTGACGAGATCGAGCGTGTGCTCGATCGGGTGGTCAAAGGGGCTGACGGTTACCCTCCGTACAATATTGAACGGTGCGACCGTACCAACGGCTCACCAGAACGGCTGCGTATCACGCTGGCGGTGGCGGGCTTCACCCGTGACCAACTCGATGTAACCATTGAGGAAAACCAGCTCGTGATCCGCGGGCGGCAGCAGGACGACAAGTCCCGGCAATACATCCATCGCGGCATTGCCGCGCGCCACTTCCAGCGCACCTTTGTGCTGGCGGAGGGGATGCAGGTGCTGGGGGCGGATCTGAAAAACGGGCTGTTGTCGATCGACCTTTGCCGGCCTGAACCGGAGCGGGTCGTTAAGACAATCGCTATCAATGAACACGAATAATGGAACGAGTAGCGGACTCGACCGCTTGAGGCTCAGAAGGAGTCGAGACCATGACTGAAGTGAATGTTGCGTCAGAGAGAGTTTCCCTGGAGACGCTGGAACATCTCGGCGAAGGTCACATCGCTTATGTGAAGCAGATCCGCTCCGAGGACGTACCGGACCTGTTTCCGCAGGCGCCCAAGATCGCGCCGGGCCTGAAACTGTTCGCGCTGCACGCCGCCGACGGCACACCGATCATGCTCACGGACAGCCGTGAAGCCGCCATTGCCAACGCCTGGAGCAACGAATTGCAGGCCGTCAGCGTGCACTGACGCACGCGCCGCAAGGCGAATTCAACACCGGCGGGCTTGCCTCTCAAGAGGCGGCCCGCCGTTTTCATTTGATGATGGGCTCGAGCTGCAGCAGCAGCGATGATCCCCTCTCCCGTTGGGAGAGGTCGATCTGCGCAGCAAATCGGGTGAGGGGTTACGGTTCCAATGAGAGCTGCGGCCCCTCACCTGGCGCTGTGCGCCGACCTCTCCCCTCCGGGGCGAGGTGGACCGAGACTGCGGCTTGATCGGAACGTCAGGCCGCGCTCGCTGGCGGCAGCGCCAGCACGGAATAGATCGCCTGGGCGTCGCGGGAGGCGCGGAGTTTCTTGGCGATGTCCTGGTCGCGCAGGAGTCGGGCAATTCTCGCCAGCGCCTTCAGGTGATCCGCGCCGGCGCCTTCCGGGGCGAGCAGCAGGAACACCAGGTCGACCGGCTGGCCGTCCATGGCCTCGAAATCGATCGGCCGTTCCAGCCGCGCGAACAGGCCGAAGATCTTTTCCAGCTTGGGCAGCTTGCCGTGCGGAATGGCGACCCCATAGCCGACTGCGGTGGTGCCGAGCTTCTCGCGCTGCAGCAGGACCTCGAAAACCGCCCGTTCGTTCTGTCCCGTCAGCTCGGCCGCCTTGGCCGCAAGCTCCTGCAGAGCCTGCTTCTTGCTGTTGACTTTCAACGCCGCGAGAATCGCCTCGGGTGCGACCAGATCGGTAATCGTCATGGAGCGTTCCGAGGGTGAATGAAACCGTCAGGTTGCGAAATAGACCGTTAGCGGCCCGCGTCAAGAAGGTGAGGTGGGAGGCGGGTTTATCCCGGCCCCGGGTCCCTGATGTGGGGCGCTTCTACTCCAACGCAATGGCCATGCCAACTCCCCCAATGCGTTTCCTGCAATCTAACCTTAAAAGCGGTGGACGACGGCGACAGCCGCCAAACCGCCGGGTTTGACCCCGTTTTGCTACGGCTTTACGGCCGGCGGGTCGACCCAGCCGACATTGCCGTCCGCCCGGCGGTAGATGATGTTCACCCGGCCGCTGGAACCATGCTGAAACACCAGGCAAGGAGCGCCGGTCAGGTCCAGTTCCATCACCGCCTCGCTCACCGAGAGCCGCTTCAAGGCCGTGGTCGCCTCCGCGATAATGACGGGGCTATAGCCGGTGACCTCCTCCTCGCCCTCGCCCGGGGCCTCGATCACATAGCTCGACGCATCGAGCCCCGCGAAAGCCGCGGCCTCGGCTGCCGCCTTGCGGGCCGAGCGATCCTTCAGCCGGCTCTTGTAGCGGCGCAGCCGCTTCTCGATCATGAGCAGCGCCTGATCGGCGCTGGCATAGGCATCAGGCGCGTTCGAATCGGCCTCCAGCGTAATGCCGGAATCCAGATGCAGTGCGCAGTCGGTACGGAAGCCGAAGCCGTCCTTGCTCAGGGTGATGTGGCCGGAAAAATTGCCGTCGAAATATTTCCTCAAGACCTCCTCGGTGCGCTCGCCGATGCGGCCACGCAGCGCCTCGCCGACACTGATGCTTTTTCCTGAAATCCGAAGAGTCATGCAAGCCTCCCTTGGGACCCGACCGGGGATCCGCGATGGATGATCAGGGAAAACCAACACTAACGCAATCTGAGGCAAACCCGCACTGCGCTTCTGTCGCACCCGGACAAATACGGCAACTTTACATCAGGCCTACATCGGCAGCACGAGCGCGCTCTGCTTCTCGCGACGCCGTTGCACCGAGGAGGGGATGCGCATCGCCTCGCGGTACTTCGCGACCGTGCGGCGGGCAATGTCAATGCCGGATGCGCGCAGGCGTTCCACGATGGTGTCATCGGACAGGATCGCGCTCGCATCCTCGGCATCGATCAGCTGCTTGATGTGATGGCGAACGGCTTCGGCCGAATGCGCTTCGCCGCCATCGGCGGAGGCGATCGATGCGGTAAAGAAATATTTCAGCTCGAAGGTGCCGCGATTGGTCGCCATGTATTTGTTCGCGGTGACGCGCGACACCGTCGATTCGTGCATCTGGATCGCATCCGCAACCGCCTTCAGATTCAGTGGACGCAGATGCGCGACGCCATGAGTGAAGAAGCCGTCCTGCTGGCGCACGATTTCGGTTGCCACTTTAAGGATGGTGCGGGCGCGCTGATCGAGCGCGCGCACCAGCCAGGTCGCGTTCTGCAGGCAGTCCGTGAAATAGGACTTGTCGCCGTCCTTCTTGATGGTCTTGGACAGCTCCGCATAATAGGTCTGGTTGACCAGCACGCGCGGCAGCGTGTCGCTGTTGAGCTCGACATGCCAGCCGCCATCAGGGCCGGGACGCACATAGACGTCGGGCACCATGGCCTGCAGCCGCGAGCTGCCGAATTTCAATCCCGGCTTCGGGTCGAGACGCCTGATCTCGCCGATCATGTCGGCGATGTCTTCATCGTCGACCCCGCAGACCTTGCGCAGGGCGACGAGATCGCGCTTGGCGAGGAGGTCGAGATGCTCGACCAGCGCCTGCATCGCGGGATCGTAGCGATTGAGCTCACGCAGCTGAATCGCCAGGCACTCGCTCAAATTCCGTGCACAGATGCCGGGTGGATCGAAGCGCTGCAGCACCTCAAGCACGGCATCGACATCGGCCTGCTCGGCGCCGAGACGCTCGGCGGCCTGGCCGAGATCGGCGGGCAGGTAGCCGGCCTCGTCGAGGAGATCGATCAGGTATTTGCCGATCAGGCGGTCGGACTGGGCGGTGAAGGCGACCGAGAGCTGCTCGGCGAGATGATCGGCCAGCGTGGTCTCGGCGGCGACGAAGGCCTCGAGATTATATTCCTCGTCATTGGAGGCGCCGCCGCCCCATTCCGTATAGGCGGTCGGCGCGGCATCCTGGGCCGTGCGCGCCGCTGCCTCCGCCGGCTCCTCGGAAAAGACATTGTCGAGGCCGGTGTCGAGCGTCTGCTCGATCTCGGTGCGGCTACCGAGATCGCGGCTGAGCCAATCCTCTTGTCCCGGCTCCGGCGCCCCTTCGAAGCCCTCGCCGGCACCGCCCGACAGCTCGGACTGGCCGGAGGTGAAATCCTCCGCTCCGCCATGTTCGGAATCGGACATGTCGGCGCGTTCCGGGCCCTGCTCGCCGGAGACCGGCGGCTCAGGGGTCTCGGCGGCGCGCTCCAGCAGCGGATTGCGCTCCAGCTCCTCTTCGACAAAGGCGGAAAGGTCGAGATTGGACAGCTGCAGCAGCTTGATGGCCTGCATCAGCTGCGGCGTCATCACCAGTGACTGTGACTGGCGGAACTCTAATCTCTGCGTCAGCGCCATGGAGGCAAGACCGTCCCCGAATGCTACTTGGTCCGATTCTTGCTTATCCTACTCTGCGCCCGATGTATACGCCTTGACGCAGAGCAAAAAATATCTAAAGGCGGAATTCTTCACCAAGGTAAAGACGGCGCACATCCGGATCGTTGACGATCTCCTCCGGGCTGCCTTCAGTCAAGATTTCTCCGGCATAGACGATATAGGCGCGGTCGGTCAGGCCGAGCGTTTCGCGGACATTGTGGTCGGTGATGAGAACGCCGATGCCGCGATTGGTGAGATGGCGGACCAGGTCCTGGATGTCGCCGACCGCGATCGGGTCGATGCCGGCGAACGGCTCGTCAAGCAGCATGTAGTTTGGACGCGTGGCAAGCGCGCGGGCGATTTCGACGCGGCGCCGCTCACCGCCGGACAGTGCGATCGAGGGTGATTTGCGCAGCCGCGTGATGTTGAATTCGTCGAGCAGCGAATCAAGCTCATGCTCGCGCTTCTTGCGTGACGGCTCGACCACCTCGAGCACGGCGCGGATGTTCTGTTCCACGGTGAGGCCGCGAAAGATCGAGGCTTCCTGCGGCAGATAGCCGACACCAAGGCGCGCGCGCTGATACATCGGCAGCTGCGTGACGTCATGACCGTCGAGCTCGATGGCGCCGCGGTCCGCCTTGATCAGGCCGGTGATCATGTAGAACACGGTGGTCTTGCCGGCGCCGTTCGGGCCGAGCAGGCCGACGGCCTCGCCCCGTCTCACATAGATCGAGACGCCCCGCACCACCTGGCGGCTGCCGAAGCTCTTTTCCACGCTATGCACAGCCAGGAAGCCGGGCCGCCGCAACAGCCGAACGCCTGGACCCGGCTTGGCTTGCGGTTTGGCCGCCAGCCGCGGACGCGGGCGCTGAGCCGGCGGCGTCTCGGCATGCTGGGGAGGCCCGCCGAAGTCGAAGCCCGTGGCCTGTCCATCGCGGGCGATCGATGGCGCGTCGCGCACCGCGCTTGGCACCATCTCGCCATAACCGTCGTCATAGCCGGCGACGTCAACTGCGATGCTGTCGCGCGCGCGGCCGAACCCGGTCCGGCCGCGCTTGGCGGGGCGGCGACGGAACATGCTGAGGAAATCGACCATCCGCGCTTCGCTCTCAACGCCTTTCAAAGCTGTTCGGTAGCCGGCCGCCCGCGGCTTGATTCGTGTGCCCAAGATGAAGGATTGGATGCCCCTTGCCCAGCGGAACACCCGATTTCGGCGTCACAAAGGTGCGCGCTTCGATCCCAAGCTAAATACAGGCTTGCGCCGCCAGCTTCAACCGCGGCCCGGATGCTGTCAGCGGAAGTGATTGAAGTTATTTCGGTTTGTTGGGATTGAGGATGGACAATGGCGCCCCTGTGCCCGGCTTGGAGCCGGAATTGGGCAAGGTGGAGGGGGTTTGACCAGGGGCTTGCCCGGCGCAGCCACCACCCTCGCTGCCTCCGCTGTTGATGAACAGGCCCTGCACCTTGCCGCTGTCGGACTCCACCCTGGAGACGCCGGTGGTCATGTCGACGAACAGGCGGTCGCCGCGCAGCACGTTCTTGCACTGGGTCAGGACCACGCCGCCGACCATGGTGATGAGGTTGGCCTTGGTGTCGAACACCGCAGTTTCGCCGGTCACGACCTGGTCCTTTTGCGTGACCACGACATTGCCCCGCGCCTCGAGCCGCTTGATCGAGGAGCTCCCGCCAGGACCCGGCGTTGCCGACTGCATCGGCGCGCTGGGCGCGGCGGCGGCCGTCTTTGTGGCCTTGGCCGGCGCCGGCGGCTGCGCCTGTCCCTGCCCCTGCGCCTGTCCCTGATCTTTCGATTCATAAAACACGACCAGGGTCTTCGAGGTCATGGTGGTGTCGCCCTGCACCACCTTCACATTGCCGGAGAAGGTCGCCTCCTTCTTCTTGTCGCGCATCTCGAGCGACGCCGCCTCGATCTGGATCGGCTGGTCGCGATTCTGCGCAAAGCCCTGCATCGCGTTGGGCACGTTCGTTGCCGTGCTCTGCGCATGCGCCGCCAAGGCCGGGCCGAATACAAACGCAAGCGCAACAGCGGCAAGCTGTCCGCGGGCGCGGCAAAACTGCAGGAAACAGGCCATGCTCGTCATCTCGAATTGGTTTTGCCGGAAGCCGCGCGCGTTCGCGCCGGCGCAGCCGATGCAGGCTGCGGCTCGGCCGGCGCGGCATTCGCTTCCGTGGTGGCGGAATTGTCGGTGTCGAGATGGTCGAGATGCATGACGACATTGCCCTCGAAGCGGACCACCCCGCCGCCATCGCTGATGTGCAGGTGGTCGGCACTGAGCGTGCCGTTGGTCAGCTTGACGTCGACATGCTCCTCGGAATCAACGGTGCCCTTGCCCATGTCGACAAAGGCGTGGCTGAGCCAGGCCTCGTAACCGCCTGACGTCACAAGGTGGATATCCTTGTGCAGGTCGATCGTCTGCTGCTTGTTGTCGAGCAACCCGGTGATCGCATCGAGGGTCACGATCGATTGATCCTCCATCAGCACTTTGGAGCGCAGCGTATGCAGCTCGACATGATCAGGGTCGGTGACGTCCTGGGTCGCGGTCTTGGCCCACAGCTCATAGGGCCGCCGGTCCTCGCCGGAGTAGCCGGACAGATGCGGCGATTCCATGGTGATCTTGGTGCCTGATACCACGAGGTTGCCGAGGTCGAATTTCGGCATCGGCATCCGGAACGGATTGAACAGCGAGATGCCGATCACGGTGGCCATGGCGAGGCCCACCGCAGCGGGCACGGCAATGCGCAGCACGCGCACCATGCGGCTGTGGCGCGCGGCGATCGCAAAGCGCGCCTCGAGGCTCGGATAGGCCGGGTTCTGGACCGAGTTCACCGCTGCTCCTGATGGCGAGGGACCATCCTCACCGAGGATGCTCCCATTCTACCCCGCAATAGCCGACAATGCAGTCGGGAACTGGGTCGATGACTGTGTCCGAAACGGGGCGGGGAGATTAACATTGTCGCGCCGTTTGGTCTGCACCCGCCCCTGGAGGGGGCGCGTCGATCGTGCATGAAATGCACGATCGGGGTGGGGTGACAGTCCATCCGCGAAGGTGGTGTCTATGAGAGACCCGCCTCAACGACAGACCATTTTTGCGGCTTCACCCCACCTCGATCGCATTTTGCTTCGCTTCATGCGATCGGTCCTCCCCCTCCAGGGGAGGACAAGGGAACGTCACGAATGCGCGAAAATGTCTTCGAGCTCCCAGCCCTGCAGATCGAGCCTGGCGCGCGTCGGCAGGAACTCGAAACAGGCCTGCGCAAGCTCGGCGCGGCCCTCGCGCGCCAGCATGACGTCGAGCCGCTCGCGAAGCGCGTGCAGATGCAGCACGTCCGAGGCCGCGTAAGCGAGCTGCGCCTCCGACAATTGCTGCGAGCCCCAATCCGAAGACTGCTGCTGTTTGGACAGGTCGATGTTGAGTAGCTCGCGCACCAGATCCTTCAACCCGTGACGATCGGTGTAGGTGCGCGTCAGGCGCGAGGCGATCTTGGTGCAGTAGACCGGCTGCGGCATCACACCGAGGGTGTGATAGAGCACGGCAATGTCGAAGCGGGCGAAGTGAAAGATTTTCGTGATGGCGGCATTGCCGAGCAGCGCCTTCAGATTCGGCGCCTCGACGTGCCCCTTCGGGATCTGCACCACATCGGCGCTGCCGTCGCCATTCGACAGCTGCACGACGCAGAGCCGGTCGCGGTGCGGATTGAGTCCCATGGTCTCGGTGTCGATCGCCACCGATGAGGTGTAGCGGGAAAGATCGGGCAGGTCGCCGCGGTGCAGGCGTACAGTCATGAAAAGTCTGGCCTCTGGTCGATTCGGTGCTGCTTATCAGCCTAGCGCCCTGGGAGGCCAGAGGCGAGTCGATGCGGTCTTGTGCTTCGATGCTGACGGATGATCCACGCGGTGCCATTCCGGGGCGCCCGGAGGGCGAGCCCGGAATCTCGCGCCGCAATCTCTAGCTTCCGGGTTCGCCGCGACCGCGGGGCCCCGGAATGACGGAATGAAGTGTCCGAGGCAGAACACTACAGCGGTAGGATCCGGTTAAGCATCTTGATCAGCGTGTCCTGCTCGGCCTCCGAGAGCGGCGCAAGCATCCTGCGCTCGTAGGGCTCCGAGACCTTTGCGGCTTCCTGGATCAGCTTTGCGCCCTTTGGTGTCAGGGCCAGCTCGACCGCACGACGGTCCGCCTTGGAGCGATTGCGCTTGATGATGCCTGACGATTCGAGCTCGTTGAGCATCTTGATCAGGTTCGGCAATCGCAGCCGGAGCAGGCTCGCCACCGTGCTTGGAGGAATGCCCGGATTGTCGCGGATCAGGGCGAGTATCGAAAAGCTCGCGGGCGTGACGCCCATTTCCGCGAAATGCTCGTAAAACCCCTCGAAGAATTTCAACTGCACCAGCCGGATCATGAATCCCGGCGTGTTCTGCAGCGCCGTCAGGTTGAGCGTTTTCTTCGATCCCGGCTGCTGATTGGCTCGCACGTGCCCCAACTCCCTCTTTGCCGCGGCAGTCTGGCCGAATCCCGTCGAATTGACACGCGCAGAAATAGTTATAGAATATAATTATATTTTAGCGGCACTAGACCGCAAGCCTTTGGCCCCTGAGGAAGCGACGAGGAGACGAAAGCGTGAGCCCCAAATTCCTGCAAAGCCTGTTGATGTGCGCCGCGCTCTCGGTGGGAGCGCCGGCACTGGCCGAGGACAGCATCAAGATCGGTGTCCTCAACGATCAGTCCGGCCCGTTCGCCGCCTATCAGGGCATCGGCTCGGTGATCGCGGCCAAGATGGCCGTCGAGGACTATGGCGGGAAGGCCGCTGGAAAGCCTGTCGAGGTCGTGGCCGCCGACCACCAGAACAAGACCGATACCGGGATCGGCATCGCGCGGCGCTGGTACGAGAATGAGGGCGTCGAGGCCATCTTCGACGTGCCGAATTCCGCGATCGCACTGGCGGTCGCCGCCATGACCGCGGAAAAGAACAAGGTGTTCGTCGGCTCGGGCGCCGGCACTGCGCTGCTCACCGGCGAGAAGTGCACGCCGAACACCGTGCACTGGACCTACGACACCTATGCCTACGGGCGCGGGCTTGGAAAGGCGATCGTCCGCCAGGGCGGCAAGAAATGGTTCTTCCTCACTGCCGACTACGCCTTCGGCCATGATCTGGAGAAGCAGGCCACGGAAGCGGTGAAGGCTTCTGGCGGCGAAGTGCTCGGTGCGGTCCGTCATCCGCTTGGAACCTCGGACTATGCGTCCTATCTGCTGCAGGCGCAGGCCTCCGGCGCCGACGTGATCGGCATCGCCAATGCCGGCGACGACACCATCACCTCCATGAAGCAGGCCGCCGAATTCGGGCTGACGCAGGACCACAAGCTCGCCGGGCTGATCCTCGGCATGAACGGCATCCCGGCGCTGACCTTGCGCTTTGCGCAAGGCGCGCAGATCATGAATCCATTCTATTGGGACCTCAACGACGGCACCCGTGCCTTCGCAAAACGCTTTGCCGAGCGCATTCCGTCAAAGGCCTATCCGAACGACATGCAGGCCGGCGTCTACGCCTCGGTCCTTCATTACCTCAAGGCGGTCGACAAGGTCGGCAGCGCTGCGGATGGCCGAGCGGTGGTCGCCGCGATGAAGGACATGCCGACCGACGATCCCCTGTTCGGCAAGGGCTATATCCGCAAGGACGGCCGCAAGATCCATCCGCTCTATCTGTTGCAGGTGAAGACGCCCGAGGAATCGAAATCGACCTGGGATCTGCTCAAGATCGTCGGCACCATCAAGGGCGAGGACGCGTTCCGGCCCGAGAGCGATGGCGGTTGCCCGCTGGTGAAGGAATAAGCGGAGTCGAGGCAGCTTTAGATTCCGCTCGTTCCAAGGCGAATAGGGTTCAGATTCGCTAGAGTTTTCGGCGGTCCGGTAGGATATTGTGTACCGGCGTCCTGTACCGATGATCCGTGTGGGAGTAGCCGAGGACCCAAGTTGATCAGTCTGAAGCGATCAATTCAAAAGCTGATGTGGCGGCTGCAGTGGACGCCCGATCGCGCGGGCGTCTTGTGGCTGTTGGTATCCGCAATTGTTGCCATCGGCTTCTTTGCGGCGGTGATGATCCGCTACCCCTATATTCAGCAACGCAATGCCAGCGCCGGCTTCAGCGCCGACTGGGATTGCACGCCGCAGCCCAAGGGCGAGCCCATCTGCATCAAGAGAATTGGGCGATGAGGACGGGTCGGGTGGGCGGCAGGGAAGAGTGGGAGAAAAGATTGGCCGCGCTGGATACCGCGATTGCGCGGGGCCTGGCTGATGCCGATGGCGGCCGGATGAGGCCGAGCGCCGATGTGTTTGACCGCTTGGAAGCGGAATTGGCGGCCAAGACGGACCGCAGTTGATCGCTCACAGCGGTGGCCGGGGCCGGTTACGAAGAGTCAGGCCGCACAAGCCATACGCGAGGGCGATGGGCAAAATGGTGCCCAGGAAAGGACTCGAACCTTCACGGCTGTTACACCACTGGCACCTGAAGCCAGCGCGTCTACCAATTCCGCCACCTGGGCCCGGCGCGGTTACTAAGGGGCCGTCGCGCGCTTGTCAAATTGCGATCACGGCACCCAGATCGCTTGATCCCGGACCCGGGGGACCGCGCAGCGAAAAATGGCGCCGGTCTTCCCTCGCGACAAACGCGAAGCGTTTGCGCAGGGATCAGGCTCGAACAAAACCCAAAGCGCGGCCCGCGCTTTAGGCTGTACAGAAATCGCCTGATGGCGTATCGCGAAGCCGCCAAATCGCAGCCAATCCCTCGAATTTGCCCTGCAGGACATAAAAGCCATGCCCTCCAATCTGGACACCCTGGTTACGGTCTTCGGCGGATCGGGCTTTGTCGGGCGCAATGTGGTGCGGGCGCTGGCCAAGCGCGAGTACCGCATCCGGGTCGCGGTGCGGCGGCCGGAACTGGCCGGATACCTGCAGCCGATGGGCCGGGTCGGCCAGATCCACACCGTGCAGGCCAATATCCGCCATCAGGGCTCGGTCGAGGCGGCGATTCGCGACGCCCATGTGGTGGTGAACCTGGTCGGCGTTCTCGCCGAGAGCGGCGCGCAGACCTTCGAGGCGGTTCAGGCGGAGGGCGCGGCCACGATCGCGACCGCCGCAGCCGCCGCGGGCGCGCAGATGGTGCATGTCTCGGCCATCGGGGCCGATGAGAAATCCGAATCGGCCTATGCCCGCTCCAAGGCGGCCGGCGAGAAGTCGGTGCTGGCAGCGGTGCCCTCGGCCACCATCATGCGCCCGTCGGTGGTGTTCGGGCCTGAGGACCAGTTCACCAACCGCTTTGCGGCGCTGGCGCGGATTTCGCCGTTCCTGCCGCTGATCGGGGGTGGCGCGACGAAAATGCAGCCGGTGTATGTCGGCGACGTCGCCAATGCGGTGGCCGATGCCGTCGATGGCAAGGCGAAGGCGGGCGCCATTTATGAGCTCGGCGGGCCCGAAATCCTCTCCATGCGCGAGATCATGACGGCCATTCTCGAAATCACCGACCGGGATCGCATGTTGGTCTCGCTGCCGTTCGGGCTGGCGAAATTGCAGTCCTATTTCCTGCAGTTCGCGCCCGGCGCGCTGAAGCTGACGCCCGACCAGGTCGAACTGCTGCGCCATGACAATGTGGTGTCACAGGCGGCAAAGGATGCGGGCCTCACGCTCGAAGGCCTCGGCATCACGCCGGATTCGCTGGAAGCCATCGCCCCGCAATATCTCTGGCGCTTCCGCCCAGCCGGACAGTTCCAGCGCAAGAGCGCCTGAGAGTTGGCAAGAAACCGAGCGTGGCTCCGGAGCGCTTGGGGGTTTGAGTGTGGAGCACTGTTGCCCGGGTTCAAGCCTATCACCGTCACCCTGAGGTGCTCGCGGTACGCGAGCCTCGAAGGGCGACGGCCCAGCTGCCGCGGCGGGGCCGTTCATCCTTCGAGGCTCGCTCCGCTCGCGCCTCAGGATGACGGATCAACCAAAGGCCTGCCGAAGTTCACCGCCCCATCGCCAGCGCCACAAGCCCGAGCGTGCCGACGATGACGCGCCACCAGGCAAACAATGCAAAACCGTGGCGGGTGACGTATTCGAGGAACGTCTTCACCACGATGATCGCGACCACGAAGGACACCACAAAGCCGATCGCGATGATGCCGAGATGATCCGTCGTCATGTCGGCGCGGTTCTTGTAGAAATCATAGGCGAAGGCGCCGATCATGGTGGGGATCGCGAGGAAGAAGGAGAACTCGGCGGCGGCGCGCTTGTCGGCCCCTAACAGCATCGCGGAGACGATGGTGGCGCCGGAGCGTGACACGCCGGGGATCATGGCAAGGCACTGCGCGATGCCGATCCACAGATACATCGGCAGCGGAAACCTGGTCGCGTCGTGCTCACGCGGCTTGTGATCGATCTGGTCGACCCACATCAGGATGGCGCCGCCGACGATCAGCGAGAAGCAGACGATCCAGGGATTGAACAGATATTCCTTGATGTATTTGCCCGCGGCGAGGCCGATCACCACCGCGGGCAGGAACGCGATCAAGACGCCGATGATGAAGCGGCGGTCCTCGCTGTCCTCGGCATTGGTCACCGCGCCGATCAGGATCCGCCACAGTTTGACGAAATAGAGCGCGACGATCGCAAGGATCGCACCCAACTGAATCAGGATATCGAAGCTCTTCCAGAAATCGTCTTCGCCGAGGTTGAAGAAGCGGCCCGCCAGCAACAGATGGCCGGTCGAGGAGACGGGAAGGAACTCGGTTACACCCTCGACGACGCCAAGAATCACCGCACGCAGTGCATCCGAGACCATGCTTCTCACCTCTCCGGATCGATTTCGGCCAAATTTGCGCGCTCTTCTCGCTTATTCGCCCACGGGGAGCAATCGCAAAAATCGCGAAAACTTCGGTTGCTTCATGCGTTTGCATGGGTAGTTTGGCCGCGCCGCCGGAATTGGTGGTTTCTTAAGCACAAGGCGCATATTCAAAGGCTGCATGTACACGCTGTTCCATCACCCGTTCTGCCCGCATTCGCGCTTTGTCCGCCTGGTGCTGGGCGAATATGGCTGCGAGATCAAGCTGGTGGAGGAGCGGGTCTGGGAACGGCGCGAGGGCTTTCTGGCGATGAACCCCGCGGGCACGACGCCGGTGCTGTTCTCCGACGGCCAGCCGGCGATCCCGGGGGCGGCCATCATCGCCGAATATATCGACGAGACGCTGGGCGCCGAGATGGGCGACCGCAGGCTGTTGCCGACCACCATGGGCGAGCGCATCGAGGTGCGGCGCCTGATGGCCTGGTTCAATGAGAAGTTCTTCGAGGAAGCCGCCAATCCGCTGGTCACCGAGCGCATCTACAAGCGCTTCATGAGCGAGGAGGATGGCGGCGGCCCGCCGGCGTCCGACGTCATGCGCGCGGCACGGGCCAATGTGCGCTATCATCTCGCCTATATCGGCTGGCTGGCGCAGCGGCGAAACTTTCTGGCGGGCGAGCGGCTGACCTATGCCGATCTCGCCGCCGCCGCGCATCTGTCGGCGATCGATTATCTCGGCGACGTGCCATGGATCGAGAACGACGCAGCAAAAGCCTGGTACGCGCGGATCAAGTCGCGCCCGTCGTTCCGCCCGCTGCTCAGCGAATGGCTGGCGGGCGTGCCGGCGTCGCGGACCTATGTGGACCTGGATTTCTGAGCAAGAGCGCCGCGCCTGATCTCGTCGAGCTGAAGTCAGCGCTTGCGGACGAGGCCCGCAAGCTCGGCTTCGATTGCATCGGCGTCACCACGCCCGATGCGATCGGCGAGGCGGGACAACGCTTCTACGAATTCCTGGAAGCCGGCGCGCATGGCGACATGGATTGGCTTGCCGCCAGTCCGGAGCGCCGCGCCGATCCGCGCGGACTCTGGCGCGACGTCCGCTCCGTCATCATGCTCGGGGTCAATTACGGGCCGGATGAGGATCCGCTCACGATCCTGAACGAACGCACGCGCGCGGCGATCTCGGTCTATGCCAAGGGAGACGACTATCACGACATCATCAAGAAGCGGCTGAAGTCGCTCGCGCGCTGGCTGGTCGCAGCAGTGCCTTGCGAGGTCAAGGTGTTCGTCGACACGGCCGCGGTGATGGAGAAGCCGCTGGCGCAGGCCGCCGGGCTCGGCTGGCAGGGCAAGCACACCAACCTGGTGTCACGCGACTTCGGCTCCTGGCTGTTCCTTGGCGCGATCTACACCACGCTGGAGCTGCCATGCGATACGGCCGAGATCGATCATTGCGGCTCGTGCCGGGCTTGCCAGGACATCTGCCCAACCGCCGCATTTCCGGCGCCCTACCAGCTCGATGCGCGGCGCTGTATCTCCTACCTCACCATCGAGAACAAGGGCGCGATCCCGCGCGAATTCCGCAAGAGCATCGGCAACCGCATCTATGGCTGCGACGATTGCCTCGCTGTGTGCCCATGGAACAAGTTCGCGCAAACCGGCCGCGAAACCAGGCTTGCCGCACGCGACGAATTGCGTGCACCTGATCTTCAAATGCTGGCAGAGCTGGACGACGCCGCGTTTCGGGCGCTCTTTACAAAATCACCCGTCAAGCGCATCGGCCGCGATCGCTTTGTCCGCAATGTGCTGATCGCGATCGGCAATTCGGACAATACTGCGCTGGCAGACAAGGCGAGGCGGCTGCTGGGCGACGCGAACCCATTGGTGCGGGGCGCGGCGGTGTGGGCGCTGTCGCAACTGCTCGATCGAGGCGCGCTCGCGGCGCTCTCCGGATCGCGCGACGTCGAGACGGATGAGGATGTGCTGACGGAATGGCGATACGCGCTTGGCGAAGCTTGATTCAGAGGCGCAAATCCCGCCATCGTAGCTTGCCATGACACGCGCAATGACAAACCAGCCCTTCTTCCGTCGCGACGGCGACGGCTTCCTTGCCAATCCGATCGCCAATGGCCCGTGGGACCCGAACTCGCTGCACGGCCGCGTCGTCATCGGCCTGCTCGCCTTCGTCATCGAGCAGCGTCATGGTGGCGATGATTTCGTGCCGGCGCGGCTGACGGTCGACATGTTTCGTTTGCCGAACATCACGACGCCGATCGAGGTGAAGACGCGCACGGTGCGTGAAGGCTTGCGCATCCGGGTGATCGAGGCCGATTTTCTCTCCGGCGGTGTCGCCATGGCGCGCGCCTCCTGCCAGCTGTTGCGCCGGACGGAAAATCCAGACGGCAACATCTGGTCGCCGCCGAACTGGGATGTGCCGAAACCTGCGGACATTCCGGTGCCGACCGATGCCCGGCTCGGCATGCACGGCAAATGGGCGACGCGGCCGATCGTCGGCCATATGGGCTCGCTCGGGCCGCGCCGGCTCTGGATGAGCGAGGTGCGCGAATTGGTCGATGGGACAGCGCTGACGCCATTTGTGCGCGTCGCGCTTGCCGCCGATTTCGCGAGCCCCTTCGCCAACGCGGGCGACCAGGGGCTCGCCTTCATCAACAGCGACGTCACGGTCTATCTGTATCGCCTGCCGCTCGCGGACTGGATCGGCTTCGAGGTGGTGAACCATCATTCCGCCGACGGCATCGCGATTGGCGAATGCTGGCTCTATGACGAAGCCGGCCCGATCGGCACTTCGACGGTCGCCGCGCTGGCGCAGCGCAAGCCCATGCCGAGGCTTTGAGCCGCCAATGGCGCCTCAGCCCATCTCGGCGACGGCTGCGATGATCCGCGCAATGTCCTGCGGGCGCGACAGGCGGTGATCGCCGTCCTGGATCATGGTCAGCACCACGTCCTCCGCCGGCAGCCGGTGCGTCAGCCGCATCGCATGCTGCCAGGGCACGTCGGGATCCTGCGCGCCCTGGAGGATGCGGACCGGGCAGCCGACGTCGATCGTCCCGCCGAGGATGAGGTGGTTGCGCCCCTCCTCGATCAGGTTTTTCGTGATCGGATAGGGCTCGCCATACTCCGAGGGCCGGTGCCAGACGCCGTTGTCCTCGATCTCGCGCCTGGCCTCGCGCGAAAAGCCCTTCCACATCAGTTCTTCAGTAAAGTCCGGGGCCGGTGCGATCAGGACCAGGCCGGCGAGCGAGCCCTTCAGCTGGCGCCGCTTGACCTCGCGCGCCAGCAGCAACGCCATCCAGCCGCCCATGGAGGAGCCGATCACCACCTGCGGCCCGGTGCAGAACTGCTCGAACACCGCGAGCGCCTCCTCCAGCCAGCGCCCGATGGTGCCCTCGACGAAGTCGCCGCCGGATTCGCCATGGCCGGAATAGTCGAACCGCACGCAGGCGCGGCCGTGCTCGGCCGCCCAGGCGTCGAGCGCCAGCGCCTTGGTGCCCTTCATGTCCGACTTGAAGCCGCCGAGCCAGAACAGCCCGGGTGCGCCCCCGGGGCGGGTGCGTACCGCGATACGCCGGGCGGGCGCGCTGCCGACGTTGATGAAGACAGGCTGATCGGATTCGGCAGGATTGGTCATGGCAGGATCGGTCACCGCAGGATTGGTCATGGCAGGTTGGCCTGGAACGTCGGCTCGGCTCTCGAATTGGCATGGGCAGCGCGCTTTACGTGGGCCTAACCAGGCCTTAAGGCTTTCCATGCGCTTGCGGAACAGTTCTTCCCTCGCTATCTCATCCGGCCGTGGCCCAAAAGCCGCGCGAGGGTGGGTTTTTCGTCACACCCGGCCCGAGTGTGCTTGCCCGGTCGGCCTTATTACTTCAAAATATCGACATCGTTCACAACGTTGGAGAAGGACCCATTCGCCGTCCCAATAGAGCCCCGCCCGCTGCCGCCAAAGACGGGCCGCGCATCAATGATGATATCCGTAATGCGCAGATCCAGCTGATCGATCATACCGGTCTCAACCGCGGAACCGTGGAAACCGTGGTCGCGATCAAGATGGCCGCTGAAGCCGGCATGGATCTGGTCGAGATTTCACCGAACACCAGCCCTCCCGTCTGCAAGATTATGGACTACGGGAAGTTCAAATATTCGGCCCAAAAAAAAGCCGCTGAAGCTCGCAAGAAGCAGAAGACCGTCGAAATCAAGGAGATTAAGCTCCGCCCGATGATCGACGATCATGACTATGACGTGAAGATGCGCGCCATGCAGCGCTTCTTCGAGGAAGGCGACAAGGTCAAGATCACCCTGCGCTATCGCGGCCGCGAAATGGCGCACCAGGAGATCGGCACCAAGCTCTTGGACAAGATCAAAGGCGACGTCGCCGAGATCGCCAAGGTCGAGCAGGACGCCAGGTTCGAGGGCCGTCAGGTCGTGATGGTGCTCGCACCGCGCTGATCGGCAAACGTCCGTGCCAGAGAAGCAAAAGTCCCCGCCACGCGGGGACTAATGCTTTTTCGGGCAGTTGGGTCGCGAGGATCTTCAGCTGCGCGTCGCCTGCCAGGTTCCGCTGCAGCGGTCACCGGAAATGATGCCGCTCCACGAGCCGGCGCCGGCGCTGCCGACGAGCTGGCCGCCGCCGGAGGCATGCGACGCGCCGACCTTGACCCGGACTGCCACGGAGCCGGCCCGGTTGATCTGGCCTTCGACCTTGCCGCCACCGGCCGAGGAAACCCGGCTGCCCGTGACGGTAAAGGGAACGCTGTAGCCGGAGCTGCAAGTGCCCCGGGTGGTGGCGAAAACCACATTCCAGACGCCGTCATAGCTGCCCGGCGCGCGCGCTTCGGAAGCCGCAGGCGCAAGCACCGCGATGAGAGCGGCTGTGGCCAAAAGCCGGGGCGATGACCTAAAGCGGAAACAAGCAGGCCGCTTGGTATAATTTCGCATTGAAATGCTCATTGTCGGGGGTCCGATCGGGATCTACGAGAGGAATACCGAAATAGTCGGGGCAGGGCCTTTCGCGGTTCATCGTTGCCATTTCCACCGCGCTCTGCCATAAGACCGCCTTCGATCGCCCGGCTGATTAAGGGCTGCCGTGGCGGTCATTCGTGCGAGCGCGCTTCCCCTTGTGGAAAACCCTCGTACTTTCAACGCTCTAACGAGCAATTTAGCCGGCCGGCGCTCCCCGCAAGGGGCGCGTTGGTGTTGCGGCCACCATTAGGAGAGCCAAATGCCCAAGCTGAAGACCAAGTCGGGCGCCAAGAAGCGCTTCAAAGTCTCTGCGACCGGTAAAGTACTGCATGCCCAGCGCGGCAAGCGCCACGGCATGATCAAGCGGACGAACAAGCAGATCCGTCAGCTGCGCGGCACCCGTGTGCTGTTCAAGACCGACGGCGACAACATCAAGAAGTACTTCCTGCCCAACAGCTGATCGTACTTTTCGTCCGCACACGGGCCGCGAAATGCGGCCTCCGCTTCACCGATTCGCATTGAAGGATATTCGTCATGTCTCGCGTCAAACGCGGTGTGACCGCCCACGCCAAGCACAAGAAAGTCTTCAAGGCCGCCAAGGGCTATTACGGCCGCCGCAAGAACACCATCCGCACCGCCAAGCAGGCGGTCGAGAAGGCCGGCCAGTATGCGTTCCGCGACCGCAAGCGCAAGAAGCGGACCTTCCGCGCGCTCTGGATCCAGCGCCTCAACGCCGCCGTCCGTCCGTTCGGCCTGACCTACAGCCGATTTATCGACGGGCTCGCCAAGTCGGGCGTCGTCGTCGACCGCAAGGTGCTGTCTGATCTCGCCATCCACGAGCCCGCAGCGTTCCAGGCCATTGCCGAGAAGGCCAAGGCCGCACTCGCCGCCTGATCCAGGCCGGCCTGTGTAAACCGGCGGCCTTCCAGATTCCAAAGCGAATGCGCCGGGCATCCCTCGCCCGGCAAGAGGCCGCGACCGAAAGGCGAGCCTTCCGTGGCGCGGCGATAACCAGCCCGCGTTTGAAGGAAGGGACTATCGTGTCCGACCTCGCCACTCTCGAACAGACCATCCTTGGACAGATCGCCGCGGCAACCGATGAGGCGGCGCTTGAAGCCGTCCGCGTCTCGGCGCTCGGCAAGAAGGGCTCGATCTCGGCCCTGCTCGCAACCCTCGGCAAGATGTCGCCGGAGGAGCGCAAGACGCAAGGCGCGGCCATCAACCTTGCCAAGGACAAGGTCACGCAGGCGCTCACCGAGCGCCGCGACGTCCTGAAGTCGGCCGCGCTCGACGCGCGGCTGGCCAGCGAAACCATCGACGTCACGCTGCCGATGCGCGAGCCGCCGGTCCAGGCCGGCCGCATTCACCCGCTCAGCCAGGTGATGGACGAGCTGACGACGATCTTCGCCGACATGGGCTTCTCGATCGCCGAGGGCCCTGACATCGAGACCGACGACTACAACTTCACCCGGCTCAACTTCCCGGTCGGCCATCCCGCGCGGGAAATGCACGACACCTTCTTCTTCAATCCGAAGGAGGACGGCTCGCGTCTTCTGCTGCGCACCCACACCTCCCCGGTCCAGGTGCGCACGATGCTGAGCCAAAAGCCGCCGATCCGCGTAGTCTGCCCGGGCCGCACCTATCGCATCGATTCCGACGCCACCCACACCCCGCAATTCCACCAGGTCGAGGGGCTCGTGATCGACAAGGGCTCGCATCTCGGCCACCTGAAATGGATCCTGCACGAGTTCTGCAAGGCGTTCTTCGAGGTCGACCACATCAACATGCGCTTCCGGCCGTCGTTCTTCCCGTTCACCGAGCCGTCGCTCGAGGTCGATATCCAGTGCCGGCGCGACAAGGGCGAGATTCGCTTTGGCGAAGGCGAGGACTGGCTGGAGATTCTCGGCTGCGGCATGGTGCATCCGAATGTGCTGCGCGCCTGCGGCATCGATCCCGACGAGTACCAGGGCTTTGCCTGGGGCATGGGCATCGACCGCATCGCCATGCTGAAATACGGCATGAGCGACCTGCGCCAGCTGTTCGACAGCGACGTGCGCTGGCTCAACCATTACGGCTTCAAGCCGCTTGAAGTGCCGACACTGGCGGGAGGCCTAAGCTCGTGAAATTCACCCTCTCCTGGCTGAAGGACCATCTCGACACCGACGACTCTGTCGAGAAGCTTGCCGACAAGCTGACCATGGTTGGCCTCGAGGTCGAACACCTCGAGGACAAGGCGAAGCTGCTCGCGCCGTTCACCATCGCGCGCGTGATCTCTGCCGAGCAGCACCCGAATGCCGACCGCCTGCGCGTCTGCATGGTCGATACCGGCAACGGGGCTGCGCCGGTGCAGGTCGTCTGCGGCGCGCCGAATGCGCGCACCGGGCTTGTCAGCGTGTTCTCGCCCCCGGGCACATTCATCCCGGGCAAGAACATCACCCTTTCGGTCGGCACCATCCGCGGCGTCGAAAGCCGCGGTATGCTCTGCTCCGAGGCCGAGCTCGAGATCTCGGAGAACCACGACGGCATCATGGAGCTGCCGGCCGATGCGCCGCTCGGCAAGAGCTACGCAGAATGGGTCGGCCTCGGCGATCCCGTCTTCGAGATCAACCTGACGCCCAACCGCCCCGACTGCACCGGCGTGCACGGCATCGCGCGCGATCTCGCCGCGGCCGACATGGGCAAGTTCAAGGACCCCACGATCAAACCGGTCAAGGGCGAGTTTCCCTGTCCCGTCCAGGTGAAGGTCGAAGACGCCGATCTTTGTCCCGGCTTTGCGCTGCGGCTGGTGCGCGGCGTGAAGAACGGCCCATCGCCGAAATGGCTGCAGCAGCGGCTGACGGCGATCGGCTTGCGCCCGATCAACGCGCTGGTCGATATCACCAACTTCATGACCTATGACCGCGCGCGGCCGCTGCATGTGTTCGACGCGAAGAAGGTGAAGGGCAATCTCGTCGTGCGCCGTGGACGCGAGGGCGAGAGTTTGCTTGCGCTCGACGGCCGCACCTACAATCTCGACAGCGCGATATGCGTGATCGCCGACGAGCACGGCGTGGAATCGCTCGCCGGCATCATGGGCGGCGAGGCTTCGGGCTGCGACGAGAATACCACCGACGTGCTGATCGAATCGGCGCTGTGGAACCCGATCAACATCGCGCAGACCGGCCGCAAGCTCGGCATCAACACCGATGCGCGTTACCGGTTCGAGCGCGGCGTCGATCCGGCCTTCATGGTGCCCGGGCTCGAGCTTGCGACGCGGATGGTGATGGAGTTGTGCGGCGGCACGCCGTCGGACAACGTCGTGGTCGGCAAGACCTTCCCCGAGGACCGCATCATCGATTTCCCGCTGTCCGAGGTGAAGCGCCTCGCCGGCCTCGAGGTACCGTTCCCGGAGGTGCGCAGCATCCTGACCCGGCTCGGCTTCACGATCGCCGGCACCGGGCCCGTGGTGAAGATCGCGATTCCGACCTGGCGCTCGGATGTCGAGGGCAAGGCCGACATCGTCGAGGAGATCGTGCGCATCGTCGGCGTCGATAAGGTGCCGGAGACGCCGTTCGGGCGCGGCGACGCGCCGCGTAAACAGGTGCTTACGCCAATCCAGCTCCGCAAACGCCGCGCCAAGCGCGCCGCGGCTGCCCGCGGCATGGTGGAAGCGGTGACCTGGTCGTTCATTTCCAAGCCTGCGGCCGAATTGTTCGGCGGCGGCAAGGCCGAGCTGGCGCTCGCCAACCCGATCGCGGCTGATCTGTCGGACATGCGGCCCTCGCTGCTGCCCGGCCTGATCGCCGCCGCGCAAGCCAATGCTGACCGCGGCTTCCAGGATGTCGCGCTGTTCGAGGTCGGCCAGATCTTCCGTGGCGACCGCCCCGAGGACCAGTTCGTTGCCGCCGCCGGCGTGCGTCACGGTTTTGCGACCTCGCAAGGCATCGGCCGGCACTGGTCGGGCTCGCGGACGGCCGACGCTTTCGACGCCAAGGCCGATGCGCTCGCGGTGCTGGCGGAAGCCGGCGCGCCGATGCAGGCGCTGCAGATCGTGCCGGGTGGACCCGCCTGGCTGCATCCCGGACGATCCGGCACCATCCAGATCGGCCCGCAGAATGTGCTCGGTTACTTCGGCGAGATGCATCCGCGCACGCTGGAAGCACTGCGCGCCGATGGTCCCCTGATGGCCTTCGAAGTCATCCTCGACCGCATCCCGATGGCCAAGCAGCGGCCGACCCGTGCAAAACCGGTGCTGGAGCTGTCGGCATTCCAGCCGGTGTCGCGCGATTTCGCTTTCATCGTGGACCGTACCGTGAAAGCCGGCGACATCGTCCGTGCCGCCCAGGGCGTCGACAAGAAGCTGATCACCGATGTCACCGTGTTCGACGTCTATGAAGGCAAGGGCATCGACGAGGCCAAGAAGTCGATCGCGATTGCCGTCACGATGCAGCCGCGCGAGAAAACCATGACCGACGAGGAGATCGAGGCGGTCGCGGCCAAGCTGGTTGCCGAAGTCGCCAGGAAGACCGGCGGCACGCTGCGGGGATGATGATCCTCGGGCTGATCCCGCCCGAGGTCGGCTTCCGCGCGGCCGTCGCCGTCTGTGCCATCGCCTTCGTCTCAGGGCTGGCCCGCGGCTTTTCCGGCTTCGGCTCGGCGCTGATCTTCATGCCGCTCGCGAGCAGCATGGCAGCGCCGCGCCTGGTCGCGGCGCTGCTGCTGATCATCGACTTCATCGCGGCGACGCCGCTGATCCCGAATGCCTGGAAACATGCCGATCGCAAGGCGACCGCGATCATCGTCGCCGGCGCGCTGATCGGGGTGCCGCTCGGGACTTATTTCCTCAGCCGGCTCGACCCGGTGACGACGCGCTGGATCATCTCCGCCTTCGTGGCTGCATTGCTGTTACTGCTGCTGTCGGGCTGGCGCTATCGCGGCAAGGACCATCTCGCACTCTCGATCGGCATCGGCGGCCTCTCGGGCTTTTGCAGCGGGCTCGCACAGACCGGCGGGCCGCCGATCGTCGGCTACTGGCTCGGCCGTCCCACCAAGCCGGACGTCGCACGCGCCAACATTGTGCTGTTCTTCGCAGGCTCGGATTTCTTCTCGCTGGTCAGCTATATCGCGGCCGGCCTGATCAATGCCGATGCCATCCGCTTCGCACTCCTGGTCGGCCCGGTCTACGCCATTGGACTCGGCGTCGGCGCCTCACTGTTCGGCCGCGCCAGCGAGCGGATTTTCCGGGCGATCTGCTACGCGCTGATCGCGCTCGCGGTGATCGCGGGCCTGCCGATTCTGGACGGCGTGCTGCGTTGAAAAGCCTCGACAGTAGATTGAAGCCTCGTCAGCTGTCGTGAACGAGGAGATCTAGCGGAACATTCAGCGCGTTCGCAATCGAGCGCAGGGCCGCGGCCGTCCCTTTTCGACGTCCATTCTCAATGTCCGAAATGTACCCTTGGCTGAGGTTCGTCTTGGACGACAGATACATCTGGGTCATGCCTTCAGGGGAGTCGCGCTCGCGCCGCTCACGTAAGACCCGTACCGGATTCTCACCGTTAGCTAGGCGATCGACGACATCCTTCGGCAGCAAGGGGCCACCTTCAGAGACTTCCTTGCGCGCTCGAGCAACAGCACGAGCAGTACCGGCGTCTTCATCGGCCTCGGCAGCCTTTGCCGCCAAGCGCTCGTATTCTTCCCTCGGGAGGATCGCCACCTCACCATGAGGTGTCTTCCGGTATTTCACGCTCATGTTTGATCTCTCAGTCGTATATGTCTCGTCGATGCCCGACCGCCGCCACTATGACCGCCTGCTCTCGATGATGCGTTGCGCGAAGGCTAGAGTGCCAAGGCTGCTTCCTCAATAGAATGGAGAAGTCCTGCGCGGCGGCGCGCGACGATGCGTCCTCGCCGGCCGTGCCGGAGCCTCGACAGGTTCCTCCCTGATCGCACCGATCTTGCGGAGCGCGGCCTCGGCGGCGCGCTCGCCGCTCTCCCAGGCACCGTCGACGGTGCCCCACAGCGTCTCATGGGTCGCTTCGCCCGCAAGAAAGATGCTGCCGACCGGCTCGGTCAGGATTTTTCGCGAGGGCTGCGCACCCGGCGTCGCGACCGACATGGCGCCGAGCACGTATGGCGAGGCATTCCAGCGCGTCACGCTGGTCTTCTTCACCATCGCTGCCGTCTCGCTGCCGAACAGCTTTGCCAGCCATTCCCTGGCAAACGCCGCCATCGCCTGCTCGCCCTGCGTCGACAGATCGCTGCCGAAGGAGCCCGCAACGTCGATGACGCAAAGCGAGGAACCGCTGACGTTGCCGAGCATGACAGCGGTTCGCGTCGAGCTGCTCTGCTCGATCAGCATCTCGTCGCGGGCAAGGCCTGTGGGATTGCCCGGCAGCTGCAGCGCGATCCGGTCGTAGCTGCCAAGGCTCAATTTGCCGGCCGCATCGAGCTGGCGCCTGGGGAAATCGGGTGTGAACTTGATGGCGCCGCTCGTCAGAACATTGCTCGACACCGTGATGATCGCGGCGCGTGCGGCGATCTTTCCCGACGGCGTCTCGACAGCCACGTCACGGTTGCTCCAGATCACGCGATTGGCGGGGGTCGACAGCGACACCGGCAGAGACTCGGCGAGCTTTGCGATCAGCGTGCCCAATCCTTCCCGACACGCGACCGTGGGCGAGCGATCCTGCGCATGGGCCTTGTCCATGGCCGAGATATCCTTGAGGTCCTTGCCATAGGCGCTCGGGCCGAGCACGAACTCGGCGGTGGCGGTCCAGTCGCCGAGATCTTTCGGCAGGGCGGACGCACAGGACGTATCGAGCCTGCCATGCGCAGCTTCGTCGATCGCGCGGTTGGCGCGCACCAGGATTGCGAGCAATTCCTCGGTCTCGCCGGGGCGGGCAAAACGCCGGCCGATGCGGATTTTCTGCCCCACTGTAACCGGCGCAACATCGAGGCCTGCGGCACGGCCGAGCTTGAGCAATGGATCGCTGTCAGGATTGTGCAGCCAGCGTGCCCCGCGATCGAACGGCACCTCGAACGAGGTGCTATCCGTCACACAGCGGCCGCCGATGCGGCTGTCGGCCTCGAGCACGATCACCTTGCGGCCGGCCGCCGCGATGCGCCGCGCTGCGGCAATACCGGCCGCGCCCGCACCGATCACCACAATGTCCGCCTCGCGTGGGGGCGGCGCCGCAGCAAGGACGCGCCCGGGGAACGCAGGCAGCGCCGCAATCGCCGCGGATGCCGACAGGAAGCCGCGGCGCGTGATTGTCATGGCATGGTTTCCGAAAGCTTTGCAGAGGCGGACATTGGCCCGTTGAACTTGCCGCATCCGATGCGGCGCGGCAACCATCACGGTGAATCAATCATGATTGATCCACCCGGCGCCATGAACGAAATTGCAACAGCTTTCGACCATGGTATGAGAAGGGAAAAAGGGCGGCCGGCAAGGCCCCACGGGGGGAATTCATGGGCGTCATGCTCGATACCATCGGCAAGCTGATTGCTGGCTATCTCCAGACGGAGCTACCCGGCTACGAGCCGTTCACGCCGAGCGATCCGGATTACCTGCGGAGCAGCATTGCGCCGGGTGACGTGCTGCTGGTCGAGGGCAACAACCGCATTTCCGGGATCATCAAATATCTGACGCAGTCTACCTGGTCCCATGCGGCGCTCTATGTCGGCCCAGTCGACGGCGCCCAGGAGCCGGAAGGCGAGCCGCATGTGCTGATCGAGGCCAATGTCGGCGAGGGCGTCACGTCCGCGCCGCTGTCGAAGTACTTCAGCTATCACACAAGGATTTGCCGCCCCGTCGGCCTGACCTATGAAGACCGTACCACGGTGTGCCGCTACGCCATCAACCGGATCGGCTTCGGCTACGACACCAAGAACATTCTCGACCTGATGCGCTATCTGATCCCGATGCCGGTCCCCCAGCGCTGGCGGCGGCGCATGATCGCGTTCGGCTCGGGCGACCCGACCAAGATGATCTGCTCGGCGCTGATCGCGCAGGCGTTCGATGCCGTGCGCTACCCGATCCTGCCCAAGATCACCCGTGCCGGCTCGCGGCAGGCGCGCCGCGAGATCCTACACATCCGCGATTCCTCGCTCTACATGCCGCGCGATTTCGACATCTCGCCCTATTTCGAAATCGTCAAACCCACCATCGTGCACGGCTTCGACTACACGGCCCTGCACTGGGCCGACAAGCAGAAGCCGCTCCCGGAGGTAGCGGGCGAGTTCGGTGTGTTTCCAGAAGCGCTCGGATCGCCGCCGCTTGTTCCTGAAGCGGCTGACCAGGAAACGGCGCTTCCGGCTGAAGAAGTGATGCCCGCGGACCACGCGCCCACACTGATGGAGCGTGTTACCGTGGAAGAGCACTTCCTGCGCGCCGACTATGTCGAGATGCGCCGCCCCGTTCGCCGCGGGGTCGCGGCATAGGATTTCGTTCAACGGCAGACCCGTCATCCTGAGGCGCCGGAGCGCAGCGGAGGCCTCGAAGGATGAACGGCCGCCGCTGCCAAAGCCGGGCCGTCGCCCTTTGAGACGGCGCTGGCGCGCCTCCTCAGGGTGACGGTGATAGGTTCGTGCACATGGCGCGCGAACACCCTCACCGATCCGAGCGCCCGATCACTGCCATCAGCTCCGCGATCTTCTGCCGCTGATCCGTCTTGTCGCCGCTCGCGATCGCGTGCTCGACGCAATGGGCGACGTGGTCGCGCAGCACCTCCTCCTCGACACGCCTGAGCGCCGCGCGCACCGCCGCGATCTGGGTGACGACGTCGATGCAATAGCGATCCTCCTCAACCATTTTTGCGAGGCCGCGGACCTGGCCCTCGATCCGGTTCAGGCGTTTCTGCACGGATGCCTTGATGTCTTTTCGCATGCGGCCTATATACCCCTACCGGGTATGGGTTTCAAGTCCAGGAGTGCTGCATGACAGGCGTTGCCGGCGATCACTCAGGCCACAAGGGACATTCCGGCTGCGGCGGCAAGACTGCAGCGAAGGCCGAGGCCTCGGCATGCTGCGGCGGACACGGCGATCACGCCGGCCACACGCACCATCATCACGGAGATGGTGCGGGCAAGGTTCGCGATCCCGTCTGCGGCATGAGCGTCGATCCGGCGACGTCGAAGCACCGCTTCGAGCATCACGGCGAAACGTTCCATTTCTGCTCGGCCGGATGTCGCACCAAATTCGCGGCAGATCCTGCAAAATATCTCGACAAGCCAAAGCAGCCGGAGCCTGCGCTGCCCGCAGGCACCATCTACACCTGCCCGATGCATCCCGAGATACGTCAGGTCGGCCCCGGCAGCTGTCCGATCTGCGGCATGGCGCTGGAGCCGGAGGTCGCGAGCCTGGATAGCGGGCCGAACCCCGAACTCGCCGACATGACGCGGCGGTTCTGGATCGGGCTTGTGCTGACGGCACCTGTCTTTGTGCTGGAAATGGGCGGACATCTCGCCGGTCACGGTTTGATCGAGCAGACGCTGTCGAACTGGATCCAGTTCGTGCTTGCCACGCCCGTCGTGCTGTGGGCCGGCTGGCCGTTTTTCGTGCGCGGCTGGCAATCGCTGCTCACGCGCAATCTCAACATGTTCACGCTGATCGCGATGGGGACGGGCGTGGCCTATGTCTACAGCGTGATCGGCACCCTCGCGCCGCAAGTCTTCCCAGCGACATTCCGCGGGCATGACGGCGCCGTCGCGGTGTATTTCGAGGCGGCATCCGTCATCACCGTGCTGGTCCTGCTCGGGCAGGTGCTGGAATTGCGCGCGCGCGACGCGACCTCCGGCGCGATCAAGGCGCTCTTGCAGCTCGCCCCGAAAACGGCGCGCCGCATCGATGCCGACGGCAACGACCACGAGGTCGAGATCGATGCGCTCGCCGTCGGCGACCGCTTGCGTGTGCGGCCGGGCGAGAAGGTGCCGGTCGACGGCATCATTCTCGAGGGACGCTCCTCGCTCGACGAATCCCTGGTCACAGGCGAGTCCATGCCGGTGACCAAGGAGTTGGGCGCCAAGGTGATCGCCGGGACACTCAATCAGTCGGGCGGCTTTGTCATGCGCGCCGAGAAGGTCGGGCGCGACACGCTGCTGTCGCAGATCGTGCAGATGGTGGCCGATGCGCAGCGTTCGCGCGCGCCGATCCAGCGGCTGGCCGACCAGGTCGCGGGCTGGTTCGTGCCGACGGTGATTGCTGTTGCGATCATCGCCTTTACTGCATGGAGCTGGTTTGGGCCGGAGCCGCGCATGGCGTTCGGTCTCGTCGCGGCCGTCAGCGTGCTCATCATTGCCTGTCCGTGCGCGCTCGGGCTTGCCACGCCGATGTCGATCATGGTCGGTGTCGGGCGCGGCGCGCAGGCCGGCGTCCTGATCAAGAACGCCGAAGCACTGGAGCGGATGGAGCGGGTCAACACGCTGGTGGTCGACAAGACCGGCACGCTGACCGAGGGCAAGCCGAAGGTGGTTGCGATCGTCGCTGCCGGGGACCTCGCCGAAAACGATCTGCTGCAGCTTGCCGCCAGTGTCGAGCGCGCCAGCGAACATCCGCTGGCGGACGCGATCGTGCGTGTGGCGAAGGAGCGCAATCTTGCGCTGAAGCCGGTCGACGCATTCGATTCGCCGACGGGCAAGGGCGCGACCGGCAGGGTCGATGGCAAGACGATCGTGCTCGGCAACGGCGCCTATCTCGAGTCCCTAGGCATCGCAACCGCCGCACTGGAGGCCGACGCCGAGCGGCTGCGGCAGGATGGCGCGACCGTCATCAACATGGCGATCGACGGCCAGCTCGCCGGCTTGCTTGCGATCGCCGATCCGGTCAAGGCCTCGACGCCGGAGGCGCTGCGCGCGCTGCAAGCTGACGGCATCAAGGTGATCATGCTGACCGGCGACAACCGCACCACGGCGAAAGCGGTCGCGACCAAGCTCGGGCTGAACGAGGTCGAGGCCGAGGTGCTGCCGGATCAGAAGAGCGCAGTGGTGACCAAGCTGCGCGATGCCGGCTGGGTCGTCGCCATGGCCGGCGATGGCGTCAACGACGCGCCGGCGCTGGCCGCAGCCGAGGTCGGCATCGCCATGGGGACGGGGACCGACGTTGCGATGGAAAGTGCCGGCGTGACCCTGCTCAAGGGCGATCTCACCGGCATCGTGCGGGCGCGCAAACTGTCGCAGGCGACGATGCGCAACATCCGCCAGAACCTGTTCTTCGCCTTCATCTACAATGCAGCGGGCATCCCGATCGCCGCCGGCATTCTCTATCCAACGTTCGGCGTCCTGCTATCGCCGATCATCGCCGCTGCCGCGATGGCCCTGTCGTCGGTAAGCGTGGTCGGCAACGCGCTGCGGCTGCGGGCGGCGAAGTTGTAGCAGCACGGGCGCCAGATGTTTCACCGTCATCCTGAGCGCTCGCGTCAGCGAGCCCCGAAGGATGCACGGCCCCGCTGCCGCATTCGGTCGTCGCCATTTGAGACCGCCGCGGAGCCCGTCCTCGGGTCGGGCTCTGCGCGGACACGGTGGTCCCGGCGCCTCAATCACGCCTGGGGCGAGGCGCCGATTGGTGAAGCTTGATGCAAGTCAAGAGCAATATAAGCTGACAGCTACACCCTTCGGCGCGGGCTATACATTTCAGCGACGTTGTCGCCGAATACGGGAATGGTGGCGACTGGTGCCGAGGCTCGGGCGGGAAAGATGGCAAATTCAACGGCGGTAAACCCGTCTCGTGGAGAACGTATCCAGGCTGAATTGCGCGAATTCGCAATTCTTGCGACCTATCTTTTTGTTTGTTTCAGTGCGCTCGCTGCATTCAAGGCCTCAATCTTGAGTGCCGAAGGGATAAGTTTCGCGCCTTGGCTGTTCGCCTTGATCAAGGCTCTTGTCTGCGCGAAGTTCTTGCTGGTTGGCCGCTGGTTCGGACTTGGCGATGGTTTGGCGGAGAACTATCCGCTCATCGTCTCGACGATCTTCAGGTCGCTGGCATTTCTGCTGGTACTCGGTTTGCTGACTGTCGTCGAAGAAGCGATTGTCGGGCATCTCCATGGAGAGGCATTGGGCGCTTCAATCGGCAAGATTGGCGGCGGCACGCTTGCGCAATTTGCTGCGACAAGCGTTATTCTCCTGCTGATTTTGATCCCATTCTTTGCCGCTCGCGCTCTTGGCGAAGTCGTCGGTGAAAAAACGCTGTTCCGGCTGTATTTCGAGCCCCGCAACAAGGCGCTGCGTAAGGTGGATTAGCGAAGCCTAGTCCGCCGACAAGCTGCGCAGCAGCGGGACAGCAGGATCCGTGCGATGCGGAATGCGACTGCTTCAGAGCGCTGAACCAAAGCTCTTCATCGCCTCCCTCACAATGATTTCGCCGGCCTCCTGCACGAAATGACCTGCTTCTGGAAGTTCGAGCGGCGGCGGACAATTCCGGACAAGCTGACGCAGAGCCGTCATCACCGGAGGCCCGAGTACGGGGTCTTTCATGCCCACGACCATGAAGCTCTTTCCGGTCCACGCTGTCGACCAGAAGTCTCGCGCGCGACGCGAGACGGCGGCGCCATCGGCCTCTGCGCGATCCGGCACCAGGTTCGGAAACCGTCGCACGCCGGCCTTGTATCGCGCATCCGGAAAAGGCGCGGCGTAGGCGGCGGCTTCGACATCTTGCAGATCGGGCACCGCCCGTTTCATGAGTGCAGCGATGTCCATATCCGGATTGCGGTTGGAGAAGGCTCTCCAGGCGAGAAAGCCCTCGCTCAACGGCACGTCACCGGTACCCAGCATGGTATTCATCACCAGCAATCGCTCGAACCGATCAGGCGTATCCATTGGAATTGTAAGTCCGATCAATCCCCCCCAATCCTGACACACCAGCATGATGCGGCGGAGGTCGAGGGCCTCGAGCAGGGAAACGACGGAGGATCGATGGAAATCGAAGGTGTAGATGTGCTCGTCCACCGGCTTGTCGGAACGACCAAAGCCGAAGAAATCCGGAGCGATGACGCGGTAGCCCGCAGCGAGAAGCGCCGGGATCATCTTTCGGTACAGGTAAGCCCACGTCGGCTGACCATGCAGGCAAAGCGCTACCGGCGCGGCCTTCGCTCCTTCGTCGAGATAGTGCATTCGCAAAGGACCGATATCGGCGTAATGGGGCGCGAAAGCGTAGCCCGGCAATCCGACGAACCGCTCGTCCTCAGTTCGAAGCGTCTGCATGTCGCTCCCTCCCTCGACGTTCGAGCCGCGCGCGATATTGCGCCGTGGGTTACCATGAGGAACCGCGCGTGGTCATGTGATCAGACAGGCTGTCAGGGTATGGATCGCGTTGCAAGCCGCGCGACCACGGACTGGGCGAGCCATCCCGATGTCAAGCGACTCGCCGCACCTATGCCGCCCTCGCTTTCGCAGCTCCCGGCAGGCCAGCGCGGGCGAGGCCGCCATAGAGGGCTTCATCGGGCATTTCGGCGCGCAGGATGGCGCGCACCTTGACCAGCTTCTCGATATCGATGCCGGTCGCAAATCCCTTGCTCTCGCACAGGAAGACCAGATCCTCGAACACGACATTGCCGGTCGCGCCTGGCGCGAACGGACAGCCGCCGAGGCCACCGAGCGAGCCGTCGAGAATGCGCGCGCCTTCATCGAGCGCGGCCGACGCATTCGCAATGCCCATGCCGCGGGTGTCGTGCAGGTGAACGCAGATCGGCTTTGCTCCCGCGAGCTTCACCGCGGCACGCGTGAGATCGCCGACCTGCTTCGGCCCCGCATAACCGACGGTGTCAGCGATGCCGACGGCGTCGACGCCGGCGGCAAAGCATTTTTCCACCAGCCGCAGCACCTCGTCCGGATCGACCGGGCCGGTGATGGAGCAGCCCAGCGCCATCGAGATCGCCGCATGCACGATCGGCTTGTGCGCGCTCGTATCGCGCAGCTCGCACAGCCGGCGGATATTGGCGATCGCCGCCTCCCGCGAGCGGTTGGCATTGGCCTGGCTGTGCTCCTCGGTCGCCGAAACCACCGACGCAATCTCGGGCACTTCGGCAGCCAGCGCCTCGTTGGCGCCGCGCTCGTTCAGCACCAGCGCGATGCCATGCGCGCCCGGCAGCGAAGCCACGGTCGCTGCGATATCGCGCACATCGGCAAACTGCGGAAAGGTCTTTGCCGGGAGGAACGAGCCGACCTCGAAATGCCGCACGCCGGCCGCATATTCCTCGCGCACCCAGCGCTGTTTTGCGTCGGTCGACGGAAATTTTTTCACGAGCTGCAGCCCGTCGCGCAGGCCCACTTCGCGGAGCGTGATGCGGCTATTCGGATAGATTTGTTCAACGCGGCTCATGCGCGCCTCCCTGCGGCTTTGGTCGTTGGCGTTTCTGTCTCGAGCTCGGTGCGTACCGCCGCGGTGTCGGCGCCAAGCGGAGCGACTCTCAGGCCTTCGCCGAGATTGGCGCCATTCCATTCGATCGGCAAAGCCGGCACACGGAACGGCGCGCCATCGGCGTCCACATTGTTGACGAGGCCGCCCGGTCGCAGCACATGCGGATCGTCGAACAGATCCTCGGGACGGTTGATCGGCGAGAAGCAGATGTTGAGCGCATCGAGCTTTGCGGAGAGCTCTTTCACGTCCCAGCGCTTGATCTCTTCCGCCACCCGCGGAATGATCCGGCCGCGCGCGAAAATCCGGTCGGTCGTGGTGCGCAGTGTCGGATCGTCCAGGAATTCCTGCAGGCCGAATTCGCGGCAGAAGCTCTGCCAATGGCCTTCAGTGACGACGCCGATGAAGATGCGGCCGTCGCCTGCCGCATCGAAAATATCGTAGATCGGCCAGGCGTGCTCGCGCTCGGGCATCGAGCGCGGCTTGTTGCCGGTCATCTCATATTCGACCATGTGCTGGGCGACCAGGAACAGGCAATTCTCGAACAGGCCGATGCGGATATCGGCGCCCCGGTTGGCGCCGTCCTTGGCCGCCGCGCGCTTCTGGTACAGCGCCGCCAGGATCGAGATCACCCCGAACATGCCGCCCATGATGTCATTGGCGGAGGAGCCGACGCGCTGCGGCTTCTCCTTGGTGCCGGTCATGGCGGCGAGCCCCGACATCATCTGCACGACTTCGTCAAGCGCCGGGCGATGCTCATAGGGGCCGGACAGAAAGCCTTTGTGGCCCGCGATGATCAGATGCGGGTGACGGCGGCGCAGCTCATCGCTACCCAATCCTTGCTTCTCGAGCTGCCCGTCGCGGAAATTTTCCAGGAATACGTCGGCCGTCGCGAGCAGGCGGTGCATTGTGTCGCGATCGTCCTCGCGCGCGAAATCGAGCACGACGCTGCGCTTGCCCCGGTTGAACAGCGGGAAGAACGCCGTGCCCATGCCGCCGAGCGAGCGCGTCTTGTCGCCTGCGGGCGGCTCGACCTTGATCACCTCGGCCCCCAACTGGGCGAGGATCATGCCGCAGGTCGGGCCCATGACCATGTGGGTCATCTCCACGACCCTTACGCCCTCGAGCGGCAATCCGGTTGCGGGCATGTCGGCTCTCCCTGAATTTACCGGAGAGACTAGGCTTTCGCGCGCCATCTGAAAATTATAATCTGTCGAAAGGTGCATTCGTGGATTTCGAACGCTTGTAACCCCACGCTAGAGATCATGGACTCGCGGCAGCTACGCTATTTCATCGCCGTCTACGAGCAGCGCAACCTGTCCCGGGCCGCGGATCAGGCGAGCGTGGCGCAGTCCGCGCTCAGCCATCACATCTCAAATCTCGAAGCGGAGTTCGCAACGCCCTTGTTCGAGCGCAAGCCGCGCGGCATGGAGCCGACAGCGGCGGGCGAACGGCTCTATGAGCATGCGCGCATCATCCTGCGGGCGATGGCGGCGGCCGAGCGCGAGATTCGCGAAGGCAGCCGGAGCGTCGCCGGCGACATCTCGATCGGCATGGCCAATTCCGGCGTCAAGGCGATCGGCGTGCCCCTGATGCGCGCGGTGCTCGGCAAATATCCCGATCTGAAGCTGTCGCTGACCGAGAGCCTGTCCGGCGCAACGCTGATGCACCTGATGGCCTCCGAGGTCGATCTCGCGCTGGTCTATAATCCGCCGTCGGAAAAGGACCTGGTCGCCGAACCTGTGCTGGAGGAGCAGATGTTCTGCGTCGGCACGCCGAAACTGATCGGCAGTCGCGAGGCGCCGATCAAGTTCGAGGAACTGACCGGGCTACCGCTGATGACGCTGGTGCATGGGCTGTCGTCACGCGCGCTGCTCGATGACCCCGTGCTCTTGAAGCGGCTGGAGGCCAACGCGATCCTGCACCTCAACTCCATCACCGGCATGACCGGCGCGCTGCTCGCGGGCCTTGGCTGCGCCGTCGCAACCAAATTGTTCGCGAAGGAGCATCTGGCGACTGGCAAGCTGATCGCGCGCGAGGTGATCGAGCCGAAACTCACCCGCACGCTCTATCTCTGCCATTTGCGCAACCGTCCCATGACCTACGCCATGGAAGAGATGCGCCGGCTGATCCTGGCCCTGATCGCGGACCAGGTCGGGCAAGGCGCCTGGGAAGCGGCGCTGTTGATCTAGCTCCCGGTCAGCGGGATACGCTGCACGCCCCACGTCGTCCCGGCGAAGGCCGGGATCCATAACCACAGGCTTTCGTTATTGCGAAGATCGACTGCTACCGCGGTCCACAGATAGATTCCGCGGTCTGGGTCCCGGCCTTCGCCGGGACGACAACGACGCGTTCACCGCGGCCCGATCATGCGGGCGACGAAGCCTTCCCACTGCTTCAGGCGCTGCTTGGCCAGCTGGCTGTGCAGTTCGCGGATCTTCAGCGATTCCGCGACGAAGCCGTCATAGGCCTGCCTGGCAAATTCGCTCTGCAGCTCGAACGCCTTGTCGAGCGAATACACGCCTGCAAGCCGGCCGAAAAAGGTTTGTGTCCTGTCGAGCGACTCGGTCGTGTATCGGCGATATTCGTCCGCGATGGCCTGATAGCTGACGGGCGCGGCTTCGGCTGCGGCAACCGGCGGGGCTGGGCAGATCTCGGCCGGCGCAGTCTCGGCCGGCGAAGTCTCCACCGGCGAAGTCTCGATTACGACAGGCTCGATCGGCGTCACAGCCGTGCTGATCAGCTCCGCAGCCTCGGGCAATTGCCCGACCCGCGTGTCGGGACCTTGATCCGCTTCTGCCGGTGCAACCTCGGCGACCGGAGCGAGCTCGCTGTACGCGATGTCGGTCACGCCAGTGTCAGCCGACGTAACCGGCGCGCTGGCTGCGTCTCCGGCTTGCAGCACTTGCTCCGGCTGCTCGTCCTTGCGTGGGGCAGGCTTTCGCTTGCGCGGCTCGGCCTTGTTGCCGGCCTGATCCGCCTTGCCCTTGCGCGCGGATTTCTTCACCGGCTTGGTCTCATTCTCGTCCCCACTCAACATAATTCAAACACTCCTTGGTTCCTTATCGAATCGCCTGGCAGTTTCTGCCACGTTTGCGCTTGAATCTGGGTTACCGCCTGTTCATGGCGCGGCAGAGGCGTGTTCGCATTTGGAAGGTTGAACCCGCCAGCCCGTACAATTACGGGGTTACCTTCGGTGACCAGTTGTACGCCTTGGCGCAGGCACCGCCCATCAACATGGCGCGCTCGCTCGCACTCAGCCGGTCCGTCTTGAGGAACGGCTCGACCGCCTGCTCATAGTTGACGACGGCAAAGGCTCGCGTCCAGTCCGTGCCCCACAGGCAGCGCTCGAAACCCCAGGCATCGAAGATGCGCGCCAGCGGATCCCAGATGTCGGTGAAAGGGTAGGGCTCGCGCGACAGCGTGCAGGCGCCGCTGACCTTGATCACGACGTTCGGCCGCTTGGCGAGCGCGAGCACCTTTGGCAGGTCGGCCCAGGGATGTTCCGGCGCCGGCGGCGTGCGCGGCTGCAGGATGCCGAGATGATCAAGAATGAATCGCGTGTCGGGATGGCGGTCGATCAGCGCCGTGCCGGCATCCAGATTGCCCCAGCACAGCATGTTGAGCGGAAAATCGTAACGCACGGCGGCGCGAGCGATGCGATCGAGTCCCTCGTCAGAGGCGCGCTTGTGCTCCCTGGTCAGCATGATGCGGATGCCAACGGTGCCTGGCGTCTTCTTCCAATCGGCGATGACATCCTCGACAGCGGGATCGTCGGGGTCGACCGGCTTGACGATGCCGAAACGCCCAGGATGCGCCCGCTGCACCTCGACGGCGTAGCTCGCGTCATAGCGATACATCGAAAAGGCCGAGATGAAGATGGCACCGTCGACGCCGACCTTGTCCATCGCCGCCACCATCTCGTCGCCGGTGACATGGTCGGGCCAGTTCGGCACCGTGGCCCAGGGCCGCTTCGGTGTGTTGGCCTCATAGGCATGGACCTGGGAATCGATGATCGGCGTATCTGTTGTCATGGGAGCATTCCTCCGTATTGGCCGATTTGTTTCTGAATGTTGTCCGCGATATTCATCGACATCCTGATCACATTGCGGCGGCCTCGATTTGAATCGCCTTTGGATGGAAGACAGTCTAGCCTGCCGCGATGTCGCGCATATTATCCCTGTCCTTTGCCCTTCTGCTGTCGGTCGCACCGACCATCGCGCTCTCCGCGTCCACCCAGAAGCAGCATCTGCATCGCTGGCATGGCTACGGCTTCCTGCCGGGCTACCATCAGCCGCCGAACCCTCACATCCCCGTCTACGGCCCGAACCGCGGTGAGCCGGACTATACGCCAATGTACTGGTACATGGGCGACTGGCACTATTTCGGTCGTCCGGGCTTTTACCGCGGGCGCTACAATGGCGGCAGTTTCGGCCCGTGCTGGACCTGGACGCCGATCGGGCCGGCCTGGCAATGCGGCTACCGCTGACCGGGGTGCGGCGGCAAAAAAGCCGTGGATGGCCGGGCTGCACCAGCGCCCGATCGTAATCGACACCCGTTCCATCCGTGCTATGACGCAAGCTCCATGCGTCTTTCCCTGACAACCTGGAACATCAACTCGGTGCGGCTGCGCATCGACCTGGTCGCCAAATTCATCAAGTCGGTGCGGCCGGATGTGCTGTGCCTGCAGGAGACCAAATGCATCGACGATGCGTTTCCGCTGAAGCGGTTCAGGCGGCTCGGCTATGAGCACGTCGCGCTGAACGGACAGAAGGGTTATCACGGCGTCGCCATCATCTCCAGGCTGCCGTTCGACTCGCGCGACGTCCGCACCTTCTGTGACAAGATCGACTCCCGCCACATCTCGGTTTCCTTCGGCGAGAAGGCGCAGCTTGCGGCGCCGCTGGTGTTGCATAATTTCTACGTTCCCGCCGGCGGCGACATTCCGGATCCGGCAACCAACCCCAAATTCGACCACAAGCTCAAATTCCTCGACGAGATGAAGGCCTGCGAGCCCTTGCATCCGCGCGGGCAGGATCGCCACATCCTGGTCGGCGACCTCAATGTCGCGCCGTATGAGAACGACGTGTGGTCGCACAAGCAGCTCTTGAAGGTGGTCTCGCACACGCCGATCGAATGCGAGAAGCTGCTGGCCGCGCAAACCCATGGCGAATGGTTCGATGTCGCGCGCGAGCGCATTCCGCAGTCGGAAAAAGTCTACACTTGGTGGAGCTACCGCGCCGCCGACTGGACCGTCGGCGACCGCGGCCGCCGGCTTGATCACATCTGGGTGTCGCGCGCGCTGAAGGATCGCGTCAGCGATTTCCAGATCCTGCGGGCCGCCCGAAGCTGGGAGCGGCCGTCCGACCACGTGCCGGTGACGGTGACGCTCGAGGTGTAGCGGTTGCTTCTGGTTCCAGTCGGGAACGACTCAGGTAGAATTGCGGGGCCCCTGTGGGATGGGTAGAGCGCAGCGAAACCCGAGCGAGGCGCTCGAGGGGGTTAGCTTCGCTCTACCCATCCTGCGGCGCCACCGCGCTCGCGCATCGCTTGGAGCCGGCAAAATCAGGGAGGCACGCATGACAATTCGGACTGCGCTGGCGCTTGGACTTTGGCTCGCCTTTGCCGCGGCGTCACTTGTCCTGGCGCAACCGGCGGCGTTGTCGGCAACACAGGCCGATGCGCTGGCCGCCTACAATCATGCCCTGAGCGACTTCAAAGCGATCCTCGCCGAGCGGCGCCGCCAGATCGATGCGCATGAACAGCTTCCGAACCTGCCCGGACAGGCGCTGTACCTCGCCCGCATCGAGATGATGAGCACCTACAAGGACCTCACGGACGCGATGCCGTCCAAGATCGGTCGGCCCAACAAGTTCAAGATCCCTCCGCAATATTTCGACGCCGCCAACGAGCCGCTGGTCGATGAGTATCGTGCCTTGTTCGAGATCATGGAGGCTCCGCCGTCCTACGCGCAGAAATCGGTGACACCGTTCAAGGATGTCGTCGACCTCGGCACCGCGATAGCACGGGCCAGGGGACTGAACGCCGCCGACTCCGCGGTGGCAGGCCGCATCAGCCTCGGATTGTTCTATGCGGAAACCAGCGGCACCCAGAATGCCGGCAATGCGCGCTCCAACAGCTACAAGGGAAGCTTCCAGACCTCACCATCCGAAGACCGCAACGGCCGCAGGAAGTGGGACGCCATCAGGCCGTCCATCGCCGCCTTCGATCCGCAGCTGATCGCGCGCGATGACAAGGAGGAGCGCCGCGCCGCCGGGATCGACGAGCGCTACAATCATTGGACCGCCGTGCGGAACGGCTTGATGAACGCCCATGCGGAGCTGTTCGGGCAGATACCGTCGATCACCAAGATAGTGCCTGATACGATCGACCAAATGAAGTTCTTCGAGCTGATCCAGATCATTCCAAGCCCGACAAGATCCGCGCTGCAATCCGGCGACCTGCTCGGCTATCGCATCTCCAACCCGCGAATCATGAAATATCTGCGCAACAATGGCATCTTTGCGCTTGGAAAAGCCGAGAGGGCGAGAGCCTCCGCAAGCTTTCGCGAAATCCTCGATGCGATGTGGCTGTTCAACATCAAGTTCGAACAGGCCCGCGCGAAATTCGAGGAGATCAAGGCCGGTAAGACGTAGAGAGTAGGGCGGATTGCCCTGGCGCTAGTCCGCGGTCAGGTTCTCCGCACAACGAGCGCGCAATTATTTCACCGTCACCCTGAGGAGCCCGCGCAGCGGGCGTCTCGAAGGGCGACGGCCCGGCTCTCGCAGCGGGCCGTTCATCCTTCGAGGCCTGCGCGGAGCCTGTCATCGGGCCGCACTTCGCGCGGACCCGTTGGCTCCGGCGCCTCAGGATGACGGATGAAGAGCCCGACGCTCCCAGAGAAAGAACCACAACGTCGCGGCGGATTACGCTAGCGCTAATCCGTCCGACGCACTTTCACCGCGGCGGCTTCTATCCTAGTGTGAAAAATTCCTTCCCGAGGTCGCAAAAGAATCATGAGCCGTTTCTGGAGTCCTGTCGTTAACAACCTGTCGCCCTACGTGCCTGGCGAGCAGCCGAAGCAGGACGGCGTCATCAAGCTCAACACCAACGAGAATCCGTA
>Ga0070741_10002403_pt1 | contig 50670 bp, 44 predicted proteins | sample Coa_R1_4_FD_66440 | JGI IMG/M metagenome (GOLD analysis project Ga0070741, IMG submission 66440) | Surface soil microbial communities from Centralia Pennsylvania, which are recovering from an underground coalmine fire - Coalmine... | ecosystem: Environmental > Terrestrial > Soil > Unclassified ... | reverse complement strand
CCGTAGAACATCTTGATGTCGAGGCCGAGGAGGAGGACGCGGTCGGGCACCGACTCACCGCGCGGACCCCAGAGCGACGGGTCGCTGTCGCCCTCGCCGAGGGCGCGCGTTTCGATCAGCGCCTCGTACGTCTTCATCCGGACCTCGGCGCGGACATCGTCCCCTTTCGTCTCGCCGATGAGCGGATTCAGGACCGCGCCGGCGTTGTGTCCGGCGCGCAGCAGCGTCTCGAGGCCGTAGACGAGGGCGTACTCGTGGGCGCGGTGGAGCGGGTTCCGCGTCTGGAAGGCGACCACGCGGTTCCACCCCCGTGACGCGAACAGACGACGCACCTCGCGCGGCGTCAGGACGTACTTCCCGAACGCCGCGTGCTTCGGCTGCGGCAGGACGCGGAGCGTCCCCCCGACGAGGTGCGACTTGTCGGCGTCACCCGTGAGCACCATGTCGGCGCCGGGGTGGTCCGTGCGCTCCGTCCGGTAGACGCTCTTCAGGTACTTCATCTTGTCCCAGCGGTAGACGTCGCCGATCGTCAGGATCGCGACGACGGTGTCCGCCGAGTTCACGATCGCGACCTGCTGCCCGCGCCCGAGCTTCCCGGCGACCGCCGCGGTCACGGGAAACGCGATCGGGATGGTCCAAGCCCACCGCTTCCCGCCGTGCTCGATCGTTTCCTCGTCGAGGACGCGGTGGTACGTCGCCTCGTCCATCGGACCGGTGAGCGGGCTGAGTGCGCCGTCGCCGAAACGGTAGACGCTCGACAGGTCGGCATCGGACACGGGCACCTTGACCAGGCGGGCCGCCGCCTCCTGGAACGTGGCCTGCTCCTCGGGGGGAACGGTGCAGGAGACGGGCTCGGTGAGGCCACCATGGGGAGGAATCAGATCGGGCATCCGTCGAGGCTAGAAGAAACGGGCGTCATGCTCAAACAGCGCCGCGGGTGCTATCGGCCGGCGCCGTGCCCGTATAGAGGGACGACGGGAGGGACCGCGCATGGCGTACGAGGGATACGAGTGCTTCCGCGTCCGCATCGACCACGGGGTCGCGTTCGTGACGATCGACCATCCCCCGATCAACCTCTTCGATGTCGCGCTGATCCAGGAGCTCGATCGCCTCGGGGTCGCGCTCGAGGCGGACGACGCCGTGCGCGCGGTCGTCTTTGCGAGCGCCAACCCCGACTTCTTCATCGCCCACGCCGACGTCGCGCTCATCCAGACGCTGCCGAGCGAGCCGCCCCCGAAGCCGACACGGCTCGGCATCTTCCACCGCATGGTCGACCGCTTCCGGACGATGCCGAAGGCGACGATCGGACAGATCGAAGGCCGGGCGCGGGGCGGGGGCAGCGAGTTCCTGCTCTCGCTCGACATGCGCTTCGCGGCGATCGGCCGGGCGATTCTCGCGCAGCCCGAGGTCGCGCTCGGGATCATCCCGGGCGGCAGCGGGACGCAGCGCCTGGCGCGGCTCATGGGTCGCGGTCGTGCGCTCGAGGTGATCCTCGGCTGCCACGACTTCGACGCCGAGGCCGCCGCGCGCTACGGCTACGTGAACCGCGCGCTCCCGGCGGACGAAATCGCGCCGTTCGTCGAGCGGCTCGCCTACCGGATCGCCTCGTTCCCGGCCGAGGCGATCGCGCTCGCGAAGGCGGCGGTCGCGGCCGCCGAGCTGCCGACCTTCGAGGGGTTGCTCGAGGAGGCCGATTGCTTCAACCGCGCGGTCGCCACCCCGGCCGCGCGCGAGCGCATGGCGGCGTTCCTCGCCGCCGGTGGGCAGACGCGTGAAGCGGAGCTCGACCTCGACCGGCTCGTGACGCGGCTCGGCTGACGGCGACCGCGCTCGAAGCGCGGCGGGAAATCGGGCATGGAGCGCCGAGGAGGGCTCCGATGTCGGACGCCGTGAGCTTCGAGGGCAGGGTCGCGCTCGTCACCGGCGCGAGCCGTGAGATCGGCGCCGCGATGGCGGCGGCGCTCGCCGCGCGCGGTGCCGCGGTCGTCGTCTCGCATCACCGCGAGCCGGCGCTGGCCGAGGACACCGCCGCCCGCATCCGCGCCGCGGGCGCCACCGCGCTCGTCCACGAGTGCGATTGTACGCGGGTCGATGAGGTCCGGGCCATGGTCGCGCGCACGGTACGCGAGCTCGGCCGCCTCGATCTCTGCGTCGCGAACGCGGGCGTGACGGTCTGGGGACCGTTCCTCGAGTACGAAGAGCGGCAGTGGGACGCCGTCGTCGATCTGAACCTCAAAGGCTCGTTCTTCCTCGCGCAGGCGGCGGCGCGCGAGATGATCCGGCAGGGCACGCCCGGGTCGATCGTCTTCTCGTCGTCGATCGCCGGCGTGCGGAGCATTCCGTACCTCGCCGCCTACGGCGTCACGAAGGCGGGCCTCGGCCACATGGCGCGCTGCCTCGCCGTCGAGCTCGGCACGCATCTGATCGCGGTCAACGCGCTCGGCATCGGGCCGACGGTGAACGCGCGGAACCTCGCCGACGACCCGGACTACGACGCCCGGTGGGGTGCGGTGTCCCCGGCGGGACGCGCGGCCCGTCCCGAGGACATCGCGCGGGCTCTCGTGTTCCTCGTCGAGAATCCGTACGTGACGGGCGAGACGATCGTCGTCGACGGCGGCTGGACGGCCACGTCACGGACGCCGCCGCTCGAGTTCGTCGAGCGGCGGCGCGACGAGCACGAACGTCAGTCGAGGAAGGCGCCCCCCGGCGAGGCGCAGTAGACGTAGAAGTTGAGGGCGTTGTCGACCTCCGGCCAGCAGTCCCACGCCGAGGATGGTGCCGAGCTTGATCGTCGTCATGTCCGGGCCTCCTCGGGATCGCGTCCGTGCGGACGCGTAGCCTCCGAGGAATGCGCGGGTCAAGAAAAATGAACCGACGCGCTGTGCCGGAGGACGTCGGTTGACAACGAAGGGACGATGTCGCCAAGGAATGCCTCGTCGCATGCGTTTCCTCATGACCTTCGGGATCGTGATGCCGTTGCTCATCGCGGGCGCTGCACCCGTCGGCGCGGCGAGCGCGGCCGGCACCTGCGCCTCGACGAAGATCAAGTCGGCCGGCAAGAAGGCCGACTGCCTGCTCGCGCTCGACGCGCGGGTCGCCGGCGGATCCGCCGCTAACCCGACGAAGGAACAAAAGTGCCGAGATCGTTTCGACGACAGCTTCACGCGTGCCGAAGCGCGCGGCGGCTGCCTCACGGTCGGCGACGCGCCGAGCGTCGAGAGCACCGTCGACGCGTTCGTCGCCGACGTGGACGGGGCCCTCGCCGTCGGGACGCCGAGCGCATGTCAGGAAGCGAAGCTCCGCGCCGCCGGGAAGAAGGCGAGCTGTCTCCTCGGCCTGTCGGCGAAGGACGCCCAGGGGCGCGGTCTCGACTCGGCGAAGGTCCAGGCCTGCAAGGACCGGATGCTCCGGTCGTTCGAGAAGGCCGAGGCGCGCGGCGGATGCGGCACGATCGGCGACGCGGCGACGATCGAGGCGAAGGTCGACGCCTTCGTCGACGATGTCGTCGCGGCCGAGCCCGCGGCCGCGACCTGCGCGACCGCGGGCTGTCCCGCGCCGGTGCCGTGCGACACGTCGGCCGGTGCGTGCTGGCACCCGTCGGTCGCGACGCGTTGGCAGTACCAGCTGCAGGCCGCGCAGACGCCCTCGGGTGACTGCCGGTTCGCGGCGACCGGCGGCATCGACGTCGGGATTGCCGCGTCGCCGTTCACCGGCGGCGGGACGGTCCATCCCGGCGCCTTCGACATCGACCTGCTGATGGATCCCGTGTGCGCGCCCGCCGGCAGCAACGACGTCGAGAACAGCGCCGCCGTCGCCGCCATTCACGGCAATGGCGGGAAGGCGATCTGCTACGTCGACGCGGGGACCGACGAGCCGTTCCGTCCCGACCATCAGGCATACGTCGACTTCGACGCGGCGTGCGGCGGCTGTCTCTTCGGCAAGCCGGTGGGTGGGTTCCGCGAGGAGCACTGGCTCGACATCGACGACGACCAGGGCCAGCGCGACTTCATCCTCGGCAAGGTCGCGGCACGGGTCGATCGCTGCAAGGCGGCCGGCTTCGACGCCGTCGAGTTCGACAACGTCGAGGCGTACGCGAACGACACCGGGCTGCCGGTCTCCGAGGCGACGCAGCTCCTCTTCAACACTGCGCTCGCGAACCTCGCGCACGCGAAGGGCCTCACCGTCGCACTGAAGAACGACCTCGGCCAGGTCGCGGACCTGAAGCCGTACTTCGACATGGCGGTGAACGAGCAGTGCGAGCAGTTCGACGAGTGCGCGGCGCTCGATCCGTTCATCACGGCGGGGAAGCCGGTCTTCCAGGTCGAGTATCAGGTCGCGGTCGCGAACTTCTGTCCGCCGGCGAATGCGGCGGATCGGAACGCCATCGCGAAGACCGTCGACCTCTTCGACCAGCCGTGGGAGCCCTGTCGCTGATCGGCGAGTGAAGTCGAGCGCGCGATCGCTCAGCGTCGGTCGGTCGAGCCCATCGCGCGCACGAGCCCCTTCCGCGTCCCTTCGACGTCGGTGAGCGGCGGCCGGCGCGTGCGCCCGATCTCTTCGGCGGTGTAGGGCGCGAAGTCGGCGGGGAGGTCCGCGGCGTCGAAGTGCTGCACGACCCAGTTGAGGAGCGCGGCGAGCGCGGTGTCGTCGAGCGCGGACTGCGAGACGCCCGGCACGCGGATCAGGTACTCCCGCCCGCCCGGAACGCCCGGAAACCGACCGACCGATCCCGCGAGCGCCGGGACGCCGCTTCCGGGCGTTCCGGTCCCGTCGGCGAGATGACAGCCCTGGCAATGGATCGCGTAGTCGACCGCCGGCGAGAACGCGTGGACCGGCAGCGCCACCCCGAGCGCGATCGCCGCGGCGAGCGGCCCGCGGCGCACTACGACTCCGTGGCGACGCCGAGGACGACCGCGACCGAGCACGTGACGGCGCGGCTCTTCGTCCCGAAGCACCAGAGGAGGTCGTTGTTCTTCGCGATGTCGTAGACCGGCTTCTCGCCCTCGGTGCGGGTGCACCGGCAGCGCATGCACAACGTCGCGCCGCAGCAGTCGTTGTACGAGACGAGATAGTCGCGTCCGTCGCCGGGATTCCGGCACGTCCCGATCCACGTGATCGGCGACATCTCCGACCCGGGCGGACACGCACTCTGCGAGCCGCCGCAGCAGCTGCAGAGGAAGCCGTCGATCGCGCAGTGCCGCCAGTACTCGCAGCTCGTCGGATCGCCGGCCGCGCCGCGGAGCTTCGCGTCGTCGGGCACGGCGGCGCGCGCCTCGTTCGACACGCGGGCGACGGGAAGGAGCGGGAGGCCCGCGGAGCCGACGAGGAGCGCGCCGAGACGTCCGAGGAACCCGCGACGGGACGTGCGCCGCGCGAGCTCCCGCGCCTTCTGCTCGACCCACCGGTCGATCGATCCGCGCTCGTCGGCCATGGCTACGCGACGCCCTCGCGCTCGGTGGTCGCGTGCACGTAGTCCTGGATCGAGCCGACGCCGCGGTCCTCGGCCTCGAGGAGGCTCTCGAGGTGCTCGCGCGTGTTCACCAGTCCCTTCGAGCGGATCACGCCGCTCGCGTCAAGAAGGACCGCGTACGGCAGCTTCGCGACCTGATACGTGATCCCGAGCGTCGGCGAGAGGACGTACGGCAATCGGTCGAGGCCTTGCTCGCGGACGAACTCCTCGTGCTCGCCACGCGTGCCGTCGCTCGCGAGGACGAGCCGCAGGCGCCGCTGCTCGCGCCGCGCGATCGAGCGGAGGACCGGGAGGAGCGTCTTGCACACGGGGCACGTCGGGGAGAGGAAGAAGACGAGCGTGCTCCGCCCGTCCGGGCTCGCCGCCCCGATCTCGAGCGCCGCGCCGCCGAGCGCGGTCGCCGTCACGACCGGCGCGCGGTCGCCGACGGCGGGCCCCTGTCCGAGGACGAGCGCGCCGGCGGGCGCGACCCGCTCGTAGAGGACGCCGAGCTGACGCGCGAGCGCCAGCACGACGCCGGCGAGGACGGCGACGACGATCCAGAGGACGATGTTCGAGACGAGCAGCGCCTCGTTCATGCGGCGCTCCGAAGCCGTCCGACGGCGGGCAGGTTCGCGAGCATGCGCTCGATCGCGGCGTAGAGCATCGCGAGCGCGGCGACCGCGGCGGCGACGGTGAGCGCGTCGATCGCGCCGAGCGGCCGCGGGCGCACGGGCGCGAGGCACGCGAGCGCGACGACCAAGAGCATGGCGTTCCGCGCGACCAGCGAGCCGCTGAGCGATTGCCGCACGGCGGGCCCCGCGCACCCGCAGTCGATGTCGCGGCGGCCACGCGCGAGGTTGGTGCCGATCGCGCCCGTGTAGACGAAGAGCAGCGCTCCAGCGAGGAGCGGGCCCGCGGTGTGCAGTGCCGGCGTCGAGAGCGCGAACGCCGCGGCGAGCTCGAGCGCGGGGACGATCCGCGCGGCGACGCCGCTCGCGACCGCCGGCAGCAGCCGATACTCGGCGAGCGTCGCCGCGAAGCGATCGAGGTCGCGCGCCTTGTGCATCGCCGCGATCCCGAAGAGCAGCGCGAGCGCGCCACGCCCGATCGCGACCGCGACGGGATCCATCACGGCGCCGCCAGGAGGGCACTCCCGAGACCGACCTCCTCGATCTCGCGTACGACCTCCCCGGTCGTCGCGTCGTGCACCGTCACCGTCGGCGGCAGCATCGCCGCGGCCACCAGGACGGGGTGCTCGTCCTGCGTCACGAGGATCCGGTCGACGCCCGGGTTCGGGAGCGTGTGTTCGAGGAACCAACCGCCGACGCGTCCGCGGACCCCCTCGTGCCCGAGCTTCACCTGCTGGCGGACGAAGCTCGCGAGCGGGTTCAGCACGGGGATCCGCTGTACGCGCCGATGCGTGCCGACGTCGTAGACCCAGACCTCGCTGCCCGCCTCCTTGTGCGTGTCCGGGGGGCCCTGGTGGACCAGGGCAAAGAGGTGGCCCGAGGGTCCGTGGATGGCGAGGTGCTGGCCGCCGCCAATCCGCCACGACGCTTTCCGCTCCTCGTCGGTGAAGAGCGGCCAGGTCTCCCCGAACCGTGGCTTGTCGCCGGAGACGTCGACCGGATGCACCACCCCGTCGTACGAGACGAAGAACCACTCGTTGCCGCGGCGCGCGGCCTTCTCCGTCACCGGGTCTTTCCGCGGGTCGAAGAACGGCTCCGTGCGCTCGACGCCGCCCGCGTACCCTTGCTCGTCGACGTTGACGCGCAAGGCGGCGCCGTCGGCGCAGAGCATCAGGAAGCGGCGGTTGCCGGCGGCGTAGACGAGGCTGCACCCCGGCGTCGCGATCTCCGCGGTGAAGCGCCGGGCTTTCACGTCGACGATCGTCAGCGACTGGGCGGGCGTCAGGTTGAAGACCGCGACGAAGCGGCCGTCGTCGGAGATCGCGTTCGCGGCGACGCCGGGGAAGTACTCGGCGCGCTTCGGCGGAATCACGACCTCCGCGAGCGGCCCGAGCGTCGTCGCGTCGTAGACGGTCACGACGTCGGTGCGCTCGCCGCGGACGCCGCGCGAGTAATACGTCTCGGGGAGGTAGATCTCGCGGTGATCCGGCGAGAAGAGCGGCGAGATGACGAACCCGACGCCCGCCGTCCCGGAGCTGATCGTGCCGAGCAGGCGGCCGGTGTCGGAGTCGAACAGCGCGGTTCGGTGCAGGATGACGTCGCTCATCCAGAACCAGTGCGGTCCCGGACGCGCCGGCAGCGTCGCGACCTGGCCGACCGGCTCGCCGATCTGCTCGGCGGTCGCGATGCCGCCCGCGAGGAGCCCGAAGAAGACGCAGACCAGCACGCGCTGCGCGAACCCGCTCCGCTCCGGCATGGCGGCGGCTTACACCAGAGCGCGCGGATCGTCCATGTCCAGTGAGGGATCTCGCTTGACGGCCCCGCAGAGCGGGACGTAGGCTCGTGCACCCCGTTTCTGGCGACGGGCCACAAGGGAGGCGCGATAGATGACCGGTCTCGGATCCACGCTCGTTCGGTTCGGACTCGGCTGTACCCTGGCGATGCTGGTCGCGGGCGAAGCGGTCGCCGCGAAGCCCTACCCTGTGAACGCGTGCGTCGCTCAAAAGCAGAAGCTCGCGGGCCACTATTGCCGCGCCGTCCTGGCCGCGTGGAGCGGGTGGGAGTCGAGCCAGGACGACGGCGGGCGCGATGCCGCGCTCGCCGCCGCCGCGTCGGCCCTCGAGGCCGGCTGGAGCAGCGCCGACGCGAGCGCGCTCGGGCAGGGCACGGACTGTGCAGAGACCACGCTGTCGAGCGCGGGCGCCGAGCAGAAGGTCCACGACGTCGTCGCGGGAATCGTCTCGGAGGTGAACGGCGGGCTGACGCTCGGCACGCGGTCGGACGCCAAGTGCGGCAAGCGGCTCCTCGCCGCCGCGGCACACGCGTGCGACGCGCTCCTCGGCGCGGAGAGCCGCTTCGTCCGCGCGCTCGCCGACGACCCGCACGGGACGACGCGCGCCGCGAAGCGGGCGAAGGCGACGAAGAAGTTCGCGCAGGCCTGGAACCGCGCGACGCGCGGCGCCTGTCCGACGGATGCGGACCGCGGCGACGTCCAGGGACGCGTCACGACGCTCGCCGACGCGCTCGTCCGCGACACCACGGTGTCGCCGAACGTCGACGACACGCAGTTCACGACCTACTCGCCGACCGGGCCGATCCAGTACCAGGGGAAGTCGTTGACTCCCATCTGTATGGACAGCTCGCCGTACTCGTTCTTTGCGAAGCGCGGCACGGTGAACAAGCTCCTCGTCTACTACGAGGGCGGCGGCGCGTGCTGGGAGACGCTCACCTGCTCGGCGCCGGCGTGCGACACCAACGTCGACGACAGCGACAACCCGAACAACGCGCATTCGGGCTTCGCGGACCAGAACAATCCGGCGAACCCGTTCAAGGACTGGAACATCGTCTTCGTGTCGTACTGCAGCTGCGACGTCCACTTCGGCGACGCGGCCCAGGACTACCCGCCGCACGTCGAGCACCGCGGCTACGAGAACTCGCGCGTAGTCGAGAAGTGGACGCGCGAGCACTTCGTCAATCCCGACGTCGTGTTCGTGACCGGCTCGAGCGCGGGCGCGTACGGCGCCTGGTTCAACGCGCCGCTCCACGAGCGGGTGTGGCCGGCGTCACGCTTCCAGGTCCTCGCCGACGCCGGCAATGGCGTCATCACACAGGAGTTCCTGACGACGTTCTTCCCCAACTGGAACTTCGAGGCGAACTTCCCCCCCGACATCCCCGAGATCCGCGAGGTGATCGCGAACGGCAGCGGGATCCCGGGCTACACGAAGGTGGTCGCGGATCTCTTCCCCGAGACGCGGTGGGCGCACTACGCGACGGCGTACGACGGGGGCTCCGGCGGCCAGACGGGCTTCTACAACCTGATGCTGCATCACAACAATCCGGTCTTCGCGCTCTCGTGGTGGCAGGGCAGCTGCGCCTTCAACAAGGTGATGCGCCAGCAGGCGATCGCGACCGCCGCCGAGATCCCGTCGAACTACCGGTACTACATCGGGACCGGCTCGCGGCACACGATGTGGGGCAGCAACAAGGTGTACAACGACACGACCGGCGGCGTGCCGCGCCTCGTCGACTGGGTGAACGCGATGCTCGACGGGACGACGGCGTGGACGAACGTCGAGTGCACGAACTGCGGGCTGACTTTGCCCGGCGACCCGGTGCCCGACCCGCTCCACGGCCCGTTCTTCCAGGTCGGCTCGGACATCGTGGTCCAATGCCCGGTGTCCTCGCCGAGCGGCGCGTTCCTCGACGCGGTGCAGTGACGCCGGCGCCGATGTGAACGGCCGGGCCGGTTCCCCGCGTCCCGGAACGGCCGTTCACACCGGCAGCCCGAAACAACGGCGTCGGGCGGCGGCATGCGCCTTGCTGTCTCGCCTGTCATGGTCGGAATCGGGAAGGTGAGCTGGCGCATGATCGGAAGCGAGGTCGCGGCGCTCGGAACCGTGGCCCTCTCGCTCCCCCTCCGCTGGCTCGCATCCGACGAGCATCGGGACCGCGCGGACGACGCGCCGCCGGTCGTGTTCGTTCATGGCCTTCTCGGCGACCCGACCAATTTCCTCGTCCTCCGCCGCGCCCTCGGCGGACGCCGTTTCGCGAGCTTCGCCTACCGCCCGCGGTTCGACTACCAGCGGCTGGCGGGCGAGCTCGGACGCCTGATCGAGGGTGTATGCAGGACGACGGGCGCCTCGCAGGTCGACGTGGTCGGTCACAGCCTCGGCGGCCTGGTCGCCCGGTACCTGGTGGAGTCGAACGGCCGCGCGGTGCGTCGCCTCGTGACGCTCGGCGCACCGTACTACGCGACGCGCTTCCCGCGGAACGAGCTCGCGATCTTCGCTACCCACGACGCGCTGATTTCAGTCCCCGACACCCAGCGCGGGCCGCAGGGGCGGATGCAGGTCGTCCTCGACTGCGGGCATTTGGGCCTCCTCTACCACCCCACCGTTCTAGACGCGGTCGCCGACTACTTCCGGTGCCCCGCCGGGACGGTGGGGTCCTGCCTGACGCTCGTCGACCGCGCAGCAGCATAAGGCACTCGGCAAGTGCACTCGACGTCGCGCCACGATTGACGGCAGGAGCGCGTGGGAGGAACATCCGCGCCGAGCAGCCGTCGAGGACATGTCGATGTCACGCATCGAAAGCGTCGCGGCCGTCGTGCCCATGGTGTCCTGCCGCCCGGGACTCGTGTGCCAGCAGACGAGTTCGGGCGCGACCGGCACCTGCGTACGCTGCATGCCGCTCTTCACGTCGGGATGCACCGATCCCGCCGACGGTCCCATCGGCGCGCCGTGAGACGATCAGCGCGGACAGGAGTTCGAGCATGAGCATCGTGAAGGCGTTCGCCGGCGTCCTCGCCGCCGCGCTGCTTGCGGCCTGCATACTCACGTACCCCAATTCGGAAGGAGCGTGCAGGTGGACGATCGACTGCCCGATCTTGCCGTTGGGAAACGACGGGGGCAATCTGTGGCCCTACGCGCCGGGCGCGACCACGGGAACGTTCTCCGACGGGTGGGTTCTGTGGCGCCTCGGACCGTATGGGACGGCGCCGGACAACATGTGCTCGGGCTTCACCGGCTCGTCGACGTACCCGCAGCTTCCGAGCCCGCGGGTGGAGGGCACCGTCTACCCGTTCACGCTGACGGGCACGTGCTCGGGCGTCGATTCGAACGGGAAGGCATATACCCTTGCGACCACCCAGAACCTCGAAACGTTCTATACGCCCAGCGGGGGCGGGAAAGGCGGGGGCGGAGCCGGGTGGAAGGTCCGGGATCTCGGTGGAACCACCGCGATCACGTATCGATGAGACGCCGCGAGCGCCCTGGGTCGAGACCAGCTAGCCGTGCGGAGTGCCGCCGATCGTGACGCCGATCAGCGGCCAATAGTAGATGGCGACCAGGTTGAAGGTCGCCCACGCGATCACGACGAGGAGCGAGCCCGGGATCAGCATGTCCCGGAGACGTAGGTAGCCCGACGAGTATGCGATCGCGTTGCCCGGCGTGCCGACGGGCAGGGTGAACGCGAGGCCGGCTGGCAGCGCGACGGCCGGTGCCATGACCCTCGGGTCGATGCCGAACTGCTGCGCGATGCCGAGCGCGACCGGCATCAGCAGGGCGACGACGGCGGAATGGCTCATCGCCTCCGTCATCAGGATCCCGAACGCGGAGATCATCGCGATCACCGCGACCGGGCTGTGCGCCCACCGGCTGACCGTCATGCTCGCGATCCAGCCCGCCGCGCCCGAACGGTTCAGCGCCGAGCCGAGCGCGATCGCGCCGCCGTACATGAGGAGCACGCCCCAATTCACGTACTGCTCGATGTCGCGCCAGGTGAGCAGGTCGAGCAGGAACAGCACGACGACCGCCGCGAGCGCGATCGTCGCGAGGCCGAACTCCTCGCCGCCGATGATCCAAGCGGCGAGCGTCACGATCATCACGCTCGCGATCGCCTTCTCCTTGACCGACGGACGGCCGAGGCGGAGCGCCTTCTCGGCGATGATCGCGTCGGCGTCGCGCACCGACGTGATGTCGATCGGGAAGAACCGGGTGATCACCTGCCAGCCCGCGATGAGGAGCAGCACGACGATGGGCCAGGCGGTCATCGTCCACTGCAGGAACGTATAGGTCTGGCCCGAGCTCTCACGGAGCATCCCGAGCGCGAGCGGCGCCCGGCCGCCGCCGAGAAGCGTCGCGATGCCGCCGATCTGCGTCCCCCACGCCATCGCGAGGAAGAGCGCTTTTCCGTAGTTGCTACGCTCGCGCTGGAGGCGGAGCACGCGTGCGATCTCGATCGTGATCGGGAACGTCATCGCCGCGACCGCGTGCTCCGACATGAAGAACGCCATGAAGGCGTTCATCAGGAAGAAGGACAGGAGGAGGGTCCGCGGCGTGTGGCCGTAGCGGCGGAGCACGGCGATCGCGATCCGCGTCGAGAGGCCGCACTTCATGAGCGACGCCGCCAGGATGAACGCCCCGAGGATGAAGAAGACGGCCTCGTTGCCGAAAAGCGCGTACGTGTCCTTCGCGGAGAGGACGCCGGTGGTCGGCAGGAGGACCATCGCGAGGAGGCTCGTCACCATGAGTGGGATGACGTTCGTCACCCAGTAGACGAGGCAGAGGACGAAGACCGCGAGCGCGTTCTGGCCCGCGGGGCTGAGGCCGGCGGGCGGCGCCATCAGGTGGAGCACGAGGAAGCCGACGAGCCCGAGCGCGAGCACGATCGGCCGGAACGTCCGTCCGGCGAGGATGCGCCAGAGCGGACGCGTGTCGATGAGGACGTCCGTCGGCGCGAGCCGCTCCTCCGCGCGCGCCACTACAGATGCGCCGAGTCGAACGACTCGCCGACCTTGCGGACGCGGAGGCGGCGGCGGAAGCGGGAGAGGCCGCGCGCCGCGAGCCCGCCGAGACGCGAGCGCGTCAGGTTCTGGACCGTGACCGCGAGCCGCGCGCCGTCGCCCGCGAAGTGGCGCGCCTCGAGCGGCGAGATGCCGAGCGCGAGGTCACGGACCCAGCCCATGGTGATCCCCCGATCCTTCACGGCCCGGTAGAGGTGCGCGAGAAGCGGCGCGACCTCCGCGAGATCGGGGACGGGATGCTCGCCGCGGACGATCGCGGCGACCGGGACGACCCCCATCGCGACCAGCGCGTCGATGCCCGCCTGCGTCGAGGCCGCCGGCTCGAGGCCGAGCACGAGGTCCGTCCACACCGTCCCGCTCGGGAAGATGCGCGCCGCGTAGGCGAGCGCCTCGAGATACCGCTCGCGGCCGATGTAGCGTACGCGTCCGATGCAGTGTCGGCCGAGGATCGCGGCGTCGAAGATCTCGAGGTTGTAGCTGAGCGCGTCGACGCCCATCGCATACGTCTGGTCGATCCAGCGGTCGGTGCGCGGCGGATGAACCTGCATCGCGATCAGCGTGTCGAAGTGCTTCCGCACCGCCTCGACGTACGGAGCGAGGAACGCGACGCCGCCGTCCTCGCCGTCGAAGTAGCTCGTGTTGAAGTAGACGAGCTCGCACGCGCCCTCCTCGAACGCGGCGCGCACCACCTCGACGACGTCCGCGACCGGGACCGCCTCGCGATCCGCCGGCACGCGCGCGCCCTCGACGCAGAAGCGACACGGCGTGCCGCGGACGCTGAAACCGCAGGGCGTCGTCGGGTTGACGATCAGGTGGCTCCCCCGCACCGTCGCGACCCGCCACATCGGCGTGCCGCGGCTCGTGCGCCGGTCGTAGAAGCGCGGCGGCGGGAGCGCGCGAACGTCGATCCGCTCGCCCTCGTCGCGGCGGACGATGAAGTGGCGCTCGCCGTCGGCGACGAGCCGGAACGGCGCGTGGTCGCCGAGCGGCGCGTCGACGTGGACCTCTCCGGGAAGGACGAGCTCCAGGGAGCGGACCGAGCCGTCGGGGCGAAGGCGGACGCTCGGATCGAGGCTGACGCCCTGGACCGCGAGCTCGAGCTTCAGGTGCGCGGAGTGGCTCACGCGCCGGCCCCGCAGACGGCGCAGCCGCCGGTCGGATCGAGGGTCGTCGTCCGGAACGTGCCCGTGTCGAGCGCGATCGTCGTCCGGCGGCCGCGTCGCGGCGCCTCGATGAGCACGCGGATCACCTCGCTCGCGACGAGCGCGCCGAGCGCGAGCGCGGCGGGTGCGTCGCCGGACGCCGGCGCGAACGCCGGCCGGTCCACGAGGCACGCGGCGCATGGCCGGCCGGCGAGCGTCGCGACGTCGACCGTGCTTTCGGCGAGAGCGCCGATGACGACGGGCCCGCTGGTAGCGGCCGTGCCGCGAAGATCGACGGTCACGTCCCGCTCGATCGTCTCGTGGCGATCGTGACGCGTGACCCGGCAGTCGGGCGAGAGATCGGGAAGCGTCGCCGGCCCGTCGACGAGCGCGAGCGCCCCGATGCCGGCGCGGCCGAGAAGGGTCGCCGCCGTCTCCGCCGGGAGGCCCTCGCCGACGATCACGACGCGTGCATCGAGGAGGCGCGCCTGCCCGCGTCCTCCCACCTCGGGGAGGATGATCTGGCGTGCGTAGCGGTCGATCTGCGCGTCGGCGAGCGTCATTCGATGACGTTCTTCTCGATCGGCTCGACGGTGACGCCCTGCTCGCGGAACCAGTCGACGGCGGCCTCGATCGTCTCCGGCTTCCCGTCGAGCTCGAGCGCGATGATGCCGATCTCCTCGCTCACGCTCGCGCTCCGCACGTTGAACACGAGGTCGAACTTCTGGGTCATCTGGTAGATGAGTGGCTCCTTCACGAGCTTCTTCGGGTAGGTCAGGTAGAACTTGCCGCGCGCCATTCCACCCGCACGCGAGCGCACGATCCGCGACGGCTTCTTCACGCGAGCTCCCCGAGCCGCTGCCAGCCGAGCCAGAGATTCGTCGAGAGGTAGCGATCGCCGAAGTCGGGGAAGATCTCGACGATCGTCCCCTCGCGGAGCTCGCGTGCGACCTGGAGCGCGGCGACGTGCGCCGCGCCGGAGGACTGGCCGAGGAGCAACCCCTCCTCGCGCCCGAGGCGATAGACCATGTTGTACGCCTCTTCCGTGCCGATGCCGATTTTCCGGTCGAGCTTTTCCTCGCGATAGATCCCGGGGACGATCGACGACGCCATGTGCTTCAAGCCCTCGAGGCCGTGGAAGGCGTCGTCGGGCTCGGCGGCGATCACCTCGATCGCGGCGCGCTGCTCCTTCAGATAGCGGCCCGTTCCCATGATCGTCCCGCTCGTGCCGATCGCGGCGACGAAGTGGGTCACTTGGCCGTCGGTCTGGCGCCAGATCTCCGGGCCCGTCGTCTCGTAGTGGGCGAGGACGTTCGCCGGGTTGAAGTACTGATCGGGCTTGAAGTAGCGATCCGGGTTCTCGGCGAGGATCCGCCGGCAGAGACGGATCGCGCCGTCGGAGCCCTCGAGCGGATCGCTGTAGATCGCCTTCGCGCCGAACGCCGCGACGACCTGCTTCCGCTCGGTGCTGACGTTCTCCGGCATGACGAGCTCGACGGGATAGCCGAGCGCGGCGCCGACCATCGCGAGCGCGATGCCCGTGTTCCCGGAAGTCGAGTCGATGATCGTCTTCCCCGGGACGAGCTTCCCGCGGGCGAGCCCATCCTCGATCATCTTGAGGGCGGGGCGGTCCTTCACCGAGCCGCCCGGGTTGAAGCCCTCGAGCTTCCCGAAGATGCGCACGCCGGGCGCGATGCCGTCCCGGACGCGGCGGATCTCGATCAGCGGTGTATTGCCGACGAGCTGGAGGGCGGAGGGAACGGCCCGCGGCCCCTCGTCGGGAGAAGCCGGCCTGGCGAGGACGGCGCGGGCCGACAGCATGCGGACCGGCTAGCGTCCCCCGGCGATCGCCGGGACGATCGACAGCTCGTCGCCGGTCTTCAGCGCCGTGTCGAGGTGCTTCAGGAAGCGAATGTCCTCGCCGTTCACGAAGATGTTCACGAACCGCCGCACCTGGCCGCTCTCGTCACAGATGCGCTCCTTGAGACCGGGATAGCGCCGGTCGAGATCGTCGACCAACGCCGCCACGGTCGCCCCCTCGGCTTCGACCCCCCCGGCGCCGCCGGTGTACTTCCGGAGCGGCGTCGGGACTTTCACCTGCACCATCTTGACCCTTCCTTTCTTCTGTTGCCAGTCAAACTGCCGTGGCCGCCCGTCCCGCCGTGAGGCGGGCGTAGAGCTCGTCGAAGTCGGCGAGCCGCGCCGGGATGCGGAACGGCTGCTCCACGGAGTCGAGGACGGCCTCCAGTGTCTTGTAGCCGTTCCCGGTGACGCTCACCACGATCGACTCGTCGCGCGGGATGCGGCCCTGCTCGATGAGCTTCTTCGTGACCGCGACCGTCGTCCCCCCCGCCGGCTCGGTGAAGATGCCCTCGGTCCGGGCGAGGAGCTTGATGCCCTCGACGATCTCGGCGTCTGTGACGGACTCGCCCCAGCCGCCGGACTCGCGGACCGCCTTCAACACGTAGAAGCCGTCGGCCGGGTTGCCGATCGCGATCGACTTGGCGATCGTCTGCGGCTTCACGGGCGTGATCAGGTCGATCCCCTTGTGAAGCGCCTGCACGACCGGCGCGCAGCCCGCCGCCTGCGCCGTATAGATCTTGTAGTCGCCGTCGACGAGGCCGAGGTCGCGCAGCTCGCGGAACGCCTTCGCGACCTTCGGGAGGATCGTCCCACCGGCTGTCGGGACGACGATGTGCTGCGGGAGCCGCCAGCCGAGCTGCTCGGCGACCTCGAAGCCGTACGTCTTCGCGCCCTCGGTGTAGTACGGGCGGACGTTGATGTTGACGAACGCCCAGCCGTACTTGTCGGCGACCTCGCTGCAGAGCCGGTTCACGTCGTCGTAGTTGCCGCGGATCGCGATCGCGCGCGGGCCGTAGATCGTCGAGCCGATGACCTTTCCCTGCTCGAGGTCGTCCGGGATGAAGATGTAGCAGTTGAGGCCCGCGCGGGCGGCGTGTGCGGAGACGGAGTTCGCGAGGTTCCCGGTCGAGGCGCACGACACCGTGTCGAAGCCGAACTCGATCGCCTTCGAGATCGCGACCGAGACGACGCGGTCCTTGTACGAGAACGTCGGGTGGTTCACCGAGTCGTCCTTGACCCAGAGCTCCTTCACGCCGAGGACGGCGGCGAGTCGATCGGCGCGGACGAGCGGCGTCATCCCGGAGTGGAGGCCGACCTTCGGCTCGCCGTCGACGGGCAGGAGTTCGCGGTATCGCCACAGGTTCCGCGGCCGCGACGCGATCACCTCGCGCGTCAGCACGCGACGGATGGCGGCGTAGTCGTACTGGACCTCGAACGGTCCGAAGCACGTCTCGCAGACGTGCAGCGGGGCGACTGGCGTCTCGGCGCCGCACTCGCGGCAGCGGAGACCTTTCACGTAGCTCATGAGACGTGGCTCCTTGCGGTGGGATGTGAGACCGGGCCCGCGGCACACGCGGGGCAACGGACGTTGACGGCGAGCGGAACGATGCGCGACGTGCCGGCGTGGACGTCGACGGCGAGGAGGCGGCCGGCGAAGGCCGGTACCTCGCCGGTGAGGAGCCGGATCGCCTCGGCGGCCTGAAGCGCGCCGGCGAGCGCGGTCACGGGTCCGAGGACGCCGGCCTCCTGACACGACGGGACGTCGCCCGGCGGCGGCTCCTCCTCGAAGACGCAGCGGTAGCAGGCGGTGCGTCCCGGGACGATCGTCGTCAGCTGGGCGCGGAAACCGAGGACGCCCGCGTGGACGAGCGGGACGCCGGCCGCGACCGCGGCGTCGTTCACGGCGAACTTGGCCGCGATCGTGTCCGTCCCGTCGAGCACGACGTCAAAGCGTCCGAGGAGCGCCGCGTGACCGGCGCCAACGCGCTCGCGTCGCGTCTCGGCGGCGAGATCCGGTACCAGCGCCTGGAGGCGCGCGGCCGCGACGTCGACCTTCGCGCGCCCGACGTCGGCCGTGTCGTACAGCGGCTGGCGGTGGAGATTCGAGATCTCGACGACGTCCGGGTCGACGAGGCCGAGCGTCCCGACGCCGGCGCGCGCGAGCGCGATCGCGGCCGGGGCGCCGAGTCCGCCGACCCCGATGATGAGGACCTTGCCGCGGCGCAGTCGCTGGTGGGTTTCCCCGTTCGTCGTCATGAGCAACGAAAAAGCCCCTCTCCAGGATTTGGAAGAGGGGCTCACCAGCGTGCGAACCTTATCTTTCACCGCTCGTTCCGCTCGAACGAGCCAGCGTCGGAATTAGCACCAGCGTCCCGAAGGACCGGTTGCTGTGGCGTCGCCGGGCCGGGCCCTCAGCCACTCTGGATAAGGCTATGTTTTATCGTCTCTCTCGAAGGGGAGGTAACCCGAAAGCCGAAGATGTGTCAACGCCTTTGCTTCGGTCGCCGTGCGTGCGCTAGCGTTCGCGGCGTGACGGGGTGCGAGGGCGACGTCCTCGGGTAGGCGGGCGTGGAGGCGGTGAAGCGAGTCCTGCTCGCGCTCGGGGCGACCGCGTTGACGCTCCTCGTGCTCGAGGGGACCGTCCGGCTCGCGGTGCGACCGTCGCCACGCTCCGCCGGCCGCGTCTTCGGCACCGAGCTCCCGCCCGTGCAGCTCGTCCCGCCCGAGCCGCCGCATCCGCCGCCGCCGCGCGACCCGGCGCCGGGGCGCGTCCGCTTCGACGACCTCACCGGCCTGATCCGCGACGATCCGGTCCTCGGCTACGCGGCGCGTGAGCACGCGGTGTCGACGAACGGCTGGTGGCAGTCGAACAACCTCGGCGCGCGCGCCCGCCACGACACGACCCCGATCGTCGCGCCTGGCACGACCCGCGTGCTCGTCTTCGGCGACTCGTTCGCCTCCGGGAGCCGCGTTCCACAGGAAGCGGCGTGGCCGGCGGTGCTCGAGGCGGGCTCCCCGGGCGTCGAGGTCGTGAGCCTCGGCGTCGACGGCTACAGCCTCGCGCAGAGCTTTCTCCGCTATCGCGCGATCCGCGAGGTGGTGGCGCACGACGTCGTCGTCCTGACCCTGTCGCCACGCGCGGACCTCTGGCGCGACGTCAACACGTTCCGCGCGCTCGTCGGCTGGCGCTCGTACCGCGTCATGCCGCGCTTCGTGCTCGACGGTGGCCTTCGGCTGGTCCCGAGCCCGTACGACCCGCCGAGCGCGATCCATGCCGACAACCGCGGTGGCGTCGGGGCGACGCTCGGCGAGCATCTCCGCCGGTACGATCGCTTCTACGTCCCGTGGATGTACGAGCCGGAGACGGGGCTCGCGGCCCACTCGGCGCTCGCGAAGCTCGCGCTCGCGCGCTGGCACGCCGCGCGCATCCGGCGTCTCCAGGAGGAGGCGCTCGACCCGGCGTCGGAGGCGGTCGCCGTGAGCGGCGGGATCGTCCGGGCGATGCACGCCGAGGCGAGCGCGTACGGCGCGCGCTTCGTGCTCGTCATGCTGCCGAGCGAGCGTGACCTGAGCCGGCTTCGCCGGCGTCCGAGCTATCGTGCGCAGTGGCGCGCGATCGCCGCGGCGGTCGCCCGCGACGGCGTCCCCTGCGTCGACCTCGCGGACGCGATGCTCGCAGCGCCGAGGGGCAGCATCGATCGCGGATTCGACGGGACGCACCACGGCCCGCATGCGAACGCGCTGATCGCGAGCGTCGTCGGGCCCGCGCTTCGGACCGTCGAAACGCGGACCTGCACGGCGCCAACGGTCCCCGGGGCGTAGCCGCGTCGCATGCTCTTTCACGAGGCCCGCTACCTCTGGCTGCTGCTCGTCACGTTCGTCGCCTACTGGTGCGTCGCGCGCACGCGGCGGGCGCGGAACACGCTGCTCCTCGCGGCGAGCGTCGTCTTCTACGCCAACTGGAACCCGTGGCTCGTCCTGCTGGTCGCGTCGACGGCGATCTACGACTACCGGCTGGCACGCGCGATCGAGGCGGCCCCGACCGCGCGCGCGCGCCGCACACGCCTCGTCGCGGCGATCGCGGTCCCGCTCGGGCTCCTCGCGTACTTCAAGTACACGAACTTCCTCGTGGCGCAGGCGTGGCCACTCTTGCGCGTCCTCGGGATGCGAGAGCCGCCGGTCTTCGCGATCGTCCTTCCGCTCGGCATCTCGTTCTACACGTTCGAGACGATCGCGTACGTGATCGACGTCTACCGCCGTCGGATCCCCGCCGAGCGACGCGTCGGCGACTACGCGCTCTACCTCCTCTTCTTCCCGCACCTGATCGCCGGCCCGATCGTCCGGCCGGGGCAGTTCCTGCCCCAGATCCGCCGGGACCGCGCGCTCGACTGGAGCCGTGTCGAGGCCGGCGTGCGCGTCTTCGTCTTCGGGATGCTGAAGAAGGCCGTCGTCGCGGACCAGCTCGCGCTCGTCGTCGATCCGATCTTCGCGCATCCCGACGCCTACGCGACGGGCACGGTCTGGATCGCGGTCGTCTGCTACGCGGTCCAGATCTACTGCGACTTCTCGGGCTACTCGGACATGGCGATCGGGAGCGCGCGACTCCTCGGCATCACGCTGCCGACCAACTTCGACATGCCGTACTTCGCCGCGAACCCGGCGGAGTTCTGGCGACGATGGCACATCACGCTCTCCACCTGGCTCCGCGACTACCTCTACATCCCGCTCGGCGGAAACCGACACGGGACGCTCGCGACGTACCGGAACCTCTTCGTCACGATGCTTCTCGGCGGACTATGGCACGGCGCCGCGTGGACGTTCGTCGTCTGGGGCGGGTACCACGGCGCGCTCCTCGTCGTGCACCGCGCGATCCCGTGGCCCGCGTGGACCGGGCGTCGCGCGCTCCGTCCGGTGCGCGTCGTCCTGACGTTCGGGCTCGTGTGCGTCGGGTGGGTCTTCTTCCGGGCGCCGAGCCTCGGGGGCGCCGGGACGATGCTCGCGCAGATGTTCGTTCCGACGCCCGGTTTGACGCTCGCGCCGGCCGTGACCGCGCTCGTCGCCGTGATCCTCGGGACCGTGCTCGTCGCGCACCTCGTCGGCACGTTCGCGGACGTGCCGTGGCTCGTGCGCGCGCTCCCGGCACCCGTGGTCGGTACGGCGGTCGCGTGTGGGTTCCTGCTCGCGGGGCTGCTCGCACCCGACACCGGCGGTGCCTTCATCTATTACCAGTTCTGAGCGGATGGCTCGCTCGCGACCGGACTCGCGCCGTGCCCGACGTGTCCTGGTGGCCACCGGCGTCGTGATCGTCGCGGCACAGGTCGCGGCCGGCCTCGCCCTCGACGCGGCGCCGATGAAGGTCCGCTTCCCCCAGGGCGCGCGGGTCGTCGAGCAGGCGCGCGCCGTGGGATCGGTGCCGTACGTCCTCCTGCTCGGGAGCTCGCGCTTCTGGGACATCGACGTGAAGACGATCGACGAGACGCTGGCGGACGGCGCCGGTGGCGCCCACCCCCCCGTCGTGAAGGGCGCGGTCGAGGCCGGCGATCCCGTCGTCGCCGATCGGCTGCTCGCGGAGCTTCTCGCCGCCGGCAGCCGCCCCGGTCTCGTCGTCCTCGAGGTCAGCCCGGAGACGCTCGCGCGGCCGTCGCCCTGGGTCGCCGCACACGCGATCCGCTTCTTCACCTGGCGCGACGTCACGGCGTGGGCACCGGAGATCGTCGTCGGCGACCGCGCGGCGCGCGTGGTCGCGGCGCGCTTCGCGCCCATCCATCTGTACCGCCGCGAGCTCCTCACGTGGATGGTCGGGGCGAAGCCGCCATATATGTATGCGCCGCGACGGCAGCCATCGGTGAGCAGCGCGGGCGGCGTGCCGCCCAGAACGGTCTCGACCGCCGCCGGGCCGGCGCGAGACCGCGACGACCCGGTCGCGCCCAACGCCGCGACGCTCCGCGGTCTTCGGCAGACGCGAAAGTGGTTGCGTCGGTACCGGGTCGACGGCGGCGCCGCCCGCGCGCTCGAGGACGTGCTCGCGCGGTGTCACGACGCGGGGGTCCGGGTCGCGCTCGTCGGGGTGCCGGTATCGAGCTGGGTGCGCGCGCTCTACACCCCCGCGATCGAGCGCGCCTTCCGCGATCACGTCGACCGGTCCGCGCGTCGGTGGGAGGCCGACTTCCTCGATGATCGGGCGAGCGTCCCGGATCGTTTCTTCAGGGATCATCATCACCTCACCGCGCGCGGCGGCGTCGTCTTCGCCCGCCTGCTCGGCAGCGAGGTGATCGGTCCGCGCTGCAGCTCCGGACGCTGACCCGGCGCTGTTTTCGCGAAACGACCGTTTCAGGATTCACGATTTTTGTCCTGGACAAAACCCGGCGCCGTGCGCTAGCAGGGCTCATGCGAACGGCGCCGGTCGTCCTCGTGCTTTCGCTCTCGCTCCTGACCGCCGTGGCCGCCGCGACGCCGACCTACGGGCCCGGACGGCTCGTCGTGAAGCTCGACGCGGAGCCGGCATCCGCGGCACGCGCTGCCCTCCAGCAGGGCGCTGGCGGGCGTCTCAGCCTCGGCGGTCCGCCGCTCGACGCGTTGCTCCGTCGGGACGGCGTCCGCACGATCCGGGCCCCGTTCGCGGCGCGCATGCAGCGCGCGAGCGGCCTCGCCGGCCGGTTCCCGCGCCGTGCCGTCCGCGCGCCCGCGGGCGCGACGGCGGCCGGGCTCGAGCGCGTGTTCGTCGTCGAGCTGTCGCCGACGCTCGACATGGAGCGCGTCGCCGCCGAGTACGCCGGCCTTCCCGGCGTCGAGTACGCCGAGCCCGACCGGACCATGCAGGCCGTGTTCGTGCCGAACGATCCGTTCATGACGAGCGCGGGCTCGTGGGGGCAGACCTATCGCGACCTCTGGGGTCTCGTCGCGATCGACGCGCCCGGCGCCTGGGACGTGACCCGGGGCGCCGGGGTCGTGGTCGCGATCACGGATACGGGCATCGACAGCGCGCACCCGGACCTCGCCGGACAGATGTGGACCAACCCGGGGGAGATCCCCGGCAACGGCATCGACGACGACGGCAACGGCTTCGTCGACGACGTCCACGGCTGGGACTTCGTGAACCGCGACGCCGACCCGTTCGACGATTTCGGTCACGGGACTCACGTCGCCGGCACGGTCGCGGCGGCGGGTGACAACGGCATCGGCGTCACCGGCGTCGCCTACGAGGCGAAGCTGATGGCGGTGAAGGGGCTCGGCAGCGGCGGGGGCGGGCTCATCAGCACGCTCGCGGAGGTCATCGTGTACGCGGTCGACAACGGCGCCGACGTGATCAACGCGAGCTGGGGAGGCGGCGACAGCCACCTCATCGCCGACGCGGTCGCGACCGCCCATGCCGCCGGCGTCGTCTTCGTTGCGGCCGCCGGGAACGCCGCGAGCGACGTCCACGGGTTCGCTCCGGCGGACGTGCGCGACGCGATCACGGTCTCGGCATTCGATCATGCCGATACGATCGCGTCGTTCTCGAACTTCGGGCCGAAGATCGACGTCGGAGCGCCGGGCGGCGGCGACGCCGCACCGCCGGATTTCGAGCCGTTCCGCTCGATCCTCTCGCTGCGCTCCAGTGGCACGAAGTTCGATCCGCGGCTCGACGTCGCCGGGCTGTACACGCGCGAGGCGGGGACCAGCATGGCCGCGCCGCACGTCGCGGGCGCGGCGGCGCTCGTCCTCGCCGCGCACCCGGACTACTCCGTCGAGCAGGTCCGCCAGACGCTCCGCGCCTCCGCGGACGACGTCGACACACCCGGGTACGACCTCCACTCGGGCTACGGGCGCATCGACGTCGGGCGCGCCGTCCATCTGTCGAACGTCCTCGCCGTGCGCATCAGCCGGCCGGAAGACCACGCGGCGGTCGACGGCGCCGTCGACGTCGAGGGAACGGTCACCGGCGCCGGCTTGTCGTCGTGGACGCTCGAGTACGGCGCCGGCGATCTGCCGGCGACGTGGCTCCCGATCGCCGGCCCGACGTCGACGCCGGTCGAGGACGGGCCGCTCGCGACCTGGGACGTGGGCTCGCTGCCGGATGGGACCTACGTCATCCGACTCCGCGGCGTGAACACGGATGGCGTCGGGTTCGAAGATCGCGTCGCGGTCGCGCTCGACAACGTGATCATCACGTCGCCACACACCGGCAGCTGGGCGACGCTCACGGGTGGCGCGGTCGAGATCCGCGGGACCGCCGCGGGCGTCGGCTTCCAGCGCTACCGCGTCGAGTACCGGACGATCCTCCCGAACCTGCCGCCGGGCGGCTGGCAGACCCTCGGGGTCGTGCTCTCCGGAAACGGGATGGCGCCCGTCACGAACGGGCTCCTCGCGACCCTCGATGCCAGCGTCGCCGGCGCGAACGAGACCGACCTCCGGCTCGTCGTCACGACGGCCACGGGGCAGCCGATCGCGGAGGTCGACCACGTGATCGTCGACCCGACGCTGCGCGCCGGGTGGCCGCGGACGCTCGGCGATTCATCGGAGAAGCCTCGGAACGTCACCCTCGTCGACCTCGACGGCGACGGGACGAAGGAGATCGTGTTCACGTTCGGCAACGCGGTCCATGCGCTGCGCGCCGACGGCTCCGACGCGCCGGGCTGGCCGCAAGCCGCGTGCTCCACGTGCACGTTCGCCGACGGCGCGCCATCGGCGGCGGACCTCGACGGCGACGGGCTCCCCGAAGTCGTGGTTCCGGGCGCGCCGTCGATCGAGATCTTCCACGGCGACGGGACAACGATGGCCGAGGTCGCGCCTGGCAACGGGTACTCGACGGACGCCGTCGTGCTCGCCGACCTCGACGGCGACGGCCAGCGGGACCTCGTCTACGTGCGGAGCCCGTTCATCCACGCGCGCCACGTCGACGGTGCCGAGCTGCCGGGATTCCCGGTCCTGAGCCTCTGCTTCCGGGTCGCGACCTGCTTCGAGACGACGCTCGCCGTCGGGGACGTCGACGGCGACGGGCGCCCGGACGTGGCGGTGGTCGGCAACGACGAGTTCGAGCAGCAGTTCCTGCACGTCTTCGGCGGCGACGGGCAGGAGAAGGCCGGCTGGCCGAAGCGCATCGCGCACCACCAGCGGATCGTCGGCAACACGCCGGTCCTCGCCGATCTCGACGGCGACGGCGTCCTCGACCTCACCTTCAACACGGAGAAGACGAAGCTCCTCGGCTACACCGGCCTCGGCCGCCCCCGGCGCGCGCATCTCCTGCCGCGGCATCTGACCGCGTACAAGTTCAGCGGCTTCGGCGCGCAGCAGGAGCCGATCGCGGCCGGCGACCTCGACGGCGACGGCCGCGCCGAGGTGATGATCGCGCTCAGCTGGCCGGCGCCCCGGGTGAAGGGCGGGCACACGATCACGCTCGTGCCGCCGTTCTCCGGCGTCGACTACCTGAACGTCCTGACCGGCGGGCCCGCGCCGCTCCACGGGTGGCCGGCGCTGTTCGCGTTCAACCACGGGACGAAGGTGTCGGGACCCGGTCTCGCCGTCGTGGGAGATCTCGACGGCGACGGCGAGCAGGACGTCCTCGTCGGCTCCGGGACCTGCGTGTCGTGGGACACCAGCGTGTCGCCGACGATCCGACGATGTCTTCCCGTGGCGGCGCTCCATCTCGACGGGACGCCGGTCGCGGGCTTCCCCAAGCGCACGGTCCAGTTCGGCGTCGGCCGCGATACCTCCCCCGCGATCGGCGACCTCGACGGCGATGGGCGCGTCGAGGTCGTCTGGCTCGACTTCGACGGCCGCGTCGTCGTGTGGAACGTGCCGAGGACGCCCGGGCCCGAGAACCTCCAGTGGCCGATGTACCGGCACGATCCGGCACACACGGGCGCGCTCACGTCGAACTGGTGAGCCGCGCGTTCAGAGCTCGACGCGGAGGCCGGTGACCCACTCCCGGCGCGGGCCCTTCCACCGGACCCGGCGCAGGTCGACGTGCCCGCGGCGGTCGAAGCGCACGCCCTCGCGCTCCAGGAGATCCTGCTGCACGCCGGCCCAGAACCCGTCGCGATGGCTGCACCGGCCCGCGGCGTTGATCACCCGCTGCCAGGGAACGGCGTCGAGCATCGGACCGCGGAGCGCCCCGAGCGCCATCCCGACCGCGCGCGCCGCGCGCGGCTGCCCGAGGATCGCGGCCACCTGGCCGTACGTGACGACCTTGCCGCGGGGGACGCGGCGCACGAGCCGGTAGACGAGGCGGTAGAAGGGGGGCGTTCCGGCGGCGCGGCGTGCGGCTGCCGCGGCGCGTGCGCGTGTCCAGCGCGGGCGGCCGGCGGCACGCGCGCGCGCGGTCACGGGATGGGCTGGGTCGCCGGCTCGCCGAGCAACCGGGTCAGGAACTCGCGGTCGGCGAGGAGCGAGCTGTCGGCCATGAAGAGCTTCCCGTAGCGCTCGAAGTACATGAGCTGCTTCGCGAGCAGGAAGCTCCCGCGATCGAAGCTCGAGCCGACGGCGCCGTGCGCGAAGACGCCCGCGTGGAGGCGTCGCTGCTCGCGGAGCCGCCGGAGCCGCGTCCGCCACGACCGGCGCGCGGCGCCGTCGGCTCCGTCGACGCGTCCTTGGATCGCGCCGAGGAGCGTCGCGAGGCTCGCTTCGCCGAAGGGCCGGGTGAGGAGCGGCTCCATCACGCCGCGGACGAACTCGGCGAGCTCGGCCTCGCCGAGGCCGAGCTGTTCGCGGAGCGCGGGCCCATAGGCCCGCTGGAGCTGGGCCGCGACGTCTCCCCACGCGGCGCGATCGCCGAGCGCCGCCGACAGCGTCTGGCGAAAGAACCGGTGCGTCTCCGCGTCGAGGCGGCCGACGATTCCCCAGTCGAGGACGCCGAGCCGGCCGTCGCGGAGGAGGAGCAGATTGCCGGCGTGCACGTCGCCGTGGAAGCTGCCCTCGCGGACCGTGATCAGGATCCAGGCGCGGACGACCGCCTCCATGAGTGGCCGCGGGTCGACGCCGAGGCCGGCGATCGCGTCGAGGTCGTCGATCGGGACGCCGTCGAGAAGGTCCATCGTGAGCACGCGGGCGTCCGAGAACTCGGGGTAGGGCGCCGGCACGACGATCTCGTCGACGGCGAGGTCGCGGAGCAGGGCGCGGAACCACGCCATCGTGCGTGCCTCGTTCCGGAGGTCCAGCTCTTCGGCGACCTGCTCGTTGAAGCCGTCGAGCAGCCGGACGAGCTGTCCGGCTTCCGACACGCCGATCCGGAGCGAGAGGAAGTCGAACAGCGGCCGCATCAAACGAAGGTCCGTCGCAACGATGGTCTCGACGCCTGGACGGAGCACCTTGACGGCGACGGCACGGCCGTCGGCCAGCTCGGCGCGATGCACGACCGCGATCGACGCACGGCCGATGGGGGCCTCGTCGAAGCGCCGGAATGACCGCTCGAGCGGACCGCCGATCGCCGCCTCGACCGCCGCCCGGACGGCGGGGAACGGCACCACCGGACCGGTGTCGAGGCAGGAGCGGAACTCGTCGGCGACCGCGTCACCGAACACGCCCGGCGCGGACGCGACGAGCTGGCCGAACTTCACGTACGTCGCGCCGAGCGACTCGAAGGTGCGACGGAGCGGCGCCGCGAAGGCGTCCGCCGCGAGCGGTCGCCGGAGGAGACGGCGGACCGCCACGCGGCGGAAGTTCCGCGCGGCGACGCGCACGGTCGCGAGTGCCCGGCGACGGAGCCGCCGCGCGTCGGGCACCGGAAGCCGGATCGGCTCGGGAGCGGGAAGGGGGGCGCGCCGCACGGTTCGACGTGCGCTACCGGAGGTGGCGACGGATCCAGGCGCGATACGCGGCGATGCTCGTGTCGATGCTGAGCGCGCTCGGGCCGCAGGCCGCCGACGTGCCGCCGAGCGTGATCCCGGCGACGGCGCCGTTCACGAGCAGCGGACCGCCGGAGTCGCCCTCGCACGTATTCGATCCGCCGCCCGCGGCGCTCCAGCAGACGAGCGCCGCGATCCGCGTGAAGCCGAGGCGCCGAAGCGTGCGCGGGCAACGTCCCAGGCGGACCGTGCCGACCTCCCGGCGCCCGACGTTGCCGAGCCCGTCCTGCCCGAAGCCGACGATCGTTCCGGTGCGTCCCGGCCGCGGTTTTGCGCGCGCGAGCGGGAGCGGCGTCACGCCGTCGACCGGCGTCGCGAGCCGGAGGAGCGCGACGTCGCCGTTGACGTCGCCGGCGACGTGTCGCGGGTTGATGGCGACCGCCGTGACGGCGTGATTCTCCTGCGTGCCGTTCCGGATTACCGCGGCGACGATCTGCAGCGGTTGATCGTCGACGCAATGCGCGGCGGTCAGGACGACGCTCGGTGCGATCAGGATACCGGTGCAGAGCCCGAACTCGATCGCGGAGAGACGGAGCGCGACGCCGACGACGGCCGGAAAGTCGGCGGTCGGGGTGCCGTTGAAGATGCGCGGCTCGACGCCGTGGAGCGCGACCTCGGCGTCGGGGCGCTCGTTTGCGGGAATGGCGAGCGGTCGCCACGTCGCGGACGCCACGCAGGAGCCGGCGAGGAGCGCGAAGATGGCCACGAGCAGCGTCCGCATCGAGTGGCCTCCGTCGTCGGCGATCCGTTGCGGCTACTGCGTCGGCGTGCCGCCGATGTCGGGATAGGCGGACACCGTCGTCGGCAGCTTCTGGCGATCGGCCTGCTGGCGCATCCGGTCGATCCGTCCGAGGAGGAGGTTCTGCGGATCGTCGCCGTCGAGCGAGACCTTCGCGTCCGCGAGTCGCTCGCGCGCCTCGCGACCGCGCGGGTTATCGGGGTGATGGCGGACGAGCGTGGCGAGCGCGAGAGTCGCGCCTTCCGCCTCGTCGCGTGCGGCGTACGTCTGCGCGAACGCGTAGAGCGCCTCGGCGGTCGCATCGGTCTCCGGATAGTCCGTGAGCAGCCCCCGCAGACGGGCCTCCGCGGCCTTCAGGTTCCGCTGCTTCAGGTAGTACATCGCGATGTCGGCCTCGTGCTTGGCGAGCGCCTCGCGGCACTCGCGGACGCGGAGCCGGGCCTTCTCGGCCCACGGGCTGTTCGGGAACCGGTCGGTCAGGTTCCGGAAGTAGGTGAGCGCGTTGGTGTGCGACTGCTGGTCGCGGTCGCTGGTCGTTGCCTGGGCCAGGTACGACATCCCGAGGTGATACTCGACGAAGGGCAGCTGCGGGCTCGTCGGGTGCATCCGCTCGAAGTCGCCGAAGGCGGCGATCGCCTCCGCATAGCGCTCGGCGAGGTAGTGCGACTGGGCGATCTTCAGCTCCGCCTCCTCGGCGCGCGCGTCGAAGGGGTGCTGGTCGAGCAACGCCTTGTAACGGTCGACGGCGACCTCGTAGGCCTCGTCGTGAAACGCGCTTTCCGCCTCGCTCCAGAGCTTCTCGGGCGGAATCACCTTCTTCTTGGCGGAGCACCCGAAGGCGATGAGCGCGAGGGCGAGCGCGCCGAGATCGCGGCGGCGCATGCGGCGCGCACGGTACTGGAAGCCTCCTTCGCAGTCAACGCGCGCGAGGAATCCGGCACGCGTGTGCGGCGGGTGCCGCTGGCACGGCCGCCGTGTGCCGTCGCCGGCACAGTGTCGGCCGTCGATCCCGCGAAAGGGCCGGACCGTGCGAGCGCGCGGCGGGTGGCCCGCGACGTGCTCTCCGCCGCGTCACGGACGCTCAGGGAGGCATTACGCCATGCGACTCGCCACTCAGATCGGTACCGCCGCGATGCTCTCGCTCCTCGGCATCGTGCTCTCCGCCCGGCCCGCCGACGCGGGTTGCGGCTGCGACAAGCCGCCGCCGCCGCTCGCGCAGGTGCGCCCCAACGTGGCGTACGCCGGGGCGCCGGTCTCGCTCTTCGGACCGTCGCTGAACGTCGGCGACGCGTACGTCGTCACGTTCGCGTCCGGTGTCGCGCCGGCGTCGACGGTGACCATGACCACGGCGGTCGTGAACCTGCGCGACCTCGGCGACGGCGCATACAAGCCGCAGCTCGTCGTCGCCGTTCCCTCGCTCCCGCTAGGACCGGCGAGCATCACGGCGACGCCCGTCGCCGGCAACGCGCCCGCGATCGCGATCCCCGACTCGAGCTTCACGGTCGCGCCGATGCCGATGGCCGTCCCGACCGGCGTCGACGAGTACCACTTCCCGAACTACCAGGCGGCGGTCGGACGCGATGGCGTCGTGTACCTCTCGCTCGACCTGACGAACGTCCAGCAGCCGATGGTCTTCGAGGCGCAGCCGCGCGGCTACGCGATGCGCTTCGGCGGCGACGACGTCGTCTTCTACAACGTCCAGGGCTTCCTCATGCAGCGTCTGATGCAGACGGGACCGAACGACGCCGAGCAGCCCGTGCCCGGGATGTTCGTGTTCCCGGCCCAGAATCCGGCGAAGGACAGCGACGCGCTCCACTACTCGCGCCACGAGTTCGACACGTACTTCCTCCAGCATCAGGAGCGCCTCCCGCACTCGGTCGATCCGGCGGATGCGAACTGGCACCTCGACGGCTCGCGGCACGTCGACCACAACCACCTGATCGTCGCCGTCATGGCCCACCTGAACGACGGCTCGCTCCCGAAGCCGGGCGCGACGCCGCCGTTCGACCTGGTGTTCGATACGTACTCGCTCTTCTACCAGGGACTCGTCGGGTCCACCGCCGTCACGGTCATGAACTACGCGAGCACCGACAGCTACGACTCCACCTCGGGGCAGCGCGGCGCGCGCGGTGACGTGCTCACGAACGGTCTCCTGACGATCTCGGGCTCGGCCGTCGTCAACGGCAACGCCACCGCGGCGACCTTCGTCGGCGCCAACACGACCCGCCTCACGGGCAAGAAGACGACGGTCACGATGCCGGCGTCGTTCATGGAGGTGAAGCTGCCGACGATGCTCACCGACCTCGGCTCGCTCGACGTGCGGGAGGGCGGCGCGACGATCGTCGGACCCGGAAGCTTCCAGCTCGGCGATCTCCGCGTGCGGAAGGGCGGGACGCTCTTCATCGACAACTCCGCGGGCCCGGTGACGCTCTACGTGACCGGCACCTTCCTCATGGCGACCGGCGGCGTGGTCCGCGTGGCCGATTCCGACCCGGAGCACTTCGCCGTCTACCTCCCTGGCGTCCAGTCGGTGTCGCTCTCGGGTGCCGCCACCTCGTTCTACGGTGTGGTGTACGCGCCGCTCTCCTCGATCACGATCGCGGGGCAGGGGGAGTTCTTCGGCGCGTTCGTCGGCGCGTCCGTCCTGATCCAGGACCGCGCGCGCGTTCATTACGACAGCACGCTCACGACCAACGTGCCGGCGATGTCGGCGGGCGGCCCGGTCGTGCCGACGCTCACCGGGACGCCGGCGGCGAACTGAGCCCGGTGAAGTCGAGGTCCCGAGCGACCCTGATGAAATGACGCGATCGGCCCACATCGGGCGCGTCCTGTCGGCGCTGCTGCTCGCGGTCGGTCTCGTGGCCGTCGCCGAGTCGCTCGCCTGGCGCGGCGCACGCTTCCCCGGCTTCTTCGTGATGCCGAACCGGGTCGTGCCGTCGGTCGGGCTTCCCGGATGGAGCGGCGTCGGGGAAGGGCGGCCGCTCTACCAGCAGGTCGTGCTCGCCGTCGACGGCGCGAAAGCCGGCGACGCGGCGGACGTCTACCGTGCCGTCGCCCTCCACCGTGCGGGAACGGACGTCGAGTACATGGTCGCGCGCGAGGGCGCGGTCGAGAGCCGCCTCCTCCCGCCGCGGACCTTCGGGGCGGGGGAGTACGTCGCGATCTTCGGGATGTACCTCGTCTGCGGAATCTTCTATCTCGCGCTCGCCGTGCTCGCGGTCGAGCGACGCGCGGCTGCGCCGGCGCTGCACGGGGGGCTCGCCGCGCTCGCGTGGGTCGGCGCCGCCTTCGCGCTGACCGCGATGGATCTCTACGGACCCGGGCGACTCTTCCGCCTGCACGCGGCGGCCGAAGCGCTCCTGCCCGCGGCCTTCGTCCACCTGGCGCTCGTCTGTCCCGGGGACCGCGTGCGCGGGCGCCCGGGTCTCTTGCCGCTCGTCTACGGCGTCGGGATCGCGCTCGCGGCCGTCTACCAGGTGCTCCTCTACGAGCCACGCGCCTACACCGTCGTCCACGACGTCTGCCAGGCCCTGATCGTGCCGCCGGCGTTCGCGGTCGCGATCATGCTCGCCCTGGCGCTGTCGGATCCCCCGTCGACGCTCGGGGCGCGCGGCACGCGGCGGCTCCTCGGCGGGACGCTCGTCGGCATCGTGGCGCCGGCGATCGTCCTCGGGATCTCCGGCGCGTCGGGCGGGCGCGTTCCGGTGAATGCGTCGGCCTGGGTGAGCTTCGTGTTCCCGCTCGCCGCGATCCTGTCGTTGCGGGCGCCGGCCCGCTCGTAGGCGCGTCCCGACCGGCTTGACCGGCGGAGTCCGTCCACAGTACGCGGGCTCCATGCCGCTCCCGCGCCTTCCCGCGACGGCGCCGGCCGCCGTCGTCGTTGACGCCCTCGGCCGCGAGGGCTGCGCGGTCGTCGAGGGTGTCGTGCCCGTCGCCATGATGGACCGGATCCGCGCCGAGCTCGCGCCGTACCTCGAGTCGACGCCCTTCGGACCGGACGACTTCACCGGCCGGCGGACGCGACGCACGGGCGGCCTGATCGCGCGCTCGGTCGGATCTCGCGAGCTGGTGATGCATCCGCTCGTCCTCGAGACCGTGCGCGGCGTGCTCGCGCGCGCGACCAGCGTGCAGCTCCATCTGACCCAGCTGATCGCGATCGGCCCCGAGGAGCCGGCGCAGCCGATCCATCGCGATCAGTGGGCCTTCGACTTCTTCCCGTTTCCGTCGGGCTACGAGGTCCAGTGCAACACGATCTGGGCGATGAACGACTTCACCGCCGCGAACGGTGCGACGCGCCTCGTTCCGGGGAGCCACCGCGCCCCCGATCGCCGGGAGTTCCGGGAGCCGGATACGGAACCGGCCGAAATGTCGGCGGGGTCCGTGCTCTTCTACACGGGGTCGCTCTACCACGGCGCGGGCGCGAACCGGTCCGACCACGTGCGCTGCGGCCTCAACATCACGTACGCCGTCAGCTGGCTCCGGCAGGAGGAGAACCAGTACCTGTCGGTGCCGGCGGCGATCGCGCGCGAGCTGCCGGACGACCTCCTCCGGCTCATGGGCTACGCGCGCGGCGCCTACGCGCTCGGATACGTCGACGACATGCGCGACCCGCTCGACGTCCTCCGCGGAACGACGTCCCCGGCGACCCTGGGCGACCTCGAAGCCGCTGCGGCGCAGATTCGCCGCTCCGGCTAGCGCTTGGTGAACGGCAGGAGCTGCGACCTCACCGTCTCGGCCAGCTCGCGCAGCTGGTCCGCGAGCTCGCGGGAGATCTTGTCGTGGTCGGTGCGCCGCGCGAGAACGCCGATGAACGCCTTCAGGAGCGCGCGCGCCTTGCGGGGGTTCGCCGTCGCGAGGCGTCCGTTGGCCGTCTGCGCCCGCTCGATCAGACGGAGAGCCTTGTTGATCCGCTTCAGGAACTGATCCTTCGCTCCGCCGAGATCGGTGTCCGGCGTCGCCTCGAGCAGATCGACCAGCGCGGCCAATTGGCATGCGATACCCTTGAGGCCGGACAGGCCGTCGCACGCGCCCGGCTGCGTCGTGGTCGTCGTTGCCGCCTCCGTCGTCGTGGTGGTGAGCGTCGTCGACGTGGTTGCCGGCTCGGTCGTGGTCGTCGTCGCCGGCTCCGTCGTCGTGGTGGTCGAGGTCGTGACCACGGTGCTCGTGGTCTCGGACGTCGTCGTGGTGGTCGCCAGCGTGGTCGACGTGGCGGTCGACTGCGTCGTGGTCGTGGACACCTCGAGCGTCGTGGTCGAGGTCGACGACGTCTCCGTCGACGTTGTCTCGGTCGTCGTCGAGGTCGTCTCCGTGGTCGTGCTGGTCGAGATCGTCGTGCTGGTCGTCGAGGTCGTGGTGGTCGTGGTCGTCGTGGGCGGCGGCGGAGGCTCCCGGTCGAAGCGGGCGACGGCCGCGTCGTTCCCGGAGGCGGTGTAGAGCGAGAGCGCGTCGGCGCTCACGGCGAACGCCTGGGGGTTGTCGACGCCGGAGTTGGTACCGTTCGAGGTCGCGCTGCCGATCAGCGCGCACGCGCCGGTGCCGGCGGGTCCGGTCTCGCTCTCGGCGGTGAGGCAGCCCCGGTAGGTGAGGGCGCCCATCGGGTCGCGGTCGAAGCGGGCAACGGCGTCATCCGCGGGCGAGGCGACGTAGAGCGACGTCCCGTCCGGGCTCACGGCGACCGAGCGCAGCTTGTCGAGGCCCGAGTTCCCGCCGCCCGAAGTCGCGCTCGGGATCAGCTCGCAGGCGTTCGTTCCCGTCGCGCCGGTCTCCATCTCGCCGCTGATGCAGCCCTGGTGGACGAGGGCGCCCGTCGATGGATCGCGGTCGAAGCGAGTCACCGCATCGTCGTGCTCCGCGACGACGTAGACCGACTTCCCATCCGGGCTCACGGTCAGCGCGTACGGCTCGTCGAGACCGGAGTTGTTCCCCAGCGAGGTGGCGGTCGCGATCTGGGCGCAGGCGGCCGAGCCGGTCGGGCCGCTCTCGGTCTCGCCGGTGATGCACCCTTGATACGTGAGCGCGCCGGTCGTCAGGTCGCGGTCGAAGCGGGCGATGGCATCGTCGAGCTGGGAGAGGGCGTAGACGGACTTGCCGTCGGGGCTTACCGCGACCGCGAAGAGAAAGTCGAGCCCGGAGTCGGCGCCGAGCGATGTGGCGGTGGCAATCTGCGTGCAGGCACCCGAGCCGGTGGGACCGCTCTCGGTCTCGCCCGTGATGCAGCCCTGGTACGTGAGCGCGCCCGTCGACGGGTCGCGGTCGAAGCGCGCGATCGCGTCGTCGTCCGGGGCGACCGCGTAGACCGACTTCCCGTCCGGGCTCACGACGACGGCGCGGACGCCGTCGAGGCCCGAGTCGATCCCGGATGCGCTCGCCTTTCCGTTCTCGGTGCATCCGTCGGCCTCGCTACTGCCGGTGATGCAGTCCTTGAAGACGAGGGCGCCCGTCGCGGAGTCGCGATCGAAGCGGGCGACTGCATCGTCGCCCATCGAGGCGGTGTAGAGGGAGCTGTCGTCGGGGCTCAGCGCGACGGACTGGAGAAGATCGAGCCCGCTGTTCACGCCGTCCAGGCTCGCGCTGCCGATCTCGGTGCACGCCATCACCTGCGTGAGCTCGCCCGTGATGCAGCCCTCGTACACGAAGGCGGCATCCGGCGAATCGACGGTGAAGTGCGCGACCGAGTCGTCGAATGCGGAGACGACGTAGAGCGACTTCCCGTCCGCGGTCACCGCGACGGAACGAAGATTGTCCAGACCCGAGTTCGCGCCGGTCGAGGTGGCGCTGCCGATCAGGCTGCAGGCCTTCGTGCCGGCGGGTCCGCTTTCGGTCTCGCCGCTGATGCAGCCTCGATAGGCGAGATCACCCGGAGACCGCGCCTCGATCGTGACCACCTCGGCGGACACGTTGAAGAGAATGCCGTTCAGCGTGAACGGCCCCCCGGTCACGAGGCCGAGCCGGTAGCTGAGACCGCTCGCACGGATCTCCTGTGCGGTCCCCACGACGTCGACGACGACCTGGAAGAAGATGCCGTTGTGGCTGATGGGTTGGGCTCGTGCTTCCCCCGTCGCGAGCGCGGGCCCGCGCACGTCGGTGAAGCGGAGGACGCTGTCGGTGTTGCTCGTCTGCGGAGGCACCGCGGCGTTCGCGAACGCCTCGAGCTCCTCGAAGCCCTTGTCGGCGCCGACCTGCTTGTATCCGCCGCCGTTGTCCCGGAGGCGGAGAAGTCCGGAGCCGAAGGATATCGTTCCTTGCAGCGCGTCGCCGGCGTTGACCGTGACCGGCGCCGGGAACGTCAGCATCGCCTGCCAGCGGGTCCCGGGGTTCGTGCCGTCGGATGTGCCGAGGAGCTGCGAGGGGTCGAGGACGATGGTGCCGTCGTGCGTGAAGTCGGTGGCCAGGACGTCCGTGCGTGTGAGACATCCCCAGACGAGCAGGCCACCAACGAATGCCAGCGTGCGGTATCGGCCCATCGCGCCCCCCCGGACGAGTTGGCCTCCAGCCGCGTCCCCCCGACGCTACCGCGCGTCCCATATGGCGGCTGCGACGCCGGCGTCAATACATCCCGGCGCCGGAGACGAGGGGGCTCAGATCTTCCGTTCGCGTCCGACCCAGTACGGATCGCGGAGCTTTCGCTTGTAGAGCTTGCCGTTCGGGTCGCGCGGCATCTCGCGGACGAAGTCGATCGAGCGCGGCGTCTTGTAGCGGGCGAGCTTGCCCGCGCAGAACGCGAGGATCTCCTCGGCGAGCGCCGGTCCCGGCTCGACGCCCGCCGCCGGCTCGATGACCGCCTTCACCTCCTCGCCCCAGTCCTCGTGCGGGATGCCGAAGACGGCGGCGTCGCCGACCTTCGGGTGCGTGAGCAGCACGCCCTCGATCTCGGCGGGATAGATGTTCGCGCCGCCGGAGATGACCATGTCGATCTTCCGGTCGCGGAGGAAGAGATACCCGGCGTCGTCGAGCTCGCCGACGTCGCCGACCGTGAAGAACCCGTCGCGGCGGTTGGCCGCCGTCTTCTGCTTGTCGCCGTGGTACTCGAAGTCCTGCGTGCCGAGCGCCATGTAGACGGTGCCGATCTTCCCGGGGCCGAGCTGGTTCCCGTCGTCGTCGTAGATGCGGATCTCCGAGCCCGGCCACGCGCGACCGACGGTGCCGGGTCGCTCGAGCCACTCCTCGGGCGTGACGAGCGTCCCGCCGCCCTCGCTCGCGGCATAGTACTCGTAGATGACGGGTCCCCACCAGGCGAGCATGCCGCGCTTCACGTCGATCGGGCACGGTGCGGCGGCGTGGATCATGCGGCGAAGCGACGAGACGTCGTAGCGGCGCTTCACCGCGTCGGGGAGCGCGAGCAGCCGATGGAACTGGGTCGGCACCATGTGGCTCGTCGTCACGCGGTCGCGCTGGATCAGCTCGAGCATCCCCTCGGGCGTCCACTTGTCCATGAGGACGACCGTGTGCCCGAAGTGCAGCGAGCCGCCGGCGAACATGAGGACGGCGGTGTGATAGAGCGGCGACCCGCAGACGTGAACGTCGTCACCCTTCGGCTGGATGCCGAACATGCCGAGGAACATCCCGAACATCGAGAAGACGACGTCGGGATCGAAGGGCGCGAGCGGCCGGCGGACGCCCTTCGGGCGGCCGGTGGTGCCGGAGGTGTAGTTCATGACCTGTCCGGCGGTCCGGTCCGACGGCAGCGTGTCCGGCTGTCCGGCGGCGATCTCGTCGTACGGGCGGAAGCCCGGGACCGCGCCGACGGCGAACCGCACGTCCGACGGAAGGCCCGCTTCGTCGGCGCCCGCCCGGCAGGTGGCGCCGAATCGCTCCGCGCCGACCAGCACCTTCGCGCCCGAATCGCGCACGATGTAGGCGATCTCCGGCCCGGTCAGGTGATGGTTGATCGGGACGAGATACCAGCCGGCCTGACCGCACGCGAGGTAGAGCTCGATCATCGGCGCGCCGTTCGGGAGGACCGTCGTCACGACGTCGCCCTTCTCGAGCCCGAGCCGTCTCAGCCCGTGCACGAGCCGGTTCGCGCGTGCGAGGAGATCCCCCGCGGTGATGCGCTCGGCGTCCGGGGTCACGAGCGCGAGGCGACCCGGACTCTGCTGAGCGAGGTTCCAGAATCCGTACTCGGCCATGGGGGCGTCGGGTACCACGAGCCGGCCGCGCGACGCTACGAGCCGACGTGGCGCGCGCCTGGGAGCTCCCGGCTGGCGGCGGCGCGATTTGACCGCGCGGTCTCGCGGGGCGATAGAGCGGCAGGGGAGGCACTAGATGGACGAGCGCAACGCAACGATGGCGCGTCACTGGTTCGAGCAGGTCTGGAATCGCCGGCGGTCCGAGTTCATCGACGAGTTCGCCGCGCCCGACTGCCGCGGCCATCACCCCGACGGCGAGACCGCGGGCATCACGGCGTGGCGGAAGTCCATCTACGAGCCGATGGTCGCCGCGCTTCCGGACATCGCGGTCACCGTCGAGGAAGTGATCGCGGACGGCGATCGCGCCGTCGTCCGCTGGCGCTTCCGGGCGACCCACGCGGGCGACGGCTACGGAATTCCGGCGACGGGCCGGCGGGTGGAGATGGCCGGCATGACCTGGCTGCGCATCGAAGCCGGGCGGATCGTCGAAGGCTGGGACTGCTGGAACCAGGACGGTCTTTTGAAGCAGCTGTCCTAGCGTACGGCTGCCGTTCGCACGTGTTGATGATGATGCGCCCCGGAGCCCGCCCGCGCGTGGACGAACGGCAACGCCGCGAGCACGAGGCCGACGACGATCGCCGCGGCGCGCTCCCACCAGGTCACGTCGGCCGCGCCGACCGCGCGACCGCGATCACGATGGCGGCGAGCAGGATCGCTGGCACGTAGACGCCAGGCGCATCGATCGCCCAGTGCGACGCGGGCAGACGCCCCGCGAGCGTGTCCGTCACGTGCACGAGCGCGTGGAGCCAGTAGAAGAGCGAGGTCAGCGCGACGAGCGGCAGGCGGAGCGCGGGTCGCACCGCGGCGACGCCGAGACCGACCGCCATGACGACGAACGCGCTGCCGATGTCCCGCACGAAGTGCTCGTTCAGCGGTCCGGTGTCGGGTACGGCCGCAGGCAGCGTCGTGTACCAGCCGGGCGGATCGGCGAGCATCCAGACGCCGTTCGCGAGGCTACCGGCCGCGAACAGCGCGAGGGCGTACGTCCAGAAGTCGGCGCGCGAACGGGTCATCGACTCTCCTTTCCGCGACGGCGTGGATCGATTCGTGCGATCCTAGTGAGTCCGACCGGCTACTCCAAGCGTCAGCGGTGCGGCTCGACGATCCGGAAGAGCCGGAGGAAGTGATCGTCCTCGCCGGATTCCGCCTTCTTCACGTTGAAGGCGCCGTCCGGGGTGCGCCGCTCCGGCCGCACGCCAGGATCGATCGGCTCGGCGCGATAGAACGACGGCGTCCGCTCGAGCGCGGCCTTGAACCGCTCGGTGACCCAGAACTGGCTCGGCTCGACGAGCGGCTCGATACGCGCGACGTTTCGGATCACGTCGTGGCCGCGCCGGATGCCGATCGGCGTGCCGGTGGCGTCGCGCTCGAGCCCGATCGGCCCGTAGTCGACCGCCACCCGGAGCTCCGCCTCGCCCGTCGCCTCGTAGAGGTCGACCTGGATGCCCTTCACGACGCTCAGCACCTCGCGCGGGCTGCGGTGGAGGAGCGTGAAGGCATCCCCTTCGTCGGTCACGAGGACGCAGCCCGACCGCCGCTTGTCGAGCGCCTGGCGGAGCGCCTTCCGGACGAGCGACTCGCGCCCGGCGTCGGCCATGAACGTGCTGAAGCGCAGGATGTCCGCGCGCACGGCGCACAGGAGCTCGTCGGTCCCGCGCTCGATCCACGGGCGACCCGCGCCGATCTCGTTCGTACGATCGCGATTGCGAACGTAGCCGGGATTGGCCTCCGCGATCACGGAGGTCAGGACCGGATGTACGAGATAGTGCGACGAGTCGGGGAGCGCGTCGCCCTGCTCGAACGGCCGCTCGCCCGGCCGGAGGAACTTCTGCACCGTGCGTCCGCTGCCGAGATCGACGTCGACCCACCCGAGGAGCCCGGCGCGAAAGAGCGCGGAGAAGACGTGCGGCGGATCGTACGGCGTGTCCGTGCCGGCGGCGTACTCGAGGAAGATGCGCTCGCAGTCGGCGCGCGTCAGCACGTTCCGGTCGATCAGCCGGAAGAGCGAGTACGCGTCGATGCCGTCGAGGTACGGCTGGATCTCGTTGAGGTACCCGCGCGCGATCGCGGTCGCGCCGTCGTGGACCGCGTTCTTGAGCGCGGCCTCGCGCCGCCGCTCGTCGGGGCTCAGCTCCGACAGCTTCCGGCCGATCGTCATGAAGTCACGCGGGCGCCGCAGCGTGTGGCGGCAGACGTACTCGAAGACGTCCTCCTGCTCGCCGGCGCCCTCGTGTGTGACGACGTCCGTCCCGAGGAACGCGACGAGCGGGTCGGTCTTGAGCTTCCCCGGCACGACCAGGTTCCGCGGCGGCTCGCGACGGATGTTGTTCACGAAGATCTCGCGCAGGCTCGCGGGCTGGTACACGATGTCGATCGTGCTGCCCCGGTACTGGAGCGTCATCGAGGTCGTCTGCTCGAGCCGGGCGAACGCCTCCTTCCGGATGGCGACGAAGACCTTCAGCTGGTGGCTCACACGCCGCAGCTGGTAGGCGACCTCGACGAGCCCCATCTGCGAGAAGTACCAGACGTTCGGGGACAGCTCGCCGGCCTGGCTCGCCCGCGTCCCCGTCGGGGTCGTGATGTGCTTGTTGAAGTACTCGTCGATGCTGTCGATGAAGATCGCAACGGGCGACGACACGGTCCGGAGGCGCGGGATCAGCTGGTTGTCGGTCTCGCTCGCGGAGCGGAACAGGTCGCCGCGCTCGAAGTCGAGCAGGTTGACGAAGTGATCGATGACGCCCGTCAGGTTCGGGTTCGTGATGAGCGCGTGCAGCTGCGGATTCACCTTGAGTCCGTCGACGAGACCGAGGCGCTTCAGCACGGCGACGGCGATCGAGATCAGCCAGACGCGCTTCCAGTTGTCCGTCGACTCGCCGTAGAGCGCGATCATGCCGGCGTTGAAGACCTTGTCGCCGATCGGCTTGTCGAGGAGCCCGTTGTCGGGGATGCAGGTCGTCGCGCCGTCGGCGTACGAGATGCGCTTCGCCTTGAGCAGCAGCGTCTTCCCGAACCCCTTCGTCGCCGTGACGATGAACTGATCGCTCCGTCTCTGCTCGAGAAAGCTCTCGATCCAGGACGTGCGGTGGAGGAGCGTCGGGTCCAGATCGTCGGCGATCTGGATGTCGTCGGCGTCGACTGTCCAGGCGCGCATGCGTCCCGTCAGTCTCCGTCGCGGATCGCCAGCAGTCCCCCCACCGCGCCGACGTAAGCGGTGCGATGACGGCCGAGGACGAGGCCGGCGTAGTGATTGTTGAACCCGGTGCCCGTTCCGGCGAGCTGCTTCCAGACGACCGCCCCGGTCTCGAAATCGAGCGCCGTCCAGAACCAGGCGTCCGCGGTCGTGTTCACGGGGTCCGGATCTTTGGTGAACGTGTACACGAGCCCGGACGCCGTCGACACCTTCGAGACGACGCTCGGGACGCGCTCGGTCGTGTTCGCCCAGACGACGTGGCAGGCGCCGCCGTCGGCGTCGACGTCGACGCGGGTCACGCCGGGCGACGTGAGGGCTCCGCCGACGATGTCCGCCAGGTAGTAGCCGTAGTTGTTCTCGACGATGAGCGAGCGTCCGGTGCCGATGAGCGAGTTCTCCGTCGCGCTCGCGCCCGCCGCGAAGACGGGCACCTCGCAGACGACCCGGAACTCGCCCGCACCGAGCGTCACCGCCGTCCGGTAGACGACGACGTTCATGGGATCGGCATTGTCGGTGATCGCGACGTAGCCGCCCGCGAGCAGCGTCGGGGTCGTTCCGGAGCCGGCATTGAACTGCCCGATCTTCTGCGCGCCGACGTTCGCGTACGGCTCCGACCAGACGACCGTCGGCGTGCCGGTCCCGTCGAGGCCGAACCGGTACATGGCGACGTCGGACACGATGTAGATGCCGTCGCGGTCGATCGCGAACGAGTTCTCGATCTCCTCCCCGAGGACGATCGAGTGCACCGCGCCGCTCTTCGGATCGAGGACGCCGACGACGCCGGTGTATCGGCCGATGAACCACAGTTGCCCGTCCCAGTCCGGCAAAACGGACGTGATCCGGTCGTCCCCCATGACCGCGGTCAGGTCGAAGTCCTTCTCGAGCGCGAAGCCGGGCGCCGTGCGGCCGCCCGTCTCCCGGACGATCCAGATGTGTCGGCTCGCCGTCGCGACCACGGCGCGGTCCTTGTCGTCGAGGTAGAAGTACGCACCGCCGCTCGAGTTCGTGGACGGATCCTGTCCTGGTGGCGGCGGGCGGAAGGGGAGGGCGAGCTCGGCCAGGGTGTCAAGCGTCACGGAGTCGAACATGAAGAGATGCGCGCCCGTGATCGACGAGCAGGTCGCGACGAGCCGGCGCTTCCGGTCGAACGTCACGCTGACGCAGACGCGGCTGATCGCGGTCGAGAGCGTCTTCGGGGCGCGCCCGAGCGGTCCGTCGATCCAGTAGGTGTCGCTCATCCAGGCGTCGTCGTGGACGTTGTTGCGTCCGTTGCGCGCGAGGAACGGGTTGTGGGGCGGCTTCGGAGCGTGGATCCGGTGCGGCCGCGCCGGCGCCCCGCTGTAGGCGGGGAGCGACGTCGGCGGGCCGTTCGCGATGGGCGTCGCGGCGTCGGCGGCTGGACCGCCGATCAGGGTCGCGCCGACGAGCATCGTCGCCAGGATCGGTGCCGCCTCTTGCACCATTCTCCGACGTCGGCGAGGAATGGCTGTTTTCGACGAGGGAGGGCGCATGGGACAGCTTACGTACGACATCCGGGACGGCATCGCCAAGGTCACCTTCGACTCCGGCGGAATGAACACGCTCTCGCAGGCGGCGGTGGGCGATCTCCGTGCCGTCACGGCGGACATCGTGAAGGCCCACGCGAAGACGCCGCTCGTGGGCGTCATCCTGACCGGCAACCGCTTCGGCCTCGGCGCCGGGGCGAACATCGGCGAGCTGCTGCAGGCCGACCGCGCGCAGCTCGCCGGATTCATCGACATCGCGCACGACGCCCTCTACGCGATCGAGGAGGGGCCGCTGCCGTGGCTCGCGCTCATCGACGGCGTCGCGCTCGGGGGCATCTACGAACTCGCGCTCGCGTGCCGGGCGATCGTCGCGACGGAGCGCTCGACGGTCGGCTTTCCCGAGATCCGGCTGAACATCTTCCCCGGGCTCGGCGGCAGCCAGCGGTTGCCGCGGCGGACCGGGCTCGTGAACCCGACCGACCCCGTGTCCGGCGACGCCGGCTTCACCGCCGTCCTCCAGGGGAAGAACTTCCGCGCCAAGGACGCGCTCGCGATCCGGGCGATCGACGCGGTGGTCCCCGCCGGGACGGACCCGGAGGCCTTCGCGACGAAGTTCCTCCGCGAGACGGTCCCGACGCTCCGGCGCGAGACACCGCCCGACCTGGCGAACGCCGAGGGGCTCAAGGACATGGTGCTCCCGATGATCCAGCGGGCGACCATGGGACGCCCGAACCCGCGCGCGCCCTACGTGGCGGTCGACGTCATGGTGAAGGGCGCGCGTCTGCCGCTCCGCGACGCGAACCGCATCGAGCGGGACGCCTTCCTCGAGGTCGCGACGTCGGCCGAGGGCAAGGCCGGCATGCGCTTCTTCTTCACACAGCAGGCGGTACAGAAGCTCCCGAGGGGCTTCCCGGGGAAGGCCCGGGATATCCGGCGGGTCGGCGTCGACGGCGCCGACGGCTTCATGGGGAACGCGATCGCGTGGCTCGCGCTCGAAGCCGGCTACGAGGTCGTCGCGCACGTCCCGATCGCGAAGTTCGTGCCCGCCGTGACCGAGAAACTCACGGCGAAGTACGGGCGCGCGCTCAAGAAGGGCGCGATGAGCGAGGCCGATCTCGCCGCGAAGCTCGCGCGCGTCAAGGTGACGACGAAGCTGAAGGACCTCCAGGACTGCGACCTCGTCGTCGAGGCGCGCATGGAGAACCGCGAGATCAAGGCGGAGTTCTACCGCGCGCTCGGCAAGGGCATGAAGCGGGGCGCGATCGTCGCGTCGAACTCGAGCTCGATGGGACCCGGGCTCCTCGGCGGCTTCTTCGGCGAGGGTGGCGGCGATACGACGAACTTCGTGAACCTCCACTTCTTCAGCCCGGCCGAGCATCCGATGATGCAGCTCGTGGAGGTCGTCCGCGGACCCGCGACGACGGACGACGCCGTCGCGACCGCGCACGCCTTCGTCCGGAAGATCAACAAGACGCCGGTGATCCTGCGCGACGGATCGCCCGGCTTCCTCGTGAACGCGGGGCTCGCTGCCTACATGCTGGAGGCGGAGAAGCTCTACCGCGAGGGCACGCCGGTCGAGGCCATCGATGCGGCGATGCGCGAGTCGATCTTCCCGTTGGGCCCCTTCGAACTCGGCGACCAGGCGGGCCTCGACATCGCCGCCGGCATGTTCGACACGATGGCGGCCGCGGCGCCGATCGATCCGCCGCCGCTCGTCTGGAAGCTCCGCGAGGCGAAGCGCTTCGGCGTGAAGAGCGGCGCCGGCATCTACGACTACGCCGACGGCAAGAGGACGGGCGTCTGGTCGGGCTTCGCGGCGCTCGTCCCGAACCGTGGCACACGCGTCGCGTCGAAGGACGAAATCGTCGAGCGCTGCGCGAAGGCGCTCTACCGGAAGGCGCGCGAGCTCTGCGACCGGAAGATCGTCGGCTCGGAGGACGAGTGCGACCTCGCGTTCGTGTTCGGGATCGGCTTCGCGATGTACCTCGGCGGGCCGATCTTCTACGCGAAGCAGCGCGGGTGGGACTAGGCGGTCGCCGGCGAAGAAGTTCGCGCTTGCAGGCGCGCGCGTGTCGCGGCTATGAGCGGAGATCCGCACGACAAGGGGGTGCCGCCGTGAAAGAGCGCCACGGAGTCAGACGGGTCAGCCGGCTATTTCTTGCGGTGGCGAGCATGCTTGCGATCGGCTGGGGTGGCCCCGTCTCGGCCGCGGACACGATCGACGACGTGCTGAGCAATGCCGGAAAGGCCTGGTACGAGAAGTACTGTACGCCGTGCCATGCGCCGGGCGGCGCTCCCGGCACCGCCGTCGCCCACGCGACCAACAAGCCCGTCGACCTGCGGACGTACGTGAAGGCGCACGGGGGGAAGTTTCCGGCGGCCGACTGGCTCGCCGTGATCGCTGACACCCGGCCGGCCAGCGTCCACACGACCGTCTGGGAGACGATCCAGCGGGACCAGGGGGGCATGGCGCAGAAAGAGGCGGCCGCCCGCGGCGTGGTCGGCTCGATCGCGCGCTACGTCAACTCCATCCAGACGAAGTAGAACGCGACCCTCCGCACCGCGACCCAAGAAGGCTTGGGTCGCGCTCCTCACGCCGCGGCGGCCGCGGCTCCGGCGGATTCGAGCGTCAGGTCGAACCAGAACGTGCTGCCCCGGCCGGGCGTGCTCTCGAGCCCCATCGCACCGCCCATGAGTGTCACTAGCTGGCGGGAGATCGCGAGCCCGAGGCCCGTGCCGCCGTGGAGGCGGGTCGTGCTGTCGTCACCCTGCGTGAAGCTGTCGAAGATCGCCGCCTGACGGTCGCGCGCGATGCCGATGCCCGTGTCCCGGACGCGGAGGCGCACGGTGAGGTGCGTCGGCGTCCGGCGGAGCACGCTCGCGTCGACGTCGACGGAGCCGCGCTCGGTGAACTTGATCGCGTTGCTCACGAGGTTCACGAGCGTCTGGCGGATGCGGACCGGATCCCCCTTCATGGCGGTGGGGATGCCGGCGGCGATCGTCGCGGTGAGCGCGAGCCCCTTCCCGGTGGCGGCCGGGGTGAGCAGCGTCACCACCTCCTCGATCGCGCGCCGGAGGTCCAGGTCGACGACCTCGATCGCCATCTTGCCGGCCTCGATCTTGGACGCGTCGAGGATGTCGTTGATGATGTCGAGGAGCCCGATGGCGGCCGCCCGGACGCGGGTCAGGTCGGCACGCTGGTCCTCGGCGAGCGTCCCGTCGAGGACGATGTCGGTCATGCCGATGATCACGTTCATCGGTGTCCGGATCTCGTGGCTCACGTTGGCGAGGAACATCGACTTGGCGTGCGTCGAGGCGAGCGCCTGGTCGCGCGCGCGGGCGAGCTCTTCCATGTGGCGGGCGCGTTCCTCCTCGGCCCGGGTGCGCTCGCTCACGTCGCGCCAGTTCACGACGACGCCGGCGATCGCGGCATGGTCGAGGAGGTTCGTCAGCACGGCTTCGACGTCGCACCACGAGCCGTCGCGACGCCGTGTACGGCAGCGAATCGGAGGCGTCGCGGCGCTGCCGCTCCGTGCGATCGCGTCGCGGAGCGCCGGCAGATCGTCCGGATGGACGACGGCGACCGCCGGCTGCCCGATCCGCTCGTCGGGTCGCCCGCCGACGAGCCGCTCGACCGAGGGGCTCTCGTAGCGGATCAGGCCCTGCGCATCGATGATCGTGATGACGTCGGAGCCGCGCTCGATGAGCGTCCGGAATCGTTCCTCGCTCTGCCTGACGGCCACCTCCGCGGCGTCCCGTTCGCGCCGGAAGCGCGCGAGCTGGTGGGCGATGTACACGGACACGACGAACGCGAGCCCGATGCCGACGACCATGTGCGGGCTCGTAGCCCCGAGCGAACCGTCGGCCCACGCATAGTCGGCCACGATCGCGATCGCGGCCACGCCGACGGACGCGAGCTGCGCCGCGGCGCCCCACGGAAGCGTCGTGGCGGTGGCGAACGCGATCGCGAGGTCGGTGATCGGCTGCGTGGCGACGGCGTGCCGTACGGCGCCTGCGATCGCCGAGGTCACGTAGAGCCCGCTCACGAAGCTCACCGTCGTGACGAGCCGCGACCGGCGCCGCATCGGGATCCGCATCGCGACGGATGCGATGCCGATCAGCGCGAACTGCACGATGCGGACGACGAGCGAGCCGTGCCGTGCAGTTCCCGGGAGCTTCGTGTCGGCGAGCGTGAGGACGACGATCGCGAGGAAAACGGCCCACAGACCGACGCGGGTCTTGGCGACCAGTAGCTCGTCCGTCGGGTCGGTCGGGACGTCCGAGCGCGCATCCGCTGTCGCCAATTGCATGCCGATCGTCATCATCTTGCCGGGGAGCGTGCTACGGGACGCGTTCCCGGCGAGGGACCACCCGCGGAGGGAGGGGAGCAAGCTTCGTGCCGCGGAGGGCGTGGCGGCGACCGAGCCGGCGCGCTATGGCGGCGACCCATGAACACGATCGAGCATGCCTTCGGCTTCCTCGCCCATCCCGACGGTGGAACGCATCCCGGCGTCGTCCTCATCCCGGACGTGTGGGGACTCTCCGATCACTATCGGATCCTCGCTGAGCGTCTCGCGGCGCAGGGTTTCGCCGTGCTCGCCATCGACCCCTATCGAAAGACGGGCAGGGGGGAGTTTGCGGATCCCGCCGGCGCCCTCGCGTGGATCAGGACGCTCTCCGATCCGCTCGTCCTCGAGACCGTGCAGGAAGCGATCGACGGACTCGCGCGCCATCCTGCGGCGAAGGAGCGCAAGATCGGCGTCACGGGCTTCTGCATGGGCGGACAGTACGCACTGCTCGCGGCCTCGCTGTGTCGCGGACTCTCGGCGTGCGCACCCTTCTACGGCATGGTGCGCTACGATTCCGGCCTCGACCCGAGTCGGAAGCCGCGCGCGCCGCTCGACGCCCTCGCCACGCTCACGTGTCCCGTCCTCGGCTTCTACGGCGAGGAGGACCCGATCATCCCGCTCGCTGACGTCGACGCGCTACGCGCGCGGCTCGCGGCGAGCGGGCAGACCTGGGAGATCCGGCTCTATCCCGGAGCAGGTCACGCCTTCATGAACGAGACGCGTCCGCAGATGTACAGGCCCGAGGCGGCTGCGGACGCGTGGAGCCGGCTCGTGCCGTTCCTGCACGCGCGGCTCGGCTGACCGGCGGATCCGCTCATCGTCGCGCGCCGAGCACGCGACGGTGGGGACGGTTCAGGAGAGCTCTTCCTGGCGCGCCGAGCGCCGTCGGAGGTACAGGAGCGCGACGAGGTTGTAGACGCCGTGCGCCGCTGCGGGCGCGGCGAGCGTCCCCGTCGCGACGTAGAGGCCGCCGAGCCCGGCGCCGACGGTCGCGGCCCACAGGATGTACGCGATGCCGAGCGGGTGGAGGAGCCCGAAGAGCGCGCTCGCGGCGACGATCCCGACCTCGCGCTGGAGGACGCCGCGGAAGAAGACCTCCTCCGAGACCGCCGAGCAGAGCGCGAGCACGAGGACCTCGCGGATGCCGAGGCTCGGACCGAGCCCCGACTCGAGCGCGTCCCAGGCGCGACGGAGCCCGCGCAGGATCAGCGCGCGGCGCGCGAATCGCGACGTCACGAGCGGCAGGGTCGTCGCGAGCGCGAGCCCGGACGTCGTTCCGACGACGAGCCCCGCGAGCGTCGGGCGCGCGGCCGCTTCGAGGCCGAGCCCGCGAAGCGCGCTCCACGCCGCCGCGACGACGAGCAGCACGCTGCTCGCGACGAGCTCGAGGCGGACCAGATACTGTCCCGGCGCGCGGTTGAAGCTTGATTTCACCGGGGGGCGAGTATAACGCAGCCGCGACCGACCTGTAGAGAAGAAAATGGCCGCCCTGTTCGGGATGTGGAGCAACACCCGGATGGTCGTCCTGACGGCCATCTGCGCGGCGCTGTACGCGGCCATCCTGATCCCATTCAAGGTCGTCCCGATCATCCCCGGAATCACGGAGTTTCGGCCCGCGAACGCCGTTCCGGTGGTCTGTTCCTTCCTTTTCGGCCCCGCCGCGGCCTGGGGATCGGCGTTCGGCAACCTCATCGGGGATTTCTTCGGGGGGCTCGGTCCGGGCGATTTCTTCGGGTTCCTCGCGAATCTGCTCTACGGTCTCATACCCTATGCGGTCTGGGAGGCCGTGACCGACGCGGAACCCGTTCCGCGCGGCCCGCTCACGTGGCTCGGCCTCATGGGCGTGATCGCGCTCGCCGCGACGATGTGCGCGACCGTCGTGGGCTGGGGGCTGCACGCGCTCGGCTTCCACCCCTTCACCGTTCTCGGGACCGTCGTGCTCGTGAACAACCTCGTCGTCGCGGCGATCCTGACGCCGTTCCTTCTGCGCGTGCTGTACCCGCGGATCCGGCACGCGCGGCTCCTCTATCGCGACCTCCTCGGGCCGCGGCCGCCGCGACCGGCGTGGCGCGCGGCGCTCGGCGTGTCGCTCGTCGTCGTCGGGACGGTCGGGGCGTTCGCGGCGGGCGAGCTGATCGCGAGCGGACGCTGGCTCGCGCCGTGGGCGACGCATCGCACGGCCAGCGGTGCGTTCGAGGTCGGCGTCGGTCTCGTGCCGATCCTCGGCGTCGCCGTCGCCGGCCTGATGCTCCTGTGACCGTCCCGGCGATCGCCGTGCGCGGCCTCCGCTGCACGTACGCGGAGAGCGCACGCCCGGCCCTCGACGACGTCGACCTCGACGTCGCACCCGGCGCGCTCGCCGTCGTCATGGGCGCGACGGGGGCCGGCAAGTCGACGCTCGTCCGCTGCCTCACGCGGCTCGTACCGTGCTTCCTCCCGGGTGACGTTACCGGCGACGTCCGGCTCCTCGGCGAAACCGTCGCGGGACGCCGGGTCGGCGAGCTCGCCGGGACGATCGGGATGGTGTTCCAGGACTTCGAGGCGCAGCTCTTCTCGACCGACGTGACCCAGGAGGTCGTGTTCGGTCTCGAGCACACCGGAGTCCCGCCTGCGGAGATGCCCGCGCGCGTCGGGAGCGCGCTCGCCGCCGTCGGTCTCGCCGGCTTCGAGGGACGCGATCCGACGACGCTCTCGGGCGGCGAGAAGCAGCGGCTCGCGATCGCGGGCCTGCTCGCGCTTCGCCCGCCGATCATGGTGCTCGACGAGCCCACGACCGATCTCGATCCCGTGGGTCGCGCCGAGGTGCTCCGGACGCTCGCGGCGCTGCGCGCCGAGGGACTCACGCTCGTCCTCATCGAGCACGACACGGCTGCGGCCGCCGACGCCGACCTGCTGCTCCTCCTCCGCGAGGGGCGCGTCGTCGGCTGCGGTGCGCCCGCGGGTCTCCTCGGCGACCTGGAGACGTGCTCGGCGGCCGGCATCCGGCCACCGGACGTCACGCGCGTCTTCGACGCGCTCGGCGTCGACGATCCGCCGCTCGACGTCGCCGCGGCGGCCGAACGTCTGCGCGCGGAAGGGTTCGAACCCCGGCCGCCGCAGTTCCTCCCCCGTGCACGGACCGGTCCCGTCTGCCTCGAGGTCCGCGGGCTGCATCACCGGTATCCGACCGGGCACGACGCGCTCGTCGACGTGAACTTCCAGATCGGCGACGGGGAGTTCGTCGCGCTCGTCGGGCGGAACGGCTCCGGCAAGACGACGCTCGCGAAGCACCTGAACGGGCTCCTCGCGCCGACCGACGGACGGGTCGTGCTCCGCGGCGACGACGTGTGCCATCTCTCGCTCGAGGAGCTCGCGCAGCACGTCGGCTACGTCTTCCAGGATCCCGACCATCAGCTGTTCGCCGCGTCGATCGAGGAGGAGGTCGCGTTCGGACCGCGGAACGTCGGTCTGCCTCTGGACGAGGTCGCGACGCGCGTCGACGAGGCGCTCGCCGCGGTCGACCTCCCGATGCGCGACGCCGATCCGTTCCTGCTCGACAAGGGCGTGCGGCAGCGTCTCGCGGTCGCCGCGATCCTGGCGCTCCGGCCGGACATCCTCGTGCTCGACGAGCCGACCACCGGACTCGATTTCCCGGAGCAGCAACGGATGATGCAGCTCCTCCGGAAGCTCAACGCCGACGGCCGGACGATCGTCATCATCACGCACACGCCGTGGGTGATCGCCGAGTACGCGGAGCGGGTCCTGCTGCTCGCGGGCGGTCGCGTGCGCTACGACGGTGCGGTGCGGCCGTTCTTCGCCGACGACGCGCTCCTCGCGGCGGCGGCGTTCCGCGCGCCCGAGGTGACGCAGCTCGGGCGGCAATTCGGATGCACGCCGCTCTCGGTCGAGGAGCTCGTGTCGTGGATGCGGCGGAGGTCGACGGCATGGCCCTGACGCTCTACGTCGCGGAGAAGAGCCCGCTGCATCGCCTCCACCCGGTGACGAAGCTC
>Ga0070741_10002402_pt1 | contig 50676 bp, 41 predicted proteins | sample Coa_R1_4_FD_66440 | JGI IMG/M metagenome (GOLD analysis project Ga0070741, IMG submission 66440) | Surface soil microbial communities from Centralia Pennsylvania, which are recovering from an underground coalmine fire - Coalmine... | ecosystem: Environmental > Terrestrial > Soil > Unclassified ... | reverse complement strand
GCAGGTGTTCCAGTTTCCGGTGATCTACGACACCATGACAGTCGGGCAGAACCTCGCCTTCCCGCTGAAAAATCGCGGCATGCCGAAGGCCGAGATCGACGCCCGCGTCGCCGAGATCGCGAACCTGCTCGATCTGACGCCCGATCTCTCTCGCAAGGCCGAGCGCCTCACCGCCGACGCCAAGCAGAAGATCTCGCTCGGCCGTGGCCTCGTGCGCTCCGATGTTGCGGCGGTTCTGTTCGACGAGCCACTGACGGTGATCGATCCCGAACTGAAATGGCAGCTGCGTTCGAAGCTGAAAGCGCTGCACCGCGACCTCGACCTCACCATGATCTATGTGACCCACGACCAGACCGAGGCGCTTACCTTCGCCGACACTGTCGTCGTGATGCATGACGGCCGCGTCGTGCAGAGCGGAACGCCGGCCGAATTGTTCGACCGGCCCGCGCACACCTTCGTCGGCTATTTCATCGGCTCGCCCGGCATGAACATCGTGCCCGCCGAGGTCAAGGGACGGCAAGCCCGGATCGACGGCCACACCATTGCGCTGAACCGCAGCTACGAGCGCCTGCCGGCGAGCGCTAGAATCGAAGTCGGTGTGCGTCCGGAATTCGTCGAGATCGCGCCCCCTGCTCCCAATCTGCTCGCCGCCAATATCGAGCGCATCGACGATCTCGGCCGCGTCCGTTTCGCGCATGTCCGTGTCGGTGACGTCAGGTTTTCCGCCAAGGTGCCGCCGGGTTTCTCGACTGCAGGCAACAGCGCGGGCCTCGTGTTCGATCCATCGCGCGTGCACGTCTACGCCGACAGTCTTCTGGTCGAGGGGACTGCCTGATGGACAAGACCGTCAACCAGAAAGCATGGTTTTTGGTGCTGCCGGTGTTCCTGGTGGTCGCCTTCTCCGCGATCCTGCCGCTGATGACGGTGGTCAATTATTCGATGCAGGACACCTTCGGCAACAACCAGTTCTTCTGGAACGGCGTCGGCTGGTTCAAGGAACTGCTCGATCCCTCCAGCGATCTCGGCTCGCGCTTCTTTGCCTCGCTCTGGCGCAACCTGTTCTTCTCCGCGGTGATCCTCGCCATCGAGGTGCCGCTCGGCATCGTGGTTGCGCTGTCGATGCCCAGGCAAGGCTGGAGCGTTGCCGCGTGTCTCGTCACGCTCGCGCTGCCGCTGCTTATTCCGTGGAACGTGGTCGGCACGATCTGGCAGATTTTCGGGCGGCCTGACATTGGCCTGCTCGGCTACACGCTGAACCATCTCGGTATCAATTATAACTACGTCTCCAACGAGTTCGACGCCTGGGCTACCGTCATCGTGATGGACGTCTGGCACTGGACCAGCCTCGTGGCGCTGCTGTGCTATGCCGGCCTGAAGTCCATACCGGAAGCCTATTATCAGGCCGCCCAGATCGACGGCGCCTCGCGCTGGGCCGTGTTCGCCGCGATCCAGCTGCCGAAGATGAAACGCGTGCTCCTGATCGCAGTCTTGCTGCGCTTCATGGACAGTTTCATGATCTACACCGAGCCGTTCGTCGTGACCGGCGGCGGCCCGGGCAATTCGACCACGTTCATTTCGATCGAACTCGTCAAGATCGCGCTCGGGCAATTCGACCTCGGCAAGGCCGCCGCGCTGTCGCTGGTTTACAACCTGATCATCATCATCGTCTGCTGGGTGTTCTACACCGTGATGACCAATGCCGGCGTCGAACGCCGCGTCACCAAGGGAGCCGAATGATGCATTCGATTCCCGGTCGCCGCCTCATCCTGTCGCTGTTTCTCGTATTTCTGCTGCTGCCGATCTACTGGCTCGTCAACATGAGCCTGAAGACCAATGTCGAGATCGTCTCGACCATGACGCTGTGGCCGCACCAGCCGACACTGGAGCATTACCGGCGCATCTTCACCGACGAGAGCTGGTATTCCGGCTACACCAACTCGCTGGAATATGTCGTCATCAACACCGTGATCTCGATCGCGGTCGCGTTGCCCGCCGCCTACGCATTCTCGCGCTATCGTTTCCTCGGCGACAAGCACCTGTTCTTCTGGCTGCTGTCGAACCGCATGGCGCCGGCCGCGGTCTACGCGTTGCCGTTCTTTAATTTGTATTCAGCCATCGGCCTGTTCGATACGCCGTGGGCGGTCGCGCTCGCGCACTGCATTTTCAACGTGCCGCTCGCGGTGTGGATTCTCGAAGGCTTCGTTTCCGGCGTACCGCGTGAGATCGACGAGACCGCGTTCCTCGACGGCTATTCCTTCCCGCGCTTCTTCGTGAAGATCCTGATGCCGCTGATCGCAAGCGGCATCGGCGTCGCCGCTTTCTTCTGCTTCATGTTCTCGTGGGTCGAGCTCTTGCTGGCGCGCACGCTGACGTCGGTCGACGCCAAACCGATTTCCGCCGTGATGACCCGCACCGTCTCCGCCGCCGGCATGGACTGGGGCCTGCTCGCCGCCGCCGGCGTGCTGACCATCATCCCGGGCGCGCTCGTGATCTGGTTTGTCCGCAACTATATCGCGCGCGGCTTCGCGCTCGGCCGGGTGTAGGGAGGCACTGGAGATGGAAAGCCTCGCATGGATGGCCTGGACGGTGCCGACGGGCATCTTTTTCGTGCTGCTCGCCGCGACGCTCGCCGTCATGACCTGGCTTGCCGCCGTCTATCCGGAGACCGAGCGCGTCGGAATTTTGCGCATTCCGACCACGCGCGGCGATCGTTTGTTTGTCTCGTTGATCATGGCAGCCATCATTCATCTTGCGTGGATCGGCTTCGTCGGCACCGACACGGTGGCGACGCTGCCAATTGGAGAAGGTCTGGAATTGTCGAGCCTGTGGTTCGCCAGCGTAATTTCGCTTGTTTCGGCGGTTGCGATATTTCGCACCGTTTGATTCAGGCGAAGAAGAGCAGATCCGGGGGCAACCCGGGCCTGAATTGTTTTGTCAGTCGCTGCAACGGAGGAAGCATCATGCGACACTTGGAGACGAGGAAGAGTCCTGCAAGGACACGCATCCTGATGATGACATCAGCGGTGGCGCTGATGGCGGTGTCATCGGCGCTCACTTCGCCCGCTTTCGCGGACGAAGCTGCCGCCAAGAAATGGATCGACAACGAATTTCAGCCGTCGACCCTTTCGAAGGAAGACCAGATGAAGGAGATGCAGTGGTTCATCAAGGCCGCTGAACCCTTCAAGGGGATGGAAATCAACGCGGTCTCGGAAACGCTGACCGTGCACGAATATGAATCGAAGACGCTTGCGAAAGCCTTCGAGGAAATCACCGGCATCAAGGTCAAGCACGACATCATCCAGGAAGGTGACGTCGTCGAGAAGATCCAGACCCAGATGCAATCGGGCAAGAACGTCTACGACGCCTGGATCAACGACTCCGACTTCATCGGCACGCATTTCCGCTACGGTCAGGCAGTCGACCTGACGGAGTGGATGGCCGGCGAAGGCAAGGCCGTGACCAATCCCGGTCTCGACGTCAACGACTTCATCGGCAAGTCCTTTACGACCGCGCCGAACGGTCATCTCTATCAGTTACCGGACCAGCAGTTCGCGAACCTCTACTGGTTCCGCTACGACTGGTTCTCCAATCCGGAATACAAGGCCAAGTTCAAGGCCAAGTATGGCTACGATCTCGGCGTTCCCGTGAACTGGTCGGCCTATGAAGACATCGCCGAGTTCTTCACCAACGACATCAAGGAAATCAACGGCGTCCGCGTCTATGGCCACATGGATTACGGCAAGAAAGACCCCTCGCTCGGATGGCGCTTCACCGACGCGTGGCTCTCGATGGCCGGCAACGGCGACAAGGGCATTCCGAACGGACTGCCCGTCGACGAATGGGGCATCCGCATGGAAGGCTGCCGTCCGGTCGGCTCGTCAGTCGAGCGCGGCGGCGACGTCAACGGTCCGGCGGCGGTCTATTCGATCGTCAAATATCTCGACTGGATGAAGAAGTATGCCCCGCCGCAGGCGCAGGGCATGACCTTCTCCGAGTCGGGACCGGTGCCGTCGCAGGGCAACATTGCCCAGCAGATCTTCTGGTACACCGCCTTCACCGCCGACATGGTGAAGCCGGGTCTTGCGGTGATGAACGCCGACGGCACGCCGAAGTGGCGCATGGCGCCGTCGCCGCACGGCTCCTACTGGAAGGACGGCATGAAGCTCGGCTACCAGGACGTCGGTTCGCTGACGCTTCTGAAGTCGACGCCGGTCGACCGCCGCAAGGCCGCCTGGCTTTACGAGCAGTTCATCGTCTCCAAGACGGTCAGCTTGAAGAAGAGCCACGTCGGTCTCACCTTCATCCGTGAGTCCGATATCTGGGACAAGTCGTTCACCGAGCGTGCGCCGAAACTCGGCGGCCTGATCGAATTCTACCGCTCGCCCGCGCGCGTGCAGTGGACCCCGACCGGCAACAACGTGCCGGATTATCCGAAGCTCGCGCAATTGTGGTGGCAGAACATCGGCGATGCGTCGTCCGGTGCGAAGACGCCGCAGCAGGCGATGGATTCGCTCGCGGCCGCGCAGGACTCGGTGATGGAGCGGCTTGAGAAGTCGAAGGTGCAAGGCGACTGCGGTCCGAAGCTGAACAAGAAGGAGAGCGCCGAATACTGGTTCGCGAAGTCCGAGAAGGACGGCAACATCGCGCCCCAGCGCAAACTCGCCAACGAGAAGCCGAAGGGCGAAACCGTCGACTACGACACGCTGATCAAGTCGTGGCCGGCCTCCCCGCCCAAGCGCGCCTCGCTGCAGTAAGGCCTCGGCGAGTCCCGGACGCGATGCGGCGCGCTTGTGCCGCGTCGCAGATCCGGGACCCGCCCGTCGTAGACCCCGGATCAGTAGCGCAACACTTCGAGCTGCGCAGCGTCCGGGGAACGTCAAGAACCAAGGGCCGGGAGCGATCCCGGCCCTTTTCGTTTCTGTCATTGCGAGGAGCGGAGCGACGAAGCAATCCAGAATCTTGCGCGGAAAATGACTGGATTGCTTCGCTTCGCTCGCAATGACGATATAAGCATTCGGCTCCTGGAGACTTACCCATGCGCATGATCTTTCGCTGCGATCCGGCATTGGCCGATCATCTGCCGCGCCCCACACCGGCGCGCGGCGGCCTTCCCGACTGGCTGCGCCAAATGCCGGCGAAAGCGCATTCGGACATTCACGGCCGCGACATCAGAACTGTCAAGCAATGTCCGCCTTTCGTCGACGCCATGGCCTATGGCGTCATGATTCCCCTGCCCTGCGACGTCAGGGTCGAGCGCGGCGCGTTTTCGTGGGACTGGGATATTCCGGAGCCTCTGACCTCGGGCCATCCGCGCGCACCTCTCAGCTTCCATCCGGCGGCGCAGTTTGACGGCGCGCCGTTTGCGTGCGACGGAAAGGCGGCGATCAAGTTCAACAGCTTCTGGACCATCGAGGTCGAGAACGGCTGGTCGCTGTTCGCGACCCATCCGGTCAACCGCGACGATCTTCCGTTCCGCCTGATCACGGGACTCGTGGACGCCGACCTCTTCCACGACGGCGGCATCAATTTCCCGGCGATCTGGACGCAGCCGGAGTTTTCCGGCGTGCTGGCGAAGGGCACGCCGGTGGCGCAGGTGTTTGCGGTGCCGCGCGCGGCGCCGGAGCTTACATTCGAAAGCTTCGATGAAGACCACAAGCGCGCTTATGAGAAGACGGTCTCAGACGTGCTCGCTGCGCCCAACGTCTATCGAAAGCATTTTCGCGCGCGGCGCGGCCGAGCTTAGAGAGAGTCTTCAAGCGCGCGGCGAAGCCCGGCCTCATCGAGCCACAGCCCGCCGTGCGGCGCTGACGTAAGCGCCATCGTAATCTTGCCGAAGCTATCGGGCTTGAGGCGATAGGCCTGCGCGTAAGCGCGCATCGCCTCAGTGAGATCGCCCATCTCCTGAAGCACCACGCCGAGATTGAACGTCGCCTCGGCGTGGTCGCCCTTGAGCGCGATCGCCTTGCGATAGGCAGCCAGCGCGCCGGCATGGTCGCGCAAATCCTGCCGCGCCAGACCGAGATCGAACCAGACGGACGCTGGCGCGTCCTTTACCGCGGCGCGTTGCAAAAGTTTTGCCGCAAGCTCCGTCTCGCCGTCTTCCCAGGCGAGCCGCCCCGATCGCGCGGCGGCCTCGGCATGATCCGGAATGGCGTCAAGAATTGCACGCCACGCCTGCCGCGCCTGCGGGCGAAGACCGGCCTGATCGAGCGTTCGCGCCTTCTCGATAAATGCTTCGCGTTGGGGGTTCAGCGCGATGGCATGGTCGAGATGCGACAGCGCGCGGTCGAAATCTCCTCCCGTCCTGGCAAGACGCGCCGCCAGGAGCCGCGCGGCCGCATTGTCCGGCCGCGTCTTAAGACTCGTCTCGACGTGGCGCCGCGCGGCTTCGAGCTCGCCCGACGCGAACAAAACAGCCGCAAGCAGATGGCTCAGCATCGGCTCGCCTGGCGACGCCGTCAGGCTCTGTTCGCAGAGTTTCCGCGCCTCATCGCGCTGCCCAGCATTAAAAGCGGCGGTGGCGCGGCGAACGATATCTTCGGAAGCGGGCCGGTTCATGCCGGATCTCGGGAGACTTTCTTGTTGGGCGCACCAGGGCTCGAACCTGGGACCCATTGATTAAGAGTTGCAATTTGGCCATTCGCCACGATTTTCGAGCACACGCTGCACGACGACGATTTCCAAGACGTCGTTTGTTCGTCCGCCTTTCTCGCATAGTTTTGCAGTCCCGCAAACCCGCATGCCGCGTCAGTCAACCGTCGGAGTCGGCGCTTCAGCATTGAGCAAGCGCTCAGTCTTCAGATCGGACCAGAGCGCAGCCGGCACCTTGCTTGCGAGCGCGGCGACATTACGTTCGATTTCCGACGGACTTTGTCCACCCATCACAACGCTCGCAACCGCCGGATGGCACAGCGCGAAATGCAGCGCTGCCGTTGGCAGCGCGACACCGTGGGCAACACACACGCGCTCAATGTGAGACACTTTTGCCAGGATCTCCGGCGGGGCATCTTGATAGTTGTATTTGGCACCTGGAATTGCGCCGGTTGCCAAAATGCCCGAATTGAAGACGCCGCCGAGCATGACGCCGATACCTTGCCGGTGTGCCAGCGGAAGAAACTCCGCCAACGCCGGCTGCTCCAGTAGCGAATAGCGGCCAGCAAGCAGCATGGCATCGAACGATCCGGCTTTCGCAAAGCGCACGCACATCTCGGCCTCGTTCACGCCTACCCCGATGCCGGCGATCGTCCCCTCCGCGCGAAGCCGGTCGAGCGCCACATAGGCGCCGGCCATGGCTTCGCGAAACCGGTCCTCGATGGCGTCGCGCCCGTGAGTCCAGATATCGACATCGTGAATGAGCAACAGATCGAGCCGATCGGTTCCCAGGCGCAACAGCGACTGCTCTATCGAACGCATGGTGCCGTCATAGGAATAGTCGATGACCGCACGGTGAGGCTGACCGCCGACAAAGCCGGAACGATCGTCTCGCGCGTGAGCCGGATCGATCCAGCGTCCCACCTTCGTACAGACCACAATATCCTGGTGCGCAACGCGCCTCAACGCAGTACCACAGCGATGCTCGGCAAGGCCGTGGCCATACAACGGCGACGTGTCGAGCAGATTGATTCCCAGCGCAAACGCCCGCTCGATTGTCGCGATGGCTGTCGCATCGTCCAGTCGCCGATAAAGATCACCGAGCGGCGCGGTCCCGAACCCAAGCACGGATACGTCGAGCTTTGTGCGACCGAGAATGCGGCGAGGCGGTTTAGCCACTGGACTCATATCGGACCATCTTTCTCGAGCCTTTGTCGGGGCGCGGCTCGCGTCTTCCTCAAGTCGTCGAACCGTGACCGACCCCGCAAGAATTCTTCGTTCTGGTTGGATGAGCGGATTCGCCGAATATGGCGGCAAAGGAATGACGCCTTCTGGTTCCGACGAGTGAAACTGCTCGTCCGCGCGCGACAATGCCCGGTTGCGATGGGGCGGGGTTCGACGGGCGAAAGGAATCGAACCCCTCCGTATCCCTACTTCAACATCTTCGAGACGTTGTCCTTCGTCACAAGGTCAAGACCGGTGTAGACGATCTCCGGCACCTTCTCGCCTTTCTTGATCGCAAGCAGGACATCCATCGACTTCTCGCCCATCTCGAACGGACGCTGCCCGACCAGAGCGTTGGCGTAGCCGTCGCGCAGCAGTTCGAGCTGCATCCTGAGGGTGTCGGCGACGACGAGCGTGAACTTTCCGGAATCGATGTCCTTCTTGTTCTTGCTGGCGAACGCCTTGAAGCCTTCCGGCGCGAACATAGGCCAGCCACCGACCGGCACGATCGCGGCGAGGTCTGGAGTTGCGGTTTTCAGATCGGTCATCTGCTGGATGCCGAGCGCCGGATCGTCGTTGGAGAACGTTGGCGACCCCGCGACTTCGGTCCATTTCGAGCCCTTGAGCGCTTCGCGGACCCCATTGACACGTTCGGCAAGATTCTCGGCACCGGGACCGCCGGAAATCATGGCGTATTTGCCGCCATCGGGTCGAAGCTGCAGCAGTTGCTTGCCAAGCGCGACGCCGAACTCCTTGTTGTTGGTTCCGATATAGGCGATCCGCTTCGAGCCGGGCGCATCCGCATCGAAAGTGATGACGGGAATGCCGGCCGCAGTTGCCGCCTCGATCGACTTTGTCATCGCTGCAACATCGGCAACCGAGATGGCAAGGCCATCCACCTTCTGCGTGATGAAGTCCTGGATGATCTGCGCCTGCGTCGCCGGCTCGTGCTCGACCGGGCCTTTGTAGATGCACTCGATGTTGCCGAGCTCCTTGGCCCGTTTCTGACAGCCATCGCGCGCGAAGTCGAAGAACGGATTGTTCATGGCCTTGGGTACGATCACGAATTTGTAGTTCTCGGCGAACGCCGGCGTTGCCATCATCGCAACGACCATGCCGGCAAGAAGAACTTTTCTCATTGTTTCCCTCCACATCTTTTGTGCCTATCCCTTTGAACGCTGCGGCTCCGGGAGGCGGATAGACGACATACTCGTTATCCCCCAGGAGGAACTCTTCAGGCCATGCGCGAGCGGATGCGATCGACCAGCACCGCCAGGATGATGATCACGCCCACAAGAGCCTGCTGCCAGTAGGAGTTGACCTGCGCAAGCACGAGGCCGTTGCGGATCACCTCAAGCAGAACGCAGCCGACGATGGCCCCGAGCGGGCCACCGACTCCGCCGGCGAGATTGGCGCCGCCGATCACCGCGGCAGCAATGACATTGAGCTCATAGGACGTCGCCATGTTTGCGGGCGCCGATCCCAGCCAGCCCGAGATGATGATGCCCTGGAGACCCGCCGCGAGCGCGCAGATCACATAGACCTCGATCTTCAACCGCGCGACCGCAATGCCGGTCAGCGCGGCCGCCTTCTCGTTGCCGCCCAGCGCAAAGACATGACGGCCGAAACTGGTGTGATGCAGCACGACCGCCATCGCGACAGCGAGGACGAGCAGATAGATGAACGACGCCGGCACGCCGAACACACTTCCCGACGTCAGGGCATAAAAATAATCGGCGTCCGGACCGCCGGGAAAGCTGCCACGGCCGTTGGAGACGACGTAGCCAAGGCCGCGCACGATCGAAAGCATGCCGAGCGTGGTGACGAAGGGCGACAGGCCGAGAACCGCAATACAGAAGCCATTGATGAGGCCGACGATCAGCGCAACGCCAAGTCCGGCAAGGACCGAGATGAGCAGTATCAGACCCGGCACATTGGCGATCACGGTCTTGCCGTCGGCGGCGGGATGCACGAACAACGACGCAACGGGCATGCCGGGCGTTGAAAGCTCAGTCATGACCATCGAGGTGATCATCGCGGAAAGGCACATCATCGAGCCGACCGAGAGATCGATGCCGCCCGTGATGATGACGAGGGTCACGCCGAGTGTGGCGATGGCGATAAAAGAGAAATTCTTCGCAACATTTTGCATGTTGCCTTCTGTGAGAAAATAAGGGCTCGCGAAGTTCATCACCACGAACAGCGCCACGAGCGCGAGCAGGACGTAACCTGTCTGCGACGCAAAGAGCCCGCTCTGCCACCATCTGGCCTTGCTGATATTGGTGAAGTTGATGGGAGATTCGACGGGCGTGTCCATCACGCGGCCTCCTTCGCTCCGGTGATGAGGGAGGTGATTTCCTCGGGACTGGTGTCCCCGATGGCCTTGTCGGCGCGCTTCTCACCGCGGCGCATGACGACGATGCGATCACAGACCGCAAAGACGTCGGGCATGCGGTGCGAGATCAGCATCACCGCAACGCCCTGCTCCTTCAGGCGATGTATCAAGCTCAGGACCTGCTCGACCTGGCGGACCGAGATCGCGGCCGTCGGCTCGTCCATCACGACGAGCCTGGCATTCGAGAGCCGCGTTCGCGCGATGGCGACAGCCTGGCGCTGGCCGCCCGACATCTGCTTGACGAGGTCATGCGGACGGGTCTCGGAGCGCAACTCTCCGAACAATTCCAGCGCGCGTGCGGCCATCGCCTTGTGATCGAGAAAAGCGAACGGACCAAATCTGCGTTTGAGCTCTCGGCCAAGGAAAACATTGGCGGATGCCGTGAGATTGTCCGCGAGCGCAAGGTCCTGGTAGACGACCTCGATTCCGACCGCGCGGGCATCGATCGGACGTGTGAAGCGGATCGCGTTGCCGTCAAAACGAATCTCGCCGTGGCTCGGCGGGAAATTTCCGGCGATAATCTTGACGAGCGTCGACTTGCCGGCGCCATTGTCACCCATCAGTCCAACCACCTCTCCCGGGAAGATCTGCAGGTCGACGCCATGCAGCGCACGGATGGCGCCGAACTCCTTGCCAATAGCCTTCAACGCCAGGACCGGCTGTCCGGTCGGTTGAGGTGTCACCATGGTTGACCTCGCACAGACACGTCCTCGCCGGGATCGATCGGCTGGCGCCCGATCTTCGCCTCAAACGGGCTCATGAGCGGCCGTTGAAAATCGGGACGGCTTTTGCCGGTTTTCTCGGCATGCCCGCATACGGGCATGCACGCGCCTTTCGCATCAGACCTGCTCAATGCTTTTGACCCGGATAGGCCCTGCGCATCAGAAGTGGACCTCGGTACGCAGACCGACAACCCAGGCATTATCGGTCTTCACGCCGGCGGCATTAAACCCGCGGCCGCCGGGATCGATCACATACTGGAGGTCGAATTTGAGATTCATCCAGCCGGTCGCCTGCCACCCGTACCAAGCTTCGATCGGAACTTCGTTGCCGCCTGCATTGGGGGTCAGGGCGGCCGAATTCACATGGGTCGTGCCCACGGCGAAACCGACTTCGTCTTTTGGGCGCCAAGCAAACGTTCCGATGTGCTTGACACCACCGGCGATCTGGTAGTCCTGGAACGAAGTCCGATGATCGGCAACCGTCGTGTTGAGGAAGGTATACCAACCCTGTCCGCTGGCACCGTCGACGGTTAACCGTTGCAGAATTGACTCGTAGACACCAAAGCGGCCTCTTTGATCGCCGAGATTTTGGGCTGGGACACCACCGAAACTTTGAATGGTCGCAAGGATGCCCGGGAGGCCACCATCGATCGTGGACGCATTGTCATACCACCCGCCAAATCTCCAGGTCCCATCCAGGCGACCGCTCGGGCCCCAGGTCAACTCGACCGGCACCAGCACGCCCGTTGCGGGGTTTGAGGCGGGGAAGCCCGGCAACATGTAGATGCTGGGGTTTGACGTCGTCAGGTATTGTGGATTGGCGTCGTAGACGCCGACCGAAAACTTCAATTCCTTGGTCAGGTTGTAATGGACAACGCCTGCCCATTGGCTCACCGGCCAGTTATAGATGTAACCACCCTGTATGTTGCCGGGCTGGCCGCCGCAGAAGGTCAGGTTGATGAACTCGCACGGACCGAAGAAGAAGTCGGAGCCGACTGGAAGACGGCCGCCCTTGAGTTCAAGGCGATCATCGAAGAGCTTCTGCGAATAGTAGAGTTCTGTCAGGCGCAAAATGTTTCCGCGACCGAACACTTCGTTGGTCAGCTGCAGGGCCGGAATGCCCGCGTCGTCATTCAGATTGTGGCCGAAGCGGTCGACCAGCGTGAGGCCGATCAGGCCACCCTGGATGCCGGCAAGCTTCGCCATATCGAACTTGGCCCCGAACCACAGCTGTCCAGCGTTGGCGGCGGTGTTCCCGTTTCCACCCGACAGGTTGCCGACGGATTCATTGCCCAGCGTCAAGCCGAGAGAGATGCCCTGCTCCTTCAGCTTGGTCCTGCCGAGATCGCCAAACAGGTACGGTCTCGTCCAGAAATCGTCGGCCGCCGCATCAGGAGCAGGCGGCGCTTTCGTGTAAAGATCGGCCGCATGGACTCCACTCGCCAACAAAAAAGACAAAGCAATCCCTACGCCGCACACGCGTGCAGCGCCTACAGATCTACGCAACATTTTTCTGACCCCTCTTGGCGTCCCTGGCTTTGGTTAGATTTTCGTCACGTTTCCGCCCAAAGCCCACGAGCCTGGAACGTGCCGACTCCCCAGCACACGCCGATTTCAGCCGCGGCAGCGGCAGCATCGGTATCAACTGGAGAGGTTAGAGCTGTCATGTCTGATCACCCGTTCTCGCTGACAACGCAGCCGCGTCTCGCGATGAGCCGCTCCGCGTTCCCTGCACAAATGTCGATCTCGACGTCGTAGAGGCGACGCCCGCCAGCGCCACCTTGCGCCGTCGGCGGGCTTGCAATTGCTGATCCGCCAGCACGCCGAGCAAAATGACCGTCCCCATCACCGCGAAGTTCAGGGAATTGGGGATGCCCAGGATGTTCACGAGGTTCTGCAGCACCTGCAGCAGCGCCGTTCCCAGCACGATGCCGAGAATAGAACCCTCACCGCCGCGGAGGCTGCACCCACCCAGCACAGCAGCCGCGATCGCATAGAGCTCATAGAAATTGCCAAACGAACTTGGAGAGACTGAGTTCGTGTAGAACACGAACAACACCGTCGATACCCCGGCGAGCCCGCCGCTGATGATATAAGCGGTCGCGATCACCATGTTTGTGTTGATACCGGAGAAGCGCGCCGCTTCCTCGTTTTTGCCCACGGCATAAAGCCAGCGGCCGTAGACCGAGCGGTGCAGGAGCACGCCAAGAATCAGCGCAAGGATCATCAAGAGGATGAAAGTGTTCGGTATGCCTGCGATATTGCCTGAGGCGATGTTGCCCAGCACCCCGGCCTCATCCCCGTAACCGAAGCCGCGTGTCGAATCGCTCGTGTAGTAGCGGGCGGCGCCGCGATAGATCAGCAACCCGCATAGTGTCACGATGAACGGCTGCATTTTCATTCGCGTGATCAAGAGCCCCTGGACCGCGCCCAGGCCCAGTCCGCCCAGCAGCACCAAAAGCAGCGCGAACGGCCAAAAGATTTGATAAGTCGTCAGAAGGTCGACGAAGACGACGCCAAGCAGCGCGAACATCGATCCGAGTGAAAGATCGATGCCGCCGGTGATGATCACGAGACCCTCGCCCAGCGCGAACACGCCGAACAGACCAATGAGATTGGCCATGTTCAGCAGGTTCACCAACGACAGGAAGGCCGGATTGATCGCCCCCGTGATGGCGGAGATCAAGGCCAGCAGCAGAAACAGGCCGAGTTCTTTCTTCATCATGGCGCAGCGGCTTCCGTCGTTTCCAGCGCCTGACCGATCGCGAGCCGCAGCACGTTGTATTCGCTGAGCTGCTCACGCTCCAGAACGCCGCTGACACTCCCTTCATGCATCACTGCCACGCGGTCGGAGACGCCGATGACCTCCTCCATGTCCGAGGAGATCATCACGATCGCGACGCCCTGGTCCGCGAGGTCCCGCATCAGCGCGTAGATCTCGCTCTTGGCACCGACGTCGATGCCACGGGTCGGCTCGTCGAAGAACATCACGCGCGGCTGCATGGAAAGCCACTTTCCCAGCACCACTTTTTGCTGGTTGCCGCCGGAGAGCGTCACGGCCTCCATATCGATGCTTGGAGCCTTGATGGACAGTCTCCGCACCTGCTCCTTCGCGACCTTGCGCTCGGCCGAGCCGCTTACCAGCCATGTCCGCGCATAGTTCAGCAGGCTCGCGAGGGTCACGTTCTCCCGGATCGACAATTCCAGAACCAGCCCGGACTTCTTGCGGTCCTCCGGCAGCAGATAGATTCCTTGCCTGATCGCATCCCGTGGCGAAGCGACACGCAGAGGTGCGTTGTCGATCCTGATCTCGCCACCAAGCAGGGGATCAACGCCGAACGCCGCGCGGGCAAGCGACGTGCGGCCAGCGCCCACGAGCCCGGCCAAACCGAGGATCTCGCCGCTCTGCACCGAAAGATTGATCTGCCGGTCCGGAAAGGCCGAGGTCACGAGATCGACGATGTCGCAACCGCCCGGCTGCGGTGGCCGTTTCGGCGGCGCATAGAGCGCCTTCAGGTCGCGGCCGATCATCAGACGGATCATCGCGGCGTGGCTCAACTCGTCCCGCGCCAGCTCTCCCACCGTGCGCCCGTCACGCAGCACGACGACGCGGTCAGCGCAGGTCATGATCTCGCCCAGCCGGTGAGAGATATAGATGACTGCGATGCCATGCGCTTTCAGGTCGGCAATCACCTCCAGGAGCCGCTCAGTCTCCGAAATTGTCAGGCTCGAGGTGGGCTCGTCCATGATGATCACGCGGGCGTCGATCGAGAGCGCCTTGGCAATCTCCACCATTTGGCGCTGGGCGATGGACAAGCTGTCGACCGGTGTGCTCGGCGCAAAATCAGCGCCGAGCCGCTCCAGCAGCGGCATCACGCGCGCGTGCATCTTGGCGTTGTCGACCAGCTTCAGCGGTCCGCCGGTAAGCGTCTCGCGCCCGATAAATACGTTGGCCGCCACGTCGAGATTCTCGAACAAGTTCAGTTCCTGGTGCACGAAGGCGATGCCGGCCTGCGTCGCCTCGCTCACCGTCATCCGAGCATGGTCTTTGCCGTCGATGCGGATCACACCCTCGCTGGGCGCGATTACGCCGCCCAGCACGCGCATCAGCGTCGATTTGCCGGCGCCGTTCTCGCCGATCAGACCCAACACCTCGCCGCGACACACGCGCAGACTGACATCGTCGAGGGCTCTGACACCGGGATAAGTCTTGCTGATACCGGCGAGCTCCAGCAGCATCTCTGCCATTTCTCGTGTCCTTCCCGCACAACGCCCGGCGGCCTGTGGCAGCCGGGCATCGACGCGCACTGAAGTCACTTCTTCAGCAATTCCTTCAGATTTGCGGTGAACTCCGCGACGTTGGACTTGCTGATCACCTTTGTCGGTACGATCAGCTTGCTGTCTGCCGGAATCCAGGACTTGTCGCCGTTCAGCGTCTTGATGATGTTGGTGGCGGAGAGATAACCGAACTCGTACGGCTGCTGCACAACCGTGGATTCGATGGTGCCGTCGGAAATACCCCGCAGCGTCCGCTGGTCCTCGTCGAAGCCGACGATCTTCACCTTCCCGGCTTTGCCTGCCGCTTTCACCGCGTCATAGATCAGCGGCGTCTCGTAGCTCCAAAGGCCGGACAACAGCGCAATGTCGGGATATTTGACGAGCACGTTCTCCATATTCGCCTTGGCCTTGGCGAAATCGACCTGGTCGGTAAACACATCGACCAGTTCGACCTTGGAGCCGGCGATCGCATCCTTGATACCCTGCACCCGCTCGCGGGCGTTATCCGCGTCCATCGTGCCGACAAACAGCGCGATCTTTCCACCGTCCGGCAGAGCTTTCTTGATCTCCTCGCCCGCCTGCCGCCCGGCCGCAACGTTGTCGGTGCCGATATAGGCGAGACGCTTGCTCTGCGGCGCGTCGCTATCCGTCGTGATCAGCACGGTCTTCGCCGCAACCTTGTTGAGTTCTTCGGTTGCGTGCGGCGCATCGTCGACGGAAATGGAGATGCCGGCAACGCCGCGCACCAGCAGATCGTCCAACTCGCGCCGCTGGCCTGCAGCGGTCCCATCGTTGGTGACGATCAACTCGATATTGTAATCCGGGTGTTCCTTCTGGGCCTTTTCGAGCCCGCGTCCGGCGATGGTCCAGAAGTCGGCCGCGACGTTGGTCACCAGCGCGACGGTCTTTTTCTGCTGCGCCTGCGCTGCGCCGAAAGTCATTGCGAGCGCGGCTGCGCTCGCCAATAGCGGCACGATCAATTTCTTTGTTGAGCCCTTCATGGGCACCTCCCTTTGGTTGGCCCCGGTATCAGGGGCTTCGCAGATAGCGCTTATCGCGCCTTATTTTATTTATCAGGTGAAGCAATTCGGCAGACAAAAACTCCTGCTAGAGGTGTCTCAGCGCCTTTCTTCAAGAAGAAATAGTACACAAGGCGCGATAATAGTAAACTGGCACCGATAAAATAGCCTCTGGCTGTGCTTTTTCGATTACACCCACCGTCACACGTGTTGATTAATTTCGTAAGCCGAATTAAAGAGAGCAGATTAAAGAGGCAACATGAATCAGCAGCCTGAGTCTCTAAGACGTGCCTCGAGCGTGGCCCGCGGATCGAACCGCGGCCGCCTCGTCGAAGTCCTGCGGCGTCAGGGGCCCGTGCCGCGCGTAGAGCTCGCACGCAGTACGGGGCTGAGCTTCCCGGCCATTTCCGCCATAACGTCGAAACTGATAGCGGAAGAATTGTTGTGCGAGGCCGAGACCGAACCAGGGGCCGCGATGTTGTGGCCCGACGCTGCCGACGAAGACGACGCGGATGGACCGAATAGCCGTCGCCGTGGCCGCCCTGCGGTCCTGCTGACCCTGAACCCGGAGTTTGGCCGCGTCGTTGCCGTGTCGCTGCGCATGAACTTGATCGAGACACTGATCGCGGATTTCAGTGGCTCCGGCTTGGCGCAATCGCGAATTGCGCTCCCAACTCGCGCGCTCGATGCGAGCACGTTGTGCGATCTGGTTATTGCACAGATCAATGCCATGCTTGACGCGACGGGCACGCCTCGCAGCCGGCTATTGGGAATCGGGATTGCGCTGCAAGGCATCGTGAACGCCGACATAGGCCGGCATCTGTGGAGCCCGGCACTGTCGATCACGGACGTCGATCTGGCGACGCCGATCGGCCGGGCATTCGGCGTTGAAGTCGTGATGGCGAACGACGCAGTCGCAGTTGCACTGGCGCGCGCGGCCGCGGAGCCGGCCCTGGGACAGGGCCTCTCAGCCACGATCATGGTCGGCCACGGCGTCGGGATGAGCGTTGTTGTCGACGGCGAAGCGCGCTGGGGGACTGGCGCCGGCAGCGAGATCGGTCATGTCAAGCTGGCGACAGACGGTCCGCAATGCCGCTGTGGCCAGCGCGGCTGCATCGAAGCCTATCTTGCCGACTATGCGCTCTACCGCGACGCTCGTACCTTTCTCGACCTGCCGCCGGCGGATTCCCAGCAACCGTCCGAGGCGCAGATGGCTCTGCTGCGCGAGCGGGCACGGGCGGGTGATCCCCACCTGGAGCACTTATTCCGGCAGGCGGGTCGCGCGCTTGCAGAAGCCGTCGCCACAACGATATCGGTGCTGCGCCCGCACCATGTGATCCTGGCGGGCCCCGGCCTGCAAGCATTCGACATGATGCGCAGCGCCTACGAGGAGCGGCTCGACCAGGCGGTGTTGCCGTGGCTGCTCAAGTCAACGGCAATCTACGTGCGTCCAAGCGAGTCCATCGCTATTGTCGACGGCATGGTTCGGCGGACGCTGCGGGTCGTGGACCGAAACCAGATCGAGACGATCGAGTGAACACGGGGAGCTGCGGCTCTTGTTTGAGCTGCAGCAACGCAACCGACGCCGTTCAGGCGCCAAATCGAGGGGATATTAATGCGGGGCGCCATCTATCCAAGCCTGAAGAACCGTACCGTGCTGGTGACTGGCGGCGCTTCCGGCATCGGCGAAGCCATCGTGCGCGAATTCGTCGGCCAGGGCTCGCGGGTCGGCTTTATCGATATCGACATCGAGGCCTCAAAGGAGCTTCTGGCCAGCCTGCCGGCGGATGCCCGCGTGCAATTTGAGCAGGCCGATCTGCGCGACATCGCCGCCCTGAGGCGCGCGGTCGCCGGCGTGCGCGAGGCGCTCGGGCCGATCACAGTCCTGATCAATAACGCGGCCCGCGACGACCGGCACAGGATCGAGGACGTCACGCCGGAATATTGGGACGAGCGGATCGCCGTCAACCTGAAACATCAGTTCTTTTGCGCCCAGGCTGTCGCGCCGGACATGATTCAGGCGGGGGGCGGTTCGATCGTCAACATGGGCTCGGTGAGCTGGGTGATGGGCCAGGGCAACATGCCTTGCTACACCACCGCCAAGTCCGCGGTTCAGGGTCTGACCCGCGCCCTCGCCCGCGATCTTGGACCGAACAACGTGCGGGTCAATTCCATCCTGCCTGGATGGATCATGACTGAACGGCAGCAGAATCTGTGGTTGACGCCCGAAGGCGAGGCCGAAATCATACAGCGCCAATGCCTCAAGCGTAAGCTCATGCCGGACGATATCGCCCGCGTCGTCCTGTTCTTCGCTTCCGATGACAGCGGCGCCTGCACCAACCAGAGCTACATCGTCGATGGCGGCTGGGTATAACCATAGACAGTCATGGAGCAGCGGCGTCTCGCCGTCGTTTTGTGGAGCTGGCAGCGACCGGGCCAAGCGACGTCGATTTCGCGCTTGTCGCTGATGCGTGCCTGCTGCGCCGCGGCGTATCATCGAGACCTTCAAGGACTGAACATGGTTCCAGCTATGTCGCGGCTTGCCAGGGATCGGTTCGGGACGCTATCCGACGGCCGTGCGGTCGAGCGCGTGGTGCTCCGTGGCGAGGATGGCTTCGAAGCTCATGTCATCACGTTTGGCGCAGCGCTGCAGGCCCTGATCACGCCTGACGCGCAAGGCGGCTGCGACGACGTCGTGCTTGGGCACGACAATCTGGCTGGTTATGTCAGCCAACGGCGGTTCTTCGGCGCGACGGTCGGTCGCTGTGCCAATCGCATTGCCAACGCGCGATTTGTGCTTGACGGCGAGACGGTGCATCTCGCAGCCAACAACGGCCCGCACGCGCTGCATGGCGGCGTCGAAGGCTTCGATCGCAAGCTCTGGGAAATCATCGAAGTTGAGGATAGCGACGAGCCGAGCGTCACGCTCGGCTATGTGAGTCTCGATGGGGAGGAAGGCTATCCCGGCCGCCTCGACGTCCGTCTCACCTATCGTGTCACGGGTGCTTCCGAACTGTCCCTCACCTTCACCGCGCGAACGGACCGCGCCACCATCGCAAATCTGACGAATCACAGTTTCTTCAATCTCGAGGGCGCAGCTCGCAATGTCGACATCCTCGACCATCGGCTGACGCTCGCCTCCGACTATTTTCTGGCGACTGACGCGGCGGCGATTCCGGTCGCGGGCCCCCCGCGCTCTGTCGCCGGCACGCCGTTCGATTTCCGAGAAGCGACACCGATCGGGGCGCGGATTCGCTGCAATGACGAGCAGCTGCTCCATGGCAAGGGCTACGACCACAATTTCTGTCTTCACAATACCGGAAAATTGCAACTGGCGGCGCGCCTCGAGGCGCCGCGCGCCGGACGCGTGCTGGAGCTGCTGACCGATCAGCCGGGCCTGCAGGTCTATTCGGGCAACTACCTCGATGGTTCGGTCGCCGGAAAGCGCGGGCGGTTGTACCGTCAGTCGGACGCCGTCTGTCTCGAGCCGCAGATCTGGCCGGATGCGGCCAACCGGCCTGATTTTCCGAGCGCCTTTCTTGCGCGCGGCGACACCTATCGACATCATACGGTCTATCGCTTCTCACGGCTGGGCGGGGGCGCGGCATGATCGAGCATGTGCCGACTTCCATACTTTGCGCCGAGCGCTGCCATCTCGGCGAAGGCCCCACCTACGATGTCGCGACCGGCACCGCCTGGTGGTTCGATATCCTCGAGGGGCGACTGTTCGAAGCGCACCTTGAAAGCGGTCGCATCCGCATTCACGCGCTCGGCAGGATGGCGAGCGCGCAGGCGCGCATCGACGCGGAACGCCAGCTGATCGTCGCTGAAGACGGCCTCTATGTTCGCACCATTGCGGACGGCGCGATGAGCCTCTATCGCGCTCTCGAAGCCGATAATCCCGCCACGCGATCGAATGATGCGCGCGTGCATCGCTCGGGAACCCTGTGGATCGGCACCATGGGACGCAATGCAGAGCCGGGATCGGGCGCGATCTACGCGCTCCATCGCGGCGAGATTTCCCAACTCTTTCCCGGCATCACCATCCCCAACGCGATCTGCTTCTCGGCCGACGGTGCACTGGGCTATTTCGCAGACACGGCAAAGAATGTGCTGTTCCGCGTGCCCCTCGATCCGCGAACCGGGCTGCCACGCGGCGCGCCGGAAGCACTTATCGAATACCGCGGCGATGGCGGCCTTGACGGTGCGATCGTTGATGCCGACGGGCTTATCTGGAATGCTCGCTGGGGCGGCGGCTGTGTGGACGTCTATAGTCCTCAAGGGGAGCATTTGCGCTGTCTGCATGTTCCGGCGCGTCAGTCGAGCTGCCCCGCTTTCGTCGGCCGCGACCTGTCACGTCTCCTCGTCACGTCGGCCTGGCAAGACATGGACGAGGCCGCACGAGCTGCCGATCCGGAGCACGGGCGAACCTTCGTGCTGGCCCCCTCCGCACGCGGCCGTGCCGAGCCGGACGTCAAACTCGCAAACTCATGAGGAAGCACACGCGAGAACTGAATTTCAAAGCCAATCGAAACTCAAACAAAAAAGGGAGTGAAACATGATCAAACGGACGGCAAGACTAGCGGCGCTCGCGCTGATTGGCATTTCCACGCTCGCGCTATGCGGTAGTGCGCTCGCGCAAAGCAAGCCGACGGTTGGCATTGCGATGCCGACAAAATCCTCGGCACGCTGGATCGATGACGGCAACAACATGGTCAAGGTGCTGAAGGAGCGCGGCTACGGGGCCGACCTGCAGTACGCGGAAGATGATATTCCGAACCAGCTTTCCCAGGTGGAGAACATGATCACCAAGGGCGTCAAGGCGCTTGTGATCGCCGCAATCGACGGCACCACGCTGTCGGACGTACTGAAGCAGGCCAAGGCCAATGGCATCACGGTTATTGCATACGACCGCCTGATCCGTGATACGCCGAATGTCGATTACTACGCGACCTTCGACAATTTCCAGGTCGGCGTGTTGCAGGCGCAGTCGATCGAACAAGGACTCGGCCTCAAGGACGGCAAAGGACCGTTCAATATCGAGCTGTTCGGCGGCTCTCCCGACGACAACAATGCCTACTTCTTCTACAACGGCGCGATGTCGGTGCTGCAGCCCTATATCGACAGCAAGAAGCTGGTCGTCGCCAGCGGACAGATGGGCATGGACAAGGTCGCAACCCTGCGCTGGGACGGCGCCACGGCCCAGGCCCGCATGGACAATCTGCTCAGCGCCTATTACGGCAACAAGCGCGTCGATGCGGTGCTATCGCCCTATGACGGTCTTTCCATCGGCATCATCTCTTCACTGAAGGGCGTTGGCTACGGCAATGCCGGTCAGCCGATGCCCGTCATCAGCGGTCAGGATGCCGAGGTGCCGTCGATCAAGGCGATGCTGCGAGGCGAACAATATTCGACTATCTTCAAGGACACCCGCGACCTCGCGCGCGTGGCTACAGACATGGTCGATGCGGCGCTCAATGGAAAACAGGTGACCGTCAACGATACCAAGACCTACAACAATGGCGCCAAGGTGGTGCCTTCCTATCTGCTCAAGCCGGTCGTGGTCTACAAGAGCAATTGGGAGAAGGTCCTGATTGACTCCGGCTACTACAAGCGCTCGCAATTCGAGTGAACTTGCTCCTCCGGCGGTGCGGAGCCCGCCGCCGGAGGATGCTTGAGCGCACCTTTTTGCACGCGGGAACATGACGTGATGGCGGCAATGCTGGAAATGCGTGGCGTCGGCAAGAGTTTCGCGGGCGTGCAGGCCCTTCGGGACGTCAATTTCACCGTGGAGGCCGGCCAGATCCACGCGCTCGTCGGGGAGAACGGCGCCGGCAAATCGACGCTGATGAAAATTCTGAGTGGCGTCTATCCGCACGGCAGCTACGAGGGAACGGTCATCTTCGACGGCGAGGAGCGGCACTTCCGCGATGTCAACGATTCCGAGGCGCTCGGCATCATCATCATCCACCAGGAGCTGGCGCTGATCCCGCTGATGTCGATCGCCGAGAATATCTTTCTGTCGCATCCGCCGTCGCGGTTCGGCGTCATCGATCGCGATGAGGTTTATCGGCGGACCCGGGATCTGCTGGCTCAGGTCGGCTTGCGCGAACATCCCGACGCACTGGTCGGCGATCTCGGCATCGGCAAGCAGCAACTGGTCGAAATAGCGAAGGCGCTGTCGAAGCGCGTGCGCCTGCTCATTCTCGACGAGCCGACGGCGAGCCTGAACGAGGCCGACAGCGCAGCGTTGCTGGATCGCCTGGTCGCTTTTCGCGAACAGGGCATCGCCGCGATTCTGATCTCTCACAAGCTAAGCGAGGTTGCCCGGGTCGCCGACCGGATCACAGTGCTGCGCGACGGCCTCACCGTCGACAGCATCGATTGCCGCATGGCGCCCGTTGAGGAGGATCGCATCATCCGCAGCATGGTCAATCGCGACCTTGCCCACCGATTCCCGGAACGCGATGCAAGCATTGGCGAGCCTGTGCTGGCCGTGAAGAACTGGTCTGTGCACCACCCGATTCATCTCGAGCGGAAGGTCATCAAGAACGTCGACTTTTACGTGCGGCGCGGCGAAGTCGTCGGCATCGCCGGGTTGATGGGTGCCGGCCGCACCGAATTCGCAATGAGCCTGTTCGGCCAGGCATGGGGCAAGGCGATCACGGGCCGCATCAGCCTCGACGGCCGCGACGTCGATCTTCCCAACGTTGCCGCGGCGATCGACGCCGGCCTCGCCTATGTTACCGAAGATCGCAAGCAGCTAGGGTTGATCCTTGCCGACGATGTGCGCAAAAACATCACGCTCGCAAATCTCCACGAGGTGGCGCGGCGCTGGGTGATCGACGACATCCGCGAACTGAGAGCCGCCAACGATTACCGAAACCGAATGCGCATTCGCTGCTCCGACGTTTACCAGGAGACCGCAACTTTGTCCGGCGGGAACCAGCAGAAGGTCGTGTTGTCGAAATGGCTGATGACGGATCCGAAGGTATTGATTTTGGACGAGCCGACCAGAGGCATCGATGTCGGCGCGAAGTACGAGATCTACACCATCATCAACCAGTTGGCCGCAGCCGGAAAGGGAATCGTCGTCATCTCCTCTGAAATGCCGGAGCTGCTCGGCATCTGCGACCGCATCTGCGTGATGAATGATGGCAGGTTCGTAGGCGAATTTGCGAGGGCGGACGCCACGCAGGAAAAGATCATGCATGCTATCATGCGCAACGAAGCGATATCGGACGGCATGCACGACACGACGATTAAGACGCAGAGGACTGGGCTGTGACCGACAAGACGATTTCCCTGCCCGAAAACCGCCGGCATGCCGGCTTCATCAAGAACAATCTGCGCAACTACGGAATGTTGCTGTCGTTGTTCGCGATCATGTTGTTCTTCCAGGTCATGACTGACGGCACGCTCCTGCAACCGCTCAACATGACCAATCTGGTGCTGCAGAACAGCTATATCGTGATCATGGCGCTCGGCATGCTGCTGGTCATCGTGACCGGACATATCGACCTGTCGGTCGGTTCGGTCGCTGGCTTCGTCGGCGCCGTCGCCGCGGTGCTGATGGTTCGTTATCATATCGATCCGCCGTTCGCCTTCATCGCCTGTCTGCTGGTTGGCGCCGCGATTGGTGCGGCACAGGGTTATTGGGTTGCCTACTTCGGCATTCCCTCGTTCATTGTCACCTTGGCCGGCATGCTCGTGTTCAAGGGCCTCGCGCTGGCCGTGCTGCAGGGCCAATCCGTCGGGCCATTTCCCCCGACCTTTCAGAAACTTTCGTCGGGCTTCATTCCCGAGCTTGTTCAGGGCGCCGGCACGCTGCATCCGACCTCGCTCGTCGTCGGCACTGCGCTGGCATTCGCAATGGTCTATGCCAGCAGCAAAGCGCGTGGTCGCGAGCAATCGCATGGCATCGATGTCGAACCTTATGCGTTCTTTGTCGCAAAGAGCGTATTGCTAGCGTCCGTCGTGCTCTATTTCACCTACCTGATCGCCTCGCATCGCGGCCTGCCGAACGTCCTTGTCATCATGACGGCGCTGATTGCGCTTTACGCATTTGTGACGCGGCGCACCGTGGTCGGCCGGCACATCTATGCTGTCGGCGGCAATGCAAAGGCGGCCAAGCTATCCGGCATCAAGACGGAGCGGCTCACCTTTCTGACTTTCGTCAACATGGGAGTTCTCGCTGCGCTTGCCGGGCTCGTCTTCGCCGCGCGCCTCAACACGGCGACGCCGAAGGCGGGTGCCGGCTTCGAGCTCGACGTCATTGCCGCCTGCTTCATCGGCGGCGCCTCGGCTTATGGTGGCGTCGGCCGGGTCGGCGGCGCCGTCGTCGGCGCCATGATCATGGGCGTGATGAACAACGGCATGTCGATACTCGGCATCGGTATTGACTACCAGCAGGTGATCAAGGGACTGGTTCTGTTGGGCGCCGTTTGCATCGACGTCTACAACCAGCGCAGGTGACATTTCTGACCGAAGGCATCCTCATGACATCTCCCATCCGGCGTCCTTATCGCGGCGTGTTTCCAGTCGCGCCGACTATCTTTGACGATCAAGGCAATCTCGACCTCGAGGGTCAGCGCCGCTGCATCGACTTCATGATCGACGCCGGCTCGCATGGAATCTGCATTCATGCGAATTTCTCCGAGCAATTCGTGCTCACTGACGCCGAGCGCGAAGCGGTGATGCGGGCTGTGCTCGAACATGTCGCGGGCCGCGTGCCGGTCATCGTGACCACGACGCATTTCGGATCGGCCGCTTGCGCAGCCCGCAGCCGCCAGGCCGAGGCGTTGGGCGCGGCGATGGTGATGGTGATGCCGCCCTATCACGGGGCGACCTTCCGGGTGCCGGAGCCGAGCATTTTCGAGTTCTATCGTGTGGTCTCGGAAGCGGTTCGCATCCCCGTCATGATCCAGGACGCGCCTGTTGCCGGAACGCCGCTGTCGGTCGAACTGCTGGCGCGAATGGCCAAAGAACTGGAGAATGTTCGCTACTTCAAGATTGAGGTGCCGATGGCAGCGGCGAAGCTGCGGAGCCTGATCGCGGCAGGCGGGGATGCCATCGAGGGACCATGGGACGGAGAGGAAGCAATTACGCTGATGGCCGACCTCGACGCCGGCGCAACCGGCGCGATGACCGGTGGCGGCTATCCCGACGGAATTCGGCAGATCATGGATCCGTTCTTCGCCGGGCGGCGGGACGAAGCGAGGCGAGCCTATGAGCGCTGGCTGCCGCTGATCAACTATGAAAATCGCCAGTGCGGATTGTGCGCCTGCAAGGTACTGATGCGCGAGGGCGGGGTCATCGCATCAGATGCCGTGCGCCATCCCCTCAAGCAATTGCACCCGACCACCCGTGCCGGCCTGATCGAAATTGCGCGCGAGCTCGATCCGGTTGTGTTGCGTTGGAATCGTTGATAGCCCAAATCGAAGTAGCCCCGAATGCCGGCTCGGGCAGCGCTGCATCGCCAGGCTGCCCGGCCATCTTGACCGCAACGGGTGAGGTGCATCCGAACGCAGCGCCTGCTGGGTTGCGGGCAGCGCGATGTTCACGACCGAGCCGTCGAGGAACGCCATGCTGGATCCGACTATGGTGGCCGCCAGCGTCAACCGCTCGCGGTTTCGCGACAGGCCCGCGTCAAAGCAAATTGTCGCTTGGATGATCCCCGTGTCGCAGGGAGGCGTGTGAACCCAACCACCGGTATGCTCGAGATGAACGGTGGTTCTCGCTCAGACCGCGCCCAGCACATACCGTTGGCAGCATTGGCTGCCAAGTGCGTGTCCGATGGCACGCCGGCAGGCGTTACGTCAGCGACCGCAGCCAGGCAAGGCGCAATATCGCGTTCCCGGCCAATCCCTGCAAGGTGCCCATCCGAGCCTCATCAGTCGAACTCTCCGCGCCATCGAGATAGGCGTCCGCCAATGCCTCTGCGATTGTCTGCGCGTCCTGCTGCTCGAGCGTGCTCGAAAAGCTCCCGAAATTACCGGCCTGTTCGGCCATCGCTATAGTCTGATCGCGAAGCTCGCGTGTGCGATTTGCCGCCGGCCCCTCGAGCCGGCGTCCGACTTCCGCCAATTGTGCCGCGAGGTGAAGCTCGAGCCTGTGCGCATCGATCCGAGGCGTTGCTGCGCGCTCCGTTTCGCCCTCACGCTTCCGTTCGTGCTCGCGGTGGTAGGCGCGACGCCTTTGCTTCCTCAGCGTCGATACGTGCCCGAGCTCTTCTCGCGCCATCGCCTCGGCGGCCGCTTTGATTTCGGGGTCTTCGGTGTAAGCCGCCAGATAGGACCAGAATGCGAATGCACGCTCTTCGTTGCGGACCGCCATCGCTAACGCTCGGTACGGCGTCATCAATCGCGATGTCTTTGCCTCGGCCGCAGTCTCTTGATCGAAGGTCTGCGGTGCTTCCCATCGCACCAGCGCCGGATCTGGCGTCCTTCCGCGCCGCGATCGCGACCATAGTGTCACACTATCGACATGATCGCGCTCTTCAGCCGCCAATTGCGTAAACACTGTTGCCAGATCTTCCTTGTTCTGCCGGCGCATTTCGTCGGCGAGTTCGCTGTATTTGCTTGCCGCCTCCTGTTCCATCGCGTGTGCGAGCGCAAACATCTCGTCCAGCGAGCCGAGGGTGCCCGCCGGCTCGGATTTCAGGAGCGAGGTTCGCAGAAGTGCCATGCACAAAAAAGAATGATCGAAAAGAATTTCGACGATTTGATCTATCGCAAATGTCCGCCGGTACCGGTGCAATATATCGCATCACGATCTTCTGGCGATCGACAGGAGCAGTCAATCGTCGCGGGTCTGAACCAATAGTCTCCCTGAACGTCAACGGCGACAGTCAGAACGACCGACTTGAATGGCGCGACCTCGATAGGCCGCGCGAATGCGTTTGGGACTCTCATGGGGCAATCGGCGAAACCTGTTTCCGACTTGCCAAGGCGTGCAGCGAACGTCTTGATGGCACTAACCTTTATCTGCGTTTGGGTGCTGGCATCTGCCTCCGCTCACGCAGCCGCTGAGTTGGGGACGTATCTCGCGAAGATCGCCCCAGCCGACTTTTTCCAAGGCGCAGACCGTTTCGGCCGTTTGCAGGGCGACCCGCCAATCGCTCCCGTCTATCGCGGCGACCAATTGCAGGGCTTTGTCTATCTCAACTCTGATTTCGCAAATTCGGTTGGATATTCGGGCAAACCAATCCACATTCTGGTGGGCATCGATCCGAACGGGATCGTCAAGGGGCTGAAACTCGTCGATCACAAGGAGCCGATCGTGCTGATCGGCATTCCGGAGCCGCGCATCGTCGCCGCCGTCAACTCGCTGATCGGCAAGGACATGAAGCCGGTCGCACAAGGCGCCGAGCAGCCGCCCCAGGTGGACATCGTTAGCGGCGCGACCGTCACGGTGCTGGTCATGAGCGACAGCATCGTGCGCTCGGCCGTACGGCTGATCCGCACCGGGCGAATCGGCGGACAAGCCGGCACGGCTGCCGCTGCACTGCCGCCGGTGACCAAGACAATTGATCTCGAGCACAGCGAAATCCGCGACTGGGGAAGCCTTGTGGCTGAGGGCTCGGTGCGCCGGTTGCACTTGACCATCGGCGAGGTAAACGATGCCTTCGCCAAGGCGGGCAGTGCGGCAGCCGCCCAGAACTCGGAGCCCGGCGACGCCAACGACGATTTCATCGATCTCTATGCGGCGCTCGTTACCGCACCAGCAATCGGCCGCAGCCTGCTCGGCGATGACGGCTATCAGCGGCTCAAGGACGGCCTGAAGCCGGGACAACAGGCCATCGTGGTCGCGGGCAACGGCGTCTATTCCTTCAAAGGCTCGGCCTACGTGCGCGGCGGCATCTTCGACCGGATTGAGATCGTGCAGGAGGGTAGCGGCACCCGCTTTCGCGACCGCAATCATACCCGGCTCGGTGCGCTGTACGCCGCCGGCGCACCCGACTTCAAGGAAATTGGCCTCTTCGTTACTCCACCCGAGTTCACGCTCGACCCGACCCAGCCCTGGCAGCTTCAACTCCTTGTCCAGAGAGCCGTCGGCGCGCGCGACAAGGCATTCCTGACCTTCGACCTCGCCTATTCCTTGCCCGAAAAGTATTTGCAGCGGGTCCAGCAGGCGGTGACGGTGCCGACGAACGCGCCGACCCCATCCGCGCAGGCATCTGCTCCGCAGCAGCCAGCCCCCGACGGCGAAGAGCCGCTCTGGATACGGATCTGGCGCACGCAAACGATCAATGTCGGAATTGTCGCGTTGGCGCTGGCCGCGCTTACCACGATCTTCTTCTTTCAGAACATCCTGGTGCGGCGGCCTGTTCTCTATACCTGGGTCCGACGCGCCTACCTGATTTTCGTTCTGGTCTGGCTCGGCTGGTACGCCAACGCACAGCTCTCCGTCGTCAATGTCGTCACCTTCGCCAATGCTCTGGTGACGGGCTTCCACTGGGAATTCTTTCTCGCCGCGCCACTGATCTTCGTTCTCTGGTCAGCGACGGCGGGCGGCCTTCTGTTCTGGGGCCGCGGCCCGTTCTGCGGCTGGCTCTGCCCTTTCGGCGCTCTCCAGGAACTCACCAATACGATCGCGAAGTGGCTGAAGGTGCCACAGATCACGGTCCCGTGGGGACTGCACGAGCGGCTTTGGCCGATCAAATACATCATCTTCCTCGGGCTGTTCGGGCTGTCGCTCTACTCGGTCGACGTGGCCGAGAGATTCGCCGAGGTGGAACCATTCAAGACCGCCATCATCCTCAAGTTCGCACGCGGCTGGCCCTTCGTCCTCTACGCCGTCGCACTGCTCGTGATCGGCTTGTTTATCGAACGCTTCTTCTGTCGCTATCTCTGTCCGCTTGGTGCGGCACTCGCGATCCCCGGACGCATGAGAACATTCGAGTGGCTGCGCCGCTGGCAAGAGTGCGGATCGCCCTGTCAGCGCTGCGCCAAGGAATGTCCCGTGCAGTCGATCCATCCCGAAGGGCACATCAACGTCAACGAATGCATCTACTGCATGCATTGCCAGGAGCTCTATTACGACGACCACCGCTGCCCGCACATGATCCAGGTGCGGCTCAAGCGCGAGAAGTTCGCGGCGATGTCCTCGCCGTCGATGCGATCCGGCGGCGCTGGCCCGAAGACCGTGATCACCCATGCCGGAAAACCGATTCCGGTCCCGACCAATCCAACCAGTTCTTAACATCGAGGAGACGAATATGGCGCATGAGGACGACAAGAACACGATTAGCCGCCGACAGGTCGTAGGTACTGCGGCGATCGGAGCCGCCGGCATGGCCGGTGGTCTCGGAATCGGCACGTTAATGGAGCCGAGGCCCGCCGCGGCCCAAACACGACCTTCCCCCCGCAAGACCGAAGTCGCGCCCGGCGAACTCGACGAATACTATGTCTTCTTCTCGAGCGGGCAGACCGGCGAAGTCCGCATCGTCGGCATGCCCTCGATGCGCGAACTGATGCGCATCCCTGTCTTCAACCGCGACAGCGCCACCGGATGGGGTGAAACAAATGAGTCGTTGAAAATCCTGACCGAAGGATTGACGCAGGAAACGCGCGATCGGCTCAAAGGACGTTGGAACGGTGTCTGGCAGAACGGCGACTGCCATCACCCGCATATGTCGTTTACCGATGGCACCTACGACGGCCGGTATATCTTCATCAACGATAAGGCGAACACGCGGTTGGCGCGTATCCGCACCGACATCATGAAGTGCGACAAGATCGTCGAGCTGCCGAACCAATATACGATTCACGGCATGCGACCGCAGAAATATCCGCGCACCGGATACGTTTTCTGCAACGGGGAATATGAAGTCCCCTTGCCAAATGACGGCAAGATCCTCGACGACAAGACCAAGTACTGGTCGATGTTCTCGGCCGTCGACGGCGATACGATGAAAATCGCTTGGCAGATCATTGTCGACGGCAATCTCGACAATGTCGACGCCGACTACCAGGGCAAATACGCGTTTTCGACCTGTTACAACTCGGAGAAAGGCGTCACGCTGACCGAAATGACCGCGAGTGAAACGGACTGGCTGACCATCTTCAATCTCAAGCGTATTGAAGACGCGGTCAAAAAAGGTGACTTCAAGGAGATGAACGGAGTGCCGGTGATTGATGGCCGCCATGGGTCGCCCTACACCCGCTACGTCCCGATTCCCAACAGCCCGCACGGCATCAATACGGCGCCCGACGGCATCCATGCGGTTGCCAACGGCAAGCTATCGCCGACGGTCTCTGTGTTCGACGTTCGCTTATTCGATCAGTTGTTCGAGGACAAGATCCAACCGCGCGACACGATCGTCGCCCAGCCTGAGCTGGGCCTCGGCCCCCTGCATACGGCCTTCGACGGCAAGGGCAATGCCTACACCACGCTGTTTCTCGATAGCCAGGTCTGCAAGTGGAATATCGACTTGGCCAAGCGGGCCTTCAAGGGTGAGAAGGTCAATCCGATCATCCAGAAGATCGACGTCCACTATCAGCCCGGCCACAACCATTCCTCGATGGGCGAAACCAAGGAAGCTGACGGCAAGTGGCTTATCTCGCTGAACAAGTTCTCCAAAGATCGATTCCTGAACGTCGGTCCATTGAAGCCGGAGAACGACCAGCTGATCGACATCTCCGGAGACAAGATGGAGTTGGTGCACGACGGTCCGAGCTTCGCCGAGCCGCACGATGCGGTCATTGTGCATCGATCCAAGCTGGAAGGGAAAATCACCAGCATCTACAAGCGCGACGATCCTATGTTTGCGGATGCAGTCAAGCAAGCCAAGGCCGATGGCGTGACGCTGGAGAGCGACGCCAAAGTGATCCGGGACGGCAACAAGGTACGCGTCTATTCATACTCCGCCGCGCCGACCTACGGCCTTGAGAGCTTCAAGGTGAAACAGGGCGACGAAGTCACCGTCTATATCACCAACGTCGATGATGTTGAGGACCTTACCCATGGCTTCTGCATCGTCAATTATGGGATCAACATGGAGATCGGTCCGCAACAGACGTCGTCGGTGACCTTCATCGCCGACAAGCCGGGTGTCTATTGGTACTTCTGCACCTGGTTCTGCCACGCCATGCACATGGAAATGCGCGGGCGAATGTTTGTGGAACCGCGGAACGCCTGACGATGCGGCGTACTCGTCATATCGTTCGCTTCTTGCTGGCGGCGCTCGTCGCCGCCGGCCTCTCTCCTGGCGCGTGGGCAGCGCAGCTATCGATCACACCAGAAGAAAAGAACTTGCAGGCGGTGCTGGATCGCGCTGCCGACGGCGACAGCGTATCTCTGTCGCCCGGCCGCTATCGTGGACCCTTGCATCTCACCCATCGGGTGACGCTTTTCGGGACGAGCGGCACCATCGTTGAAGGGTCGGGCAACGGCAGCGTCATCACAATCTCTGCTCCGGAGGCCGTCGTGCGCGGGCTCGACGTGCGCGGCTCCGGCAGAGAGCCAGAGACCATGGATTCCGGAATCTTTATCGAGCAATCCGCGCGCGGCGCTGCCGTGGAGGACAATCATCTAGAAGACAACCTCTTCGGGATCTACCTGCACGGGGCGCCGGATGCGCTCGTGCGCCACAACACCGTCGTTGGCCTGCACAAGGCGCGCGACAACCAGACCGGCAATGGGATAACCGTTTGGAATGCACCTGGAGCCAAGGTACTCGACAATGATTTTCGCTTCGGTCGCGATGGCATTTTCGCGATTTCGAGCCGCAACAATGTCATGAGCGGCAATCGCTTCAGCGACCTGCGATTTGCGATCCACTACATGTACGCAAATGACGGCGAGATTACCGGGAACATTTCGAGAGGAAACATCATCGGCTACGCGCTGATGTTTTCCAAGCACCTCGTGGTTCGCGACAACATATCCGACCACGATCGTGATCGCGGCCTCCTCTTCAACGGGGCCGACTACGCCGATATCTCGGGTAACACCGTGATCGGTGGCCCGCAGCCCGCCGAACGCTGGGCGACTTCGGACAACCGCGCCGCCGAGGACGGCGTGCCGCAGACGGACGCCGGCCCGTCGACATCTGCCCGCGGCCAGCGAACTGGTCCGGAAAAATGCGTCTTCATCTACAACACCAACAAGAACAGGATCGAACGGAACTGGTTCGAGGGCTGCGAGATCGGCGTTCACTTCACCGCCGGCTCAGAAGGAAACGACATCACCGGCAACGCCTTCGTCAACAATGCCAGTCAGGTCAAATATGTCGGCACGCGGCATCTCGACTGGTCGAAGGATGGCCGCGGCAATTATTGGAGCGGCAATCCGGCCTTCGATCTCAACGGTGACGGCGTGGCGGACGCGGCGTATCGGCCCAACGATCTCATCGACCGCGTATTGTGGACAGCGCCTGCAGCCAAGGTCCTGATCAACAGCCCCGCCGTTCAGGTGATCCGCTGGGCCCAGGCGCAGTTTCCGGCGCTGCTGCCGGGAGGCGTGATCGACAGCCATCCGCTCATGTCTCCCCCTGCGCGGCGCAAGGCGGCTGGGAGCGCTCCATGAACGCGACGATTTCCATCAGCAACGTAACGAAGCACTACGGGCGCATCGCCGCGGTAACCGACGTCTCCTTTGAACTCGGCGCTGGGGAGACGGTGGCGCTGATCGGCCACAATGGCGCCGGCAAGACCACGTTGATGAAGCTGATGCTGGGCCTGATCCGCGCCACAGGGGGCTCGATTGCGGTGCTCGGCGACAATCCTGCAGCCGGCGAGTTCTCGGGGCGTCGCCATTTAGGTTATCTTCCGGAAAACGTCTCCTTCGATGCCGCCCTGACCGGTCGCGAGACGCAGACCTTCTACGCCCGGCTGAAGCGGGAGCCAGCCGCCAAAGCTCTGGAATTGCTCGACGCCGTCGGACTCGGAGCCGCCGCAGGCCGCCGAGTTGGCACCTATTCGAAGGGCATGAGGCAGCGCCTGGGGTTGGCGCAGGCGCTAATCGGTCGGCCGCGGGTGCTGCTGCTGGATGAGCCAACCACCGGCCTCGACCCCGAGCTACGCCAGACGTTCTATGAGGTGATTCAGAGGCTCGCCTCTGATGGCACCACCGTTCTCCTGTCATCCCACGCGCTCACCGAACTTGAAGAGCGCGCGGGGCGGGTCATCATCATGAACCACGGCATCAAGGTCGCCGATGGCTCGATCGAGACCTTACGGAACATCGCGCGGCTGCCGACAAGGATTCGTCTGAAGGTCGCGGACCTCGCGCCTGGCGAGTTGCCGGCCTGGTTGCCCACAGGTGCGCCCAGCAGGCGGTTGAACGGCCACATCGTCGAGATCGACGCCGCCCCCGAGCGGAAGATCGAGTTCTTGCGTTGCGCGACCGCAGCAGGAACGACGTTGGAGGACGTCGACCTGGTGCCGCCCAGCCTAGACGAACTCTACGCGCACTTCCTGCGACAGGCGGAGAAAACGCCATGAACGTCGCGATCATCGCGGGTAAGGAGATCCATCAGGCGATTCGGAATCGCTGGGTGCTCGCAGCAACACTCCTTCTCTCGGCGCTTGCGCTCTCGCTGACCTTCCTCGGCAGCGCGCCGACGGGGACGGTCGGCGTGCGTGCGCTCGATGTCGTGATCGTCAGTCTTTCGAGTCTCACGATTTTCCTCATTCCTTTGATCGCACTTCTGATCTCGCACGATGCCATCGTCGGCGACATGGAGCGCGGCACCATGGTGCTGCTGCTCAGCTATCCGGTGGCCCGCTGGCAGGTCCTGTTCGGAAAATTCCTCGGACATCTGGCGGTTCTCGCCTTCGCGACTTGCCTCGGTTACGGTTTGGCCGCTGCAGCGTTGGTGACGAGCGGAAGCCGCGTCGAGTCCGACAGCTTGACTGCATTTGTTGCAATGATCGGGTCCTCGGTGCTGTTAGGCGCGGTCTTCGTCGCAATCGGATATCTGGTGAGCGCCATGGTGCACGACCGCGGCACCGCCGCCGGCATTTCAATCGGGCTCTGGCTGCTTCTCGTCCTGATCTACGATATGGCGCTCTTGGGGTTGCTCGCCCTCGACCAGGGCCGCAATATCTCGGCGAGTGCGCTCAATGCGATGCTTCTCCTTAACCCGACCGACGCCTACCGGCTGTTCAACCTGACCGGATTCGCCAATGTCAGCACATTTGCGGGGATGGCTGGCCTCGCGCACAGCGCATCGTTGTCGATTGAGGCTCTGCTGCTGGCGTTGACGTTGTGGACGATAGTTCCACTGGGCTTGGCCGCGCTTGCGTTTTCGAGGAGGGAGCTATGAGGTACTCAGCCCTCGCCTTCGCGCTGCTGATTCAAGTTGCGCTTGGGGCCTGCCAGAAGGAAGCGGCGCAACTTCCTCCGCCACACAAGATGACCGCCGAGGCCATCGGGCACTACTGCGGTATGAATCTTTTCGAACATCCCGGGCCAAAGGGGCAGATTTTCGCTGCAAGCCTGATCGAGCCGGTCTGGTTCTCCTCGGCACGAGACACCCTCGCCTTCACCATGCTCCCTGACGAACCAAAGGATATCCAGGCGATCTACGTTTCCGACATGGCCAAGGCGCCAAGCTGGGACAAGCCCGGTGCGGATAATTGGGTTGAAGCGCGGAAGGCTTTCTTCGTGATCGATAGTCGCGTCAAGGGCGGCATGGGCGGCGACGAGGCCGTGCCATTTTCGGATCGCGGCGCTGCTGAGAAATTCGCCGCTGAAAACGGCGGCCGCATTGTCAAGTTCGATCAGGTCCCGCGCGAATACGTGCTCGCATCCGGAAATGACACCGCGGATCAAGCTGTCAACGACCATGCTGCCCGGCAGCGTGGTCCAACGAATTGAGGAGGACACGATGGCACCCTCACTCTCCCGGCGACGTTTTATCCGGATCAGCGCCGCGACGGCAGGCCTTGGCCTTCTCCCGTCGGGAAGCCGTGCTCAGGACGGCACGGCGCTCGTCACTTGGCGGGGTACCATGCTGGGCGCAGTCGCGACGATGGAGGTCCACCACGACGACCGGCGCGAAGCGCAACAGCTGATCAGGGTGGCCTGCGCAGAAGCGCGCCGGCTGGAGCGGCTGTTCAGCCTCTACTTGGCGGACTCCGCTCTGGTCGAGCTGAATCGAACTGGCCTTCTGGTCGATCCGAGCGCCGAGATGGTCGACCTCCTGTCGATTGCGCAACGCTATTCTGAACTGACAGGTGGCCTGTTTGATGTCACCGTGCAGCCACTATGGGATCTTTACGCCGGCCATTTTTCCCGACCTGATGCCGATCCGGCCGGCCCCTCGCCGAACGCAATCCAAACTGCGCTCGCGCGCGTCGGCTATGATCGGCTCTCGGTCAATCGCGACCGAATCGTGATGCCGCGCGGCACGGCCGTGACCCTGAATGGAATCGCGCAAGGGTATATCACCGACAAGGTGGTCGACCTGCTGCGGTCGCAAGGCGTTGACCATAGCCTCGTGGATATGGGCGAGACGCGGGCGATCGGATCGCGGCCGGATGGCCGTCCTTGGAAGATCGGCATCGCTGATCCGGAAGTCGTGGGACGCACCGAAACGATGCTCCCGATCGTTGATCGCGCGGTCGCGACCTCTGGCGGCTATGGATTCCGTTTCGATCCTCAGGGCCGGTTCAATCATCTGTTCGACCCTCGGACGGGCGGGTGCGCCATTCGTTACTGCAGCGTCACAACCGTGTCCCGCAATACGACCGCAGCGGACGCGCTGACCAAGCCATTCAGCCTGATGCCCGAAGAGCGGATCCGATCGCTGCTGCCGCAGGTCGATATCGAGCGGGTCCACCTCATTGGCGCGACAGGAATGGCCTCCGATCTCGTTGCTTGAATTGGATCGACAGACAGGAACCAGGAGACATCAATGAACCGAATTATACTTGCAGTTATTTTCCTGGCGGCCAGCCTTGGCCAGGCCAACGCCCAGGACGCTGCCGCCGGCGAAAAAGTCTTCGTCGTCTGCAAAGCCTGCCATCAGGTCGGCGACAGCGCCAAGAACGCGGTAGGCCCGGTGCTTAACGGGCTATTCGGCCGTAAAGCTGGTTCGGTCGAGGGCTACAATTATTCCGACGCCAACAAGAACTCGGGCATCACCTGGGACGAAGCGACCTTCAGCGAATACATCAAGGATCCGAAGGCCAAGGTGCCGGGCACCAAGATGGCGTTCGCCGGCGTAAAGGACGAAAAGAAGATCAAGGATCTGACCGCCTATCTGCACACCTTCGACAAGGTGCCGCTCAAGGCTACACCGTAACGGCGAGAAACGAGCCCCACTATCAAACGTCCGAAATCGCAGCAAAGAACGACCGCTCACCCTTGGTGTCGATAGAATTTTCTTGATCTTCCGGTGCACACGTCGTGCACAAGCGGGCTTCTAAGGGGTTGAAAGACTTGAGCTCTCTGTCCAATCCATCATTGGACAGACCCGCGCCACTTTTGATCGCCATCTGCTATGGCAAGTCCGGCCGCACTCAGCGCTAAACCTTCGCACGATGAAGTTCTGCGCGTCATTCGGCGAGTTCGTTGGTCGCGGTTTCCAAAAAGACCGCTTGAAAAGTTAGCTGCTCAAACGGGGCTTCTTGCCAGGGCTTTGGTTGTGGTGGGCGCACCAGGGCTCGAACCTGGGACCCGCTGATTAAGAGTTGCAATTTGGCCATTCGCTGCGATTTCTGAACACACGCCCCGCTACGACGATTTCTAAGAAGTCGTTTGTCTATCGGCCTTTCTCGCATAGCTTCGCAGTCCCGCGAACCCAAACCTCCAAACACCTCGGTTTGCCAACGCCGTTTGAAACGCCGTTTTAGTAGCTTGGGACTGTAGCATGAAAGACGTTCGGACACTTCTGACCGACAAGACGATCGCGCAATTGCCTACTCCTGAAGAAGCTTGGTATCTGGCGCGCGACACCGAATTGAAAGGCTTCTTTGTCGTCATCGGAAAGCGCAAACGAACCTTCGCAGTCCAGGGTGATCTCAGGCGGGGAGGAAAGCGCGTTTCATCCATCAGAGTGTCGATTGGCAACACCTCCGAGATGTCGACCCGCGCTGCGCGAGGCATCGCGAAACAATACCTGGCCCAGATCAGTAAGGGGCAGCATCCGAAAGAGCCGGAGCGATGCGACCAGGCGCGCGCGGACCACCCCGCTCGAACCAAGGTCGCAGTGTCGGATGTCACGCTCAAGGAGGCTTGGCAACGATATTTGGAAGCGCATCTCATCCGGAAGGGACGCAGCGAAAGGACGATTGGGAGCTACCGTGATCATGTCGAGCGGTCTTTGCGAGCTGGCTTGAAACTCCTCTTCGTGAGCTCGCCGAAGATCCGGCTCGCGTGGCGAGGAAGCACGACGAGATCGCCAGGGGGAACGGTCCCTACATGGCAAATGGAAGCATGCGCACTTTGCGCGCAATCTACAATCACGTACGGAAGACCAACAGATCGTTGCCGCCCGCCGATGCTGTCGACTGGAACACCGAAGAACGCCGCGACACTGGAATGGGCGCCAATGATTTGAAGGGCTGGTTCACAGAGCTGGCCGCCATCGACAATCCAGTCCGTCGTGAATTCCATCTTTTCACACTTCTGTCGGGGTCTCGGCCCAGCGCTTTGCAGCGGCTAATGCCTGGTCACATCGATTTTCGACGGCGAACGGCACATATCTCGAAACCCAAGGGCGGCAAGAAACGAGCATTCGACATTCCGCTGTCGCGGGGGATGGTCCTTTGTCTCGTTCGGGCAATTCGATTTGGCAGGAGGATCTATCCTTCCCAGGCTCCAGAATGGACATTCCCAGCCGACAGCGAATCCGGGCACATGGCGGAGACAAAGGAAGACCGCGACATACTTTCGAAATGGGGCAACGATCTTAGGCAAACGTTTCGAACCGTTGCCGCCTCGGCCGGCGTTTCCGAGGTCGATGCCAAGCTCTTGATGAACCACGCGATCCCGGGCGCACTGCTTAGCCAATCTCGTGCGACGTAGCGACTTCGCTGAGCCGGTATTGCAATTGCGCGCGAGGACCTTCGTCTTAGTTCTTGTTTCGATTCTTGCTCGCGCCGCTCAATGCAGGTGATGGTGCCACATTCCCTGGGTCGGTCATCTGCATGCAGATCAACAGCTCAACATAGCTGCCCGTCCCAACAAGAGTCGCTTCCTGGGCGCAGCGATCACGGATCGAAGCGGAGTAGTTCAACCAGATGCCTGCAAGCCGCTGTCGCGCGGCATTCTCGTCGCTCATGCATTTCTCGACCGATTGAGGAAGAGCCAAATTCGCAGCCTTGTCCGAAGCCGCTGCTTCCTTGCAGGTTTTTTCCACATTGATCACTGGCACAACATCGGCGACACGTACCACCATTGGATTTCCGAGTTGGCTGGCAAGAGCGATTGATAAAATCGCGGCGTTCATGGGGACCTCCCGCCAGTTGCAACTAAAGCACGGATCGGAATCCTTCAGCACGAGCTCGCTCCCGGCTTCGGCAATCTGACCGTCTATGCCGGGTAGCCGCCGTCAGAAGCGGCACACTAGTAAACTTGGTTGACGCAATCCCGGTAAATGTACTGACACTCGAAAGACGGGATTTTATTCTTTCAGACAGTCGCGATAGCGCGCACGACAAACGTTTACGCGCTTCTGTTTGCCGCTCTGCGCCGCTGCGAAAGTGAGAGATCTTTGATTGGCGTCGTCGGCCTTGAGTGTTGCCTGCGGAAATGTGAAAGCGCAGCGGACCAAATGATGCCTCTCATGATCAAGCCGCTTTGTGTGCTTGCGGGCTCTCCATAGCACACGGCCTCAGTGACGATCGGACGCCTCGCTGCAGGGAAACTCGCCGAAGCGGCTCACGTGCGCTATGCAGTTTCGGCGGATCGCTCTTGTCTGCAGGTCACGCTGGAGCGTGGTTCACCGAAAGATGTTTGCGACAGTTAGCGTGGAGCAGCCAAGCGTCGCCATGGCGGCGTGGAAGCTTGATCGCGCTGGCGACGACTATGCAATTCCGGCAAGTGGAGGCGGTCTCTACTAGGTCTGCCGGCGGTTGCCAAATAACAAGCGCGCCTCTCCTGCCGTGTTCTTTCTGTCACAGGTATCATGAAACGTTGCAGCTCCCTGCATTTGTGATGGTCTGCTGCAAAACCTTTGCTAGAATTTCTTCGCGTCACACTCTGCTTCTCTCTGTTTGGTTAGCCTTGGAGGTAGCCATGAGAATGAGGAAGACGTTTGCTGCAATTTCATTTGTAATTGTTGCCTTGGCTCCAGAGCTGGCGGCCGCCGACGAAGCTGGCGTCAGTTTCTGGATACCTGGGTTTTTCGGCAGCCTTGCCGCCACGCCGTCGCAACCGGGCTGGTCGGGTACCGTCGTCTATTATCACGACACGGTCTCCGCTGGTGGCAACGTTGCGCTCTCGAGGGAAATCGAGCTCGGCCGCATACCTGCCAACCTCAACGCGACCGCGAACGCCAACATTAATGCCAACGTGAATCTTGGCTTGATGGCCGCAACCTACACTTTTGCGACGCCGGTGCTCGGCGCCCAGGCCTCGGCAAGCCTGCTCGGAGTCTACGGCGCCAACACGACCGACCTAGCGGGATCTCTCGCCGGAACGTTGACCGGACCCGGTGGCGGCGTGGTCCCCTTCTCGCGTTTCGACAGCATCTCAAGTTCGATCGTAGGATTTGGCGACCTCATCCCGCAGTTTGCCTTGAAATGGAATTCGGGCGTCAACAACTACATGACCTACATCACCGGCGACATTCCGGTCGGGATGTATCAATCGACGCGGCTCGCAAATCTCGGCATCGGCCATGGCGCCATCGACGCCGGCGGCGGCTACACCTATTTCGATCCGAAAACCGGACATGAATTTTCCGGTGTGCTCGGCTTCACCTACAATTTCATCAACACGGCGACGCAGTATCAGAACGGCGTCGACATGCACTTCGACTGGGGCGCTTCACAGTTTCTCACCAAGCAGTGGCAGGTCGGCCTCGTCGGCTATGTCTACAAGGAGATCGGCTGCGACAGCGGATCCGGCGATCGCGTCGGTTGCTTCCAGTCGCAGGTCGTCGGCGTCGGCCCTCAGATCGGCTACATCTTTCCGATCGGCGACAAGCTGCAGGGATATCTCAATTTCAAGGCGTATGGGGAATTCGCTGGCGAAAACCGGCCCACTGGCTGGAACGCCTGGCTAACTTTCAACATCTCCCCCGCCGCACCACCGCCAGCGCCGGTCAAGCCGATGTATACGAAGTAGCGTCTGCCCCGGTTGTTCGGGGGAAATTGCCATGCGCAATCCTGGAAAGCGGGGATTTGCCAGCCTGGCGTTGATGGCCGCCATATCAGGATCGATGCTTCACGCCGAAGCCGCCGACCTTCCTGTAAAGGCGCCGCCACCCGCTTCGACGCCTTCGTGCTTTGCCAGTGCGACCGCCTACTTTGATGCCAGTCCTGCGGAATGCCCGCTGACCTGGAACGGCATAACCCTGTACGGCACGATCGACACAGGTGCCGGCTATCAGAGCCATGGCGTGCCGTTCAATGCGTATTATCCGAATGGCGTTGAGGAACTGATTTCGAAGAACAGCAACGGCTGGCGATATACGTTGCTTCCGAACGGGCTCGGCCAGTCGCACATCGGCGTTAAAGGGCTCGAGCCGATCGGCAATGACTGGTCCTTCATATTCAATCTGCAGTCCGGCTTTGATCCCTACAGCCTGCAGCTCGCCAACGGGCCGAAATCGCTGGTCCAGAACAACTTGAATCCGCTCGACGCCCAGAGCGCCAACGGCGATTCCAGTCGTGCAGGCCAGATCTTCAACACGGTGGCATATGGAGGCGTGAGCAACCCCGTTTTCGGAACGCTAACGGTGGGCCGGCAGGATTCACTCATCCTGGACGGCCTCGGGCACTATGACGCGATGGCGGCCGCACCCGCTTTCTCGGTCATCGGCGCTTCCAACACGGCGGGTGGCGCCGGCGACACGGAGGATGCGCGTTTTGCAACCTCGGTCCAGTATGCAAACCGCGTCGGCCCGTTTCGGTTCGCTGTGCTTTATCAATTCGGCGGTTACAGTCAGGGCAACGGCTCGAACGGCGCCATCGAAGGGCAAATCGGCGGCGACTTCGGCGGGTTCTCGTTTGACGCCATAATCAACAAGGTCAGGGATGCGGTGTCGCTGTCGAACTATGGCGAATCTCCGCTGCCCGCTGGCGTCTCGGTCGACAATCTGAAAGCCACGCTGTCCAACAACACCAGCGGCGTCATCATGCTGCGCTACAAATACCGCGCCATGACCTTCTACGGCGGCTTTGAACAAATCGAGTTCCAGAATCCCAGTGACACCTTTCCGCAAGGGTTTACCACACTCGGCGGATATACGGTTCTTCCGGGCGCCGTCACTTCAACGGATTTCGACATCTCCAAAATCCTGCGCGTATCCTGGCTGGGTGTAAAATATGCCGTGAGAGATGACCTCGATGTAGCTGGCGCCGTATATCACTACTGGCAAAACAACTATAACAAGGACACTTGCACCAATGGCGGGCTTTCGAGTTCGAAATGTGCAGGCACGCTGGATGCGGCCTCTGCCATGGTCGATTATCGCATAACCAAGCGATTGGACGCCTATGCAGGCGTGATGTGGTCGCGGGTCGCTGGTGGACTGGCAAGCGGATATCTCAATTTCCAGAACATCGGCCCGACCGCCGGACTTCGCTTCCAGTTTTAGGACGGTTCAATCGATCTTCGATCACATCCGCGCCTAGAGCCGTAGCTCAGCCTCGCCAGCTTGGTCAAAAGCGGGGGTTCTCTGCTGAAAACGTCACGGTACACGCGCATGGCCAACCTCACCACTCCGGCGGCCGAACTGTCGGTCCAATATCGCCGGGCGAAGGAAGACCGGGAGCCGACGGCTGCGGCGCACCGGCCGGCGGCAACAACCTTCCCCAATTGGTTCGTGCTCGCATTTGGGCGGCTGTCGCCGGAGTCACGAAATAGCTGTCTTCCCGTATCTGCCATCCGCCCCCAAGCGCCCGATAGATGGCGGTAGCCCCGAGAGCGACATTGGCCACGGCTGTCGCCACGTTGCTCTCCGCCTGGAACAGATTCTGCTCGGCGGTCAGCACGGTCGTGAAATCCGTGGCTCCCTGCTCGTACTGTTCCATCCCGATCTTCAAGGCGCCGCGCGCAGCTTCGGCGCTCTTGCGCAAATATCCGGCCTGGACGCCCGATTGCAGGAAAGACGAAATACCGTCGTCCACCTGCTGCTGCGCCTTGAGGACGGTGTTCTGATAATCGACCAGCAGCTGTTGCAGCTTCGCGTCCTGCAGACGGACGTTGTTGGTGATCTGCCCGTAGTTCAGGATATTCCATTGAAATGATGGACCGGCGGCGTAGGTAACGCCTCGGGAGCCGACGACTTCGCCCAGGTTGTGACCGTTTGTGGTGCTGGCCGCGCCTCCGAAAGTGCCAGTGATGCTGATCGCTGGATAGAGCTGCGCCTCGGCCACGCCGATCTGCGCATTCTGTGCCAGGGCGGCGAGCTCGGCGGCGCGAACGTCCGGCCTGCGGCGCAGAAGGTCCGCCGGGATCCCGACGGCGATCGTTCGGGGCGGCACAGGTATCCTGCCCCGTGATCGAGCGAGCAGCGCATTCAGCGAGACGGGCGGAATCCCAAGCAGCACGCAGAGCGCGTGCTCTCCCTGTTGCAACTGGATGGTCAATTGCGGAATCGCCGCTTGGGTCTGTTCCAGGACATTGCTCGCCTGGAAGACATCGCGTTCGCTGGTGCCGCCGCCCGTGTACTTGGCCTTCGCGATCGCTAAGGCTTGCTGCTGCTTGCTGATATTGGAACGGGCGATCGCGATCAACTGCTCCGTGGTGCGGATTCCGATATAGGTTGCCGCCACATCACCCAGGAGCGTGACCAGAACGTCATCGTAGTTCGCGATCGAAGCAAGATAGGCGCCATCAGCAGATTCGACACCGCGTCGAAATTTGCCCCAAAAATCCAATTCCCACGCGGCCTGCGCGGCAAGCGAGTCAGTCCAGAATTGCGTAGGCGTGGCGTTCGGAGGAGAGAGCGGCGTGGCGGCGCTGGGCTGGGTGTAGATCAACGAACCCGTCCCCTGCTGCACCTGCGGATAAAATAACCCGACGGCGATGCCGAGTGTCGCCCGCGCCTGCAGCACGCGGGTCCCAGCGCTCAGCAAAGTGAGGTTCTGGTCGTAGGCACTCTGGATCAGCTGATTGAGCGTAGGATCGTGGAAACCTCTCCACCAGTCGCGATAATCCTGGTGACCGGTCTTGATCGAATGGTTGCCCGCGCCGAGAAACTTGTCGGTGGCCGGCGCCGCGGGCGGAATATAGTCGGGGCCGACGGCACAGGCGAGCAACGGCAGAGGCAACGCGAGCGATAAGACGCGGCGCGCGGCGCCGCGCTGGACGAGGCGGAGAATCCCCAATGCGCAACCTCCCCGAGTTGCCTCCCGTTTCCTTTTCAACCTATCAATTTTGACGATCGTCCGCTCCACCGTCGTGCGCGCCATCAAATACAAAGCCGCGCGCTGCGGCATCTTTGCCACATGCAAATTCGGCAAATCATGCGGGCGACCTGGCGCGGTTCCGGCTAGCTCTTGGCAACGGTCGGCACGACGTATAGCAGCCACTTCTTCATCCGGATGGCGACCTTGGAAATGATGTGGGTTGGCTTGCCGACATGAGTGTAGATCGCAGCACTTCCCCCCGAGCCGATGGAGAGATTGCGCGCGACAGCCGGATCGTCGAAAAGAATCTTGACCGCAAAGGCGCCGGTCGATCCGACCTTCGCCGCTGTGGGGATGTCTCCGCTGGTGGTGAATTGACCGCCACCGGAGGCGGGTAGCACGGCGTCGACCTTTCCGGTGAACAGTCGACCTGGATAGGGATCGAGCACCAGCTCCACATCGTCTCCGGGTTTCACATTCACGAGCCAATTCTGGGGATACACCGCGGCAACGGCAATGCTGGACGTATCGACGAAGGTCCCAGCCGCCGCGAGCGGCATCGGCACCAGCATGGTTCCCACCTGCACCTGCCAATTCACCACATAGCCATCACCCGGCGCCGTCATCCGGCATTGCGCGAGATTGAAGCGCGCATCCCCCAGCTGGGCTTCAACGGCCGGCACACTGCTCTGGGCCACCACCACAGCGAAGGCGGCCTGGCGCGCGGCGGCCTCTGCCTGCTGCTCGGCCGACCGCGCGGCAGCCAAGCTCGCGGCAGCCTCTTGGTCGGTGGCCTGCGACTGCGTAACGGCGGCCGTGGCTTGCTGAACGGCGGCGTCCGCTTCCTGGCGCTGTTGCTTGGCTTCGGCAACCTTGAGCTGGCTTATCGCGGCCACATTCGCCCGCTGAATGTTCAAGGCGATCTGCTCCTGCGTCTTCGCCAGTTCGTCGGCAGCCTTCGCCTTGTTCAGATTGGCTTGCGCATTGGCCACGGCGGCATTGGCCTGGTCGACCGCGGCTTGAGCCTGCACTATTGCATCCTTTGCCTTTGCCACATTCGCATCCGCTGCCTGCGCGCCGGCCTGAGCCTGCTCAACATTCGCTTTTGATGCCTTGAGCTGAGCTTCGAGCTGATCCACAGTGTACTGGTACGGCGCGGGATCGATCTCCAGCAGAGAATCGCCTTTTTTCATCGGCCGGTTCGCCTCGGCATATACCGCCTTGACCTGCCCCTTCACATAAGGAACGAGCTGAACCACGTACTGCGTCGTCACCAGCTTCCCCGTTAACGGCGCCGATATCGTCCACGCCACCACCACGCCGCCGATCATGAAAACGCCGGCAACGATCATCCATGCGATAAGAAAAGGCCGTGGCTTCAGGTGAAATACCTTGAAGAGCACAAGCACGACGCCGACATAGACAATGATCAGAAATGCAATCATGGCCGCGTTTCTTCGTGGGCAGGGATCTTTCGCGCCGGGGTCTGCTCCCTGGTAGCGACATCAATTTCGGTTACGCCTTGGCCGTGCCGATCACTTTCAAACGGCGAAGCCTTCGATGCCGATGGAGTGATGAAGGCCCAGATCAATGCCAACGGCCACAATAAGCCTCCCGTTGCCATGCCGATCCAGCTGGCGACGTTGATAGCGGAGGCCTGCGGATGACCCCATTTCCAGGCGAGCCGGCCCGGCAACCTCCCCAAATTGACAATAGCGACCACCGCCACCGTGATCAGAACGGCGAACACCACAAACGCGAAGGCGTCCAAGATGCCAAACGAAGAGTCCATAGCTGCACTTCGACAGGGCGCGCGTCGGCTCGTATCTTCCCGGCAAGAGCTGTGCTTGTTCTATCGACCCTAACCCGGCCTCCCCGTGTGACTATGCAGATTCGGCCAATCAGCGCCGTGAGTTGAAGCAGGTCGAGGTCGTGGCTGGGCGGATCAATCACGCCGAGCGTGCGTGCCGCAGGCCGCATCGCTTTCGTCGCCGAGATCCATTTCTAAATCTTAATGCGCTGTCCAGCGCGACGTAATGTGAGAGCCAGCATCTAGGCGCTCGCCTAGATCGCGTAAGGAAATCGCCTCCTGAAACTCAGGACAGTCTTCCGCGCGAAGAGCGCAGCTCGGAGTGAGCTGCGCTGGCGAAAGCAAACCTTTTCCGACGTTCCAAATTCAGAAGCTCCGAGGCTGGATCCTGGGCCAGATGACCGACATCACATTTAGCAAGTTGCGAATTATACGCGCCTACATCAAACTCCTTTGTATTCCGGAAGGCCAAACGAAAATAGTTTCGCTTGTGCAAATTGGGAATTGCGAGATCCGTATGCTTGAAGCACCGACAGCCGACATCGCTGATAGTCCACTATTCTTGATAGAACTCTTTGATCAGGATGCCCAATCAGCCGTCGACAGTTGCTTCTGCGATGACATCGACGAGGGAGCGGCCGCGTTCGACAATTTCGTTTCGCGATGACGGCAACACGATCCGCGCGAGGTTGGCCAGTCATTTCCCGCCGCGACGTTGCAAGATTCCGAACCTGCATAGTCTTATTCGATCGTGACATTAAGATTTGGCAAGGCTTTCGGGAGGCGCCCGTTAGCTATCAAGCCTGCGTCAGAGATCAAGCTCGATTGAAGACGCGAGACCGAAAGCCCCCATTTTTGGGACTCGTCTGATTATTCAATCGAAAGGATTTTGCAATGAAACGCTTATCGCCAGTTATCGGCATGGTGGCCGCGTTCGCGGCGACAGGTGCTTCGGCTCAATCGATTAACCTGACCGGCATCTACACGTGCGTTGACAGGTGTCGCGGAGGCCAACCTGCTCATATCACGCAGAACGGATACGCATTTAACCTGTTGACCGAAGCAGGCGTGCCAGCGCGAGCATGGCCGGACTGGTTTGCGCCGGCAAGCCGGATCTGGATTGATGCTTTCAATGAAGGCGCAGTCTATTCCCCGGACGGCGTGGTCATTCAGTTCGACAATGGGACAATCTGGCGGCGCGGCCTGCCGCTACCACCAAGGTAAAGGACCGATCGTCTCGGCGAGCCCGGCTTCGTCGAGCCTGTACCCGGTATGCCGCGATCGTCGCCTTCAGCGGCTCAGCGGACGTTACGCTGCAACTCGCTCGATGAGTGCACGCTTTTCGCGCGGTCGAACCCCGCGCGATGTGGGCCTACGCGATCCGCGAAAGCAGGATTGGCAGGGTGATATTCGGTCTGCAATCACCGTTCATGGGAGCGCATTCGCGCTGGAGCATTCTAGGCGACGATAGCCTGTCGGCCGTGCCGCCGGAAGTGTTCGCGCCGCCGCAAAACAATTGTTCACTGTCGCGCTGGATCACTGTCGGCTGATTGCGTTGCTAATGCCGTGCCAGACTTGGTCCTTCAGCGCGATCAACGACGGCGGCGGAAGTGTCGCCGGGGGCTCCGTTCGTCTGACACCATCAATCACGAGGGTGGCGACATCGATCTCGCCATCTGTGTAGTAAGGATCGCCTTCGCCATTTCTGCCGAAGAGCGTCGGACCCGTGCCGGAAATCTGGAAAAAGTTTTGAACCATGCCCGCTTGACGCAAATCGCGCATCAACCCATCGCGCTCCGCATCGATGTCCGGCGCGATGTGATGGGTCACCTGCCCGGTGTCATGGCTCAAGCCTACTCCCCGGTCGAAGGTGACTGAACCCAGCCAGACCGGACGGCCATCCGTTCCCTTGTCGAGCACCTGCCAAAACCGGACGTGGTGCCGCCTGTCCGCACTCTTGCCCTCGGGCTTCTCGAAGGCGAGTTGTTCCCTTTTTCCTTCGTAAAAGAGCGGACTGACGGGTGCATCGTGATATGGCCGATCGAGCACCACGCTGCCAACAATCTCGACACTTGTTCGAAGCGTGATCGGATCAGCCGGATACCAACCGGCAGCGTGCATTGCAGGCAGAACATCGTCTCTGCCGCCGACAAGTCCGACATTAAGCGCGTCTCCGGGAATCCCGTCAGCGGTGCGCGTCACCATGGGCAAGGATGCAATTCCCGGCTCATGCTCGTGATGGACCCACAGGGCGGGCAGTAGGATGTAGGCCAGCACCGGATATGCGATGAGCACGCCCGCAAGAATGATCCACCACCGTCGCCTGCTTGTAGTGCGCGCCATATTCCCTCGCCGCGCGGTCGCTTCTGGACTCGCCGTGACCCAACGAAAAAGCGAGCACGCCGATCACTAAATTCCTTTCGATGTCTATGATCCGCGTCCTGCGAATTTGGCGGATCGATGATCCGCATTAAAAAGCCTCTCGGATCGCCGCATGCAGCAAACGCTTCCGAGGGCGATTGCATCTGATTTTCAGCTTACTGAGGGTGGTCTGAGTACGACTATGCACTTTCGGCAGACACCTCCTCGAGAGGTGGAAGGAAACAGAGGTCGCAGAGACCCGACCGATTTCCTTGCTCGTTTACTTTGTCGCTATTGCCACCGGCGTGTTGCGAATGTCGCGAGACGTTCTGATTTCTCAGAACTTTCGAGAATCGCGGCCGTCTGCCGCACTGAAGGGGTACGCAGGATATTTCTCGGCCGAAAACGCATAGCCGGAGCCCCATCGATCCCATAAGCAAGTGAGCCAGCGACGCGCCACCCCCGCGGAATTTCACGCCAATATCGGAAATCTCCCGGCAAAATTCTCGGATAGGCGCTCGCGACTGTGAAACACGTCTGCTGCGAGTACCCCATGAGCGACGTTGGCCTTGCGGCGCGCGTCCCCTTGTCGTTTCGCATGGGGTGGTCTGGGCGGCTGCAAGTTGGTGAGTCCCTGACGCCGCACCAATGCATGTAAGCGCTTTGAGGCGATCATGTGCAGAGTGCTTTGTCTGCTCTTAGCGTTGTTATTGCCGAGTACGTGCTTCGCCCTGGAGATCCGGCGTGTTGCGGCCTGCTCGGGCCTTGTTTTGCGGTTGCGTGGTGATTTCCACGAAGGCGACTACTTGCGGTTCAAGTCTCATTTCAAAAGAAACGGGTTGGTCGTCGGTCTCGATCTGAGTTCCGACGGCGGAGACCTGGAGGAAGGTCTCATGATCGCGGGTCTCGTGCATCGCAAGAAGCTCACGGTCTATGTTGCCGATGAATGCTATTCCGTTTGCGTGGATATCTTTTTTGCCGCGGCCAAACGGTATTTTGGCGCGGACTCAAGGATCGGTGTTCACTCTGTTTCTAACCATCGCGATATCGAAGACGCAGGGTCAAAACTTCTGACGATGAAGCTGGCGAGGCTCTGGGCGCAGCAAGGCGTGCCAAACTCCGCCATTGGCAAAATGGTCACCACTCGCCCCGAGAGAATTACTTTCCTCGATCAAGCTGATCTAACTGCTCTCGATGCAGCATCGGGAAATCCTTTTGTATACAACGCTGAAAAGTCGAGCGAGGCAGGACCGGCGCAGCAACAAAACTGCTCTTCCGGGGAAGCCAGGAATGCCCCGAAGTAAGGCTCTCAGATTTGCGGCGCTGCATCGCCGCATTGGGTCATGGCCCGCTGGTGGCGCCATGTCGCCGACAAGGCGATGATTCTTCTGGGAGGTGAGATGAGTCCTATTGTACTGTCCTTGATTGCGCTAGCCGTCATCTTGGTCGGCGCGCTGTTTGGAGCGTGGCTGCGCAATATCTTGCCGGACCACCATCTGGCTGATGATACGAGGGATTACGTACGGCTCGGGACCGGGCTGATCGCAACAATCTCCGCGCTTGTGCTTGGTCTGCTGATTGCTTCGGCGAATAGCTCGTATGATACCGAGAGCAGTCAAGTGCGGCATTTGACAGCCAACATCGTGCTGCTCGATCACCTGCTGGGCCAATATGGGCCGGAGACACGCGATGCCCGCGACCTCATGCGACGCGCGATCGGTCCCATGATCGAGAGGATTTGGCGCGAGGACAGCTCAGACTCCACGAAAGGAACGCCGTTCCGGGCAACCGCCGTGGCTGAGGAAGCTTTTGCAAAAATTCAGGAGTTGTCACCAAAAACCGAAACGCAGCGCTCGCTCAAGGCGCGGGTAACGCAGATCGCTGCCGACATAGCACAAGCGCGCCTGCTCCTGTTCGAGCACGCCGACAACGCGATCCCAATGCCTTTTCTGGTCGTGCTGGTCTTCTGGCTTGCCGTTATCTTCATGAGCTTCAGCCTGTTCTCGCGGCTCACCCCGATAAACATCGTCGCAACGCTGGTGTTTGCGATTTCCGCTTCCGCGGCGCTTTTCCTGATCCTGGAGTTGAGCCAGCCATTTGCCGGACTGATGCAGATTTCCAGCGCAGCACTCCGCAATGCCCTTGCCCCGCTCGGGTCCTGACCACATCCTGCACGTTGCCATGCAGTTCAATTGCGCTCGAAATGAAGCAGCGGGCCAAGCCCGCAGCTCGTAAGCGGGTGTCGCTCAACTTTTGTAAGCGCTCTCCGGGGACACACATTCAGGATCTTTCAAACCGCATAAAGACGCGCAGCCACTGTTGACGTTTCGCAAAGCACCGCATCGTATCCGGCAGGTTCTGTGCCGATAGACGGCCAAAAATGTCGGCATCGGCAGACGAAGGAATGTCAACCTCCCTTCCCCATCTGCCATATTTTTCTTCCCGTTTTGCCATTTTCGCCTTCCGCTCAGCCATTTTTGGAATGCGCTGTGTTGCGCCAACATCACGGTTTCTCAGGACCAAATCACATACACTTGTCTCGGAATTGATTTGGTTTTTCGGTCGGGGCTCATGCGGAGGAAAGGAGATTGGGATGAAGAAATCTTGGTTCGCGGCGGCGGTTTTTAGCCCCGTCATGCTCGGTGCGGTAGCTCCCGCCTCGGCGGCTGACCTGGCTGCAAAACCCTATGTCAAAGCGCCACCGCCGGTTATTGCCCCAATCTACGACTGGAGCGGCTTCTACATTGGCGCCAACGCCGGATACGGTTGGAGCGACCGCTGCCTCGACGTCACCGCGATCAGC